>SXGT01908221.1_pt1 | contig 67950 bp, 59 predicted proteins | sample 3176221 | NCBI WGS metagenome assembly SXGT01 (sample SAMN11356862, study PRJNA531348) | freshwater metagenome | isolation source: freshwater sample F1-120 | place: China: Fuxian Lake, Yuxi | collected 2017-12-25
CGGAAGACGACAAGCTCACGGTATCGCGCGCGCGCAAGATCCAGAAGTTCCTGTCGCAGCCGTTCTTCGTGGCCGAACAGTTCACCGGCCTCAAGGGCGCGTATGTCACCGTCGCCGAGACGGTGCGCGGCTTCAAGGAAATTGTCGAGGGTAAACACGACGACATTCCAGAACAGGCATTTTACCTGGCCGGCACGATCGACGAAGTCATCGAGCGGTCGAAGAAGCAGTAAAGACGTTTCATGGCCATTCCCACGACCTTACGCCTTGAATTCGTCACGCCGGAGCGTGCGATCGTCCACGACGAAGTGGATGAGCTGCAGTTGCCCGGCGAGGAAGGATTTCTCGGAGTCCTTCCAGGCCACACGCCCATGCTCGTCAGCCTGAAGGTGGGCGAGATGTGGTATCGGAAAGGCATTGAGAAGTTTCACGGATTCGTCGGATTCGGGTTTGCCGAAATTCTCCCGGACCGCGTGACCATCCTGGCGCGCATCGCCGAGAAGGCCGACGACATCGATCTGGAACGTGCCCAGTCTGCCAAACGGCGCGCGGAAGAACGACTGGCCGAGGTCGTTAAGGGCGGCGCATCGGCAATGGACTACGAGCGCGCTCGCATCGCGCTTCTGCGGGCGATCACTCGCCTGCAGGTGTCACAACACGCGCGGACACGCGGCTGACCTGATGCCGCCAATCACCTCGGTCTCCGTCACCCATACGGGCCTTCGACGCGAGAGCAACGAAGACGCGTTCCGCGAGCGTCAGGACCTTGGCCTGTACGTGGTGGCCGACGGGATGGGCGGCCACGAAGCCGGCGAAGTGGCGTCGCGTTTGACCGTGCAGGTGATTGAAGCGTTCATTGACGACACCCGCAACGCAGAGCTCAATCAGGCCTGGCCCTTTCCCTATGATACCGCGCACTCGCTGGCGGCCAATCGCCTGATCGCCGCGCTTCGCCTGGCTAATCAGCGCGTGGCGTCGGCTATTGGCGCGGATCCCGAGCTCAAGGGCATGGCAACCACGGCCGTTGCGATCCTGCTGCAGCCTGCCGGCATGGCGCAGGTGGCGCACGTCGGTGACAGCCGCGCCTACCAGTGGCGCGAGGGCAAGCTGCGACAACTGACCGACGACCATTCGTGGGTGGGCGAGCAAGTGCGCGCCGGTGTGCTCACGGATGACGATGCCCAGCGGCATCCCTGGCGGAATGTGGTGACGCGCGCCATCTCGGGCGGCGTTGATCCCGAAGTAGACATCAAGGAAGTAGATCTAAAAGCCGGGGATCGCTTGCTGATCTGCTCCGATGGATTGTCCTCGGTGGTGCCACCGGCCCGCCTGAGTGAGCTGATGACCAAGCCCGGCGATTTAGCTGCGTGCGCGCAGTCCCTGATCAACGCCGCGAACGCCGTCGGCGGGCCCGACAACATCACCGTGATTCTCGTCGAGGTCGACGCCGCAGGCGATGTGGCATAACCTCGGACAACTCCTTCGGTATCGCGGCCTCATCCAGAGTCTGGTGGCGCGTGATCTGAAGGCGCGCTACCGGGGATCGATGCTGGGGTTTTTCTGGTCGTTTGTGAACCCCCTGATGTTGTTGCTGATCTACAACTGGGTATTCACCTACCTGCTCGAAAATCGGTCACAAGACACGCAGCCGTACGCGGTGTTCATGTTCACCGCTCTGCTGCCCTGGACCTGGTTCCAGTCATCGCTCAACGAAGTCACCGGGTCGCTGATTTCCGGCGGCAACCTCATCAAGAAGGTCCTGTTTCCCGCCGAAGTGCTGCCGATCGTCACAGTGCTCGGCAACATGATTCATTTCATCTTCGGCCTCCCGATTCTGGCGGCGTTCATGTGGTGGTACGGCGTGGTGCCCAACTGGCCGCAGCTGCCATGGTTTTTTGTGATTGTCGCGGTGCAGCTCCTGTTCACCATCGCCCTCGGGCTTGTGCTCTCTGCGCTGGCCGTGCACTTCCGCGACGTCAAGGACCTAGTGTCGAACCTCCTGACGTTCTGGTTTTTCGCGACGCCGATCATCTACTGGTACGCCGACGAGCGATTCAAGGACTACAAGTTCTATTTCGATCTCAATCCATTTTCGCACCTGGCGATCTCGTATCAGGAAGTGCTCTTCTTTGATGGCGGATTCGGCCATTGGCTGTGGCTACTCGCACTGGGCGGTGCATCGGTCGTATTGTTCCTGGCGGCCTACTGGATCTTCGATCGTTTGCGTGATTCGTTTTCGGAGGCCGTATGAGTTCGCCGGCCATTACGCTTGATCACGTCAGCAAGATTTATCGCCGGTATGGCGGCCGGCAGTTTTCCACGCTGAAAAGCGCGTTGCTCTCCGGGGACCTCGTCCGCAAGCTCAGGCCCGAGGAGACGTTTCAGGCGCTGAAAGATGTTTCGTTCACGGTGCCGAAGGGCTGCACCTATGGTGTGGTCGGCCGGAACGGATCGGGCAAGAGCACGGCACTGAAGCTGGTGGCCGGCATTACGAAGCCCACCATCGGCACGGTCCAGGTGGACGGCCGCATTTCGGCGCTCATCGAACTGGGCGCGGGGTTCCACCCCGAGATCTCCGGTCGTGAAAACGTCTTCATCAACGGCATCATGCTGGGCCTGACGAAGAAGGAGATCACCAAGCGCTTCGACGAAATCGTGGAGTTCGCCGAGCTCACCGAGTTCATCGACGCACCCGTGAAAACCTACTCGTCCGGCATGTACATGCGCCTGGGCTTTGCCGTGGCCATTCACGTGGATCCCGATGTGCTGCTGGTGGACGAGGTGCTGGCGGTTGGCGACGAGGGGTTCACGCACAAGTGCCTGGACAAGTTTGGCGAGTTCAAGCGGCGCGGTAAGACCATTCTGTTGGTGACGCACTCGCTGGGATTGGTCGAGCGATTCTGCGACGAAGCCGTGTGGCTTGACGCCGGTGAGAAGAAGGCCGAAGGCGATCCCACGCGCGTGGTGGGGACGTATGTCACCGATGTGGCCCGGCAGGAAGAGCGGTTCCTCGCCGCGGCGGATGAAAAGGCGAAGCAGGATGCCGGCGGCGCCGGGCAGGCCGCGCCGAGCGGGCCCGTTGCGGCCGAGCATCACTTCGGCGACATGAATCAGGCGGGCGAGGGCCGCTGGGGATCGGGCGGTGTGGAGATCGCGTCGGTGGATTTCCAGGATGCCAACGGCCAGTCCACGCACGTGTTTCACACCGGCGAGCAGATGCGCGTCATTCTCGGTGTGAAGGCCGCGGCACCCGTTCGCGATTTTGTTTTTGGCATCGGTCTGTTCACTGCCGATGGCGCCATGGTCTATGGCACCAACACGGATATCGAGGAACTGGAGTCCGACCGTCTCGAAGGCGAAGCGACAGTCACCCTCACGGTGGATTCACTCGACCTGGTTGAGGGCACCTATAAGCTGGACGTCGCGGTTCATAAGCGCGACGGCGCCCCGTACGACTACCATCGCCTGCTCCACACGTTCCGCGTGAAGTCGCGGATCAAGGATGGTGGGATTTACCGTCCGAAGCACCGCTGGGACTTCTCCACCGCGATCAAGTTCAAACCGCCCAAGTAGCGCGGCCTTCCTGACGTAGCGCGGCCTGGTTCCCAAGGCCGCGATCGGAGTTTTCATCCGCCGTGCGCGTCACCGTGCCGCCCTCCGGCTCCCGACGTGGAAAAACGGCGCTCCAGGGCAGGCGTCCCGCGTCCAGCGCGTGGGTCCCTATCCCACGCGGCGTACACTCTGGCACTTGCGATAACCTTCATGAGTGGTTCTCTCGTCCAGATCCGAAGCCGCCGCATGGGCTGAGCGCGCTCGCGCCGCGGGCCAGCGCATTGCCTATACCAACGGCGTATTCGACCTGCTCCACCCTGGCCACGCCAGGTACCTGCAAGCAGCGCGCGCTGAGGGCGACGTCCTGATCGTCGCGATCAACTCCGACCGATCGGTCAGCGCGATCAAGGGACCCACAAGACCCCTCACACCGGAGTCCGAACGGGCCGAGGTGCTGGACGCCCTCGCGTGCGTGAGCGCAGTGGTGGTCTTCGACGAGGAGACACCGGCCGAGATCATCAAAGCGATTCAGCCGGACGTGCTGGTGAAAGGCGCCGACTGGGCGCCAGACAAGATCGTTGGCCGCGACACGGTTGAGGCCCGAGGCGGCAAGGTCATCCTGATGCCCGTGGAACAGGGCTGGTCCACAACCGCGATCATCGAAAAGGTCAAATCAACACGAGGCATGAAGGACTGATCCAAGGCTCCTTCAAGTCCTTCACGCTTCGTGTACAAACCCACATCCTGCTAGCATGAAGTGTTCTCTTTCGTGCTTCATCCGTCAGCGTCCCTCGCGTTCCGATCGCTGCTGAAGTCGGCCGCCACTCGCGCCGGCCTTTCCCGATCGCTTCCGCGCCTGGCCGGCCTTGGCCCAGGTGCTGTGGCGTTCCACGCCTCGGCACTGGCGCAGGACGGCCCAGTTGTGTTGGTGGTGCCGACCGACCAGGACGTGGAACAAGTCTCCCAGGACGCCAGGTTTTTCCTGGGCGTTATGAAAGGGCTGTCCGATTCTCAGGCCGAACAGGCCGTGCTGCCCTTCCCCTCCCAGGAAGTCGATCCGTACCGGGGGCTCGCTCCACACCTTCAAGTGGCATCAGCGCGAGCACGGGCGCTGGCCGCACTGGCCACCGGCACGGCGCAACTTGTGGTCGCCTCCGCTCGGGCCCTGCCACCCAGGCTCACCGACCCTTCCCGGTTGGCAGCCGCCACCATCATCCTGAAACCAGGCGTCGAGGTTCCGGTACACGAGCTGCGCGCACGCCTAGCCGTCGCCGGCTTCACTCCTGAGGATCCGGTCGATCAACATGGCGAGTTCTTCGTTCGCGGCGGCGTCGTCGATCTGTATCCGACCTCCGAAGAACAGCCGATTCGCCTGGAGTTCATCGGCGACATCATCGAGTCTGTCCGCCGCTACGACGCTTCGACGCAGCGCTCACTCAAGGCGCTCGACTCGCTCACGCTCACGCCGCAGCGCGAGCTGATGCCGGCGATTCTCGGCGTTGAGGCACACGCCGAGCTACGAAGTTCCGAACACGCCGAAGCGGCGCTAGACCGTACCTCTACCTTCATTGACTACGTCCGTCGCGCCGGTGCCGCGCTGCTGATCTACGAACTCGACGACGTGGCGTCGCGTGGGCGTGGACTTGAAGAACAGTGGCGGTTGAGCGCGCAAGATGCGTCGGCCAAGAACGCGCTGGCGCTGCCGTACGAACATTTTGCGTTGACCTGGGCCGACCTGGAAGCGTGGCTCGAGCGCGGTTCCAGGATTTCGCAACTGGCGCTCGACGACGCCACTGGCGAAGTGCATGTACCGTGTCAGCCGGTGCTGGAGTATCGAGGGCGCATCGGGGACTGGGTCGAAGAGATTCGACAAGCGCGCGAGCGCGGCGACACCGTCGTCTTCATCGCAGCCACGCCCGGCCGCGCTGAACGCACCATCGAGCTGTTGGCCGACTACGAAGTGCGTGGCCGAGTCATCGGCGACAACGAAGACATGGCTCGGGCCACCGTGCTCGTCACTACCGGCCACCTGTCGCGGGGCTTCCACCTCCCCACCGGCAACCTGCTGCTGTTTGCAGAGACGGACCTCTTCGACGAGGAACGCCGCAGCAGCAGCGAGCGCCGCAAGTCCGCCGCGCGCACGTTTGTCTCAGACTTCCGAGACCTCAAGGTGGACGACCTCGTTGTCCACATCGACAATGGCATTGGCCGGTTCGTCGGCCTCAAGAAGATGGCCATTGGGTCAGGCGGCGAAGCGCAGGAGTTCATGGAACTTCGCTACGCCGGCGAAGATAAACTGTTCGTGCCTCTGGACCGGCTCGACCTTGTCCAAAAATACACCGGCGGCGCCGCACCGACCCTCGACAAACTGGGTGGCGCCACCTGGGAAAAAGCCAAGACGCGCGTCAAGAAGGCCATGCGCGACATGGCCGAGGAGTTGCTCAAGCTCTACGCGGCGCGCAAAGCCGTGGTCGGCCATGCATTCACGCCCGACTCACACTGGCAGCACGAGTTCGACGATGCGTTTGAGTATGTGCTGACGGCCGACCAGCAGTCGGCGATTGCGGATATTTCGAAAGACATGGAATCCACGATGCCGATGGACCGCCTGCTCTGCGGCGACGTCGGCTACGGCAAAACGGAAGTCGCAATGCGCGCGGCGTTTAAAGCCGTGATGGATGGAAAGCAAGTGGCGTTCCTTGCGCCTACTACAGTGCTGGCGTTTCAACATGAGCGCACGTTGAAGGACCGGTTTGCCGGCTTCCCCGTTCGCATCGACATGGTTAGCCGGTTCCGCAGCAAGTCTGAGCAGCAGGCGTCGCTCGAGAAGCTCGCGTCTGGCCAACTCGACATCATCGTTGGCACACATCGCCTGCTGTCGAAGGACGTGGCGTTCCGCGACCTCGGCCTGCTGGTGGTGGATGAAGAGCAACGATTCGGCGTGGTGCACAAGGAACGGCTGAAGCAGATTCGCAAAAAAGTCGACGTGTTGACGATGACCGCGACGCCGATTCCGCGAACGTTGAACATGTCGCTGGTGGGCATTCGCGACATGTCGGTGATCGAGACGCCGCCGCGCGACCGCCTCTCGATTCAGACGCACGTGGTGAAGTTTGACCAGGACGTGATCACCCGCGCGATCAGGACCGAAATTGAACGGGGCGGCCAGGTGTTCTTTGTCCACAATCGTGTGGAGTCGATTTTGTCAATCGCCGGGCTGATTCAGCGGCTGGTACCCGACGTGCGGATTGCGATTGGCCACGGCCAGATGGGCGATGGCGAGCTTGAAAAAGTCATGGTTGACTTTGTCGCCCACAAGTACGACGTCCTTGTCTCCACCACCATCGTCGAAAACGGACTCGATATTGGGAACGCGAACACCATTGTGATCAACCGGGCCGACCGGTATGGCCTGTCGCAGCTCTATCAACTGCGAGGGCGTGTGGGGCGTTCGGACCGACGGGCGTATGCGTACCTGCTGATTCCGCCCGAACAGTCGCTGTCGCCAATCGCTCGGAAGCGGCTGGCGGCGATCCGCGAATTCAGCGACCTCGGGTCGGGCTTCAGAATTGCGGCCCTGGACCTTGAAATCCGGGGCGCCGGAAATCTCCTGGGCGGCCAGCAGAGCGGGCACATCGAGGCCGTCGGGTTTGACATGTACACGAAGCTGCTCGAAGAGACCATTCGGGAGCTGAAGGGCGAGGAGATCGAGGATGACCGCCGGACCGCGGTCAATCTGAAGCTCAACCTCCGGATTGACGAGCAATTCATCCCCGACATGAACCAGCGGCTGGCGGCGTACCGGCGTTTGGCGAACACCAGGACAACAGCAGAAGTCGATGAGCTAATTGCAGAACTCGGTGACCGTTATGGTCTATTGCCAGAAACAGTGCTAAACATAGCCGAATACGCCAAGATCAGAACGATGGCCGATAGGCTGGGTCTGGAGACCCTGGAACGTGAGGGTCAGGCCGTGGTGTTCAAATTCAGACAGTCCGCGAAGCTCGACCCGGTTTGGTTGCTGAAAATGGTCCAAACCAGGGGCGATCTGACGCTTCTCCCCCCGGCCATCGTCAAGCTCGACATGACCAAACCAATCCTTCGTCCGACGGCCGCGGTCGTAAAGCCGACTCTTCAGCCACTCGGGCGTCTGAATCCACAAACAACCGGTCGGATCAAGGCCCCGGATGTAGCGCCGGGCCGAGAATCCTGGTGGACGACCAGGGCAACGACCGGCGAGGTGTCTACGGGGTTCACCAGGGAAGAAATTCTGGCCGAGGCCCCGACGGATCCGCGGGCGCCCGGTGGTGTGTTTGAACGGGTGCGGCAGGTGCTCGAGGAGTTCGGGCGCGGGCTGACGGGGTAAGATCCATTTGGCGTGGCTGAGGCCACGCCCTACGCAGAACCGGTGCGAGGGAGCAGGGATTTTTTGAAATGAAGCAGCGAATAGTAATTGGCGCGGTCGCGCTGGCAGTGGCGTCGGCTGGCGTGCTGGCCGCGCAGACGCCGGCTCCGCCGGTGCAGTCAAGGCCGGTGGTGTTGCAGAAGGTGCTGGTGAAGGTCAACGGGGCCATTTTCACCAAGACCGAGCTCGAAGAACTGCAGATCGAGACTTTGCGCGATCAGGCTCAGCGCGACCTGACGCCGATGGATCTGCAAAACGATGCGGCGCTTCGCGAGCAACTGATCAAGATTACGCCCGAACTCCTCGCGAACGCGGTTGACTATCTGATTGTGGTGCAGCGTGGACGTGAGCTTGGCATCCGGCTGAGTGACGCCCAGTTCAAGGACTACATCGAGGGCATCAAGAAAGACAATCAGCTCGACGACAAGACGTTTCAACTGGCCATGTCGCAGCAGGGAATGACCACGGAAATCCTGCGCAAGCGGCTTGAAAAGGAATACCTGCGTCAGGGAGTGATGTCGCGCGACGTGGCGCCGCGTATTGCGATCACCGAAGAAGAAGCGCGCCAGTACTACCGCGCTCACCCCGAAGAGTTCATGAAGCCGACGATGATCACGGTGCGCGAGATTTCGGTGCTCGTGCCGAGCGACGCCCGTGCCGGCGAGCAGGTGGTGAATGTGGCGCTGGACGAAGCCGCGCTCGAAAACATCAAAGCCGCCCGCGAGCGCGCACTCAAGGGCGAAGATTTCGCGGCGCTCGTCACCGAGTTTTCACAGTCGGGATCCAAGGCCAACGGAGGTCTGATTGGGCCGCTTAACCTAAATGAACTGGCTGAAGGTCTGCGAAAGCTCCTGGGGCCGATGAAGACGGGCGAGATCGCAGAGCCCCTCCGGACACCGACTGGCTATCAACTGTTGAAGGTTGAGCTAAAAGACGAGTCTGCGGTTGAGCCGTTTGAGACGGTGCGTAACCAGGTTGGCGACAAGGTGCAGGGTCAGCGCGGCCAGGTTGAGATGCTCAAGTTTGTTGAGAGCCTGCGCGGGCAGGCGATCATCGAGTGGAAAGACGAAGAACTGAAGAAGCTCTACGACCAGCATCGAGCGTCCCAGAAGAAAGTGGACTGACATGCCGAGAATCGGCAGCGTCAGCCTGCATTCGCCGGTGGTGATGGCCCCAATGGCGGGCATGACCGACACCGCATTTAGGCGGCTGGTGAAACGTCAGGGCGGCTGCGGCCTGGTCGTGACCGAAATGGTCAGCTCCGAAGGCCTGGTGCGCGGCATCGACCGCACACTCGAGTATGCGGAGTACACCGAAGAAGAGCGACCGGTTTCCATTCAAATTTTCGGCGGCGAGCCATCGAAGATGGCCGAAGCAGCGCAAATCGTTGAAGGCATGGGCGCCGACATCGTGGACATCAACATGGGATGTCCGGTGCCAAAGATCGCCAAACACCACGCCGGCTGCAGCCTGATGCGCGAGCCGGCGCACGCGGCCAGCATCATCAGCGCGATGGCGAAGGCCGTGAAGATTCCAGTCACGGTGAAGATGCGCGCCGGGTGGAACGAACACGACATCAACGCGCCGTTGCTGGCGCGCATGGCGCAGGACGCCGGTGCGGCGGCAGTCGCGGTGCACGGCCGCACCGCAGCGCAATCGTATTCGGGCGAATCCGACTGGACCCTGATCGCCCAGGTGGCGGCCGGTGTGTCCATCCCCGTGTTTGGATCCGGCGACTGCGTTGAACCGGACCAGATCGTTGCGCGACTGCGCGAATCCAGCGTGGCAGGGGTCCTCGTCGGTCGTGGCGCCTTACGCAACCCCTGGATTTTTCAACAGGCGACCGACGCCGCGATGGGACGAGTGCCCAGGCCGGTACCGATCGAAGCCCGCGGGCAGTTCCTGCTGGACTACATGGACTTGCTGATCGACGAGAGGGTCAGCGAGGCCTCGGGCTTCCGCCATACGGCTCCGGGCCAAATCGAAGGCCCACCTCCCGAGGCCCGGGGCCGCGAACGCTGGGTCATCAACAAGTTAAGAGCTCTAGGCTCCTGGTACACCAAAGGCCTCGACGGAGGAGCTCAGTTGCGGGTGGCGATCAACAGTGCCAAGTCGATTCCCGAACTACGTGACCTCATTATGAACTTCTTTGTTTCTAGCGACTTAATACCGACAGGCGCTTAATAGTCCATTTGACCAAATCTATTTACTAGCTGATAGGCCCAGGTATATCAATTGTTTGGCTTATCGACCAATCTAACGGACGCTACGATCGCCGTTTGGGCGGCTTGAAACCACCCCCGCGACCAGCTGGGGGACGACCAGGCCGACCGGTATCGGGGCGCCGATCGGGCCGATCAGGACTACGTTCAGGGCCGCGATCGGGGCGTCGTTCACGGCTCTGTTCACGTTTGGGCCGATCTCCGAATGGATTTTTCATCGGCGGACCCGGTGGCCGGTCCCGGCGCTCGGGCCTTCTTTGATCGCCCTCCCGGTCATCGCGCCTCGGCGGGCGCGGGCCTCGATCTGGAAATGGGCTGCGGCCGGGTGGGCGATCCTCGCGCGGCCGTGGCGGGCCGCCAGGCGACCAGGGCCTATCCGACCGGCCCCGTGGGCGATCGGAGCCCGGCCGGTCTGATCGAAGCCGGTCGGGTTTGGCACGGTCAAACGGCGGCCGCGGCGGGCGGCCGTCAGGTTTCTTGTGGTCGGACCAGGGGCGATCGGAACGCGGGCGACCGGAATTGGGGTGGTCGGGTCGTAGGCGGTCAGGTCGCGGTCGATCAGGCCGCGCCTGATCCTTGCGCGGTGGCCTCGGGCCAAACGGCGACTCCGACTTCGGGCCGTCGCCACCCGACTGTTCCCGCTTAAACTTCGCGCGCTTCTGATCGCGCGTCATTTCAAATCGGGCCCTCGGGTCGCGATGCTCGCCGCCAGGCCTCCACTCCTTGGTGCGTTTCTCACGCGCCTCGGTTTCGGCGAGTTTGGCTGCCCCAGCGGCCGCGTCCGGCGACTCCCATACTTTTCCACGCTCAAACCACCGGAGTGTGACATCCGTTTGTGTGCGTTGCAGCTGCCGAAGCGTGGGCACCAGATCTTCGCGCTCCTTCGCCCGAAACGACGTGGGCGTTTTGCCGATCAGAATGACCCAGAACGAATGTGACGGAGGCATATTCAGGAACGCTCCAGGCGTTTAAGTTTCTCTATCAAGGTGGTGCGTTTAATCTTCAGCAGGTCCGCGGCCACCCGTTTGTTGCCGCCACCCTGTTCCACCGCGCGACGAATCAGGCCATATTCAAACTGCGCCACGAGCGCATCAAAGTCAACACCAGCGGTCGGCAGCGCCTCCGGCTCGGCCGCGGCCTGGGAAGGCGTGGCGAGAATTTCATCGGACAGATCGGCCAACTCGAGTTGGGCGCGTCCCGGCGACAGCGCGAACGCCCGCTCCATCACATTTTCAAGCTGCCGCACATTGCCAGGCCAGTGATACGCCATGAGCGCCTGCTGCGCGTCCTGCGCAATGGTGACCCGTCCTCGTGCCGGCGACTCCTGGCTCAAGCGATCGAGAAAGTGCTGCGCCAGCAACGGTACATCTGATCGGCGGTCGCGCAACGCCGGTACGTGTACGGGAATCACGTTGAGTCGGTAGTACAGATCCTCGCGAAACGTCCCGTCCACCACCATTTGTTTCAGGTCGGAGTTGGTCGCCGCAATGATGCGCACATCCACTTTGACTGTCTGCGATTCGCCCACACGTTCGAACTCACGCGACTGAATCGTCCGCAGCAACTTCACCTGCAGCGGCAGGCTCATGGTCCCCACTTCATCCAGAAACAACGTGCCTCGATTAGCCTGCTCCAGCCGGCCCTGCCGATTGGCCACCGCGCCAGTAAATGCACCGCGCACATGACCGAACAGTTCCGCTTCAAGCAGCGTCTCGGGAATGGCGCTGCAGTTGATCGCCATGAATCGCTGCTGCCGCCGCGGACTCGCATCGTGAATGGCGCGGGCGGCCAACTCTTTTCCTGTGCCGGTTTCTCCCGTGATCAGCACGGTGCTCGATGTGCCGGCCACGGTCTGGATCAACTCCAGCATGCGCACCACAGGAACCGCCTGGCCGATGATGCCACCCAGATGAAACCGTCCGCGCAACTGCTCACGAAGGTACGCGTTCTCCGAACGTAACCGGCGCTTCTCCACGGCTGTGGACAACGCGTGCAGCAACTCCTCGAACTGGAAGGGCTTCGTGATGAAGCCTTCTGCCCCCAGTCGCGTGACGTCCACGGCCTCGCGCACTGTGCCGAACCCGGTAATCACCACCGCAATGATGTCGGGGTACCGCGCAAACGCCTCTTCAAGCACCTGCCGGCCATCAACGCCAGGCAACCGCAAATCGGTTAGCAGGATGTCGAACGCAAATTCGCTGAGACGCGCAACCGCCTGTTCTCCCGTACCCGCCTGCTCAACCCGGTACCCGTGATCGGCAAGCCGTTCGGCAACTACATCTCTGAAAGCCTCCTCGTCATCAACCAACAGAAGGTGAAGTGGGGGGTTGGTGTCAGAAGACATCGATGGGATGACGGCATGTTGACATCCAGGCCCCGCAGCGTCAATCCTTCGGCGCCCCCAATCGACCTCCGCGGGACCTACAGTTTTCCGAAAGGCCTGCCGATAGTTCCGGACGTATGCTTGAACGCACCACCGTTTCAATCCCCCGCGCCTGTGATGTGGTCGGTGTCAGCCGCCGCACCATCTACAACTGGATGGCCAGTGGAAAGGTGCAGTACGTAAGAACCGCCGGCGGTTCCGTGCGCATCTTCACCGACACCCTCTGGCGGGATGGCGTCGCACCCGACCGAGCCGACTCGATGGCCTCACCGCTACCGCAACTGAGCGACGCCGGCCACATACGCCGGTCGGCCTGAGACCATGGCCAGCCTCACGCCGCAGGCCCTGCCCTCGGCCGACGACCTGAATGAATTATTCCACCTCCTGAACAATCAACTCGGAATCATCCTGGCGAACGCCGAGTTGCTTGAACATCGACTGGGGGAAGACACGCACCGGGCCCGCGCCGGCCAGGTCGTCGCCAGCACCGTGGATGCAATTCGAACCACGCAACGAATCCGGAGCGCTGCCCTCCCACCCGGTTCGTGACGACAAATTGACACCTGACGCCTAAAGCGTCATCAATCTGACCACAAAGACATGGTTCGGCACACAACTGCACACTGATTCACACCCAGGTATTTTCACTCTAAATCATTGTAAATAAACACCTTTTATCCGTATTCGCGCCAGCTTGCAGGTTCGTTTTTTGTTCGTCTTGCGAATTGGCACCGCTGTTGCCCTACACCTCACTGCCGGCAACCACCGCCGGCTCAATTTTGGAGGTTTTTCATGCAACGCGCGCCCCTCGCCGATCACCAGAATGACCGTGTTGTCGCCACCCTGCCGTTTGTGGAATCGATGGCCCGACGGCTGGCGTCCACCATGCCAAATTCGGTCGCTGTCAGCGATTTAGTGCAGGACGGGGTGCTGGGGCTGATGGACGCGGCGCATCGCTTTGATGAAAGCCGCGGTATCAAGTTCGAGACATTCGCTGAGCGGCGCGTGCGCGGCGCCATGATCGATGCGCTGCGCCGCGATGCCTGGCCGCGCGGAGTGCGCCGTGTGCGCCGCGAGCTTGAAGCCGCCCGCGAATCCCTGCGCCGCGAATTGGGCGCCGAGCCATCCATGGCCGATCTCGCCAAGCGCGTTGGCGCCGACGAGTCGCGATTGGAGCGCACTATCCTCCGGATCACCACCATTGAATCCACGTCGCCGCTCGCGAATCACGACAACGTGGACACGGATACGCTGCCCGCCGTGATGGTACCAAGCGCACCCGCGGCGCCAGACCAGCAGTTTGAACACAAGGAAGTGCGCGACCACGTTCGCGCTGCACTCGCCTCCCTCCCCCCGCGCGAGCGCCGCATCGTCAGTCTCTATTACTTCAAGGAGGCGACGATGAAGCAGATTGGGAAGGAGATTGGCGTCAACGAGTCACGAGTCTCGCAGCTTCATGCAAGGGCGATGAGCCGCTTGCGCAAGACACTGGCGCCGGCAGCTGGACAGCCGACCTGTTCGAAGTACGCGGTGGCCTGATCAGCCGATCACGTCGCGGGCTGTTCGCACCACGTCGCGTAGGCGGAACGGCTTGGCGAGCCAGCGGCATGCACTGCGTTCGAGGAAGGCCTCGGCCTCGGTGCCGGCCACATCACCCGTGACGAAGATGACCCGGCGCGTCAGCGCGGGAGCCGTTGCGGCCAGGTGGTTATAAAACGCCACGCCGTCCACGCGAGGCATTTTCAGGTCACAGACAATCACGTCGTAGGCGCGGCGCTGCGTGCGGGCGATCGCCTCTTCGCCATCGGCCGCGCGATCCACTTCAAATCCGGCGTCGCGCAGAGCGTCGGCCACGGCCTCGCCAAGCGCGTGCTCGTCTTCGACGACCAGGGCACGGGTGCCGACGGGCACCTCGACCGGCGCGGGCGCGGCCGCCGGTTCAGGCGCGCGCACGTGGATGCCTCCCGCAGGGAGTTCCAGCACAAACGCCGCGCCGCGCCCGTGCACCGACGACACGGATAGGCGCCCCCCGTGTTCCTGCGCGATGGCGTAGGCCACGGTCAGTCCGAGGCCTGTGCCTTTGCCCACGGCCTTGGTCGTAAAAAATGGGTCAAATATTTTTTCCTGCATCTCCGCTGAAATACCGGGGCCATCGTCGCTCACTTCGAGCATGACCGAGTCGCGCTCAGCGTCATGCCATGAGCGCAAGACTAAGACGCCACGGCCGTGGGCATCGAGCATGGCGTGTTCGGCGTTGATCACGAGGTTCAGCAGGACCTGCTGCAGCTGGTGATGGTCTGCAAAGACGAGGGGCAGGCCCGCGGCCAGCGCTTCGACGATCACGACATTGGCTACGTGTTGTTCGTAGGAGCGCAACGCCAGCGTATCGCGCACCACGTGATTTAGGTCGACCTTCGTACGGGTCGTGTGACGCTTGCGCGCAAATGTCTGGAGGTTGCGGACGATTCGGGCGGCCCGCTCGGCGGCGTTATGCACGGCATCTAGGTCACGGCGGGTGAGGTCGTCGAGGCGGCGGTTGGTCAGGCGTTCCGCGCACGCAAGGATGATGGCGAGCGGATTGTTCAGCTCGTGTGCCACGCCCGACATGGTCTGGCCGAGGGCTGCGAGTTTTTCAGCCTGTGATAACTGGCGAAAGACATCCCGCGCCTTATCCTCAAGCTGTTTTCGCTCCGTGATGTCGCGCATCAGGGCCTCAACCCTGAGCGCGTGCGCCAGCGGTTCGGATCTGGCGGTCACTTCAATCCAGATGGCGGTGCCGTCAAGCCGCCGCAGGCGCAGCAGGTGATCGTGCACGGCGCCGTCGCGCGTGAGTTGTGCGAGGAACCTTTCGCGCGCCAGCGGATCAACGAAACGATCGAGATCAAACGGGCGCACGTCGGTAACGCTCACGTCTTCAGCCCAACCCATCATGAGGCGCAGATAGGGGTTGGCCGCCAGCGTCGCCGTGGTGTCGGCCGACACCAGGCCGATGAAGACGCCCTCGCGAAGGCCTTCGAACAGATGCTGGAACGCATCGTTGCCAAGCGTCGGAGGTGGAACGCCGGCCATGGGCGTGGGGGGCGGCATGCTGCCGAATCTTAGCATCTCGAAGTACACTCGAATTGACCATGACTCAATTACCCAGGATTGCTCAGCTGACAGGCGCCGCCAATGGATGGGGTTACTTCCTGTGCTCAAAGAAAGAGCTGCGCAGCGGTAAGAGCGGCAACTATCTGGCGGTGGTACTGCAGGACATTTCAGGAGAGATCAAGGGCAAGGTCTTTCAGGATGTGGAAGGCCTGAAGGAAGAGTTTGACGCCGGGGAGTTCGTCAAGATTCAGGCGCGCGGCAATCTCTTCAACCAGCGTCTGGAACTGGTGATTGACAAGATTCGTCGCATCGATGCGCAGCGCGACGCGCTTGAGGGTTTTCGTGAGGAAGACTGCATTCCGTGCGCGCCGCGCCCGATCGACGATATGTGGCGCGAGCTCGAGGCTCACATTGCGCGTGTGTCATCGCCGCCGGTCCGTGAGTTGCTGACGCGCGTGGCGCAGACGCAGGGCGACCGCCTGCGCATCTGGCCAGCGGCCCAGACCGTCCATCATGCGTATCGAGGCGGCCTGCTGGAACACGTGCTGAAGATCATCGATTCGGTGGCGTTCCTCGCCGACGCCTATGGCGCCAACCGAGACTTGCTCGTGGCCGGCGCCATCCTGCACGACATCGGCAAGCTCGAAGAACTGTCTTACGGTGTGACAACGGACTATTCGGTTGAAGGGAACTTGCTCGGCCACATCACGATTGGCGCCGCCATGGTGCGCGACATGATGCGTGAGATTCCGGATTTCCCGCACGACCTGTCCGTCCGGATCGAGCACTTGATCCTATCGCACCACGGACAGAAGGCGATGGGGTCGCCCGTGGAGCCGATGACGGTTGAGGCGTTTATCCTGGCAGCCGTGGATGACCTTGATGCCCGCATTCACCAGGTGAGAAAACACATCGAGGCCGATGACAGCGACGGCCCGTTCACGGCCTATCACCGGCGGCTGGAGCGCGTGCTGTACAAGCCGTCATGAATATGACTCCGGTGGTTCGGCGGAATGCATGGATAGCCTTCGCCGCCGTGTGCCTCATTTGGGGCACCACGTTTCTCGCCATCAAGATTGCGCTCGAGACTATCCCCCCATTTCTGATGGGCGGGATCCGGTACCTCATTGCCGGAGTGCTCCTCGCCCTGTGGTTGCTCGTGCGGGGGCAGACCATGCCACCGGTACGCGAGTGGGGCCGTCTGGCCATGCTCGGCTTCCTGATGATTACGCTCGGTAACGGCGGCGTAGTGTGGGCCCAGCAGTACCTGGCCAGCGGGCTGACGGCGATCGTAATTGCCACCTCACCGTTCTGGATGGTGGCGATTGATGCCTGGCTCCCTGGCGCCGATCGTCTCTCGCCGCGGCAGTGGGGCGGGCTGCTGATCGGGTTTCTCGGCATCGTCATGCTGGTGTGGCCCGACATCTCGCTTGGCGGAGTGACGGGCCGAGGCGTGGTGCTGGGCGTGTTGTCGGTGCAAGTGGCGTGTATCGCCTGGGCGATTGCATCGGCGTACACGCGCCGGCACTCCATGTCGCGCAACGTGCTTGGCGTGGCTGCGGTGCAGATGTTCTTCGGCGGCCTGTTTATGACCCTTGCGGGCACCGCGATGGGGGAGTGGCCGCACTTGGCGTTCTCCCCGCGCACGCTGGCCTCGCTCGTCTACCTGACGGTGGCCGGCTCGGTCGTCGCGTTTACCGCCTATTCCTACGCGCTGCGCCACCTGCCGATTGCCACCGTATCGCTCCATACGTATGTGAACCCTGTGATTGCAGTGGCGCTGGGGACGCTCCTTCTGGGTGAGCCTTTCCGGGTGTCAATGATCGCCGCGGCTCTCGTGATCGTCGTGGGCATGCTGGTGGTGCGCCCGGTTAGGCGCCCATCACGAGCCTGATATCCTTGGCCGGACCGACCGTGCCATGCATACCGTCCAGACTCTGAACAACATTGCTGCTGCCGGCCTCGAGCGGTTGCCACGGGAGCGCTTCACCACCGGCGCCGACCTTGTGGACCCGGATGCCATCCTCCTGCGGTCAGCGGACTTGCACAAAGCCACGTTCGGGCCGTCGCTGAAGGCCATCGGCCGGGCTGGGGCCGGGGTGAACAATATTCCGGTGGCGGCGATGACCGAGCGCGGCATCCCCGTGTTCAACGCGCCTGGCGCGAATGCCAATGCCGTCAAGGAACTGGTGATCGCCGGTTTGATCCTGGCGAGCCGGCACATTGTGCCGGCTGTGGAGTTCGCGCGCCGCGTAGGTGACGCCGCCGGGTCAGACGCCGAACTGCACAAGGCAGTGGAAGCCGGCAAGAAAGCATTCGCAGGTACCGAGCTTCCTGGACGGACCCTTGCGGTGATCGGCCTTGGGGCTATTGGCGGCCGCGTGGCCAACGCCGCAGTGGCGCTGGGCATGCAGGTGGTCGGCTACGACCCCGGGCTGACGCTGGATGCCGCCTGGCAACTGTCACCCGCCGTGGTTCGCGCGCGGTCGCTGGATGAAGCGTTGCGCACCGCGGACTTCGTCACGCTGCACGTGCCGCTGGGACCGGCCACGCGCCACCTGATTGACGCCGATCGGCTGAAGGCGATGAAACCCAGAAGCGCCGTGCTGAATTTCGCACGCGACGGAATCGTGGACGAACCGGCCATGCTGGCCAGCCTCGACGCTGGGCACACGCTCGCGTACATCAGCGATTTCCCTACAGCGCTGACTGTGAAACACCCGAAGTGCGTGACCACCCCTCACCTGGGTGCGTCCACGGCCGAGGCCGAAGACAACTGCGCAATGATGGTGGCCGATCAGGTGCGTGACTTCCTGGAACACGGCCATGTGCGCAACGCCGTGAACTTCCCGGATCTGGTGGCCCCACGCCAGACTGCGCATCGTTGTGTCTGCGCCTGCGCCGCGTCCGAGCAGGCGGCGGCCAATGTCACCAATGCGTTCGCAGCAGCCGGTGTCGCCGTAGTGGGTTGGGCCAGCGCTACCAGGGACGTTGCCTACGTGGTAGCCGACGTGACCGCACCCGTGCCCGCCGCCGCGCTCAATCGCCTCAAGGCGATCAACGGTTTGTTGATGTTGCGGTTGATCTGAGGCAGACATTCGGGCTTGAGGACCAGCCCGAGCTACGTACCGGCCGAGCTCGACCTGTTCCGAACGAAGCTCGGCCTATTCCTCAAGTCCGAGGACCGAGGGCGAACGTCATGGTGCCGTCGAGGACGACGCGCCCCTTCACGGTAGCTTTGCCTTGAAGCACACCCACCCGGCTGCGAAGGCGCTTGACCACGGTCTCGATGCGCACCACATCGCCCGGATGCACGGGGCAGCGGTAACGCACGCGGTCGATCCCCATGAAAAAGATGAGTTTGTCCTGGTTCTCGGCCTTCGAGAGAATCAGGATGGCGCCGACTTGTGCGACCGCTTCGGTCAACAGGGTAGAGGGCAGCGCCGGCCGCTGTCCTGGCGACCTCGACAGAGACCGTTCGTTGTCCGAAATGTTCTTGATACCCACGATCCGGTGGTCAGGCTGAAGCTCGATGATGCGGTCCACCAGAAGGAACGGATACCGATGCGGCAGGATGCGTTCGATTGCCGAATAGTCGAGGGGAAGCTGTAGGTCGGTCATGGGGTCGGGGCGCTGGACAAACTAAGTATAATTGCAACCAGTTCCTCCCGCGTTGTTTGCCTGCCATGACCCCGCTTCCCGCCAACCGTCTGCCATCACACCTGTCTGCGGGCAGCCAGGAGCGTGATGTCCTGCTGACGCTGTTTGACCTGGGCGGCCAGGTGGCGTCGGTCGTGGAACTGAACGAGCTCCTGCAGAAGATTCCCGAGCTGATTGGCCGTCTGATTCCGTTTGACGCGTTCGCCGTCTACCTGCTGGACGATAAACACCGCGACCTGCGGATTGCCTACGGCGTGGGATATCCGGATGCCACGCACTATCGTCCCCGCATCACCGACGGTATTGTGGGGCGCGTGGTCAGCACCCAGGAAACCATGCTCGTCGACGACATCGCGCTTGAACCGAGCTACGTGGAAGTGGTGCCCGGCATGGCCTCGACGCTAGCCGTCCCGCTGGTGCATAAGAATAAGTCCATCGGTGCGCTCAATGTGCTGAGCCGATCGCGCGACATGTATTCGGAGCGCGATGCCGCCATCCTGAGGCAGTTTGCTGCGCACGTGGCGGTGGCGCTGGTCAACGCGCGTCTCTTCGAGCAGCAGCGGCTCGACACCGAAGCGTTTGAGACGCTGGCCGAGATTGGTCGCGACGTCGCCGCGCTCATGGACCTCGACGAGTTGCTCTCGAGGATTGCGCAGCTGGCCAGGCGCGTGGTGGACTACCGCACGTTCGGAATCCTTCTGCTTCACGAGACCACCAGGGAACTTGAGATGAAGGTCGCCGTGCAGTTCGGCGATCGCGTGGCGCTGCCCAAGGTTCCCCTTGGCGAGGGACTTGTGGGCTACTCGGCACTACATCGCGAGCCGGTGATGGTACCCGACGTATCGAAGGACCCGCGCTACATCAAGGCGGTTGACGACGTACGGTCGGAGCTTGTGGTGCCGATGTTGCTCAAGGATCGCTGCATCGGTGTCTTTGACCTCGAGAGCCCGGAACTCGACGCCTTCACCAAGCGCGACGTGGAAATCCTGACGCTGCTGGCGAGCCAGGCGGCGGTCGCGATCGAAAACGCGCGGCTCTACGAAGAAGGGTCGCAGACCGAGGCGCGCCTGGAAAAGGAATTGCGGTTTGCCCGTCGCGTGCAGGCTGCGCTACTGCCGACCAAGTTGCCTAAAAAACTGAAGGGCGTTGATGTGGACGCGTCTTTTTCGGCGGCACTCGAGCTGGGTGGCGACTTCTACGACTATCTCGTGCCCGAGTCGCAGACGCTCATTGTGGCGTTGGGCGATGTGTCAGGCAAAGGTGTGCCGGCGGCGCTCTACAGCGTATTTGCTGGCGAACTGGTGCGTGGCCGCACGTTCCGCCGCCGATATGTGCCCGAGCGATCGTCGCCCGCTGCGGTGCTGATGTCGATCAACACCATCCTCTACGAACGTCAGCTGGAAGAGTATTACTGCACGCTGTGTTACGCGATCTTCGATCTCAAACGGAGGAGTGTGACGCTGGCCAACTCCGGCGTGCCGTTTCCGGTGAGGGCGTCTGGCGAGACCTGCGGCCTGATTGAGGCGCCTGGCGTGCCGCTCGGTTCATTCCCCGGAATGACGTACGACGAAGTGACGCTGCCGCTCACCTCGGGTGACGTGTTTGTATTTTGCTCGGACGGCGTGTCAGAGGCGATGAATCGGAAGAACGAGGAGTTCGGAAGCGGACGCCTGATCGATGTGGTCTCAAAGACCAGACACCTCACCGCCAAGGAAATCGTCGACTCCATCGTCGAAGCCGTCGAAGCGCACCGCGCTGGGTTTCCCCCCAATGACGACACCACTGTGGTGGCATTAAAGATAACTTTGTAATTAGGAACTGACGGCACTGACGGAAATTGGGGCGCTCGTAGTTTCTCAGTTCCGTCAGTTCCGCCAATTCCTAATTGAATGAAGCCGCTCGGCCGTCAGACAACGAGCCACGGAATGCTGCGATGCCAGCGCCTGCCTGTCGTGAGAAAGACACATCCCGCGTGACGTCGAGCGACTTCACTACGCTTCGACACTCAAGACGTGTGCCGTACGGAAACGCGAGTAAAACCAAGGGCCTCTAGCCAGTTCACTGTACGCAACCGATGACGATGGAGGGGGAGCGTGTCCCCCTAATGCGCCGCGGCGGTGGCGGATGCGGCGTCGGGGCAAATGACGGCAGAGAGTTGCGCCGCAATGAGGCGGGCGACCGGCAGGTGATGGCCTTCAGACAAAGGTTCTGAGGCCTCGGCCGACAGCACGCCCACGCACCCCGTGGAGCTGATGAGCGGAACCGCCAGGGCGCCCAGGCCTCCGTCCGCCGTGCTGGGCACCACCTGGGGTTGAAGGGTGCGGCAGGCGAGCGATGTCACGTTGTCGGCTGATACCGGAAGGTGGCCAAGCCGCTTCAACATCCGGTCGGAGTAGCCGTGGCCGAGTGAGGCCCGCAGCGTCTGGCCGGACTCGTCGAGGACCCAGAGCACCAGGCCGTCGGCGCCAATCGCGGCCGCCGCGCGGCTCAGCAGGGCAGGAAGGTCGCGGCCATCGAGCAACCGTGCCAAGTCCACGCAGACATCCGCCGTATCGGCCAGAGAGGGCGTTTGGAAAATAGAAGGTGCGGGACGAACCACTTCCGGCTGGGACTCGGGTAGCTGGGCACTGGCTACCGCGGCCACCGCAGAGGCGATTTCCACCGGCGCACCTTTGCCGATCTGACGGTAAGCGACGAACCCCACGAGCAGGGTAAACAGAAGGCCTCCCGCGAGTAGGCCCTGGCGATACTGCGTGGTGGTGGCCAGCACCTGACGGGCTGAGTAGATCTCGGTGTCTCGTGCCGCCGACACGTTGGCTGAGATGCGTCCGATGATCTCGAGGCTGCCCACAAAGATGACGTCCGAAGCCAGGATGAACTGCTCGCTGTCCACGTAGTTCCTGGCGCGCGCGTCCGAGGTGCGCAGCGTGCCAAGTTGTTCGAGAGCCGCGTCGTAGTGCGCAAGGGCACCGGCGGACCGCGTGGCCTGCTGACGATCGCGCAGTGTGCTTTCCACGCGAGTCGCTACGCTGTCGAACTGGTTCATCCGGACCATTGAACCCTGGCCGGCCGCGACGTATGCAGCTTGGGCATGGCGCAACTCGCCCAGTGCGAGGTCCGTGGCGTTCAGTTGCTGCGTGATGGAATCTTCCAGAAAGCGATCGCGGGCTACTTGCTGATCAAATCGAAAAGTCTGAATGCCAGTGCCGACTGCGACGACCAGGGCGAGCACTAGAAGCACAAGAATCCGGCTTTTATTGGGCGCCCTGTTTGGCATTGGCCGCTACTATAACACTGCCCCCATGCGTGTTGGCATCGTGATCAATCCGATCTCCGGGCGTCGCGGAAGCCGGCCAGGTGAACCCGCGCGTCGCCGCGCATTCATAGAATCCCGCACGGCCGCGCCGGGCATCAACGCCACCACCGTCATGACTGAAGGGCCGGGCCACGCCCGCATGCTGTCGCACGCGTTTGTGGACCAGGGATATGACACGGTGATTGCCATGGGCGGCGACGGCACCGTGAATGAAGTGGCGCAGGCGCTGGTGGGAACGCCCACGGCACTGGGAATCCTGCCGTGTGGGTCGGGGGATGGCCTTGCGCGTGGACTGCGACTGCCTTCAGGTGCCGATGCAGCGATGGCGATCGCACTGTCGTCATCGTGCACGGCCATCGATGTCGGAACGGTCGGCGACCGGATCTTCCTCAACATCGCCGGCGTCGGTTTTGACGCGGCCGTGGCGCGCGCCTTCGCCGGCCGCTCGCAGCGCGGAGCCATGGGATACGTGAAGAGTGGAGTGTCCCTCGCCTGGACGTACTCGGCAGACCACTACGAAGTGAAGTGGCACACCGGGGATGGTGAAGAGGCGAGACGCGGCCGCAGATTTCTAGTGGCGTTTGCCAATGCGCCCACCTATGGGAATGGCGCGGTGCTGGCGCCGGACGCCAGCCTCCAGGATGGCGTGCTCGATGTCGTGCTGGTGGATGCCGGCACACCACTGCAGCAGTTCTGGCGGGGCAGACGGCTGTTCTGGCGGAGTGGCAGCCCTGCACACGGCCTCGAGCGATCACGCGCCACCAGGGCTACCGTGCACGGCTCCGCCCTCGTATGCCACGTGGACGGAGAAGTCTTTGAAACGTCCGGGGCGCTGGAGATTGGCGTGCGCCCAGGAGCGCTTCGCGTGCGGACGGGTCCTACTCCACGAGGCGCAGCGGAATAACGTCGGCGCGAGGGAGTGGACCGAAGTCTTCGCCAAACTTCACCGGGGGCAGGTCCTGGAACATCGAGTCCCACTTGCCGCGCTCAGACGGGTTTGACGCCTGCATGTATTGCCGCGCAGAGACGGGCCGCGAGAACGCCACCTCCGACAACTTGGCGTAACCAGGCACAGCGGACAGCGCCGAGGCAATGGCCTGGCGCACGGCGCCGGCCGACGACTCGGTCATATCGGCGCCGAAGGCCACCGCCACTTTCGACAGAATCTGCCAGTCTTCCGCGGCGTCTCCTGGAGGCGTAATCACGCGCGAGGCCGTCTGCACGTGCCCGGTCATGTTTGTGAACGTCGCGTCTTTCTCGACAAACGCACAACCGGGCAACACGATATCGGCGTGTTCCGACAGGGCCGTCCTCAGCACGCCATGTACGATCAGCGTCGTGACCTTACCGGCCGCGCGGGCGGCCACGATCCAGTCCGTCTCGCCAAGCGAGCCTTCGGGGCCGGTGTCCATGACATACAGCACCTTCACGCGGCCCGCATCAACCGCCGCGCGCAGTTCGCTGACGTCTGCCGGACCATCGATGGCGGCCATCATGAAGCCAAGATCGATGGCGCCGCGCAGGTTCGGTGCATCCACAGCCGGAATCCGGAACTTCGTGTTGGCCGGTTGTGGTTTCTCGCGGTAGCGCCAGCCGAACGTCACCCCGCCAGTGAGCGAACCGAACTGCTTCAACGCGTAGAGTTCTTCGAGTGACGCGTGGCCCGACACCAACACGCGCGCGTGGGCTGCACCGCCGGCGCCGTCAACCGCCGCCTTGACCGCAATCAGCGCGTCGGCCCACGGTGTGGCATCAGAGCCGCGGCTGGTGCGCACATGCGGCTGAAGCAGGCGCCGGTCGCTTTCGATCCAGTGATAGTCGAAGCGGCCGAGGTCACACATCCAGTAGCTGTTGATCTCGGCGTTGTCCCGCGGCGTCATGCGCACCAACTGCGCGCCTTTTGCCCACTCGGGCTTCGCTTTGATCCACGCGGTGGTGTTGCAGCCCTTCGCACAGAACGTGCAGATGGTATCGACCGCCAGTGGGTTGTCCCACGGACGCGACTTGAAACGGTAGTCGCGTGTGGTGATGGCGCCCACCGGGCACACGTCCACGAGGTTGCCCGAGAGCAGCGACACGACGCCCTGTTCTTCAAATGTCGCAATTTCGCTGTGCACGCCGCGCTGGAACACGCCGATCTGCGCATCGCCATCCACTTCGGCCATGAAGCGCTGACACCGCGTGCACATGATGCACCGGTTGCGGTTGAGCATGAGCGTGGGACCGAAGTCCACGTCGGCCTTCACACCCTCGCCGTCAAACACGCGGCGGGGAAAGTCCATGCGGCTCCGCTCAGGGCCGTACGAATAGGAATAATCCTGCAGCGGGCACTCGCCGCCCTTGTCACACACCGGACAGTCGAGCGGATGATTGACCAGCAGGAACTCAAACACGCTGGCGCGCGCGGCCTCTACGTCGGGGGTATTCGTGCTCACGACCATGCCGTCTGTGCAGACCATCGAACACGAGGTCTGTAGCTTCGGCATCTTCTCGATCTTGACGATGCAGACGCGGCAGGAGCCATCAACGCCCAACCCGGGGTGGTAGCAGTAGTACGGCACATGACCGCCGCTGTGTATCACGGCCTGCAGCACCGTCTTGCCTTTTTCCACCGTAACTGGAGCCCCGTCAATCGTCAGCGTGACCGTTTCCATAACCCCTAAATTGTACCCTGAGCGAGGGCAGGTTATCGCTTCACCGTCAGCAGGCTCGTGTCGTCCCTGGTGTCCACGCGGCGGACAGGGGCGGGGACCGGCACCACGATCCCACCAACCGGCTTGGTCACTACCAACGGGAATAGTTCTATGCACCCGTCGGCATGGTAAATGGTCAGTGTCAGCGGGAAGTCGAATGTCCCACCCAACTGTTCGACCTTGATGGCCAGATGGGTGTTGTCGGCCATCTGCCATGTCAGGCGCACCTCGGGAAGCAGAAACCCGTGGATCCATTGGTCAAACAAACGACCGAGGGGCCGACTCGCGCATCTGCATGAACAGCGCCACGCCACCGCGATCGAGCCGCTCGATGGCGCCAGACGCGCGTCTGACCATCGGCGGCAGATGGCCGGCATTGACGTACTCAAGGGAGCTATCGGCTGGGTTGTAGACTCCGAAAAAGAACGTAATGAACCGGGGTCCCTGGCTGTGCCGGCAGATCTGGACATTGAGTCGCGAGATGGGCCGCACCGACTCCAGCCCCTCGTCTACGAGCGTGCGCAGCATCGCCAGCAACAGTGCCATCAACAGCGCGGCAGGACGGCCTTTGCCCACCACATCTCCCACGGCCACCATCAGCCGTCCATCGGCCAATGGAAGGATATCGTAAAACACATCGCCCACCGTGTTTGCGGGCCGTGTAACCGAACACGCGCGCATCGCCGGCTTCTTTTGATTCCCGCGGCAACATCGCAATCTGGACGTCGCGCGCAATCTCAAGGGCGATCTTGAGCGACAGCCGGTCGGCCACCTCCATCAACACCAACAATTGAATCGCCAGGAAGGCCAGCACCATCGACGACGGGCTTTCCACCCGCTGCGGAAGGTACAGATCCAGGCTGATCGGGAACAGGAACACCGTGACGGTGCCGAATCTGTCGAACAAACCAAGCAGGCCGAACACCGCCGCCACCACAGCAAAGGCGTACAACACACGTCGCCCTGACGACAGCCGCATGGCGAAAGCCACAAAGAACAGCCGGAGATGTGTGGGCCAGCGCTTTTACCAGGGCGCTTGTGCCAGCGCCCGCAGGTCCAGCCCCCTGGAGAAAGAGTGATACGCGTCGGCGGTATCACGCGTGAAGAGCCGTTGAAACTCGATGCGATCGAATCCGCGCGTGTATTCGTCGAAGAAGTTCCGAGAGGGTCTCCACGGCGAAGTCATGACACCCCTTACATACGCGGGATCAGGCCCGGAGGGTTTAGATCAGACCCAATTCCAAGCCCACCCGCTTGAAGGCGTCGAGCGCAAACTGCAGCTCGTTCTGGCTGTGCGTGGCGGTCACAATGGTGCGCACCCGCGCCTTGTCTCGGGCCACCGTCGGGAACGCGATACCTTGCGCAAACACGCCTTCCTGGAACAACCGATCCGACAGTTTCATGGCCCTGACCCCGTCACCAGCGATCACCGGCGTGATCGGGCTCTCACTGAGGCCCGTATCAAAACCCATGGACTCCAAACCGGCTTTGAAGAATCGCGTGTTGGCCCAGAGCCGCTCGATGATCTCCGGTTCCTGTTCCAGTACATCAAGAGCCGCCAGACATGACGCAACCACTGACGGTGGGTGCGAGGTGGAGAACAGGAACGGACGCGCGCGGTGGTACAGGAAGTCGATGAAGTCTTTGGATCCGGCCACGTAACCGCCGAGTGCGCCGATGGCCTTAGAGAGCGTGCCCACCTGAATGTCAACGCGCCCATGCATGTTGAAGTGATCGATGGTCCCTCGGCCGTTCCGCCCAAACACCCCACTCGCATGCGCATCATCGACCATCATGATGCAGCCAAATTCCTCGGCGAGGTCGCAGAGTTCCGGCAGGGGACCAAGGTCACCTTCCATGCTGAACACGCCGTCGGTGATCAGGAGCTTGCGCTGCGAACCGGGCAATTCCTTCAGGATTGTTCGCGCGGCCGCCACGTCCTTGTGCGGAAACACTTTGATCGCGGCGCGGCTCAGCCGGCAGCCGTCGATGATGCTCGCGTGATTGAGCGCGTCAGAGATGATGACGTCTTCTTTGGTGAGGATGGCAGACACGGTGCCCGCATTCGCGGCAAAGCCCGACTGGAAGACCGCCACGGCTTCAGTGTTCTTGAACGCGGCTAAGCGCCGCTCCAACTCCATGTGGATTTCCATGGTGCCGGCAATCGTGCGCACCGATCCGGAGCCGACACCGTAATCGCGAATGGCCTGGATCGCGGCTTCGATCAATCTCGGGTGTGTAGTCAGGCCCAGATAGTTGTTCGACGAAAGATTGACAACCGTTCGCGCATCAAATCGTGAGGATGCCTGCTGGCGCCCTTCGAGAATTCGCAGAGAACGGTGCAGGCCCTGTTCGCGGAGGGAGTCGAGTTCGGTGGTGAGAAACGCCAGGGGGTCTACGCGCATAATCCCAGTATAGAACTCATTTCCTATCGTCAGCGGATGATGAAGAGTCGATCCGTTCCGTTGGCAAGAATCTCGCGGGCGCCGGAGGCCTTCAGCCAGTCAGAAATGTCGCGCCTCTCCTTTTCCGGAAAAGCCGCCTCATGCACCAGCACATGCGTCGTCCTCGTCGCGAGCAGAGCACGCCAGGTGGTCTCTGGAGCCGTGCCGCGTGCGTTGAACATTCGCGCGAGGAATAGATGGCTCTCGGGGAAGAACCCCGAGTAACCGTTCACTAACCGTTGCCGATGATACCCGGCGTAAAACACCGCGTGGAGGTCCCAGGCGGCAGTGCCAAATGGAAGCTCGAGCAGGACCATCGGCAACTCCGAATCGCGAATCGCCTGGTAGACGGGCGGAATGTTCCGGCCTACGCCCAGGTATCGTGGCGTGATGTCCAGGCGGCCCGCCGCAAGCCGGACATTGGTGGGAAATTCCGTGGGCCACGATTCCGCGAGCATCATCATACTGGCGGCCAGCACAACGGCCGTGCCAAACCGGCGTGAGCGGCCGATGATGGCTGAAGCGCCAAGTCCCACAAGCACGGACAGGAACAGCGCCATCAACATCAGGTAACGTGCGGGCACGCGCAGGCTGTCGAACCCCGGCACGTAGTGCATGAGCCAGGCATACGGCCCCGGACTAATCACCAATCCGTTGACTGCAATCTCGGGTCCGAGCGCAAATGCCGCTGCCGCCAGTGCGGCCATGGCATAAAACGCCCATGGCGATCGTGCTGCATCTGCGGCCGGCCGACCCGGATGCCTCCGGACAAGGATCCACGCCGCAAAGAGACCTGCCGTCCGTAGCAGCAGGTCCCCGGCGCTGCGTGCCTCCACCCAGGCGCCCTCGATGGAGATGAGGAAACTCCCAGTCACGAGCACGCTCGCCGTGGCGACCAGGTGCACAGCCAGGAGCACGAACAGCGCGCCGGTCAGCATCTGCCGCGGTGGCGATGGCGTTGGTGCAGTTGAAGCGACATCCTGCTTTCGCCGGCGGGCGACGCCGGCGGCGATGCCAACAAAAGCCAGCGCCACGGTAGCGAAACCAGGGAACCCCTGGCCTTCAGGCCTGGGAAACGCAACAAGATGCGTGCCCCACAACTTCAGTCGTTCCGATGCCGTAGCAAACCCATGTACGTCGGCCGAAAACGACGTTATCTCACCAAGTGATCTGACGCCCACTCCGCTGTTCCGCACTTCAAGGTAGGGCGTCAAGAACGGCAGCGTGACAAGGACGACTACAATGCCTGCGAGACCACACGCGCGCCAGGCAGCCCAGTCGCGCAGTCGACGGCGTGCCACCAGTTCGTACAATACGTAGGCCGCCACAAACGGCGCGAAGAACAGCACGTAATAGCCGCACGACAGGTTTTGCGCAATCAGCGCCACCGACCCTCCTACGAGTGCGCGCAAGCGACCGGTTTCAAAATACCGGCGGAACCCGTACAAGGCAAACGGCATCCACTGCGACGAGAGCACCTGCAGGTGTGACCACTGATCCATGCGGTACGGGGCGAACGCAAACGCGAGGCCCGCGATGAACGCCGCAATTGGCCGGCCCGTGATATCACGCACCAGCAGGAACATGCCAAGTCCGGATAACACAAACGTCGAGAGGAAGAGCAGGTTGTACGACAGCACGACGTTGTCGGTAGCGGCGAGCACCGGCAACACCTGCAGCATTTGCGCGGTGAAGTGCTCGGAGTACGCGAGCGTAAGCGGCTCCGGATAGAAGATGTTGCCGTGCCAGTAGCGGGAGAGCGCGCTGAAGTCGCCCGAGAGGAAGGCGAGCACCTGACCACCGGTCCACAGCAGCACCCACGATATAAACACCGGGTCGCCCATGTCGGCGGCAATTTCCTTGTGCATGACCGTGGCCAGCGGCCAGGTCATGGCGCACGTGATGACGAGGTAGAGGAGGGTGGCCCGCTTCACTTTCGTCGGGCAAGCGCCAGCAGCGACATGCCGAAACTGAGCGACCGGCGATTCTCCGCGCGCAGCCACGGCATGATCCACTTGACGGCGCCTGCCTGCCCGCGGGGAATGACCCGCCGCTTCAACACACGCGAATTCAGCCACCAGCCAAAGACACCGGGCTGGTTCAGGTAGCGCAGGGCCTCAACCTCGAAGCCGGTTTCAGTGAGCAGCGCGCGGAGGGGTTCACGGTCGTATCGCCGGAAGTGATTCAGGTGTTTATCGAGGGTGCCGTAAATGGAAGGCATGGCCGGCACCAGCAACACGAGATGCCCACCGGCGGGTAGCACTCTGGCGAAATCGAGCAGTGTCTCGCGATCGTGCTCGATGTGTTCCAGCACATTCATGCAGACGATGGAGTCAACGTGTTCGCCGGCAAGATCTGCGCGCGCCGCCTGTGTGAGCGGAAACTCAAACGACGCGACGCGGACATTGGACCGCTGCCCCACCGTGGCCTGCAGTTCCTTGACGTAATGCGGTTCAATGTCTGACGCAATCACGCGCTCGCGTTCGACGAAGTAGCGGGTTTGGTTGCCAACGCCCGACCCGACCTCGAGCACACGACGGCCAAGGAATGAGTCGAACTGATCGTGCAGCCACTTGTTGTAGACGCCCAGCCGCGACATGCGCCGCAGCGTCATGGCGCCGACGTCGCTTTCGGGAGCCTCCCACCGCGAGAAACGCAGGATGGTCCACGCTGCCTGGATCGCGTCCTTGAACCCGATCTTCTTGCCCTCGGCATACGTCCGACCGTTGTAGGAAATCGGTACTTCGTACACACGCGCGCGCAGGCGCGCCACCTTGCAGGTAATCTCCGGTTCCACCCCGAAACGTTTCGAGCGCAAATCAAGACGACTGGCGACGTCGCGGGTCAGCGCCTTGTAACACGTCTCCATGTCAGTGAGGTTCAGGCCGCTGACCGCGTTCGAGAGCAGCGTCAGCAGCTTGTTGCCGACCGAGTGCCAGAAATACAGCACCCGGTGCCCATTCGGCGATCCCAGGAAGCGTGATCCATACACGACGTCGGCGTCGCCACGCAGGATCGGTCTGAGCAGCATGGGATAGTCATCCGGGCTGTACTCGAGGTCGGCGTCTTGCATGAGCAGGATGTCGCCCGAGGACTCGCGCATCCCACGCGCGACCGCAGCACCTTTGCCTTGATTCGACGTGTGGTAGAACACGTGAATCCCATTGTTGCCGTCCAGTTCGGCCAGGATGTCTCTCGTCCCATCGCTCGACCCATCGTCAACAATGACAAGTTCTTTTTCGATATCCGGAAGGTTCACGGCGAGCACGCGGGCTACGATTTCACGAATGGTCCGCTTTTCATTAAAAGCAGGCATGATGATCGACAGTTTCACGAGCGCGTCCACTCCGCGGTAAATGTCGCGATGTCATCGTAGATCGCGCTGAGCAGATCCGGTGGCGCGAGAAACACCACGCGGAAGAATCCGTCGGCCGCCGGCAGACCAAAGCCTGAGCCGTAGACGCAGAGAATTCCCGTCTGGCGCAGGAGCGCGAGCACGAAGTCCTCGTCGGTCTTGCCCGAAGGCAACGCCACTTTCGGCATGGCGTAAAAAGCCGCCCTGGGAGCCACGCACGTGATGCCGGAAATCGCATTCAGCCTCGACACAGTGAGGTCGGCGCGAATGGCGAGCTGGCGCGCGAATTCGCGCTGATGGCTGCGGTCTCCATTGAGCGCCGCTTCGATGGCGTACTGCATTGGGCCGGTGCTGCACAGCCGGCCGTCGGCCAGTTTCTTGATCGCCGCCAGGACATCGTTTAGACGCGGCGATCGGCCGACCGACAGCCAACCCACGCGCCAACCCGGCGCCACGTAGGCCTTTGAGAGCGACGAGAACGACAGAATTGGTGCGTCAGGGTCGAGGCTTCCGAGCAGCGGTGACGGACCGTCAAACCCGAGGTCGCCATACACTTCGTCAGCCAGTATCGGCACACCCGACGAGTGGGCTAGGGCGATGAGCGCCAGGCGAGTGGCCTCAGGGTAGACCGCACCTGTCGGGTTGTTCGGATCGATGACCACGATGGCTCGTGTGAGCGGAGTGATCTTGGCCGCGATATCGGCCACATCTGGCAGCCAGTGATCCTCGGGGTCGGTGCGATAAAACACCGCCTTCGCGCCCAGTTTCGCGAGCACGGCCGTGTAGAGCGGATAGGTGGGCGTCGGCACTAAGACCTCGTCGCCCGCGTCCGCCATGGCGCCCAGCGCGAGTTCGATCCCTTCGGAAGTGCCGGCCGTCAGGATGACGCGGTCAACCCCCACCGGCATGCCGCGCGATTCGTACTCGCGGGCGACGGCTTCGCGCGCCGAGAGAATGCCCACAGAAGCCGTATAGCCGTTGTGGCCGTCACGCATGGCCCGATCGACGGCTTCAATGAGATGAGGCGACGTTTGGAACCCGAACGGGATCGGATCACCGATGTTCAGATATCGGACGGTGCGGCCCGCAGCCTCGACTTTCCGGGCTTCGGCCACGACGTTGCGAATGGCATACGTGAAGCCTGAAATACGGGTGGCGACGTGCACCGGCGCCTGCGTAGACATGCGAATGATCCTACCCCGAAGCACGACGGAGCGCGGCCTGATCTAGCCACACGAGGCATCTTTTACGCCTCGTGTGACCTAGCTTTTGGCGAGCTTGGTCATCGCCTCGATGAACACGTCCACCTCGTCCACCGTGGTGTAGACGTTGGGTGTCACACGGATGCCGGAGTACTCCAGGCTCTGGGGTTCACCCACTGCGATGCCCGTCACGAGGATCTTCTGGTCGTCCCACAGCTTCGCAGCAATGTCGTTTGGCGGGATTCCCTTAATGCCGACCGTGCCGATGGCGCACGAGTGGGCCGGATCCATTCCCGTGTGCAACTCGATGCGATCAAGCTTGGTGAGTTCAGTGGCCCATCGGGCCTTGAGGTAACGCAGGCGCGCGGCTTTCCGTTCGCCCCCGATGCCTCGGTGAAACATGAGCGCTTCGGCGATCGCGTTGTGATTAGCCGCGGGGTGGGTTCCGATCTCTTCGAACTTGCGGATGTTCTTCGACTGAGAGGCCGCCGCCGGCTGCAGAGCCCAGGTCTTCTCGATGCGATCGGGCCGAACGTACAGCAACCCCGTGCCGACCGGAGCCAGGAGCCACTTGTGGAGGCTTGAGCCGTAGTAGTCGCAGTCAAAGTCTGTGATCTTGAACGGGAAGTGCCCGTACGCGTGCGCGCCGTCAACCACGGTGATGATGCCGCGCTTTCGGGCGAGGTCACAGATCTCCTTCGCGGGGAAGATGTGTCCTGACAGATTCGAAATGTGCATGAAGTGGATCACCTTCGTGGCTGGCGTGATCGCGGCCTCGAAGCGTTGCACCAGATCAGACTGCACGGGAGGCACCGGAAACTTGATCTTCGTGAGCTTGACCTCGTCCCTGAGCACACGCTGCTCCCACGTGTTCATCATTCGGCCATAGTCCTGATTGGTGGTCAGGATCTCGTCCCCGGGTCTCAAGTTGATGCCGAGTTGCGCGATCTGGAGAGACTCACTGGCGTTACGCGTAATGGCGATCGTCTCGGGGTCGGCGCCAATGTCATGAGCGAGGTCGCGCCGCACGCTCTCGATGTTGGGTTCAAGAATCCGCCACATGTGATACGCGGGTAACTGGTTTGAAATGTCGAGGTAACGCTTGAGCGCCTCGTGCACCACACGCGGACTGGGGCAGACACCGCCGTTGTTCAGGTTGACGATGGTGCGGTCGAGCGTGAACCCTTCCTGGACCACACGCCAGAAGTCTTCGTCGCGGGCCACGTCAGCCAGGCTTCGCCCGCTCTGGGCTTCTCCAGCTTCACGCAGGCGGTTGAGCGCTTCGGGGTTGTAGGTGGCGAAGGCGGCGCCAGCAGCGGCACTGGTGCGATTCAGGAATTGCCGTCGGGTCCACATCGCTGTTCCTCTCTGTTGTTGTAACGTCGGATTTCCTGAGAATCATAGCGCGGATGGTGGCACAATAGCGGCGAACAGCAGGGGGGCAGGGCGTGAACGGACTTGGTCTGGTGGTGCTGCGGCTCGCACTGGCCGTCGTATTCGTTGCACACGGCGCACATAAGCTGTTTGGCTTGTGGGCCGGACCGGCCATCGGTGTCGGCGGTCTCGATATGACTGCGCAGCAGTTTGCGAGCCTCGGCCTGAATCCCTCGTTTCTCCTGGCAGTGACGGTTGGTGTCGTCGAAACACTGGGCGGACTGCTGCTCGTGGTCGGCTGGTTTACCCGGTTTGCCGCGCCTGCGATGGGCCTCGTGACCCTGCTGACCATGTGGAAGGGCCAGTGGGCTAACGGGTTCTTCCTCAACTGGACGGGATTGACCGACCGCGGCCAGGGGTTCGAGTTCAGCCTCATCCTGCTTGGCGCCTTGCTCTGTCTGACCTTCATCGGTGGCGGCGAGTGGTCACTGGATGGCCAGCGCGAAGCCTCCCGCGCCTCGCGACAGGCCGGCCGAGCGAGACTCCGGGGAAAATTCTGATTTTTCACATGAGACATTAAGGACTGAAGGAACTCCCCTCGGGACGAACCTTCAGACCTTCACGCCTCGTGTATTTGAAGTGCCAAGAAATGCTTCTTGCGGACAAAGTTGCCTTGCTGGTCGGCGCCCGCAGGATGGGTCTGGCGCTTGCCACCGCGCTCGCGTCCCGCGGCGCTGATGTCGCCGTCACGTATCGAAGCTCCCCCGATGCCGCAGAAGTCGCGGCCGACGCAGTTCGCGCTCTTGGGCGTAAAGCGATGGTGGTGCGGTGCGATGTCACAGACGAAGCGCCCGTCGTTGAAGCCACGTTCCAGCAAGTGGCGGACGAGATGGGCCGCCTCGATGTGCTGGTGATGATGGCGTCGCGGTATGTGGAGGCCCCCTTCGACGAACTCGATACCTGGGAAATCGAGCGGACGCTTGGCGTCGACATGCGCGGGACTTTCGTCTGTATGCACGCCGCCATTCCGCACATGCGACGCGCCGGCGGCGGGCGCATCATTAATTTCACCGATTGGACCGCGGCCAGCGGACGGCCCCGCTATCGTGGTTACACGGGCTACTACGTGGCCAAGGCCGGAGTGAAGGCGCTGACGGAAGCGTTCGCACTGGAACTGGCAGGGGACCGTATTCTGGTCAACGCCATCGCGCCAGGACCCGTGCTGCCGCCAGAGGACTTTTCCGCAGATCAGCGCTCCGGGGTTGAGGCAGCTACGCCGCTGGGCCGGTGGGGCGGGACCGACGAAGTGGCCAAAGCCGTGCTCGCGCTCATCGATTCAGACTTCACGACGGGTGAAACGATTCGCGTCGATGGCGGTCGTCACCTGCGCTAACATCCAGCCCAAGTGAGCTATGTAACCCATGACTCATTACCCTCGTTTTGTTGTATCCGCCCTCGTTTGTGTGGCCGCTCTGGCTGTGGACGCGCCCGTGTCCGCTCAGGACAGGGACAAAGACAAGATTGAAAAGGTCCACGCTGTACGGCACGCTCGCGGTGAATGAATCCACCGATGAAGCGCTGGGGGTGGTTGCGCAGGTATTCGCTCGAGTCGCCCTCAGCTCTCATTCGGATCTACGCCCAGGAGTCCAACGACTTTGTGGTGGTTGAGCGGGGCCAGGGGATGCAGAACCTCCAGCAGGAGCGTGCGCTGGGTGCATCGGGCGAACTGCAGTCGGGCTCAAACATGGGCAAGGGCCAGATGGTGGTGGCCGCGCTCGGCGACGGCGAGGCGCCCACCGCCGGTTTGGGCTTCAACGAAGGCGACGTCGCCCACTCGAAGATCGACGGCGTGACATTGATGGCCACGGCGAGCGACACATCCAAGGTGATCGCTGCGCTGAAGAAGAGCGACGACCTTGTCGTGAGGGGCAGCGCCGCCGGCGGCTATATCAAGGTGCTGGGTTCGATGAGCGAAGGCTTTGTCAAAGCGGTGCTGGTGGCGAAGTGAGGTAACGCACCCTTAGAGGTGCGCTTCCATCGACTCGAGCGCGCCGTCCAGTTCCTTGCGGTCGCGCGCGAAGCACAGCCGGATGTGGCCTTCGCCGCGTGATCCGAAGTCCACGCCGGGTACACACCCGATCCGCGCCTTCTTGATCAGGAACTCAGTCATTGCCCACGACAAGGACTCGGGCGCGTTCGGCAGCGGCGACTTCCACGCGGGATCGATCTTCACAAACGCGTAGAACGCACCCACCGGTGGAGCGCCGCTAAGAATGCCCTTGGACGCCTTGGGCAACTTCTCGTAGAACAGGTCGCGCCGCGCGCCCAGTTCGATCTTGAAATCGTCGACCACTTGCCGCGGACCCTGCAACGCACCCACCGCGCCATACTGAATCAACGAAGACACATTCGACGTCGTCAACGATACGATCTTCCGGGCGCGTTCGTTGATCTTCTTATCCTTGATGGCGAGGTAACCGAGGCGAAGGCCGGTTATCGCATAGGTCTTGCTGAGCGTGTAGAGCGGGATGGTGCGCTCGTAGAGGCCCGGCCATGACGCGATGCTGAAATGTTCGTGATCGTCGAACACGAAGTCTTCATACGCCTCGTCTGAGAAGACCCAGAGGTTGCGCTCCATGACCAGCGCGGCGAGTTGGTCCACGTCGTCGCGAGTCATCACACCGCCGGTGGGGTTGCTGGGCGTGTTGATGAGGAGGGCCTTGGTCTTCGGCGTGATGAGCCGCGCCAGTTCGTCCATGTCGGGACGCCAGCCGAGCGACTCGTAAACAGGAAACGGCACGGGCACGGCCTGCGCGGCCAGAATGTTGCTCACGGTCGGCGGCCAGCAGGGATCGGGCACCAGCACCTCGTCGCCCGGCTCGAGCAACGCAAGACACGCGATGTACTGGCCATGAATGCCGCCGTTGGTGACCATCACCTCGTCCGCGCCACCAATCGGAATACCGTTTCTGGTGCGCATCTTCTCTACCAGAAGGTCGAGCAACGGCGGAATACCTGTGGTTTGGACGTAGTGCGTGCGGTTTTCGGCGATCCCACGGCGAAGCGCTTCTTTGACGGCCTCAGGGGCGTCGAAGCTGACGTCGCCCTGGTCGAGGCGGAACGGCCCGTCGACCGAATACATCATGTCGCGAATGCGGATAATTCCAGAGAAGGGCACGGAGTCCAGGAACTGAGCCATTCCTGAGATGATACTGAAAGCGCGACCCCCGAACATATCAATGACACATCCTAAGCACGCCGACGCCGACCATGAAGTGCTGGCTCTTATCCGCGAGCGCTGGAGCCCGCGGGCGTTTGATGCCGCTCGTCCGGTCTCGATGGACGAGCTGTGGCGCCTGTTCGAGGCTGCGCGCTGGGCGCCCTCCTCGCGCAACGAACAGCCATGGCGCTTTGTCGTCACGCACCGACAGCAATCGCCGGAGTCCTATCAGGCGCTGTTCAGCGCCCTGGACGCCAGCAATCAGGCGTGGGCCGGCACGGCACCAGTGTTGATTTTGGCAGTCGTGCAGATGACAGTGGAGCAGACGGGCGAAGTCAACCGGAGTGCATACTACGACACCGGCCAGGCCGTCGCCTTACTGACGCTGCAGGCCCAGTCGCAAGGGCTGGCCATCCGGCAAATGGGAGGTTTCAGTCACGCCATCGCACGGGAGGTGTGCCAGGTGCCCGACGGCTTCGAGCCGGCCGTGGTAGTGGCAGTCGGCCACCCCGGTTCACCAGAGGCCCTGGTGAGCGAAAAATACCGTGCCGCTGAGCTCGCTCCGCGCCGCCGCCGCTGCGCCGCCGACTCCGTGTTTGATGGCGTCTGGGGCAGGACTCTTCCGGGAACTGTCACACGAGTCGAGAAGGAATGAAGGGGCTCCCTGCCCTTGAAGATCCTTCAGGCCTTCATGCCTCGTAAAGATAACTAGACCAGCGCCAGGATGCGCTCCAGCGTCTGCCGCGTGCCTTGCGTCGGCAGGTTCGATAGATACAGGTGGCGCACGCCGGCGCGGCGGAGTTCTCGAATCGATCGGGCGCAAATGTTTTCCGGACTCTCGCCCGCCGCGAACTCGGCCGTCAGGGCCTCGGCTGGCACCGTCAGGAACTGCTTGAGCGTCGCCAGCGTTTTCGGGTTCGCGCTGCGGTAATAGAACACTCCGAAGATTCCCGGCGTCGTGACGCCGGCCGCCTGCCGAGCCGTCAGGAAGCTTTCCACCTTGGGCAGGTCGTGGTGCGAAACCACCTGCGTCAGAAAGAACTCCGCAGAGAACCGCGCATCACGGAGGTAGCCCACCTGCAATTCGGACCTCTGATGAGGGTTAGCCCATCCGCCCAAGGCCAAATCGGGAACGTGGCGGCGAACATCTTCGCGCAACTGCCACGCGTGCTCCACACACCGGGGTGGCCCCACCGACTTATCCCCGCCCAGCACCACCATCGTCGAGAACCCCTGATGCAGCGCGCTCTCGGCGTACGAGAGGCAATACTCGCGCGTGTGTTTGGTGGTCAGAAACGGGATGACGTGGCTGCGCGGCACGTCGGTGCCCAGGTTGATGACCAGATGCCGAAGGTTGTTCTCTTCCTTGGCGCCAACGGCGCTGTCGGTCAGGAATACGAACATTCCGTCGCGCACAAGGCCGCGGACGGCGTGGTAGGTGTCAATCCATGCATCCATGCCCGCCACTGAATCCAGTTCAGCCCGGGGGGGACGCAATTCAATCGAGAGCACATTCGGCGTGTGCTCCAGTGCTTCAACGAGCGGATTGGTCACGGCCAGTAAGTATAGACTTGCCCTGGTGGCCACCGCACTCGCGTCGCTGACGTCATTGCCCCGCGTCATTCTGGCGCCCGATTCCACGCCGATCGACTCGCTCACGAGACTGCGCGCGGCGCTCGGGCCTGCGTGCCCGTCGCTCTACATGAAGCGCGACGATCTGCTGTCGTTCGGAATGGGCGGCAACAAGGTACGCAAGCTTCAGACGGTGCTGGCTGAAGCTGCATTCGCCGGCGCAGACACACTCATCACCTGCGGCGGCCTGCAGTCCAATCACTGCCGCGCCACGGCGGCCGCGGGCGCCGCGCTTGGCCTGCGCGTGGTCCTGGTGGTCAACGGCGTCCAACAGGAACACCCCACCGGCAACGCACTCCTCGCCGAACTCTTCGGCGCCGATGTCCGTTATGCCTCATCTAGGGCCGAACGGGCCTCGATGATGGAAAGTGTTGCCGAAGAAGAAAGAGCGGCGAGCCGACGTCCGTGTGTCATTCCGCTGGGCGCGTCAACGCCGATCGGCGCGGCGGGTTTTGCCCTGGGGATTCAGGAAGTCCTCGTCGCAGGTCTTCGGCCCGACGTCATCGTGCATTCCACGTCCTCAGGTGGGACGCAGGCGGGGCTCATAGCCGGATGTGCGCTGTTCGGCCTCAAAGCGCGCATCATCGGCATCAGCGCCGATGAATCGTCTCCGGCCCTGGCTGCCGTGGTTCGCGACCTTGTCGAAGGCATGGCCGGCCGTCTTGGCGGATCGTATGCCGCCCTCGGCGCGGATCGCGACATTGTAGTGGACGATCGTTTTGTCGGCGAGGGGTACGGCATTCCGACAGAAAGCTCGCGCGAAGCGCTCATGATGGTGGCTCGGCACGAGGGGATCGTCCTCGATCCCGTGTACACGGCTAAGGCCATGGCCGGGCTGATCGAACGTATCCGACGAGACAGCTTCTCGGCCGGCGAAACCATATTGTTCTGGCACACCGGCGGCCAGGTGGCGTTATTTGCATGACCCTGACATTTCTCGGTGCAGCGCGAACGGTTACAGGATCCAAGTACCTGCTGGAGGTGGGCAGTACGCGGGTGCTCGTGGACTGCGGGATGTTTCAGGGCCTCAAGGCGCTGCGCGAGCGCAACTGGGAGCCGTTTCCCGTGTCGCCGTCGTCGATCAACGTCGTGGTGCTGACCCACGCGCACTTGGATCACTGCGGGTTGCTGCCGCGACTGGTGGCGCAGGGGTTCACCGGCCGGGTGTTCTGTACGGGTGGCACCGCCGAACTCGCAAAGATCGTGATGTCGGACGCCGCTCACCTGCAGGAAGAAGACGCGGAGCGCGCCAACCGCAAGAGCTACACCAAACACAAACCCGCGCTAGCGCTGTTTACAGAGAACGACGCGGCTCGGGCGGTACTGCAGCTTCAACCTGTTGGCTACGATCGACCCGTGCCCATCGCTCCAGGCCTTGAGTTGGAGTTCCTGAACGCCGGGCACCTCCTCGGGTCAGCCTACGCTCGCATTACGGTGGCCGCTGAAGGCAAAACTATTCTGTTTGGCGGCGACCTGGGCCGCTACGGTCGTCCCGTGTTGCCGGACCCCGTGCCGCCGCCCGATGCGGACGTCGTGCTCGTTGAGTCCACCTACGGCAACAAGGTGCACGAAGCGGATGACGATGGGAAGCACTTGGCGAGGATTGTGAATGAGACAGTGAAGCGCCGAGGGAAGATCGTGATTCCGGCGTTTGCGCTTGGGCGGGTCGAAGAATTGTTGTACTGGGTGCGGCACCTTGAAGAGCGCAAGGCCATTCCCGAGTTGCCGGTGTATGTGGACAGCCCGATGGCCGTCGAAGTGCTGGCTGAATACCGCGATCGGATGCACGAACTCGATGCGGGGCTGCGGACTTTCCTGACAGCACGCCTGCATGTGATTGCGTCGATCCCTGAGTCGCGCAAGGTCCAGGACGACCCGCATCCGGCCATCGTGATTTCGTCCAGCGGCATGGCCACGGGTGGTCGCGTATTGCATCACCTGAAGCGAGTGCTGCCCGAGGCCCGCAATACCGTGTTGTTCGCCGGGTATCAGTCGGAAGGGACGCGCGGACGGCAGCTCAAGGACGGCGCCCAGACCACGCGTATCCACGGCGAAGAAATAGTCGTGAAGGCGCGCATCGAATCACTCGCCTCCGTGTCCGCGCATGCCGACAGCAATGAAACAATGCGCTGGCTCAAGAGTTTCAAACGCGCGCCGTCTACGCTGTGCCTGGTCCATGGCGAAACCGGGCCGATGGACACGCTGAAAGCGCGCGTGGAGCGCGAGCTGAAGTGGAACGTCAAGACCCCTGGTCACCGAGAGAAGATCGACATCTGATGGACCGACCATACCTGCTTGAACAAATCGACGAAGCCGCCGTGGTGCAGTTGTATGCCGATGGCTTCGAGGCACTCCCGACCGACCAGAAGATCCTGATCTGGCACTTGTCCCAGGCGGCGCTGGCCGGCCGCGACATCTATTACGACCAGCGGTATCGCCACAACCTGGAGATGCGTGCCGTTCTCGAGGGCATCGTGCGGGCCGCAAATCAAGACGCGCTGGGGGCGAGCCCGCGTGACGTGATCGACGAGATTCGCCGCTATACCAAGCTGTTCTGGATCAACTGTGGTCCCTACAACAACCTGACAGCGCGCAAGTGTGTGATCAGGTGTTCGTTCGAGGAACTGTCGGCTGCCGCAGCCGAGGCGAGGAAAGCCGGGACACTTGCGCTCGACGCCACTGCGCTGGCGGACACGCTGGCACGGCTCCGTCCGGCGTTCTTTGACGCGACGCATGAGCCACTTGTGACCAACAAGACACCTGGCGAGGGGCGCGACATCCTGGAAGACAGCGCGAACAATCTGTACCTCGGCGTCACCATGGCCGACGTGGTCGGGCTAGACGAACGTTACGGCCTGAACTCCCGCGTGGTGAAGACCAGAGACGGGCGGCTGGAAGAGGAGGTCTATCGCGTCGGTGGCAAATACGGTGCGCACATCGAAGCCATCTGCCGGCACCTGACGGCTGCGCTGCCGTACGCCACGCCCGCCATGCGCAAGGCCCTTGAGGCGCTGATCACGTTTTACCACTCGGGTGAGGACAACGATCGTGTGGCGTACGACATCGCGTGGGTGGAAGACAAAGACTCGCCGGTCGATACCATCAACGGCTTCATCGAGAACTACATGGACGCGCGGGGCGTGAAGGGCGCGTGGGAAGCCCTCGTGTTCTACGTCAATCCTGGCAAGACCGCCGGCATCCAGCGGCTGGCCGAATCGGCGCAGTGGTTCGAGGATCGCATGCCGTGGGACGCGAAGTGGCGACGTACCAGCGTGAAGGGTGTGACGGCACGCGCGATTGATGTCGTGATGGAGACCGGTGACTCCGGCCCGGTCACTCCGATCGGGATCAATCTGCCGAACGATCAATTGATTCGCGAACAGCACGGCAGCAAGTCCGTGACCATCGCTAACGTGTCTGAGGCCTACGACAAGTCACAGCCCAAGGCCTATCGCGAGGAGTTCTGCTGGTCGCCGGAGGAAGCGGTGCGGGCTGAGAAGTGGGGATCACTGGCCAGTGAAGTCACCACGGGCATTCACGAAGTACTAGGACATGGGAGCGGCGTGGTTGAGGCCCATCTTGAGGGACGGCCGGAGCTGGCGATCAAGGAACAGTACGCAGCGCTCGAAGAGACACGCGCCGACCTGGTGGGCTTGTATTTCGTGGGCGAGCCGAGGATCGCCGACCTTGGGATGTTGCCCGCCGACCACCAGGCTGAGATCGTGCTCGCCGAGTACGAGGCGTACGCGCGTAATGCCCTGGTCCAACTGCGACGAGTCCGTGAGGGCACGCAGATCGAGGAAGACCACATGCGCAACCGCCAGGCGATTGTGCACTGGCTCATGGCGCATACATCGTCGATCGAAGTGCGCAAACGCGAGGGCAAGACCTACTACGTGATGGTGGACGTCAAGGCGTTCCACGATGGCGTTGGGCAGTTGCTCGCTGAGGTGCAGCGCATCAAGTCCACCGGAGATTACCCGGCCGCGAAAGCGCTCTTTGAAACACACGGCATTCATTTTGACCCAACCCTGCGCGACGAGGTGGTGGGGCGTGTGGATCGGCTGAAACTGCCGTCGTATACCGGCTTTGTGCAACCCGAACTCGCGCCAGTCCGAAATGCCGCAGGCGAGGTTGTTGATGTGGCGATCTCGTATCCCCTGAGCCTGGAGAAGCAGATGTTGGGATGGAGTGCGCGATGACACGTTCGTTGTGGTGCTGGGGCGCTGTGGTGCTGGGGTGCTGCACGGCGGCGGCTTTGAGCGGGCCGTGTGCGAACAGATCGCGAAGAAATCGACATGGGTCGTGAAGACGAACCCCTACGAAGGCAGAAGCGACCACACGGTGTTTGGCCCTGCGGGTGTGCCCTCGCTCTTGAACTGGCACTTCACCGATCGCTACTACCATTCGAGTGTTGACACACCCGACAAGACCAGCCCGCAGGAAATGCGCAACGTCGGCCTGGGTCCTCGCGTCCGCTGATGAGGCCATGTCGCTGCAGGTGGCCGAGCTTGTCGCGGCCGCCGGACGCGCCCGCGTGGCCGTCGAGCTCCGCGATGGACCGAAGATGGCAGACCATGCCCCGGCACTTGCCGCGTGGCGCAGGTGGTCGGCCGAGGCGGTGCGCAGCGTCATGCGCCTGGTGACAGTGCCGGTGTCGCCGTCCCTGACGGCACGCCTCGAAGCCCTCGCGACGACGCTCCAATAGCGCGCGAGCTACTCGGGGGCCTTCTCGGCCATCAGTTGCGACACGGCTTTCAGCAGGTCTTCGTGGCGGAGGCCCGCGAATCGAATCACGCCCTCCTTATCCAGCAAATACATCGTCGGCCACCCGGTCACACCCCACGCGGTTGCAATGGGACCCTCGGTGTTCTTGGCGGTGTAGCCGTCCCACCAGGACCTGTAAGGAAGGCGGCTATCGACCTTGCCTTTCCTGGCCACGTCGAGCTTCGAATCGCTGTTGATCCCCACGATCGCGAACGGCTTGTCTTTGTACAGTTCAAGCATGAGGCGTTGATAGGGGTACTCGCTCCGGCAAGGTCCGCACCATTCGCCGGTAAACACGACCAGCGTCACCTTGCCGCGTGTGTCGCTCAGTGTGAACTCGGCATTGTCGAAGTCCTTGCCCGCGATCTCAGGTGCGACTTTGCCAACAGCGAGATGCTGCACCATCCACTTGCGATGGTCGAGATAAGCCTTCGTTTCCGGATGCGCCGACGTCATCTCGTCAATGGCGCCAACGACTCGTGCTTCCTGGTCTGCTGAGAGCCAGCCGCGGTCGAGCCGATTCTGCAGGCGCCAGAAGTGAATTGCGGCGTCCTTCTGCCACTTGGTTGCGTCCGTCTGTTTCGAGACTAGCGTCCTGAGGGTGGCGATGAGCCCGTCCACATACGCGTCGGGATGATCCACGACATCGATACGGATCGGCGCGACGGGTGCGAACCCGACGTCATCCGATGCGCCGGCACTTGAGGCGGCCGGCGCCGCCTCAGGAGCAGGATCGGGCTTCGGTGGGCCAGAGCAAGCCGCCAGCGTGAGACATAGCACGAAGAGGATCAATCGCATCGGCACACGATACTCGGTTTCTACTGGCGAACGACGGGACTTGTCGCGCCCCCCTGCGATCCTGACGGAGCTGTCGTGGGGAACGTCCCAGTGACGGAAACACCCACCGGGCCGACACGGATGTGAAGCAAACAGACACCCGTCCCCCTATGTGACCCCCCCCTCGACCATCGTCACCGTACCCAGACTCGCGTCGATCGTCACCATCGCGCCGACGGGCAGCGTCCACTGGGGCTGCGCGTGGCCGATCATCGCGCCGTGCCAGGCCGGCACGCCGAGAGGCACCAGGTGGTCGGCGAAGATCTCCTCGGGTGTGAACGACGCGAAGCCTTCGCCGGGTCCGCACTCGCTGCACGTGCCGAAGATGACACCGCGAACTCTACTGAGAATGCCCGCGAGTTTGAGCGACGTCATCATCCGGTCCACGCGATACCAGTCTTCGCCCACGTCCTCGAGAAACAGAATCGCCTGATCGAAATTCGGCACGTACGGAGACCCGAGAATCGCCGTCAATACCGTCAGATTCCCGCCCAGCAGTCGCCCCGTGGCCCGGCCGGGCGTGATGGTGCGAATGCGATTCTCTGTCTGGGTGAGGACGTTGCGGTCGCTCGTTTCCTTCGGGTTATCGAACGTCACCGCTTCACCGTCGAACAGCACGCGCTTGACCAGGCTCACCGAGTATTCGTCCCAGCGCCCGCCGGCGTTGGGCCCGTGAAACGTCACAAGGCCCGTTCGCGCATGGATACCGTTGAGCAGGGCCGTGATGTCGCTGAAGCCCATCAATATTTTTGGACTGCGCCGAATGGTCTCGTAGTCAAGGAACGGAAGCAGCCGTGACGTGCCCCAGCCGCCCCGCGTGGGAAGCACGGCTTTCACGCTCGAGTCGTCAAAAAACCGGTTGATGTCGGCCGCACGGTCCTTGTCCTGGCCGCCGAGCGAACCGTGCCGATCCATGATGTGCCGGCCCACCTTGACCTTGAGGCCCAGCGCCTCGAGCGACTCACGCGCAATGTCGAGTTCTACCCGCTGAAACGTGGCCGACGCCGGCGCCACCAGTCCGACGGTGTCTCCGGGCTGCAGCCGTGCAGGTTTCAGCGTGGGCAACCCCTGAGTTTGACCGGCGATCGAATTCGCGGCCAGAAGTGGTGTTGCGGATGCAAGCAGGAAGGTGCGTCTATTCATCACGCGTGAAAGAATAGTCCTGATTTCAGTCAGGGACCCAATGATGCGACGCGCCTCGATCCTGTTCGTCCTCCTGACGCTAGCCTGCGGCGCGGCCCAGGGCCCCCAGGCCCCAGGCGCCTGGCTCAGCGCACCCGATCAGGTCGCCCGCGGCGTGGAGTTGTTCACGTCCACCGACTCCACACTAGTTGACCCTGCAGGGCCAATTTCCGTGTCGCTCCTGCGTCTCGACCCAGCCCACGCGCGGCTCAGCAGCCTACTCTCAAACGATCAGGTCATGTACGCCGAGCCGGTGTTGGAAATGGCGACGCGGGCCAAGTCACTGGCCGCCGTCAATGCGGGCTTCTTCAACATCAATAACGGTGAACCGATCGGACTCCTCAAGGTAGCCGGGGACCTCGTCAGCGATACGCCAATCCCCAAGGGGGCCATCGCGATCTGGTCGCCGGCCGACGGGCGCACCTCGCTCGCCTTCGATCAAGTGAGCGCCCGAGTCGAACTCCACGCCCTCATCGCCGGCCGCTCGGTCGTCGTCCCAATCGACGGCGTTGACACCACACGCGCGCGCGGCAAGCTGATGCTTTATTCGCCGAAGTATCACGAGCACACAGACACGGCGGGCAACGGCGTGGAATGGGTGCTCAGCGGCAAGCCGCTCACGATCACCGCCGTGAGGCGCGATGCCGGCAGCACGCCGATCCCCGCCAATGGCCTGGTGTTGTCGTACGGCGGCCTCGAACTTCCCGACCAACTGCGCGTGCTTGAGCCTGGTGTGACGCTTGAGGTGCGCCGGACGTGGACATCTGTCCACGGACTCGAAAGCGACCGCCTCGAATCTGCCGACCACATCGTGAATGGCGCGGGGCTTCTTCGCCGGGGTGGTGTGTCACTGACAAGTTGGGACGTGGAGAAATTCAGCGGCACGGCCTTCATCCAGTCGCGGCATCCGAGGACGATGGTGGGTGTGGATCGGATGGGGTTCATCTGGCTGGCCGTGGTGGACGGAAGGCAACAGACGAGCGTGGGGATGTCGTTTGCCGAGTTGCAGCGCCTGGCCGATCGGCTGGAGCTCACCGATGCGCTCAACCTGGATGGTGGCGGGTCAAGCACGATGGTAGTGCGCGGCAAGATCGTCAATCGGCCGTCCGACGCCGCAGGTCCGCGGGCCGTCAGCGACGCTATTGGCGTTACGGTCAGGTAGGAAGTGCGGATTGAAGCCGCCCGCCTTTATAATTTGGAGGGCCATGCCCACAACGGAGGGTTCGTCGTTGGCAACGCGATAAGCCGCGCCGGCCCCAATGGCGCCGAAGCGGAGCGCGGCGCCGGTCGCAACCACGACTCAGGCGGCCCATGTGTGCCGTCGGCCCAACAACGGAAGAGGGGAATCCTGCACGGTTTGTCGGATTGAATGGTGAGGGGGGAGTCGTGCCAGTGCGAACTGTTTTGGTGGTTTGTCTGGGCCTGGTGCTTGGCCTTCGGCCGATCGCGTCGCAGGAGCCGTCGCTAGGCGCGCGACTTGAGACGCTGCGCACACAGTCCAACCTGCCCGCGGTGGCGGGCGCCACGTTTTCGTCGGCCGACGTATCTGCGGTCAGCGCCATGGGCGTGCGGAGACTGGGCGACCCCACACCAGTGACGCCGGACGACCTCTGGCATATCGGGTCGATCACCAAGTCGTTCACGTCACTGCTGATGGCCAGGTTCGTAGAGCGCGGCGAGATGTCGTGGACGTCCACGCTGGGCGACATGCTGGGCCCGCGCGCCGGCAAGTTCGCGCCCGTCACCTTGTCGCAGTTACTCAGCCATCGCGCCGGCCTGCCCGCGAACGTTCTGCCGGGCAAGGTGGCGGCTGTTTTACAAGGCGCGCCAACGGTGGATGTGCAGCGGCATCGCCTGATCGACGCTGCGCTCGCGACAGACCCGACCGCCGCACCTGGAGCCGCCTTCCTCTATTCGAATCTCGGCTACATCATCGCGGGCGGACTCCTCGAGTCGAAGGCGAAGAAGACGTGGGAGGACCTCGTTCGCGACGAAGTGTTGTCACCCCTGGGCCTCGCGAGCGCCGGCAACGGTCCTCCCGGAGTGCGCGATCTCATCAGCCAGCCTCGCGGCCATCGGCGCGCGTCGAGCGGTACACTGATACCCGTCGAGCCCGGTGTCGCGGCCGACAATCCGCCCTACCTCGGACCCGCGGGCAGGTTACACATGACGGTGAGCGACCTCGCGCGATGGGGGCAGGCGCACCTGCGAGGTGAACGCGGCCAGGACAGCATCGTCAAGGCCGACACATTCAAGCGGCTGCATCTGCCGGAGTCCGGCGCCTACGCGATGGGCTGGGTGTCGCAGACCACGCCGGACCGGCGCGTCGTCTGGCACAACGGCTCTAACACTTGCTGGTACGCCATCGTCGCCTTCGACGCTGCGGCCGATCGCGGCGTGGCGATCGTCACCAATGGCAGCATCGGCGCCGCGCAGGCGGTAGATGCTGCCGCGATGGCAGCGATCAGGATCAACTAGGCGACCTCGGGCTTGAGGAACAGCCCGAGCTACGTTCTGACCCGAGCTCCGTCTTGGACTGCGACCTTTTCGAACGTAGCTCGGCCTGTTCCTCAAGGCCGAGGACGCCCACCACTCGTGCCCGCAGCAACCTTTCGGCGGCATTCAATCATCAAATGCACAGAAAAAAAGTAGATTGATTGTCTACTTATTTATGTGCCAAACTGTGTCTATGCCCGCCGACAATAAGAACCACCTTTCTTTTCTTCCACTTACACCGTTCGCCTTCCAGGTATTGCTCGCTTTGGCAGACGACGCCAGGCACGGATACGCCATCATCAAAGAGGTCGAAGAGCGGTCCGGCGGCTCCGTCAGGCTCCGGACTGGGACCCTATATACACTTTTACAACGGCTGATGGAGCAGGAACTCATCGCCGAACCCACGGCCTCCGAGGCGACGACCCCGGCACTTCGGGACCCCAGGACCCCGACAGGCGACGCTGGCCCAGGGCCGGCGGCGAGAGCCGATTCCCGCCGCCGTTACTACGAATTGACCACCTTGGGCGACGCGGTACTTCGCGCAGAGGCCCAGCGCCTGGAAGGCCTCATCGGCGACGCGCGCCGCAAACACGTCCTCAGCGACGCGGGCGGAGTGTAACGGTGACCCGATCGGCCCTCGTCCCCCGCGCCGCGCGATGAAAGTGGATCCGGTTAACTTGCTGCGCGAGCAATAACGCGGCTGATGTCCGCCTGCAGCTTTGCGCTGACGGCGCGGTCAGTGATGCCGCGGGTGAGAATCACCAACACGTACGGCCGCGCGGCATACACGAGGCCTGCGTCGTGATGGATGCGGGTGATCCATCCGGTCTTGTGCGCCACCGGCGTCCCGGCCGGCAGGCCCGCGGGAATGCCGTCGTTGAACTTCTGACGCTTCAGGATATCGATCATCGCCCCGCTGGCCTCCGGGCTGACAGCGGTGCCGCGGCCGATGGCCTCAAACAACACCAACAGGCCGCGCGCGTCCGTGGTGTTGTTCTTGCCGGCGTCGAAAGCCTTCTGGTCTTCGACGCCGCGCATCACCTGCATGCCAACGGCACCCATCGTATCGACCGTGGCCTGCACGTTTGATGCACGCAGGTGTTCGATCAGGATGTTGGTGGCCAGATTGCTGCTGACGGTAATCGACGCATCCACAAGCGCGCGAAGGCCGATCTGCTTGCCCATGGCCTTGTACGTTTCGCCGTCAGAGTCTTCGGTGGCTGAGAGCACGTACGGGCTCCCGTCAAAGATGCTTGTGAACTGGTTGGTGACCAGCACTTTGTCGTCGAGCCTGCGCAAACCGTTTTCCACCTGACGGAACAGCTCGATCATCACCGGCACCTTCATGGTGGAGGCGGCGTGGAATCTGAGATCGGGGCGAATGAGGATCTCTTCGCTCTTGGCGCCATTGAGCGGCCGCCAGGCCACAGCCACTTCGGCGCCGCTTGCGGCGATGAGCGCATCCACCTGGGCCCGGATCTGCGCGAGGTCGATTACGGCTGGCGCTGCAGCTTCAGGTGGCCTGAGAGTGGGGGCCATCTGGCCCGCCAGCACCCACAGGGCGAAGGCAACGAGTGTGGCTCGAATCAACACGACGGGAGTCTACTTGCCGCCTCGAAGCGCCGCCAGTTCCCGATCGATCTGGTCGCGGATGGACTTGATGCGGCGTTCGTCGGTCGCTTCGCTCAGTTCCTTGTAGAGCTTGCGAATGGCCCACCAGCCCACGTGGTTGACCAGGCCCCATTCCAGCATCTCGAGGGGTTTGATCCCGCCAGAACCGTACAATTCTTTGGGCGTGACCAGCCCCAGGAACTCCTGATGCGTCATCCCTGCGCCTGGCACTGGCCCGAAGCGCAGGTCGAAGTTCTTGGAGAACTCCTTGAACGACGGGCCTCCAGGTGCGACGGTCTCTGTATAAAACCGCACCCGCCCGTCGTCAATCCTGACGCGAATCGGCCGTTCGAGGGCTGTTTTGATGCGGCCGAGGTCCACCGGCAGCGCAGGAGGCGCTTCCTGTGTGATTGTTGGTGGAGGGGTGGTGGGAGGGACGGTCTGCGCCGACGCCTGTGACAGCCAGCCCCCGTCTCCAATCAGGAGGAGGAGGAAGATGGGACACAAGAGGGGTCGTGCTGCCACGTCATTAGGACGCACATCGCCCTCCCCTAGCCGAAGGGAAGCAAGTCGAGTGCCACAGAGATGTGGGCAAAAACGCTAGGCTGCCGGGTCGATGAGTCCGTCCAAGTTGGCCCATGTGTCCCCATCCAGTAACACCAATGTGTGCAAATACAACCGCACTGCGTCAGCGGGGAATGCGGTCTTGAGCGTCCGCACGCCCTCGGTGAGCCTGGCCTTGTCGGGCGCGGCCACGTCTTCGGCCGTGATCAACCCGTTGTTGTGGGTGATTGCCAGCGCGTCGAGGAAAGCCCCCATCATCGGCCGTTCAGCCTCCAGATGGTATGCAATCAGCGCCCGCGAGGCGACCACGTCCGAGACATCATCCATGCCCGCCAAGAGCTTCGCGCGACGCTCGATCGGCAGCGACGGCACACTCTTCGGCCTGAAGTTGAGTTTGCGGGCGATGGTCACGATGACCTCCACCTGCTGCTCCACACCGTGTTCATCGTTCCAGAAGGCAGTGGCAGCAATCAACCGCTTCTTTGCCGGCAAGTCTTTCCAAAGGGCACTCGGGCGCATGGGGAGATTGTACTTGTTGTCCAGGGCCCAGGGTCCTTGGGTCCATATAGACTTGTCGCTTGTCGGACCGGCTGTTCACTCCCAGATTTTTCGTCATGTGCGCGTACACGTTCACCGTGTTCGTGTCGCTGTTCCAGCTGCTCCCGGCGGCGCCGTATCACGTGCTCGCACTTGGGGGCACCACGTTTGCGGCGGGGCTGTTTCTTGGATTCCTGACGTACGCATCTGCGCTCGCGGCGCCAATCACGGGGCAGATCGCTGACCGCCTCGGACATCGCCGCGTTCTGATCGTCGTCAGCCTTGTGCTCGCCGTGTTTTCGGTGAGCTACGCCTTCATCACGAACTACCGTGTGTTGCTCGCCTTTGTGTTTATGCACGGGTTGTTCTGGTCTGGCCTGCTTGCGGCCTCGGGCGCATACATGACCGCCACACTGCCTGAAACCAGGCGCGCTGAGGGGCTGGGATATTGGGGGTTGTCGTCGGTCACGGCGCTCGCGATCGCACCGCCCTTCGGGTTTTGGGTGTTCAGCTTCGGCTGGGCCACGATGTGTTTCGAGGTGGCCGCCCTAAATCTGATCATGGCAGCCATCGCCTGGCATCTGCCAGACGACCGCGGCGAAGCCGCGGCGGTACCACTCAGGCCGCGCACACTTCAGGACCTAGTAGAGTGGCGCGTGCTCGCGCTCTCAGTCTCCATGGCGCTCATCGCATTCGGCTACGGAAGCCTCACCAGTTTTTCAGCCATGTTCGCTGATGAACTGGGTGTCTCGCCCCGCAGTCTCTTTCTCACCGTGATGGCCTCGGCCATTCTGGTCGGCCGTGTCTCGGTGGGTCGTTTTCTCGACAAGATCGGCCACCGGCGCGCGCTGTTGCCGTGCCTCGCGGCCACCGCGCTGGGTATGACTTTGCTGGCCCTGGCCAACGGAATCGTGATGTTCTTGCTGGCTGCACTGGTGTTCGGTGCCGGGTTCGGCCTGGTGTATCCGGCCTATACCGCGTACATCATGAAGCGCATTCCGCAGTGGCGGCGCGGGGCGGCGTTTGGCGCCATGCTCGCTGCCTTTGACACGGGTGTCGGCAGTGGCTCCACCGTCATGGGCGGCCTGATTCACCAACTCGGGTTCCGCCCCGCGTTCGGGATTGCCGCGTTCTTCGCCGTCCTGTCGCTGCCGTATTTCCTGTTTGCCGAAAAACGATTCGGATTCAAGTGATCCGCGTATCCTATTTGGGGATCCTGACGATATGAACCTGAAGCCACGTCTTCTTGCGCCTGTTCTCGGAATGCTGCTGGTCAGCACGCCATCTGCCCAGCAACAAGTGGCACCCGCTACTCTTGTCCTCAACAACGGACGGGTTGTTACGGCTGATGACGCGCGTCCGGTGGCCGAAGCCATCGCCGTGAACGGCGACACGATTGTGGCGCTGGGCACCAACGCCGAGATTGGTCGCTACATCGGCCCAGCGACGCAGGTCATCAACCTGACGGGACAGACGGCCATTCCCGGGTTCATCGAAGGACACGGCCACTTTACCGGCATCGGCCAGGCGAAGCTGGGCCTCGAACTGATGAACACGAAAAGTTGGGACGAGATCGTCAAGATGGTGGCCGACGCGGCCGCCAAGGCGCGGCCCGGGCAGTGGATCGTCGGGCGCGGGTGGCATCAGGAAAAGTGGTCGTCTGTGCCGCAGCCCAGCGTGGAGGGGTTTCCCACGCACGAGTCGCTCGACAAGGTCTCTCCCAACAATCCCGTGTATCTGACCCATGCGAGCGGCCACGCGTCGTTTGCGAATGCCAAGGCGATGGAGCTCTCGAATCTGACGGCGAAGACTCCCAATCCAGCCGGCGGCGAAATTCTGAAGGACAAGACCGGGAATCCGACCGGACTCCTGCGTGAAACCGCGTCGGGGCTGATTCGACGCGGCGCCGGTCAGCCGGTACCGACAGCCGAGGAGCGCGAAGCGGAAGGCGAACAGGTTATTGAACTGGCCAACCGCGAAATTCTGTCGAAGGGCGTGACTAGCTTCCAGGATGCCGGGTCGAGTTTGACCGACGTCGAGCGCTTCAAGCGGATGATCGATGCCGGCCGTCTGCAAGCCAGGCTGTGGGTGATGATTCGTGGCGGCGGGAGCCCTGAACAGTTGTCGCGCGGGCGCGTTATTGACTACGGCAACAAACACCTGACGGTGCGCGCGATCAAGATCTCGGTGGACGGCGCTCTCGGGTCGCGCGGCGCGTGGCTGCTCGCGCCGTATTCGGATTCAGTGACCAGCTCCGGCCTTGGGCGCGACCTCGAGAATGTGCGGACCACCGCACAGCTCGCGATCGACCACGGCTATCAGTTGTGCCTGCATGCGATCGGCGATCGCGCCAATCGCGAAGTGCTTAACATCTACGAAGAGGCATTCCGCAAGAACAATCGGAACGGCAAAGACCTGCGGTGGCGCGTCGAGCATGCACAGCACATCCATCGCAACGACATTCCGCGATTCGGCCAACTCGGCGTGATTGCCGCGATGCAGGGCATCCACGCCACGTCCGACGCGCCGTACGTGACGGCGCGCCTGGGCGCCGAGCGCGCGGAAGAAGGTGCGTACGTCTGGCAGAAGCTGATGAAGTCAGGCGGCCTGGTGATCAACGGCACCGACGCACCTGTGGAAGACGTCGATCCGATCGCGAGTTACTACGCGACGGTCACCCGCAAGGTGGCGGATGGTTCGGTGTTTTTCGCCGATCAGCGGATGTCGCGCATCGAAGGACTCAAGTCCTACACACTCTGGGCGGCGTATGGAGCGTTCGAAGAGAACATCAAGGGATCGCTCGCCCCAGGCAAACTCGCCGACATCGTGGTGCTTTCGAAAGACATCACCACGGTTCCCGACGAAGAAATTCGCCAGGCCAAAGTTGTGTATACGATCGTAGGGGGAAAGATCGTGCACAGATTCCCCAGTTCCTAAATTCCCCAGGATCTAAGCTCCGACGGGTTGCCGATCCCGGCGGGCGTTCGGTCCTCGAGCCCCCTGGCTGCCAGGGCCCCGCCCTCCGTCACGTCCTTTCGAGCCCGTCGGTCCTCGCGTCCCCTGACCTGGACGGCCTCCGGGGCGGCCTCCCCCGAAACCGCCGCCGGGGCCACCCACAGGTGCGCTGACGTGCAGCTTCACCTGTTCCATGACGCGCTTGCATGCCGCTTTGAACCTGGCTTCCAGCGCGTGTGTATCTTCGCTTGGCACCGGCGCAATCCGCTGCCACGCGTCCTGAGCTTCCTCGACCGTTTCGCCCGCCGCACGCCACTTCGAATCGTCGGCGCGATGGCCCATGGCGTTACTGGCCAGCGCTGAACGCAACCGTTCGGCCAGCAGTTCCGTGGCCGACTTGTTGGACGCCGCCGCCGGCTTTTCTTCCTTGATGAGCGCCTCAACCTTGGCAATAAGTTTTTCCATGCGTTCATGGATGGCAGCCGGGTCGAGGTCAGTGCCCGCAAACGCGGCCGGCCACTTCGCGACGAGTGCGGCCAGGGCAGCCTTCCAGCGCTCGTGCAGATCTTTCATTCCGGGGCTGACCACGACCGGGGCCTTCGAAATGGTGGTGCGCAACGTCTGCACCTGGGCTGCGAGGTCGGCAGGCGCCTCTTCGGCGGTTGCAAGGTTTTCGAGCGATACGACAAGCGCCACGTGTTCGGCGATCTTTTCCGCTGCGGCGATCTGGTGCCGGTTGTGGAACCGTTCGAAGAACTTGTCGGCCGCGGACCTGAAACGGGTCCAGATCACTTCGCTCTTGTTGTGGCGCACGGGGCCGATGGTCTTCCAGTCGGCCTGCAGCTTCTTCATTTCCGAAGACGCCGCATCCCACTGTGTGGACTCGGCCAATGCCTCTGCGCGTACGCACAGCGCCCCTTTACGGGCGAAATTGTCGCTCCACTCCTTCCTCTTGGACATTAGGTCGTCGCGTCGTTGCGTAAAGAAGGTGTTGCACGCTGCACGGAATCGCGGCGCCAGATCGCGGGCGGCTTCGCGCGGCACGGGTCCCGTGTCCTGCCACGCCTTCTGAAGTTCCTGAAACTTCGCGGCGGTCTTGGCCCAGTCGGTCGAGGCGGCCAGCGCCTCGGCCTGCTCCACGAGCGTGGCCTTGGCCGCAACGTTGGCGCCCCGTTCCTCGCGCAACTTGGCAAAGTAGATTTCGCACCGGCTGCGAATGAAGTCAGTGGCGGTCTTGAAGCGATCCCATAGCCGCTGCGCCGAGTGGCGCGGCGCGTCGGCCACTTCCTGCCAGCGCAGGTGGAACTCGCGCAACGCCTTCGCCGTGGCGGCCAGTTCCGCGGTCTTGCCGGCCTCTTCTTCGGCCTTGAGTGACGCCACGATGGCTTCGGCCATCGCGATGAGCTGTTCCTGCTGCTGGGCGTTGGCGAAGCGGCGCCAGTCGTCCATGTCGCGCAGATGCTTCACGCGCGGCGCAACCATTTCCTGCTGCGCGCGCAACGCAGCGATGGCCTCGGTCACTTCCTTCGTATGCTCGCCCGAGCCCACCTCTTCAAGCGCAGTCATCACATCGCGCAGTACGCGTTCGCCCTCACGCAACGTGATCGTTTCCGACTCCGACGCGCGTTTGGCGCGTTCGGCCAGGCGCTGGAGCTTCACAGCCAGATCGAGTTTCGACTTCTCTGCCGCTTCGCGTACCGTCGTCTCACGCGCTTCGAACGCGCGTGAGACGACGGCCAGGCGAGCCGCCAGGTCAGTGGCAGGGCGCGAAGCGTCAGCAAGGGTGGCCACCATCGCGCGAGCGTCACGCGACAAGGCCTGCCAACGGCCGGCAGCTGCCTCATCTTCCTGAGCGGGCAGGGCTTCAGCCTCGACAACGAGCGTTTCGAGCGAGGCACGAGTGTCTTGCAGGGCGGCGCCAAGGACGTGCCGCTTGCAGCAGGCGCCGACGGCCTGCGCAAATCGCGAGGCTAGCTGATCCGCCTCTGGGCCATTGCCCACGAGCGGCGTGAGCTGCGTCCACTCTTCTTCGATTGGGACGAGCTGTTCGATGATGTCGTCGCCTTCGATCGTTTCCACACGCTGGCAGAGCGCTTCGCGGCTGGCGAGCGCTTCCCCGCGGCGGCGCGCCTTCTCAACAGCGGCTTCAATCTCAGCGCGCTTCTGCGCAATCCGCGCACGAGCCGCTTCTTCACCAGACGCAAATCGCCGCGCCGCAGCGGCGTCGGGCCCCGACAGGGCCTGCCACGCAGCGCTGATGCGCGCCAGGTCGGCCTCAGTGCGGTCGGGATCTGAAATATCGTTGAGACTCTCGACGGTGTCGCAGATCAGCGCCTCCTGGTGTCGCAGCTCTTCTTCGGCCGCGCGGAGCGCGGTTTCGGCATCCTCGATCGCCTGCAGCATCGACTTGGCGCGGCGAGCCACCGCCTTCTGCTGTGACCGGGATTCAATCGTCTTGAGCAGGGCCGCGTCTTCAGCCAGCGGTGTAGAAGCCGTCGCGGCCAGCCGATCAAACGCCGCCAGCGCCACATCCTTGTGGGCACTGTTGAGCGTGGTGTCGAGCAACTCGTCGGCGGAGGTCAGGCGCACACAGGCCGCAAGAGCCGTGCTTTCAAACTTAGCCTGGCGAGCCACCCCACCGAGCGCCCGTTCGTCGGACAGCCGGCTCAGGGCAACTTCGCGAACGGCGTCGGCCGCCGCGCCCTTGGCCACTGCCGACAGGTGCTTGTTGTCGGCCAGCAGGTGGGCTGCGACCACTGCAAGGGCAAGGTCGGCCGGGTCGGTCGCGAGCCGAAGGAGGCGATCCGCAGCAGCATCCTTGAGGGCCGGGTCCTCGTCCGTTGCGGTCACACGCCCAAGAACTACTGGGTCCGTCACCAGTTCAATGGCTGCCCGACGGACTTTCGCGTCCAGGTCTCCCTCCGCCATGGTCGCCAACTCGACAGGGTCCGCCAGTTCGCAAAGCGCCTCGAGCCTGATGGCGGGGTTGGCGTGTTTCCAACGGGGTTGCGGCTTGAGTTTGTCGAGGATGCCCACGCCTTCCGTAGAAGGAAAGGCCGTGCCGTACCTGGGCCGCTTACTCGTTCGCTCCCGTTCAGACGCTCCGTCCGTTTCGATTCAATCAGTTACGGTAGGTACTCGGGGGGATATGCGAAAGGCGACGAGACCCCGAAATCCGGGTGCCTGAATCCCTCGATCCAAGTGAGTGGACCGAATCAGATTCCTTCGAGCTGGGTCACCATCCGGTCGAGTTGCTCCACCACAGCTGCCACGGTGTCCGGCTGCGAGAGGTCAATTCCGGCCCTGGCGAGTTGCTTCATGGGATGGTCATTGCCCCCAGAAGAGAGCAATTCGATGTAGCTCGTCCGGGCAGCCTCCCGGTCACCCGGGTCGCTGGCCATCAGCGTTTTGGACAACTTCGCCGCCGAGGCGAAACAGGTAGCGTACTGGTAGACGTAAAATGGCGAGTTGAAGAAGTGGGGAATCCGGGCCCAGGTGATGGGGGTCAGTTCCTCAAGGCTCACGGCGTCGTCGTAATAGGTCTCGCACAACTCCTTGTACAAGGTGTTCAGGACGTCGGCCGTGACGGGCTCGTCGCGCTCCACCCGTCGATGGACCTGTAGCTCGAAGTCCGCAAACATCACCTGGGTGTAGAACGTGCTCGTGATGTTGTCGATGGCGTGCTGGAGCAGCACCGACCGTTCGTTGTCGCCGCTGGTGCGCTCCAGCAGGTAGTCGAGAAGCAACGCTTCGTTCAGTGTGGACGCCACCTCGGCCACGAAGATGGTGTAGTCGGAATATACAAACGGCTGGGTTTCGTGCGAAAGCATGGTGTGCATCGAATGGCCCATCTCGTGCGCCATCGTAAACACGTCGTCCAGCGTCTCGTTCCAGTTCATCAGCATGTACGGGTGTTTGCCGTAGACGCTCGCCGAGTAGGCGCCGCTGCGTTTGCCGTCGTTTTCAAAGACGTCAATCCATCGCTCCAAAAACCCGCGGCGCATGCGCGCCTGGTAGTCGGCGCCCAGCGGCGCCACGGCTTCCACGATGGGCGCAGCCACGGTGGAGTAGTCGTAGCGGTGATCCCACTCCACGACAGGGATCGAAAAATCGTAGGGGTAATAACGCTCGAGCTTCAGACGTTCGCGACGCAGCCGGTGATACCGGCGCAGGGGTTCCACACCCGCGCGCGCGGCGGCGATGAGGTTCTCCACGACGGCAGCGGGAATGGCATTACCGTGCAGTGCGGCATCCAGGCTGCTGGCGTAGCCGCGGGCGCGCGCCTGGAACCAGTTGCGCTGACACACGCTGTGATAGAGCGACGCGTACGTGTTGATATTGGCGGCGTAGGTGCCGTAGTGCGCGAGAAACGCGAGGCGCCGGTCGGCCTGATTGCGGTTTCCCGCCAGCACGGCGCGGTACTGGCCATACGACATCTTGACCGTCTCGCCCGTGCTCAGGGTGACGTCGGGGAACTTCGCGTCCGCTGTGGACAACGCGCTGTACGCCTCATTCGGCGCGGCGTTCACTCGAGTGGCTAATGACAGCAGGCGTTCGCCGGCCTCGTCCAGCACATGCTCCTGTTGCCGGTACACCTCTTCGATGGCGAATCGATACAGGGCCAGCTCCGGATTGGTCTTCATCCAGCCGCGAACGGTGGCCAGGGGAATGGTGAGCAGCTCGGGGCTGAACCACGACATCACCTGCTGCCAGCGGGCAAACAGCGCCTCGATGGTCTGACGCCTGCCGTTGATGTCGTTATCGCGCTGGTCTTCGTCGTACTTGAGCGACGGAAAGTAATAGACCGTGTGCGCCAGCTTTCCCAGCGCGTCACTTTGCCTGAAGGCCGTCAACAACTGCTCAGGTCCCTGGCCCAGCGTGCCCTTGAGCGCTGCATATTCATCGATCTTGAGTTCAAGTTGGCCACGGTCGGCTTCCCAGGCCTGCCAATCGGGGTAAATGTCGGCCAGGTTCCAGGTGTATTCCACTGGGATGTCCGCCCGATTGCGGCTCTTCACGGAGGCGGTGGTCATGATCCCCGATCATACCTGCCGGGCTATACTCCTGACTCTTTCGTGCTCCCGGTTCTGGAGGTTGAATGTTGAGGCATCTTCGATTCGTTGGGTTGTCTGCGCTGGTGCTCGGCGTGGCGTTTTCCGGTTCCATTGGTAGGCAATTGACGGCGCAGTCAGCTCCGGCTGACCCTCTCGACAGCCTGCACTTCAGGTCGATCGGCCCGGCCACGATGTCGGGCCGCGTGTCGGACCTGGCCGTGTACGAAAAGAACCCGGCGATTTATTACGTCGCCACGGCCCATGGCGGCGTGTGGAAAACCACCAGCAATGGCGCCACCTACGAGGCCCAGTTCCAGGATCAGGGCTTGATGTCCATTGGCGACGTCACGGTCTCGCAGTCGAATCCAGACCTGGTCTGGATCGGCACCGGCGAGTCGAACAACCGTCAGAGCACGTCGTGGGGCAACGGCGTTTACAAATCCATCGACGGCGGCCAGACCTGGAAGCACATGGGCCTGCCCACCTCGTACCACATCAACCGCATCGTGATGCACCCGACCAACGACAACGTGGTGTTTGTGGCAGCCACCGGCTCGCTCTGGGGCCCCGGCGGCGATCGCGGCGTCTACAAAACCACCGATGGTGGCGCCACGTGGAAACTCGTGCTCACGGGTGATGCCGACACCGGCGCCAACGACCTGGTGATCGCCGATGCCAATCCCAACATCATGTTCGCCACCATGTATCAGCGACGCCGTTCGCAGTGCTGCATGAACGGCGGCGGTCCCGGCAGCGGCGTGTTCAAGTCCACCGACGGCGGTGAGACCTGGGCTCGTGTCGAAGGCGGTCTGCCGACAGGCCCGATGGGCCGCATCGCCGTGGATGCGTACCGCGCATCAGCCAACATCGTGTACGCGCTCGTTGAGGGCCAGGGTCCGGCTGGTGCCGGCGATGGCGGCCGCGGTGGCCGTGGCGCAGGCGCAGGTGCGGCTGGCGCTCCAGCGCCGGCAGGCAATTCGAATCCGACAGGCCTCTACCGATCCGACGATGGCGGTGCGTCGTGGAAGCAGGTGAGCAATGTCAATCCGCGTCCGATGTACTTCAGTCAGGTTCGCATCGATCCCAGCAACCCCGACCGCATCTACATGGGCGGCGTAGGCATGCAGATGAGCATCGACGGCGGCCGCACCTTCCAGGCCGATGCGGCGCAGGCCATTCACGACGACATCCATCCGATCTGGATCAATCCAGACAACCCGAATCACATTCTGATCGGTGGTGACGGTGGTGTCGCGATTTCCTACGACATGAGCAAGACGTGGTTCCAGCACAACAACCTGCCGCTGGCGCTCTACTACCACGTGAGTGTGGACATGGCCACGCCGTACAACGTGTGCGGCGGCCTGCAGGACAACTACAACTGGTGCGGACCAAGTGCAACGCGCTTTACGCGCGGCATCCTCAACAGCGACTTCTATCAGGTGCAGGGCGGCGACGGCTTCGTGGTGCTGGTCGACCCCCTCAACCCCAACATTGTCTACAGCGAATCGCAGGACGGCAACATCCAGCGCAAGAACGCGGAGACGGGTGAAGCGCGCAACATCCGCCCGACATTTGCCAACACCGATCCTCCGGCGGCAGACGGCGCGCTGCCGTTCCGGTTCAACTGGGACACCGCGCTCATTCTCTCGCCCAACGAGACCGGGACGATTCTGGCGGCGGCCAACAAGGTCTTCAAGTCCAGTGACCGTGGCGACTCCTGGTCGGTCATCAGTCCGGACCTGACGATGAATGCCGACAGGAACGAAATCGCCATGATGGGCCTGCGCGGCACCGAAATCCGTATCGCCCGCAACGACGGCATCTCCAACTGGGGTACGATCGTGTCGCTCGCCGAGTCGCCAAAGCAGGCCGGCGTCTATTACACCGGCACAGACGACGGTGTGGTGAGTGTGTCGAAGGATGCGGGCAAAACGTGGACGCGCGTCACAGCGAACATTCCCGGCTTCCCGGCTGGCGCATGGGTGTCGGAAGTAGTGCCGTCGCGGTTTGACGCCGGCACGGTCTACGTCACCGTGGACGCCCATCGGCTGAACGACTTCAAGACCTACATGTGGGTGAGCAACGACTTCGGCACCACGTTCCGATCCGTGAACGCCAACCTCAGCACCGAAGTGGTGAAGACGCTGACCGAAGACACGAAGAACGCGGACGTGCTCTACATCGGCACCGAAACGGGCTTGTTTGCATCGCTCGACCGCGGCAAGAGCTGGCGGCGACTGAAGGGCAATCTGCCCACGGTGCGCGTGGACGAGATTGCGATCCATCCGCGCGACAACGCGATGATCATCGGCACACACGGCCGGTCAATTTGGATTCTCGATCATCTCGAACCCATCCAGGAATATGCGGCCGCGCAGGCGTCGGCGTCTGATGCCTTTTTGTTCTCCATTGGTCCCGCGCTGCAGTGGCGTTCGAAGGACCATCAGAACGACGAGTTCTGGGGCCATCACTTTTTCGCCGGTGAGAATCCGCCGACCGACGCCGTGATTCAGTTCCACTTGAAGAAGCCCGTGGGCGCGTTGTCGCTGAAGATTACTGACGCGCTCGGCAAGGACGTGCGCACCATTGCGATTCCGGCCGCGCGCAACGTGGCGGGCATCCAGGCCGCCTGCTGGGACATGCGCGTGGACTCGGCGCCAACCGTGGTGACGGCGCCCGGTGGTGGAATGCCTGCAGGTGGTCGTCAGGGCGGTGGACCGGGTGGACGCGCGGGCGGTGGCGGCGCAGTGCCGGGAGTGCCGGCACCCCAGCCGCCTTCAGGCGTTGACCCCACGAACCCCTGCGGCGGTGGCGGTTTCGGTGGCGGCGGCGCGAGCCAGGGACCCCTGGTGCTGCCGGGCACGTTCAACGTCTCGCTTCTCGTGGACGGCAAGTCGTCGGGCAGCAAACCCATGCGCGTGGTGCTGGACCCGGCCAATCAGCTCAGCGACGCCCAGCGCAAGCGTTACTACGACATCGTGATGGACCTGCATCAGGTGCAGACGCGCGGCGTGCAAGCGGCGCGCGCCGTTATGCCGCTCCATACCCAGATGACCGACCTGGCCGGCAAGATTTCAGGCATGGCCAATGCGCCCGACGCTGTCAAGACGCAGTTCACGGCCATGCAGAAGGAATGGGACACCGTGCGCGCCAAGTTCGGCGTGCCCCCGGCAATCGGCGCGCCCGGCGGTGGCCGCGGTGGTGGCGGCGCACCCGCCAACTCGCCCGACATCGTCGGCAAGGCGGGTAACGTGAAGGGTCAGATCATGGCGTTTTACGATATGCCCAGCACGTCGCTGATGAACCAGTACGCGGACGTTCGCCTGTCGCTGCCGAAGGCGATTGTTGAACTCAACGCATTCCTGGCCAGGGCGACGTCGCTCAGTCAGGCGCTGGCGAAGAACGGCGTAACCCTGACGGTTCCTCCGGCCGTGAAGTGATCACGGAGCTCGTTCCTGCAACAGTCCACGGCCGCGTTCTCATCGACAACGATGAGGGCGCGGCCGTTTCCTCGCATGTGCTTGTGGCTTTCCACGGCTACGGCCAGTCGGCCGAGGACATGCTCGAGGAGTTGCGCCGCATTCCAGGCGCAGACCAGTGGACGCGGGTCTCGATTCAGGCGCTCAATCGGTTCTACACACGCGGCGATGCGAAGGTTGTGGCGAACTGGATGACGCGCGAGGATCGCGAGCAAGCCATCGCCGACAACATCGCGTACGTGGACGCAGCGCTCGTTGCGTTTCAAGGCCGCGATCTGGTCTTCGTCGGCTTCTCTCAGGGCGTTTCCATGGCCTATCGCGCGGCGCTGCTGGGCGCACGGTCCGTGGCCGGCATCATCGCGCTTGCGGGCGACATCCCTGCGGAACTCAAAACCGACGCGCCCCATCGTCATCCCTGGCCCAAAGTGCTGATTGGTGTGGGACATCTGGAGCAGTGGTACTCGAGCGACAAGGTGGATCAGGACGAAGCGTTCCTTGCTGCGCGCGGCGTCGAGCATTCTATGGTGCGCTTCAAGGGCGGGCATGAGTGGACTGAGGAATTCAGGAACGCCGCAGGCACATTCCTTGCCGCGAAGTCACTTGGGAAGTTGGGAATTTAGGAACTGGGGCACTTTGGGAATTTAGGAACTGGGGCACTGAGGACATTGGGAACTTGAATACGCGCCAACTGGGCCGAACGGATACGATGAACACATTCGTCCGCACATCCATGCGGGCTAGCACAAGGACCAGAGATGAATCGTTTCACCAATGACCAGATCGCGTTTGCCCTTGCCCAGTCAGGCCCGCTCGACCGCACGCGTGCCCTGGAGTTTCTAAAGACGATGGATATTCGCCACAGCGTCGGCCACTGGTCGGCAGGCGATTTCTACGACAGGTTTGCGCCGCTCGGGTATCACTCCGACAACGCCGAGTTTGGCAACACCTTCGAGGGCCAGTGCCGCCGGACCAAGGCCGCAGGTATCGACGCTATTGAAATCCACCAGAGCGTGTTCGAAAAGACGCTCAACGGCGACATCGACTGGCAGGCCGTCGAACGTGCCCAAAACGGATTCCTCGCTGACCTGGGCATGACCATTCCCGCGTGCAACATCAACACGTGGACCAATCCCATTTTCCGGCTCGGCGGGCCGTGTAACCCTGATTCCACGCTGCGGCGCGCGTCGCTCGACGAGATCCTCAAGGCCGTCGAAATCGCCAAAGCCATGAAGATTCCCGTGGTGAGCGTGTGGCCCGGCTCAGATGGCGCCGACTACCACTTCCAGGTGGACTACCTGCAGTCGCTCGAGTGGTTCACCGAGGCGCTGGTCACGGTCAATCTCGCCTGCCTCGCAGCCGGCATCAAACTCGCCATCGAACCGAAGCCCTACGAGCCGCGCGAGTTGTTCATGATTGTGCCGACGGCGGCCTCGGCTGTCCTCGTTGCCCGTCGCGTCAATGAAACGTGCGGCGGCAACAACTGCGGCCTGACGATCGACTACGGCCACCAGAAGATGGAAGGCACCACCGCGTCTACAGCCTGCGACATCGCCGCGTACGCGGGTGTCGAGATTCACAAGTTCGATATCAACGACGCGCGCCAGGGGCGCAACGACCAGGACCTGATCTTCGGCACGATCTCGATTCCGGAGTCGGTGGACTACCTGTTCACCACCTTCGTGCGTGGCTACCGAGGCTTTTACAGCCAGGACCAGTTCACGTATCGCGACGACCCGACGCGCGCCATGGAGCGCAGCATGATCAATTTCGCGAACCTCGCGCTCAAGGCCGTCCGCATCTACGCCCGCAAGGACGAGCTCGACAACGCGCGCGCGCTCGGCACCGGCCCCGACATCCTCGACATCGTCAGTCCCATTCTCGTCGGCTGATCGTATGGCGGGACGGTCTTTCACCATCGGCCTCGACTTCGGCACGGGATCGGTCCGCGCCGTGGTCGTGGATTGCGCAGACGGGCGCACGGTGGGCACCAGCGTGTTCGACTTCCCGACCGGTGTTGGTGGTGTGATCGTGGACGCACATGATCCGCACCTTGCGCGGCAGAACCCCGCCGATTACCTCGCGGGCATGAAGGCCACAGTGCCGAAGGCGCTGGCCGTTGCGGGGGCACTCGATTCGGGGTTCATGAACACCCGCGTCATCGGCATCGGCACAGACACCACCGGATCAACACCGATTCCTGTGGATGCCCGGATGCAGGCGCTTGCGCTTAATCCCAAGTGGACGCCGCACCCGGCGGCCCACGCGTGGTTGTGGAAAGACCACACCGGCGCCGAAGAAGCGGCCGCGATCACGGCCGTGGCGGCCGAGTTCGCGCCCGAGTACCTTGCGGTGATCGGCGGCACGTACTCCTCCGAGTGGTTCTGGTCGAAGATCTGGCGCTGCCTGAAGGTGGCGCCCGATGTGTTTAGCGCCGCTCATAGCTGGGTGGAACTCGCCGACTACATCCCTGCCGTCCTGGCCGGCGTGCAGTCACCTGCCGAGGTTCGGCGTGGTGTTTGCGCGGCCGGTCACAAGGCGATGTACTCGCCCGACTGGGGTGGCCTGCCTTCGGAATCGTTCCTGACGCGTCTGAATCCCAAACTGGCCGCACTGCGCGACCGGCTCTACGACCAGGCCTGGTCCTCGGACCGGCCGGCTGGCACGTTGAGCGCCGAGTGGGCTGCGGCGTTCGGCTTGCCCGAAGGCATTCCCATCGCAATGGGCGCCTTCGACGCCCACTACGGCGCCGTCGGCGCGGGCATCACCACGGGCACGCTGGTCAAAATCATCGGCACATCCACGTGTGACATTGCGATCGCGCCGGTCACGGCCACCGCGCCGATCGTGCCCGGCATCTGCGGCACCGTCAACGGGTCGGTCATGCCGGGCTACTACGGGGTGGAGGCCGGCCAGTCTGCGGTGGGTGATCTCCTGCGATGGTGGGTGGAGGTCGTCTGCGGCGGAGACCAGGCGATGCACGCCGCGCTGTCGGCTGAGGCCGCGCGCCTGGTGCCGGGCCAGTCGGGCCTTGTCGCACTCGACTGGAACAACGGCAACCGCACGATTCTGGTGGACCCCCGCCTGACCGGCCTCATCGTCGGCCAGACACTTCACACCACGCGCGGCGAGATTTATCGTGCGCTGATTGAGGCCACCGCCTTCGGCGCTCGCGCAATCATCGAGCGGCTCAATGCGAACGGCGTCCGAGTGGAACGTGTAGTGTCGTGTGGCGGCATCGCAGAGAAAAACCCGCTCTTCATGCAGATCTATGCCGACGCGCTCGGTTATCCCATGCTGCTGGCAGGCTCCGCGCAAACGCCGGCGCTCGGCGCGTCGATTGCCGCGGCCGTCGCGGCTGGCTCAATGGCCGGCGGTTACGACGACTTTGAGTCAGCGCAGCGCCAGATGACGCGGCTTGCGGACACCCGCTACTTTCCCAGCGCTGATGCCCGCGCAGTCTACGACGAACTGTACGGTCTGTATTGCGAACTACACGACACGTTCGGCGGCGTGGCCGACGCGCGCGCCGACCTGCCCACACTGATGAAGCGGCTCCTGACCATTCGCGAGCGCGTCACTGGAGATTACACCTCATGAGCCTGATGGCAGAAGCGCTGCGCGAACAAGTGTGTCGCGCGAACCTGGATCTAGTCGCCCGCGGCCTCGTGATGGGCACGTTCGGCAACGTCTCGGGCGTAGACCGCGACGCGGGGCTATTCGTCATCAAGGCGAGTGGTGTCCCGTACGACCAACTCACCGCCGAGCACATGGTCCCGATCTCGCTCGAAACAGGCAAACCCCTCGAAGCCCGCTTTCGCCCTTCGTCTGACACACCCACGCATCACGAACTCTACCGGGCGTTTCCGTGCGGCGGCGTGGCGCACACACATTCTGAATTCGCTACGGCGTTCGCGCAGGCGAGTGCGCCGGTGAAGTGCATGGGCACCACCCACGCAGACTACTTCCGCGGCGACATTCCGGTGACTCGCCCGATGACCATCGAGGAAGTGGAGACGGAATACGAACGCAACACCGGCCTCGTCATCGTCGAGACGTTCGACACCCTTGGTCTTTCGGCCGAGGAAGTGCCGGCCGCGCTCGTCGCCAACCATGGCCCATTCACCTGGGGCCGGGACGCGTGTGAAGCGGTGGACCGGGCAGACGTGCTCGAGTTCCTCGCACGAATGGAATTCCGCCGACGCGGCATCGCTCCGGATGCACCTGAACCAGCCGAGTACCTCATCCACAAACACTTCAGCCGTAAACACGGTAGAGGTGCCTACTACGGACAGAAATGACTGATCCTCGCGCCGTACTCTGGGACCTGGACGGCACCCTCGCAGATTCCCGGGAGTTTCACTGGCGGGCCTGGCGCGACGCCATGGCGGCCGCCGGCTTCGACGTGACCGAGGCGCAGTTTGCCCTGAGTTTCGGGCAGCGCAACGATGCGATCATCCCCGCCTGGCTTGGCGCCCGTGCCACGCCCGAGCTGGTGCGCGAACTTGGAGATGCGAAGGAAGCGATGTACCGCACGCTGATCACGGCCGAAGGAATCACCCCGCTGCCCGGTGCCGCCGACTGGGTCCGACGCCTGCATGACGATGGCTGGCGCCAGGCGATTGCGTCGTCTGCCCCGAAGTTGAACGTGGAACTGATGGCGCGAGTATTGGGCCTGTCCGGCCACATGGACGCGCTCATCAGCGCCGAGGACGTCCGCAACGGCAAGCCCGATCCCGAGGTGTTTCTGATTGCTGCGGAAGCGCTGAGTGTACCGCCCGCGCGCTGCGTCGTGGTGGAGGACGCCCCGGTGGGCATCGAAGGCGCCAGCCGCGCCGGCATGCGCAGTATCGGCGTCGGAGGCGATACAACGACCGACGCCACCGTCAACGTGCAGTCACTCGACCGTCTGCCACTCGACGCGTTTGATCGCCTGGTTGCGCCTGAGAGCTTTTCACCATGAAGCGCCCATCATGGATCTTCCTGGTAAAACCTGGACAAATACTGCGACGGATCGGTTAGTCAGCACATAGGGCGCATCGGGTGCCCACGTGCGACCGTGCCTGGACTGATCGGCTGTATCCAGTACGGAGGTCCACTCGTGTGTCGGGGTGCTGGGGTCCAGGAGTCCAGGGGGCGCAGATGGCAGTTGGAACGTCACATCCTCGGTGCCGGCGTTCATCACATACAGCAATGGCCGGTCGCCGCCAAACAACGCCGCAATGTATTTCGCGTTCGGAGAGGTCCAGTCGGTGGTGGTCATCTCACTGCCGTCACACGCGAGCCAGGTGATGTTCTTGTCGCCCGTCTCAGGCATGGGCTCGCCGTGCAGGAACATCGGCTGCCGTAGCACGGGATGCCTCTTGCGGATGCGGCCGACGAGACACACAAACTCGAATAGGGCTCGTTCGTCGGCGCCCAAGTCCCAGTCATACCAGCTCAGTTCGTTGTCCTGGCAGTTCGCGTTGTTGTTGCCGAGCTGCGTGCGGCCAATTTCGTCGCCGCCACTGAGCATCGGCACTCCCTGCGACAGAAACAACGTGGCGATGACGTTGCGCTTCTGCCGTTCGCGCATCGCATTGATCGCCGGGTCGGTGGTCGGTCCCTCGACGCCGGAGTTCCAGCTGTTGTTGTGGCTCTCTCCGTCGAGGTTATGTTCGCCGTTGGCCTCGTTGTGTTTCTCGGTGTACGAGACCAGGTCCGTCAGTGTGAATCCATCGTGGGCAGTCACGAAGTTGACGCTGGCCTGCGGCGTCCGCCCACCATCGTCAAACAGATCCGCGCTGCCTGCGAGTCGGGTCGCCAATTCGGACACCGTCCCCGCATTGCCGCGCCAATAGCGGCGCACCGAGTCACGGTACCGTCCGTTCCATTCACTCCAGGGAGCGGGGAAGTTGCCCACCTGATAGCCGCCGGGGCC
>SXGT01030200.1_pt1 | contig 67539 bp, 47 predicted proteins | sample 3176221 | NCBI WGS metagenome assembly SXGT01 (sample SAMN11356862, study PRJNA531348) | freshwater metagenome | isolation source: freshwater sample F1-120 | place: China: Fuxian Lake, Yuxi | collected 2017-12-25
CGTCATTCAGCGCATTGATGCGTTGGCCACACGACGCCGCATCTGGACGCTGGCCGTCATTCCGCCGCCGAGGTCCACGTCCTGACCGCGACTGGCACCGAACCAACGATACCGATCTCGAACCAAACCACGGCGACCATACGCCGAGTCCCACCGGTGCGCGAAGGCCGAGACGCCAGGCCATTCGCGAGCGGCGGGCTTGGGCAACGCGAAGCGAACCCCGCAGCACGGCGCACTTCGCGCCGCGCGAGGACCGCGAGCGGTGTCCGAGCCCGTCGCTCGCGGGACGACCTCCGGATCCACCCCTCACATCTGCCGCTGATCCAACAGCGCGACAATCTATGTTCGACGTCCATCCTCCGCGGCTGGCCGAAGCCAGCAACAAGCAACTTCCTTGCCGCGGGATTGGGGCGCCAGTCCGCGTTTTTCATGTACCTCGAACATTCGTATACTCGCGGACACGCCCGCACGCCTCGGGCCGAAGGAGCACGCCATGGCTCGGGAACGTCTGGATCGCCGACGCGCACCGCACTCACTCGACCTCGACACGGAGCTCGCGACGCAGCTCCCGCTGTCGGGCACGATGGACGCGGGGGCCTCCGTCGCCTCGGGCTGGAGCAGCACCGCGGGCGCGGTCGCCGTGCGACGCGAGAAGCGAGCCGGCGCGGAAGCCAGCCTCGACGGCCTGGAGCGCCTGCGCACGCTCCTGCAGAAGCGATCCAGCGGGAGCGCACCACCGGAGGCCGTCGCGCGCGCCGTCGAGCAGGCTACGGGGCTGCCGCTCGGTGAGGTGCGCCTGCACCACGGCTCCGACGCCGCGTCGGTGGCGGCCGCGCTGGGGGCGCGCGCGGTGACCGTCGGCAGCGACGTGTTCCTCGGCGCCGGCGAGTACAGCCCAGACAGTCAGAGCGGCTTTGCGCTGCTCGCGCATGAGCTGGCGCACACCTACGAGACCCCGGGCCCCGTGTCCGAGACGCAGTCGCTGCGCATCGGAGGCGTCGCCGAGCCAGCGGAGGGCTGGGCGCACCTCGTCGCCGATCGCGCGGCGGGCCTCGCGGAGACGACGGGGTTCGGCGCCCTGCCGCGCTCGACCGGAGACTTGGGGCTGGGCGGACCGCATGCGGCGGGCGTCGTGGTCGCACGCCGCGATCCGGTCCCAGGGACGACGACGGCGACCGCCACGGCCACCGACACCACCACTGGCACCACCACGGCCACGACGACCGACGACCGCAAGGTCCAGAAGGACTATCGCACGTGGGTCGAGGCGCGCGTCACCGAGGTCGCCGCGCTCCAGGGCGACGCAAAGGTACAGCGCGTCGAAGGGCTCCTCTGGCAGATGGAGGACACCGCGTTCCGGATCAAGGCAGGAGAAACGGTCGACATCAACGGCCTCAGCACGACGCCGACGCTGGGCGCGGCGCGAGCGTGCGGCGGGGTCCCACCCGAGTGGATCGATCCCGGTCGTGCGCTCATCGCCATCATCGAGCAGACGATTGTCGGCGCGACGGGCGGTCCCGCGGCGGCGGCGCCTGCAACCACCCCCGCGACGACGACGGCCGCGCCACCAACGACGGCGCCACCGACGACCACGAGCACGACGGCCCCCGCGCCGGCCACGACGACGACGGCGCCCACGCGCATCGCCGAGGGGTCGCTCTACAGCGAGACGGACTGGAACTCGCGCCTCGGAATTCCGCAGTACCGCACGCAGTCGGACAACTTGGCCTCGCCCGAGGCCACGTGCAACGGCACCTCCCTCGCCATGGCCCTGGAGCGCCTTGGCGTCAGCCGCAATCAGGTGGTCTCCGCGTGTGAGCGCGCCATGGGCCTGACGGCGGAGTCGACCGACGCGGACCGGACGGCCAAGTGGACGGAGAAGGTCACGGCCTACCTCAAGGCGGAGAACGAGCGCAGCTCGAACTACCAGAAGCTCCGCGGCAAATCGACGACCGACGACACGCGCAAGACCTGGGCCGGTGAGTTCAAGGCGAACGCCCAGATGGAGGACGTGGTCCTCTTCCTGATGTACCTCAAGGGCATCGCTCCGACGGAGGTCAACAGCAACCTCGACACCATCCTGAAATCGCTGGATCCGGATGGCAAGGCGGGCAACGTCGCGACGTTCGAGAAGATTACGACGAAGCCGACCTGGAGCGACCTCAAGACCAAGGTCAAGACGACGCTCGAGGGCGGCGGCTCGGTGATCTTCAGCCTCTACCACAAGGGCAACAAGACCGGGGAGAGCAGCAAGACGCACATCATCACGGTGCAACGCGTCGATGGGGACGACTTCTATGTCGATGACCCGTACGGCAAGATCCGGGAGGACTACTCCCACACGGCGTCGGGCGACGCCTACGCGGACGCCGGCTCGATGACGCGCAAGACGAAGAACGAGGTCGACTCCACGAGCACCGATACCGACTGGAAGCTGAGCGCCGCGCAGGCGCCGACGGCGACCGAGACCAAAGGGAAGTCGGTCAAGATCACGAAGAAGACCGTCGAGGAGTCGTTTTTCTACCTCGTGCTCATGAAGCGTCCGGTCGCGACCCCCGCAACGCCGTAGGGCTCCTCGGTTGCCTGCGACGGGTTACGGGCTGGCATCGCTCGCTGCGGGGCCGCCCGGCGCTGGCTTCACTCCCGAGCCGAACATGAACGCGAACGCACAATTGGCCGCGCTCAGGCACGGCTCGATTGCGTCGCAGGTCGCCTTGGTGCACGGCTCGATCTGCGCTTGGGCGACCTCAGAGAACGTCGTGACCATCGAATCACACAACTTGACGACGCCATCTGGGTGCGGACGGTTGCACTTGATGAAGACTTCGTCGATGGTGTGACACATATCGACCGCCTTGGCCGACCGCACATACCCCGTCTCTGGCAGCTTCAGCAGGCAAGCATGGACCGCCGGGAAGAAGCTGACGTAGCCGCAGGGTGTCCCGAGGACACAGCTCTCGATCGTTGACGCGACTGCCTTCGGCACGTACTGGTTGAGCAGGCTGCACTTGAAGTCACAGTCCTCCCCTGCGGGAAGACACGCCGACACCGCGAGACACACGGCCTTGCAGTCGAATCCCCCAATGGGCTCAGGGGGTTTCCAGCACACGACGGCGCTGGCGGAGTCGCTGTCGTGCTGCGTCAGATCAATCGCCTGACTCTGGTCATCGCGCACGCTCGGGATGTCGAGCGAGGCGAGCAACGGTCCGCAAGCGTCCCGCGCGGAGGAGAGCGTATCGGCGCACCCCACGTCGGAGGATGGGTCCGCATCGGGCATGGCACACGAGGTGAACAGGAGCGAGGCAACGAGTGTCGCGCGCCTCCAGCGCGCCGTCACGTGATCGCGCGCAGGGCTCATGCGAGGCCGTCGAGCGTCCCGCGACAATCGATGAAGGCGCAGTCCTTTCCAATGACCTCGGTCATCGGCATCGCATCGAGGTCCACGGACATGGCCTTGCAGAGCGTCGTCAGGAGCTTCTGATGCGGTGTCGCCATGACCTCGAGCTTCTTGTTGAAGCCCCATCCGTCCATGGGCGTCGTAGACGGAAGGTAGTGGTACTGGCCCATCTTCAGGTTGCTCCCCGCGCCGCCGCCGCCGTAGACGACCGGCCAACGCTCGAAGCCGGTCGCGCCGTCGGCGATGTCGGAGACCCAGAGGCACAAGGTCGAGTCTAGGAGGGTCCCCTGCCCCTCGGGGACCGAGTCGAGGGCCGTCATGAGCTGAGCGAACTGCTGCGCGTGATAGGCCGTATACTTGGTCATGACCTGCTGGGCCGCGGCCGAGCCATAGACCTTGCGCGCGTAGTCCTCCTGAAGGTCACCTGTCATGCTCGGGTCGATGAGCGTGATAGGGACAGGGCCGCACTGCACGGTCGCGACACGCGTCAGGTCGCACGAGAAGGCCGCCTGGAGGATGCCGACGATGGACGCGAAGTCATCCGAGTAGGACGGACTGGCGCCAGGAGCCGGCGGCGGCGTGCACTGGACCTTCGCCACGGCCGACATGCGCGCGTTGAACTCGACGAGCTGTGTGCGATGGGCAGCAATTTTCTGCTGGTCGACGACTCCGAGCGCGCCCGATAGCTCCCCGAGGCGGGAGGCGAGGCGCGTCACGACCGCATCCCGCGCGGCGAGGTCAGTCTGGTACGTTGCCGCGGCGGCGTCACCGGTTGGGCCAAAGAGGCGATGGTGAAGCTGGGCGAGGTCGGTCTCGGGCCACAGCACCTGACCATCCGCGCGATAGGTGACCGGGAACGGCGCCTGGCCAAGCGCGAGCTGCAAGGACCGCAGCTGATCCGGTCGGCCGATGACCTCGGCGATACGCTGGTCGATCGACGCGGTCGTGCCCACGGCGCGTCCGGCCTCGACGCGCACCCGTCCACCCGTCAGTGCGTGCGCGCGGGCGATGTCTTCGCGTCGACCGGCGGTCTCGAACGCGGCCGAGACGAGCGAGACTCCATCGACGATCGAGACGCGCGATCGCAACGGGAACAGAGGCCGCAGGCCCTCGCTGAACTGCTCGATCGGCAGCTCGGCGAGGCCTCGAGTCCACGCTCCTGTCTCGGTGACTCCCGTGGGCCGGAGCTTCCAGCCGTCGTACCAGGCTCCAAATTGGGTCACAAATACGATAAAGCGGCGCGGTGGCGGCTCGGCACCGGCCGCCAGAGCGCTGCGTGACCTCAGTTGAGACCAGAGAAGCCCTCCCGAGGCCAATCCAAATGAGGTCAAGAAGGTACGGCGATTCACAGGGTCACCCGTCGGTGTCGAAAGAGGTGGCTACCGGTGATGTTCACGATCAGGTTGGTGACGTTGCCCCCATCATCCCAAAAGCGTCGTGCGGCAGACTCCAGTTCGACCTGGTCGCTCGCGCCGAGGGTGCGACCGAACGCGTACCGGAACCACTGCGTGACGTGGCAATCGTGGACGACGCGGCTCGTCGCCATGGCCTCGATGAGCTCGATCGCGTTCGCCACGGGACGATCGACGTCGGTGCCAAGCAGCTCGCCGCTCGCATCAATCGGATGGCCGCTCTCGGAGGTGCGATAGCGGCCCAGCGAGTCGTAGTTCTCGAAGGCAAAGCCGACGTAGTCGGTCGCCAGATGACAGCCGATGCACTCCGAGTTCGAGACGTGCTCAGAGTAGCGGTCCCGATTGGATTGATACTTCTGATTTGGGTCCATGCAATCGAACAGGCCCGGAGTGAAGGGGCACAGGCCGGAGATGACGTCACCAATCGCGGGCGGTGGGGGCTGACACGCGATGAGGCGCTCTTGGATGAAGATCCCCCGGTAGGTCGGCGATGGCCAGGCCGGGCTGCTACGCGCATGCAAGGTGCCCGGCAGCGTCAAGAAGCCTGCGCGCTCGTGGGCCGGAAGCTCGACCGAACGGAAGCTCCCAGAGAATGGGCGCTCGAAGCCGAGGGCGAGGTTGCCGGTCCACTCGACGCTGGGCGACGGCGGCGGGTCCTTCAGCCCGTAGACTCGCGCGAGATCGTCATTGACCCACGTGCGGCGGGAGGTGAGGAGGCTCGCCAAGGTGCCTGGTCCCTCGAAGAGCTCGGAGCGAATGAACAAGAGCGCTTCGACCTGCATCGCCGCTTGCAGCGGTCCGTGCAGCCGCTCGCGGAAGTCGCCCTCGGTGGCGCTGACGGTATTCGAGAACAGACCGAAGTCGAGCCCCTTCGAGCCCACGCGGTCGAGCTGGAGCAGCTGGGAGTAGAAGCTCAACACGCCGGACTCGGCGCGACGGTCGGCGAGCATGCGGCGCGCCTCGGTCATGATCGCTTCAGGGCTCCGGAGCGCGTCCGCGCGTGCCTGTGCGATGAGCGTGGCGTCTGGGATCGAGTTCCAGAGGAACATGCTGAGGCGCGTAGCGATCTCCCATGAGCTGAGGGGAACCCAGCCCTCGGAGGTCACGGGTCCCGCGCCCGGCTCCGGAAAATAGAGGAAATCGGCCGACTGCAAGACGTACTCAAGCGTCAGCTCCACGGCCCGTCGGCTCCCGAGTCCACCCGACCAGGCGTCGAAGTCGGCCATCAGCGATGCCTCCTCGCCGCCGGTCAGCGGACGACGCCACGCACGCGAGGCCAGGTCTCGGAGCCAGGTCCGCAGGCACGCAGACTCTTCGCCGGGACAGCCAGACGCCTTGGGGAGCTGGTCGAGGACCTCGCGAGCCACCTGCCGCGCCCCAACGCTCCACGCCTCGACGAGGGAGCGCGTGGCGGTATTGACGGCGACATTGTTGAGGAACCCGTCAACCGGCAATTCCGGCGGAAAATGTACGTAGGATATGTTCGCGGGCGCGAGGAGGTCATGCACGACGTTGTTGTACTGAGCCGCCGTGAGCCGGCGAATCGTCGGCGCAACCTCGGTCGGGACGAACGCGGGTGGCTCGGCCTTGCAGCCCCCGAGGACGAGCAGGCAGGCGGCGAGGAGGTGTCGGGGAGCGCTGGGGGGCGCGGTCATCGGCCGAATGGTAGTTCCCGGGTCCGGCGCGATCAAGCGACGCGGCCGGCGTCGACTCGCCGTCCACTGCCTACCGCCGACCGGTGGCGCTCCTCGGAGTGCACACGGTGCCCTCGGTGCTCCCGGCGGGAACCTGGAGCGAGATGCGACTCCCGCTCGCGCCGGCCTGCACCTCGATGCTTCCCTGGCACCGCCCGGACGGCGCTTGAAACCGAGCCTCGTACCGTCCGTAGCCCACGTAGGCCGTAGCGTCGAGCGCAAGCGAGGTGCTCGTGACGCTCACCCCGAGGCCGCTCCCCGCGAGGTTGCCATTGCCGTCCATCATCTCCACGCGAAGCAGCAAGGGGCGTGGTCCATCGATTGCGTCCACAGACTCATAGGTCTCCGGATCGAAGAGCGAGACGCGGGTGAGCTCGAGGGCCGGCGCGGTCGGCGTTGGCGAAACGATCGGGATGCTGGCGGAGACGTTCGTCTTCACGCCATTCAGCCACAAGGTCACTGACGCCGTCGAGCCGACGGGACCCGTGACCCGCACGTGTCCGGCGTGGTGAAACGCGCTGACGCCGTTGAGACGGGCTGGCGCGGCGACGAGCTCGCAGCCAACGGTCTCGTAGGTCGCCAGTGAGAGGACGCGCTCGTTGATCCGCTGACCGTCGCTGTCTGTGAGCGTCAGCAACAGCGGGAGGACGACCTCGCCATCACCCGGTGCGTAGCGATCCATGAAGGCCAACTTGGAGCGCTCCGCCGACAGCGCACCCACCGCCGCTGCCGCGCTCCAGAGGCGCACCCGGGCCGACTGGGCCGGCGTGCTTCCCGCGGCGCGGACGCGCAGCTCCGTGGGCAGGACGAGGGTGCGGCTGTCGAGCTCGGCGAGATAGACCGACCCGGCGCGCCGAAACGACGCGGGCGGGCTGATCGGGGCCCCCGCGACGAGCAGCGTGAGCTCAGAGGCGTCGAGGTCGTCGACCTCGGAGCCGGTCGCGTCCCTCAGGACGGCGGTGACCGTGAGGGTCTGAGGCTGCTCGACCCAGTTGGGCGTGACGTGTACGCGGGTGTAGTCCAGGTCGACCCGCGCGGCCAATGGCACGACGCGCGGCTCGCCCCACGGTTGGCCATTGCGTCGCGCACGGAGAGTGAGCTGGGTCGCGGCGGCGCTCGGCACGACCGAAGCAACGACGGAGCTGGCTGACGTCGCGACCGACGGCACGAGCTCGGCTCCGGTGACTTCGATGGACGCCACGCCATCGGTCGGCAGGCCGGCGGCATCGAGGAGCGTCGCGCCAACGCGCAGCGGCGCGCTCGGCCGAGCCTGAGCCCAGGGAATGGCCCATCGGACGGACGCGGGCGCACGCCATCGAATGCGCGGATGGGCTGAGACACCGTCCAGGTTCGGTAGCGTCAAGACGCTCTCACCCGGGGTCGCCGGCGCGATCAACGTACCCACGAACGCGCCATCCTCGGTCGGGGCGAAGGCGTAGTCGCCCGCGGCGGCGCCATCGACGCGGAGGCGCGGCAGTGCCTTGAGGGGCTCGACCGGGCGAAGCGTGACGGTGACCGAGCTCTGCCCGTCGGCTGGAGCCGACGCCGCAGACAGGGAGAGCCACTGGGGCTCCTCGAGGACGACCCTCCGGTCGAGGTCGCCGACGACGCGACGCTCGCGCAGGCCGGAGGGCCACCGGAGGTCGAGCACGATGGGTCCCGAGCACGCGCCGAGGCCGACGTGCACCATCGGCTCCGAGCTGCTGCCGACGCTGCCGCCGAGAACGTGCGCGTGGGTCGTCGTGCGGTCGCCGCAGGTCGCACTCACCGACGTCCCCGCCGCGTCCCGATTGGACACGGTGCCGCGAAGGACGAGCTGGACGAAGTGACCACGGGTACCGACGTTGCGAAACAGCCGCACGGTGTTCAACGAGCCGACGAGCAGATCGGCGCCACCGTCCCGATCGAGATCGCCCACGGCGAGGCCGATGGCCGTATCGAGGTCGCCGAGGCCGGCAGCGCGGGCGACGTCCTCGAGCGGGGGAGTCGCGCTGCCACGCAACAGGAGCGGTCGTTGAGCGACGGAGCTGCTCCAGGTCGCCAGGGTGCGACCGGGCTGCGTGAACTGCTCGGTCGACTGGCCCCCCCCCTGGTTGGCAGCGACGGCGAGGATGTCGTCGAAGCCGTCGTTGTCGACGTCGACGATGGCCGTGCCCCACTTGAAGCGTCTGCCGCCATCGCCCAGCTCCGACCCCGCGCGAAACGGCTCGGTCATGTCCGCGACGGTGCCATCGGGGCGACCGAGCAGGAGCACGTCGCGCCCAATGGAGGTCATGAAGTGATCGAGCAGGCCATCACCGTTGACGTCGCCGACGGCGAGGCCCATCCCGTAGACCGCAGAACGGAGCCCCAGCGCGAGCGGGGCGGCCTTCCAGCGCAGCTTGCCGGCCGGGTCCAGGCCGTCATTCAGCACGACGGAATTCGGGTGGAAGGCCGGGCCGTAATCGTTGACCTGAATGAGATCGACGTCACCGTCGGCGTCGACGTCGAGGAAGGCGCCGGCGAAGCTGCAGCCTGGGAGAGGCGGCGTCTCGTCGGGCGCCCACGCCAAGACGTCGTCGCGGTTCCGCAAGAGCACGAGCCCCAGGCAGTCGTCCGGCCGCGCCTCGGGGTGGTTCGTGGTCAGCCGCGACAAGACGAGATCGAGTCGCCCGTCACCGTCCGGATCGCCGGCTGCGGCGCCGAAGTAGCGATGCCTGGGCGCCTCGAGCTGCGTGGCCGTGATGTCACGATAGGGCTGGCCGACGTGGCCCTCGAGCAGCGCGAGGCCCGCGGCCGACGGTCCCATCAACAGCACCTCCTTGGCCTTGTCCCCGACCAGATCGGCGACGAAGACGCATGTCGCGCCGGGAAGTGCGTCGGCCAATCCCGACTCGGCGGTTGCCTCGGCGAACGTGAACGTCGGTGGACCGACGTTACGCCAGAGCCGCGTCGGCCCGAATTCGTCCGTCGCGAGCACGTCCACATGCCCGTCGTCATCCCAGTCGACGAACGCGACGCCGGCGCACAGGTCGAGCGAGCGCGGCGTCTCGGCGACGGCGAGGCCGCGGGCGCTCGCAGACTCCTCGAAGCGCGGTCCGGGCAAGTCATTCGCGTGACGGACGACGCTCGTCTTGCAGGCGCTGAGCACGAGCGCGAGCCCGAGCCACTCGAGGCCACCGAACCGCCGGCCTGACCAACGGAGGGCCCTGAGCAAGGAGCGCATGGGTTCGACGATAGGCGTCTGCCGACCAGCGCGTCAAGCCGCAGGCAGCGGCGTGCGCCGTTGTTTCAGAACGCGTTCTCGCCCGTGACCGCGCGCCCCAGAGCCAGCGTGTGGATCTCGTCGGTGCCTTCGTAGGTGTAGGTGCTCTCGAGGTTCAGCAGGTGCCGCACGACGCCATAGTCGAGCGTGACGCCATTGGCGCCGAGCAGCCCACGGGCGGTGCGCGCGGCGTTCAGAGCGAGCCGACAGCACTCCCGCTTGAGCAGGCTCACCTGGACGGCGGAGAGGCGACCGTGATCCTTCATCCGTCCATAGTGGAGCGCGAGGACGCTGCCTTTGACGAGGTCGGCCGCGATGTCGGCGAGCTGCGCCTGGATGAGCTGCTTGCGGGCGATGGGCACCCCAAATTGGGTGCGGTCGATGGTGTAGCGGCGCGCGCGCTCGAAGCAGTCGCGGGCGGCGCCGAGCACGCCGAAGGCCACTCCGAAGCGGGCGTTCTCGAGGCACGCGAGCGGGCTCGCGAGGCCGCGGGCGAGCGGGAGGCGCGAGGCCTCGGGGACTCGGACGCCGTCGAAGTGGAGGCCGCCAGTGACCGACGCGCGCATGCTCATCTTGTGCGGGATGTCAGACGTCGTGAAGCCGGGCATGCCCTTCTCGACGAGGAAGCCCAGGATCGCCCCGCCCTCCATCGCCTCGCGGGCCCACACGATCGCGACGTCGGCGATCTGCGCGTTGGTGATCCAGAGCTTGCTGCCGTCGAGCACCCAGTCGTCTCCATCGCGCCGCGCACGGGAGGCCATGCCGGCCGGGTTGCTGCCATGGTCGGGCTCGGTCAGGCCAAAGCAGCCGACGACATGCCCGCGCGCCATCGGAGGCAGCCAACGCTGCTTCTGCGCCTCGCTGCCAAAGCGCCAGATGGCGTACATCGCGAGGCTCGTCTGCACGCTGACAAACGAACGGAGCCCGGAGTCGCAGCGCTCGAGCTCCATGCACGCCAGGCCGTAGCCAACCGCCGTGGTCCCCGCGCAGCCGTAGCCTTCGAGCGGCGCACCGAGCAGACCGAGCTGCGCGAGCTCCGGGATCAGCTCGCGGCGAAAGCGCCCGAGCTCGAAGTCCGCGACGATGTGCGGGAGGCAGCGGTCCTCGACGAAGCGCTGGACCGTGCTGCGGATCGTGGCCTCGGCGGGGTCGATGAGCCCGGACCAGCCGATCAAGGCGTCGAGATCGATGGTCAGAGGGGGCCCTGCTTCCGCCGGAGATGGGCTACTCGGCATAGAGCTTGATCCCGGTCGCGGCGGCAAACGAAAGCCGGTGCGCCTCGTCCCAGTCGGGGTGGCGCACGACGACGTGACCGTCGGAGAGCAGCGTGTTCTTCCAGTTGCGCCGCGGCGTGCCCGGACGCAGGAGCGCCTCCTCCACCACCCACGGACCGGCCTGCCGCAGCCAGTCGCGCAGGCCCTCGATGCGCGTGATGCGCCCGCGTCCGAGCGCGCGCTTGAAGACGATGCCGACGTTGTACTTCCGCGCCGTGGGCGCCTCGAAGCTGCCCCAGCACGCGACCCGGGCCCACTCGCGGAACAGGTCGATGTCGCTCGTGTAGTTCATCTGATCGACGAGGTGCGCACCGCCTGGACGGCAGCCGATCTCTCCGAAGACCGCCTCGCCCTTGGGCGTGAGGAACCACTCCATGTGCGTGAAGCCGTCGCCCATCCCGAGCGCCTTGAGGATATTGCGCCCGAGCGCCAGTCCGCCCGCAAACTTGGGGGCGTGCATGTCGCGGACCGTGATGATGACGGGGCTGATCCACTCCACCGAGCGGGCCTCGATGGGCTTGGGCAGATACGACGCGACGTTCTCGTAGGCCGGCTTGCCGCCGATACACACCGTGTCGTAGGTGAACTCCTCGCCCTCGACGTACTCCTCGCAACTCGCCTCGGTCACGCCGCGTGTGAGCCGGATGGCGCTCTCGAGCTCGGCCTGATCGCGACACCGATACGTATCGGCGCTGCCCGCGCCCGCGATCGGCTTGAGAATGAGCGGGAAGCCGATCTCCTCGGCGGCAGCGCGAACCTGCGCCTCGGTACGCACTCGGCTCGACCGCGGGACCCGGAGCCCGGCAGCCCGCGCACGCTCCTTCATCAGCTCCTTGTCGCGAAAGCCGCGGACGGTCTCCACGCTCATGCCCGGCATGCCCCACCGCTCGCGCAGGCGTGCGGCGAGGAGCACGAGCGGCTCCCAGTTGCTGAGCACGCGGTCGATGGTCTTTCCGCCAAGCCAGCCCGACACCCGCTGAATGACGTCGTCTTCGTCCATGAGCCGTGGCACCGCAAGGTAGTCCGTGAGGTAGCGGCGGACGTCCTTGGGGAGCGCGTCGCGCGGGGTGTCGCCCACGCCATAGACCTCGGCCCCGACCTCGGCGAGCCCGCGGGTGTACTGCTTCATCTCGGGTGGATAGACGGCGGAGAGGAACACGACGCGCATCCTCGGAGCCTAACACGAGCCACCGGGGTTGAAGAAAGCGTGGACTCGGGTACACCTCGCCTCCATGCCTCGCAACATCATCGTCGCTTGTCCCTTCCCGACCGACCTGTCGATGCGCTTCGTGCGCGCCGCGTCCAAGCTGCACGACGTCCGGCTGCTCGGGGTCGTGCACACGCCGCCCAAGGGCAAGGACCTCAAGCTCTACCACGACATCGTGCGCGTCACGGAGCCGCTCTCGGTCAAGGACCTCATCGACGCGACTGAGATCCACCGGCGGCGTCACGGCGCGCCGTACCGCATCATCGGCATCCTCGAGGCCATGATGGTGCAGCTGGCCCAAGCGCGGGCGCACTTCAACGTGCCGGGGACGCGGCCCGAGGTCGCGACGCTCTTTCGGGACAAGTCGCGCATGAAGGCAGCGCTGCGTGCCGCCGGGTTGCCGGTGGCCAAGAGCCGGCTCGCGGGCACGGCCAGGGATGCGCGCGAGTTCGCCGAAGAGGCCGGGTTCCCGATGGTCTGCAAGCCGCCGGCCGGCATGGGAGCGAAGTCGACCTTCCGCGCGAACTCCTTGGCGGAGCTGGAGCGCATCCTGGGCGGCCTCGGCATGTCGCCCGAGCGGCCGGTGCTGCTCGAGGAGTTCCTCCGTGGGCGCGAGTTCTCCTTCGAGACCATCACCACCGGCGGCGAGCCGCGCGTGCACTCCATCTCGCACTACCTCCCGCCGTGCCTGGAAGCGCTCGAGAACCCGTGGATAAAGTGGTGTTGCATGTTGCCGCGCGACATCTCCGGGGCGCAGTACGATGGGGCGCGCAGGATGGGCTTCGCGGCCATCAAGGCGCTCGGGCTCGACGACGGGATGACCCACATGGAGTGGTTCCTGCGCGAGGATGGCACCCCGGTCATTGGCGAGATCGCCCAGCGTCCCCCGGGCGCGTGCATCAGCATCATGACGGGAGTGGTGCATCGAATCGACCTGTTCCGTGCCTGGGCTCGCGCGGTCATCGATGGCGAGCTCGACGCCCCATGGCACCGCCAGGCCGCCGCTGGCGCCGCGTTCCTGCGCGGGATGGGCCACGGGCGCGTTGCCGGGCTCACAGGCGTCGGTGAGACGCACGCCGCGGTTGGCAAGTACGTGCACGAGGCCAAGCTGCCAACGATTGGCGCGCCCAAGGGCGACGGCTACGAGGGCGACGGCTACGTCATCGTGAGCGATCCGAGCACGGAGGTGGTTCAGCAGGTCCTGAAGAAGATCATCGAGACGATCAACATTCAGTACGCAGAGTAGATAGCGTCAACCGCCGCACTGCGACCCGATCGTCGCGCTGGGTAAAACATGACCCATTGTGCAAGTCCGCTCTCGACCTGTACATCTCGGCACGCCGAATGGTCGGCGGACCCTGTGAGGACCCGGCTTGCCACCAGAAGCGCATCAGCCAAAGACGAGCCGCAACGCAGCACGCCGCTGGCGCACGGCCGGTGGTCTGGCCCTGCTCGTCCTCGTGTGCGCGTCGCTCCTGACGGCCGGCCTATGGACCGGCTCCGACCCGACGATGCCGTCGAATCCGGAGAATCCACGGCCCGCTGCCGCCTCGGCACAGCCGGCCGATGCACCGCAGCTCGCACCTGACCGCCCGCGCGCAACCGTCACCGCGACAGCTGCGCCCTTATCGCAGCCGCAAGCCGCGCGCCCGGCCGTCCTCGCACCCACGCCCGGCGAGCTGGTGGCCCGCGACCATCAACGTGAGGCTGCGCTGCGCCCCTTCGAAGCCACGCTCCTCAGCGGCATCGATGGCTGCCTCGCCGCCGGCTCGGGACCGCGCTCGCCGCAGCGCCTGGCGCTCCAGTTCGTTCCGGCGGGACCGGCCGCTGACGGGGTCGAGCCCTTTCGCCTCGCAGCGCTGATGCCGGTGGCCGCGGACCCGAGTCGTCCAAGCCCGCAGCAGCAGCCCGGCTGGTCGTGCTTCTCGGCGCTCGTCGGGCGCACAGTCACCGTGCCGGCAGGGACTTCGCCCCATGCCTCGGGATTTCAGTACATTGTTACGCTCCCGCTGCCCAAGTCGGTCGGTTGGGAGCTCTCCGCCGGAGCGGCAAGGCCGCCAACGGCTCAACCTTGACCCTCTTGGAGGTGCACATGCGTTTGCTACTCTTGACTCGCCTTAGGACCCTATTCGCGATGGCCGGTGTGACCGCCACCCTCTTCGCGAATACGGCCCTGGCGGATGCCGTCCTGACCCCCGGAACCATCAACGGGACGACGGGGCTCAGCGGCTGGTCCTTCGACAATGGCTACGCGAGCGTCTCGGGCGGATCCGGGGGGGGCTCGTCTCAGGTCAACTATACAGGCGATACGTTTGTCATGACCATCGAAGGCGGACAGACCTATAGCTACGCCTACACGCAGCGGTATCTTTACACGTCAGATGGCTACATCTACTTCTACCAGAGCAACAACAACGCCAACATCGTCGTCCCCGCCAATGGCTCAGTCGACGTCGACCTGAGCGGCCCGGGGGCCACGTTTGCGGTGCACTTCGAGGTCACCGGCGGTGCCGTCGAGCGTTCGAGCTTCACCTCCAGCGCCCAATCAGGCAACAGCTACGCGTCGCTCAACGCCGAGCGCTACACGGGCGCCGACGTGTTGCTGCCTGCGTTGGCCGGCGTCAGCACGACTCTCAATGGCTCCGCCAAGGTGCAGGTCTCCGATGGGATGGGCGGGACGCTGTGCACGACGTCGATTGGTCTTGCGACGACCACAGCGACACCGGCCGAGGGCGACACGCACGCCATCACCTATACGTTGAGTGTCGGTCCCGACGACTGCCTCATCGGCATCGGCGGAACGGTCGCCGTGAACAATATCCCCAACGGTATCAACCCGACCCAGGCGTACATCTACACCTACGGCTACACGCCGACCTGGACCTACCTGGGCAACTTCTCTCAGGGTCTCGTGGGCAACAATCAGCAGTACCAGTTCATCGGCCTCGCAGAGGGCAACTACTACACGCAGGCCCTCGTGTACTTCGACAACAGCAACTACACCTATCTGCCGAACCAGAACCCGCCCTATGTCCAGGTGACCGCCGCGGGCGGCATCTCGCAGCGTGACTTCATCTATGACGGCGCCTTGCTGACCGGCAACATCACGATCACGGGCAGCTTCGCTGGTCAGCTCCAGTCCGGCTACGCGTACTATGGCGGTCAGTACGACTATGCTGACCCCACGTACGGTCCGTCCGCGGGTGGCAACGCCTATGCCCCGCTCGACGCGGCGACCGGCAACTTCACCGCGGTCGTCACGCCCGGCAAGTGGGCGCAGTCCAACGTGTGGATGAGCTTCAACCCGCCCACGACCGGGACGCCAACCTACAACTACCTCTCGGTCTATGGCGGCAACGCGACGACCGACGTCGCGGCCGGATCGACGGTGAGCGTCGGGAGCCGGGAATACGAGACGACGTCTGGAATCATCGTCTTCGACGTGACCGAGCCCGAGGGCTCCCCGACCATCGGCATTACCAATCCGACGGTCTACGCAAGCTACTACGACTCGGCGACCGGCACGAGCGTCTCGGCGCAGTCGTACATGTACGTCAACAACGCGGCGAGCCCTGCCGTGCGCGTCATCGGGCTCGCGGGCACCTACAACTTCCAGGCCTACGCGACCGTCAACGGTTCGTACACCAAGTTCGCCGAGTCGACGATCAGCCTCGGCGCGGCCACCGATACGCCGCCAGGGACGACGGTGGTCGTCGTTCCGCAGGACGCCAATGGCAACGACAGCACGCTGACGCTCACGTTCGAGACGGTCACGACCGGCGGCAGCACGACGGTGTCCATCACCGACGTCGGCCCCGCGGCGCCTCCGGGCGACACGATCCTGTCCTCGATCGGCGACGACTCCTATCTGAACGTCAACACCAGCGCGACCTTCCCCGATCAGGTCGAGGTCTGCCTGAGCTACACGCTGGCGGATCTGGGCATCTCGGCCGACCAGGAGGGCGCGATCCAGCTTCAGCAGTACGTGTGTGACGCGTCGGGCAGCTGCGCCTGGCACGTCATCACCGGCACGCTCGATGGCCGCCCCAATCCCGACACGTCGGCCCACGTCCTCTGCGGTGTGACCACGAGCCTGTCGACGTTCGCTATCACGCTCAGCGCCGACAACTGCCCCTCGGTCGACAACCCGGACCAGCTGGATTCCGATGGCGATGGCCAGGGCGACGCGTGCGACGGCGACGACGACAACGACGGCGTGCTCGACACGTCCGACACGTGCCCGCTGCTCGCGGGTGCCGAGCAGACCGACACGGACAGCGACGGCCAGGGTGACGCGTGCGACGCCGACGATGACGCCGACGGTCTCGACGACGCGGGAGACAACTGCCCCGGAAGCGCCAACGCCGACCAGACCGACAGCGACGGCGATGGCCAGGGCGACGCGTGCGACGGCGACAGCGACGGGGATGGCATTGCCAACGGCAACGACAACTGCCCCACGGTGGCCAATTCGAGCCAGGAGGACGTCGAGGCGGACGGCATCGGCGACGCGTGCGACGACGACAACGACAACGACGGCGTGAGCAACGGGGGCGACAACTGCCCCACGGTTCACAACGCGAGCCAGGCCGACCTCGATGGCGACCACCTCGGTGACGCCTGCGACGCGGACGCGGACGGCGACGACGTCGACGACGCGGGCGACAACTGTCTGTTCAAGGCCAACAACGACCAGGCGGACACCGACGGCGACGGCGACGGCGATGCGTGCGACTCCGACGATGACGATGACGGCATCGAGGACGGCCTCGACAACTGCCAGCAGAGCGCCAACACGGATCAGGCCAACGCGGACCTGGACGCCCGCGGAGACGCCTGCGATGACGACGACGACAACGACACGATCTCGGACGCGGCCGACAACTGCGACTTCGCGGCCAACGCCGATCAGGCGGATCTCGACGCGGACGGGCTCGGTGACGCGTGTGACTCGGACCGCGATGGCGATGGCTTCGACAACGCGACGGACAACTGCCCGTCACTCGGCAACGCCGACCAGGCCGATCTCGATCAGGACGGCCAGGGCGACCTCTGCGACGGCGACCAGGACGGCGACGGCGTGCCCAACGGCAGCGACAACTGCGCGATCGCGGCGAACGCCGGCCAAGAGGACCTCGACGCGGACGGGCTCGGCGATGCGTGCGACCCGGACCTCGACGGGGACGGCCTACAGAACTCGGCTGACAACTGCGCCAGCGTCGCCAACGCCAATCAGCTGGACACGGACGGCGACGGCGCCGGCAACGCGTGTGACACCGACGACGACAACGACGGCGTGAGCGACGGCACGGACAACTGCCCCCTCGTCAGCAACGGCACGCAGGCCAACTTCGATGGAGACGGCCAGGGTGACGCGTGCGACGCCGACGACGACGGAGACGGGATCGCCGACGGCGCGGATGCCTGTGCGTCCACGCTCGCGGGGTCGACGGTGGATCCGGCCAACGGCTGTTCCATCGCTCAGCTGTGCCCGTGCGCTGGCCCACGCGGACAGTCGGTGGGTTGGAAGAACCACGGCGCGTACGTCTCGTGCGTCGCGCACTCCTCCAACAACCTTCTGAAGCTCGGGCTCATCACCAATCAGCAGAAGGGCACGATCCAGTCCGCGGCCGGTCAGTCGAGCTGCGGCAAGTAGCTGCCGGTTCCCATTCCCTCGACGGCGCCGGTACACGGGCCGTCGAGGGCTCTCCCCGCCTGCCTTGACGCCCAAAGTATGATCTCGTACGCTTCGCGTATGATCTCGACTCTCTCCGAGCGCGGGCAAGTCGTCATCCCCAAGCCCCTCCGTACGCAGCTCGGCCTCGAGCCTGGCCAGGAGCTGGACTTTCGTATCGAGGAGGGCCGACTCGTCGTCATGCGCGTCGAGCCCATCGATCCCGTCCAGGCGGTTTGGGGCATCCTCCCTTCGGTCATTGAGGCGGACGCGCTGCTCGACGAGCTCCGCGGTCCGGCAGACGGACGGTGAGGACGGCGGTCGACACCAACATCGTCGTCGACATCCTGCGGGCCAGCGCTCGGCACGGTGAGCGCTCCGCCGACGCCCTTCGCCGCTGCCTTCGGGAGGGAGAGGTGGTCGCGTCCGCCGTCGTGCTGGCAGAGCTCCGCGCCGTCTTCGCAACTGACGAAGCGCTGCGCGTCGCCATGAGCACCCTTGGGATCCGAAGCGAGCCGGTCGACGCCTCGGTCGCGTTGGCCGCCGGCACGGCACATCAGGCGTATCGAGCCAATGGCGGCTCGCGCGAACGGGTGGTCGCGGACTTTCTCATCGGGGCGCACGCCGTGATCCGCACACAGCGCCTGCTCACCCGGGACCGAGGTTACTACCGCACGTACTTTCCGACGCTCACCGTCTTGGACCCGTCGATCCGCGCCTGACGCGTGCGCTTGCGAGCGCGGGCTCTCCCCATCCCACAATCGCTCGCGCTACGCGGCGTGCGGCGCAATCCCACGATAGACCTTCAGGTACTCGCCAACGCGATGCGACCAGCCGAGCGGCAAGCGCATGCCGCGCTGTTGAATCGCCTGCCAGCGCGTGCGGTCGCTGCCCTGCCCTGTCCCGTAGACCTCGAGCGCGCGCTCCATCGCCCACGTGAGGCCCTGCGCGTCGAAGTGGTCGAAGACGAAGCCGGTGCCCTGGCTGCGTGCGAGATCCACGGGCCACACCGTGTCGGCGAGACCGCCGGTCTTGTGCACGAGCGGCAGCGTGCCGTAGCGTAGACTGTACATCTGATTGAGCCCGCACGGCTCGTAGCGGGACGGCATGAGGAAGACGTCGGCGCCGGCCTCGATCTGGTGGGCGACACGCTCGCTGAAGGCAGGGAGGTAGGCCACCTGAGTGGGGAAGTGGCGAGCCAGGTCGCGAAAGAACGCCTCCAGCTTGGGCTCGCCGGTGCCGAGCACGACGACCTGGAAGCGCCGGCGCACCAGGAGCCGCGGCAGGACCTGTACGCACAGATCGAACCCCTTCTGCCACGCGAGGCGCGAGACGATGCCGAAGACGGGCACACCCACCCGATCGGGGAGCTGCGCCATGGACAGGAGCGCTGCCCGGCAGGCGACCTTGCCGGCCAGGTTGTCGGCGGAGTAAGGCTTGGCGAGGTGCGGGTCGCGGGCGGGATCCCACTCGACGTCGTCGATGCCATTCAGGATGCCGAAGAGCACGTCCGATCGCCCTCGAAGCACGCCATCGAGGCCCACACCGTGCTCCGGCGTGCGAATCTCGCGCGCGTACGTCGGGCTCACCGTGGTCAGCGCGTTGGCGTGAAGGATGCCGGTCTCGAGGTAGCCGAACCGACCCGAGCGGAGGTGATCGTGGTGCAGCAGGTCGCGAGCGGGGGCGAGGCCAATCTCGCTGAGCACGTCCGCCGAGAACGTGCCCTGGTGGCCGAGGTTGTGAATCGTCAGCAGCGTGCGCGTGTTCGCAAACATCTGGTCCCATGCGAAGACCGAACGCAGCATCACGGGGAGGAGCCCCGTCTGCCAGTCGTTGACGTGGAGCACGTCGGGCGAAAAGCGCAGCTCCTGGCACAGCCGCAGGACGGCCCATTGGAACAGAGCAAACCGGAGGTGCTCGTCACCGCCGCTGCCGTAGACGCCGGGCCGGTCGAAGAGCGCGGGACAATTGACGAAGTACACGGGCACGGTCGAGCCCGGCAGCGTGCTGCTGAGGAACGTGACCGACACGCGGTGCGGGCCCATCGCGATGACGCGCTCGGAGACGACCTCCTCGAAGGCGCGCTCCGGTGTCCGGACCTTCTTGTAGAAGGGCATGACGATACGGACGTCGTGGCCCAGCGTCGCGAGCTGGCGCGGCAGGGCCGCCGAGACGTCCCCGAGGCCGCCGACCTTGGCGAACGGCGCGACTTCTGAAGAGGCAAGCAGGATCTTCATGCCCGCAACGTGACAGATCCCGCGATTCGAGGCTACGCTGCGCGACACCATGGACGTCGTCTTCATCGAGCCTTGCTTTCCTGCCAACCAACGTGAGTTCGCGCGCGCGCTAGCGGCGGTCGGCGCCCGTGTCATCGGCATCGGCGAGCGCCCCAAATCCGCGCTGGGGCCAGACCTCGAGCGATGGCTCACGCACTACGAGCAGGTCTCGAACGTGACCAACCCAGACGAGGTCGAGCGCGTCGTGCGCTGGCTTCAGGGCCGCGCGCGCATCGAGCGGCTGGAGGCGGTGGTCGAAGCGCACGTCATGGCGGCGGCGACGGTTCGCGAGCGGTGCGGCATCCCGGGCACGACGGTCGAGACGACGTTTCTCTGCCGGGACAAGCCGTCGATGAAGGAGGCCCTGCGCAAGGCGGGCATCCCGACCGCGCAGTCGCTCGGCAGCGGAGACCCCGCGGCCCTGCGGGAGTTCGCGATGCGCGTCGGTTTTCCGCTCATCGTCAAGCCGCGCGATGGCGCCGGAGCGTCGGGCACTTCCAGGGTCGACACGGTGGCCGAGCTCGACGCCGCGCTGGCCGAGCTCGGCGTCGGACGTGGACGGAGCGTGGCCGTCGAAGAGTTCATCGAGGGCCACGAGGGTTTCTACGACACGCTCACCGCCGGGGGCCAGGTGCTCCACGAGTGGGTGACGCACTACTACCCCAACGTGCTCGACGCGATGCGACATCGGTGGATCTCGCCGCAGTTCATCACCACCAACCGCGTTGATGCCGCCGAGGGCTACGACGAGGTCAAGTCGCTCGGGCGGCGCGTCATCGGCGCGCTGGGCATAACCACCTCAGCCACGCACATGGAGTGGTTCTTTGGTCCCAAGGGCTTGAAGTTCAGCGAGATTGGCTGTCGGCCACCGGGCGTGCGGGCTTGGGACCTGTACGCGGCCGGCAACGACATCGACATCTACCGCGAGTGGGCCATGGCGGTCGTGCACGGGCGCGCCAGCCAGCGCCTCTCGCGCAGGTACTCCGCGGGCATCATCGCGCTGCGCCCCGACTGCGACGGCCATATCGTCGGATACGAAGGCGTCGAGGAGATCCAGCGCCGTTTTGGGGCGGCGGTCATCGACCTGCACCTGCCCCCGCCCGGCACGCCGACCCAACCGGTGGAGGCGGGCTACATGGCCAACGCGTGGATTCGCCTCCGGCATCCGGACTACGACGTGCTCCGTGGGATGCTCGACACCGTGGGTCAGACGGTCAAGGTGCGCGCGCGACCCTGAAACGCGCCCCGGCCATTCACGCCGACCAGCGAACTTGCTACCCTGCGCGCCGCATGGGCGTCCCGCTGCCAAATCCGTCATCCGTCGTCCTTCTCGGTGCCCAGCGCTTCAACCCCTATCTGCGCGAGGCCGTCGACGCGCTCGGGATCACGGGACGGATCGCGACCATCACCGCGGGCTGGCAAGAGCGCGAGACGGACGATGACGACCTCGTTCAGCACCTCGACGGTCGCGCGGTCAACCTGCGCCTGCACGCGCGAGGCGACGAGGTCTTTCGCGATGACCCGGAGCTGCACTCGGCGCACCGAGAGCGGCAGGAGCTCCTGCGAGACCTCCAGGACGTCTACCGCGTTCGCCTGGAGAGTGCGCTGGACGCCGAGCGCATCCTGCGAGAACGCAAGACGCCGCTGGCCATCCGGGACGAGATCGAGGCGGCAGCGCTCCAATCGATACGGGACCTCGACCTGTGGCATCTGGAGCAGTGCGCTCGGCTGCGGCACGAGCTGGACGCGCGACTCAAGCCCATGAAGCGCCCGGCGCTGCGGCGCCATCGGGAGGAGCTCAGCACGCAGCTCGCCGACTGCGACGCGGTCGCCATCGCGGGGGGCCACGTCGCGACGCTGGTCAATCGCCTGCGCCTTTTCGGCATCGCGGACCTCGTCGGAACACGGCCCGTCTTTGCGTGGTCGGGGGGGGCCATGGTCGTGAGCGAGCGCATCGTGCTCTTTCACGACGACCCGCCACAAGGCCCCGGAGCCACCGAGGTGCTCGACGCGGGCCTCGGACTCGTCAAGGACGTCGTCGTGCTGCCGCAGCCCGAGCATCGGCTACACCTCGACAACATGGATCGCGTCCGCTTGATGGCACGCCGCTTTGCGCCCGCGATGTGCTTGGCCTTCCCTGCCCGCTCCCATGCCGTCTGGCAGCGCGACGTGGGCCCAGTCAAGGCGCGCGGCGTCGACCGACTCCGCGAGGACGGCTGCCACACGGCGTTCGAGCCCGGAGACGCGACCTGATGGGACGCCTCGCCATCGACGAGCTGGTCGCTTCGAAGCCCGATCACGACGGAGTGACCCGTTTTCTGGAGGGCCGACGCTTTCCCATCGTCGAAGGCACCTCCGTCACCATCGTGTGGCGCGGCCACGCCGACGCCGTCAACCTGCGCCACTGGATCTTCGGGCTGGAGTCGTCCACGGCCCTGTTGCGGGTCGAAAACACCGACCTGTTCTACCTCACCGTGGAGATCCCGCGGGGCTCGCGCGTCGAGTACAAGCTCGAGCTCTTCCGCGACGGCCACGGCACCTGGATCGAGGACCCGCTCAACCCTCACCACGCGCAGGACCCGTTCGGCGCCAACTCCGTCCTCCAAGGCGAGGGCTATGAGGTTCCAGGCTGGACGCTGTTTGACGAAGCCGCGCGTCCAGGGACACTGGATGCCTTCAAGTTCAACAGCCGGTCCCTTGGCGGCCCGCGCTCGGGGTTCATGTACTTCCCGGCGCGCTTTCGGCGCACTCGGCGCTACCCACTGCTCGTCGTACACGACGGCAGCGACTACCTGCGCTACTCCGACCTCAAGATCGTGCTCGACAACCTCATCCACCGGCTCGAGATCCCCGACATGGTCGTCGCGCTGACCGACTCACCCGATCGCCTGCGCGAATATGCCAACGACGAGCGGCACGCCAAGTTCCTGACCAAGGAGCTGCTGCCCGACCTGCAGCGCCGGCTCCCTCTCTACGACGATCCGCGCGCGCGCTGCCTGATGGGCGCGAGCTTTGGTGCGGTCGCGGCGCTCTCGACCGCGTGGCGCTACCCCGGCGTGTGGGGCCGGCTCCTGCTCCAGTCGGGGAGCTTCGCCTTCACCGACATCGGCCGCGGCAACCGGCGCGGGCCGCTGTTCGACCGAGTCGTCGAGTTCGTCAACGCCTTTCGCGCCAAGCCCACCGCCGTCAGCCAGCGCATCTTCATGAGCTGCGGTGTCTACGAGTCGCTCATCTACGAGAACCGCTCCATGGTGCCGCTGCTGGACGGCACCGGGATGCAAGTCCGCTTCGTGGAAGCGCGCGATGGCCACAACTGGGACAACTGGCGCGATCGACTGCGCGTGGGCCTGTCCTACCTCTTCCCGGGTCCGATGCTCTTTGTCTATGAATAGGAGTTCGTCATGGGTACCGTAACGCGCAACATCGGGCTGTCGCTCGGCGCCGACATCTGCTGGCCGCTGTGCTTCGAGCACCTCATGCGTCGGCTGGACCTGCACATTCCCCACGAAGGCGACACCATCGACTTCCACGTCGAGAGGGTGTCCATCGAGCCGTTCGACCTGCAGCAACCGGTCAAATACGACGTCGTCGTCGACCGGCTCACGCACTGGTACCACACCACGCGCGAGTGGCTGAAGAAGGGCATCCTGATGAACGATCTCTACGTGTTCAACAACCCGTGGAGCATCCAATCCAATGAAAAGCACACGAGCTACTGCGCCATGATGGAGCTCGGGATGCCCATCCCCAAGACGTGGATGCTGCCGCCCAAGCGCTACGAGCCGACACCCGACCTCAAGCCCACGCTCGACCAATACGCGCGGCTCTTCGATCTCGGCAAGGTCGGCGACCAGGTCGGCTGGCCCCTGTTCCTCAAGCCCTTCGACGGCGGCGGCTGGCGCGCTGTCACGCGGGTCAAGAGCCCCAAGGAGGCCTGGAAAGCGTACGACGAGAGCGAGAAGTACATCATGCACGCGCAGGCCTCCGTCGAAGGCTACGATCTCTTTGTGCGCTGCATCGGCTTCGGGCCGCAGACGCGTTGTGTGAAGTACGACGCCAGCGCGCCGTTGCATGATCGGTACACTGTCGCGACCGACTTCATGCCCCAGGCGGACATGGATCACCTCCGCAAGGTGACGCTCACCATCAACGCCTTCTTCGGCTGGGAATTCAACTCGTGTGAGGCGCTGCGGCGAGAGGGCACGTGGCACCCCATCGACTTCGCCAACCCCTGTCCGGACTCCCAGGTCACGTCACTGCATTTTCACTTTCCGTGGCTCGTCAAGGCGTACCTGCGCTGGTCCATCTTCTGCGCCGCGACCAAGCGCAAGATGCGCCGAACGCTCGACTGGGAGCCGTTCTACAAGATCGCGGCCAAGAAGTGGGACTACCCGAAGAAGCTCGACGCATACGCCGCCATCGCTGAGGCGCGCTTCGAGAGCGACCGCTTCGAGCAGTTCTGCAAGGACCACCTCGGGCACCTCGACGAGGTCGCCTATGACTTCTTCGCGTCCCAGGACGCCAAGAACGCAGTGCGCTTGAAGACCAAGGCGCTCGTCCCGGCGCACGAGGTCGAGAAGTTCACCGAGCTGTTCTGGTCGCGGATCCAGGACTGGCGCGCGGCGGGGTGTCCGTAGGGAGGTCAGTCGAGACACGCCGTCAGCGGCGGGTCGCAGGCGACACCCGGCTGCTCCCCAACGCCCACGCCGCTGGCGCCGCCAGGACGCTCTCGTGCACCTCCCGCACATCCCGGTCCATCGACGGCACCAGCCGCGTGAGTACGGGCTTGTCCAGCAACAGCTCCAAACCGACGAGGTGCCGCGCAGACGACCGATGGCGCCTTCTGCACCTCGTCCACGATGGCCCTTGGATACCGGGCCACCCAGTCCGCCGCGAACATCCGGCTAGAGACTGGCCGTAGCGCCGGATCCTCCATCGACGGGTAAGGGACGTCAGGGAACGCGCCGCGGACCAGCGAATCCCGCGGCACGGAGGTTGCTCGCCGCGCGATTCGGGCACCACTGGCGCGGTTGCAGTCCGTGGGGCCGCGAAGTAGGATGGGCCCGAACGTCAGCGCTACAGGCTACAGAGGTGAAGATGATCCCGTGCCTTCCCACTCAGGATCCCAAGCCCGCGTCGAGACGCGCCGCCGTGGCCAGGGACCGCGAGCGATATCAAATCCAACACGCGTACAAGACCCAAGAGCTGCCGAACGGCTTTGCCCTCGCTGACCACGTAGGAGAGGCCGATCAGTTCTCCCTTCTCTTCTTCGAGAAGCAAGCCAGCGTCGACATGTTGGTGGCTGCCAATGCGGCGACCACCATCTCGCGGCAGATGGCGAGCCACGGGCTCGGAGCTCCGCAGGGATCGCTGCTGAGCCTGCTCGGGCTCGAGCGCGCGCAGGCCTCTGGGGCCCCTTTCCCTCGCACGCGCAAGGCGCTCTCGGGCGTGGAGGTCTCCTTCCCACCCGACCTCGCGGCGTACGAGTCGGTGTTCTCGGTCCTCCCCTTGCCCACGGTCGCCGGCGTGGTTCGATCGTCCGCAGAGCTACAGGACCGCCTGTTTGCCTGGCAACGTGTGGCCGGGGCGAACCCGCTGGTGCTGCGTGCGGTCCGACGTATCCCGCCTCGGGACACTCCGTTGCAGTCGGCCGCTGAGGTCGCATTGAACCTCTGGCAAGAGTGGTTTGGGGAGATCCCGGCGGATGCTACGACCGACGTGCGCCCTGAGTTCGACCTCCCGCCGGCGTTCCTGGTGTCCGACGCCGACGTGCAGCGGACGCTCCCGACGGAGACGCTTGCTTCCCTTGCGGGCACGGGGCGACTCTTCCTGTGCGACTACGCGATTACCACCGGAATTCCTACGGGTACCTACAACTCGGGCCTCCTCGGAATCACCCGCCAGAAGTACCTTTGCGCCCCTTTCGCGCTCTTCGCGTGGGTCCCGGCGTGTGACGCGCGGCCGGGTTACCTCGCCCCCCTTGCCATTCAATGCGATCGAGTCAAATTTTCGCCGCATGTGTTCACTCCGGCCGACGGCATCGCCTGGAAGATGGCCAAGACGGTGGTGCAGCAGGCCGACTCCACCGTTCAGGAGCTGGTGTCTCACCTCGCCCGCACACACCTCTTGGCTGAGGCGGTCATCCTGTGCGCCCGCCGGGAGCTGGCTCCCTGGCACCCACTGCGCACGCTGATCGACGCACACGCCTTCAACACGCTGGCAATCAACGACTACGCGGCGCACCACCTGATCGCGCCTGGCGGCGACGTCGACCGGCTCTTCTCCGCCACGCTCGAGGGGAATCTGGAGTTGGCGACTCGGGGCCTCGCCGGCTTCACCTTCGCCAACCTCGCCCCCCCCGATCAGCTCGCCGCACGCGGCCTCGACGGCAGCTGCGCGCTCACTGCCTACCCATGGCGTGACGACGCGATACTGTTGTGGCCCATCGTCGAGCGGTTCGTGGAGCGATACGTCAAGGTCTACTACGCATCGAATGACGACGTAAGCGATGACGCCGAGCTCAGGGCCTTCGTCGCCGCTCTGTCCTCACCCGCGGGCGGCGCGCTCGGCGGCATCCCAGAGGTCGCCTCTGTCCAGGATGTCGTGTGGCTCTGCGCCCGATTCGTGTGGACGGTCACGCTGCAGCATGGATGCCTCAACAACGCGCAGTTCGATCAGCTCGGCTACGTGCCAGCCACTCCGGGAGCGCTCTACGCTCCAGCGCCGCAGCCGGGCCAAACCTACGCCGAGACCGACTGGATGAAGATGCTCCCGCCAGTGTCGGCAGCCCTCGAGCAGGGATCGCTGCTCTACCAGCTGGCGAACGTCCGAATCGCGCCGATGGGTCACTTCCCGGAGGGCGCCTTCATCGATCCACGGGTGCAGGACCCAATCCGACGCTACCAGCGCGAGCTGGCCTGGGCCGACTCCATCATCGTCGGCCGAGACCAGACGCGCTTTCTCCCATACCCGTTCCTGCGACCGTCGCAGGTCGGCAACAGCGTGTTCATCTGATGGCGGGACCCATGATACCAACGCTTCCCCAGAACGACACCGCTCCGGACGCGCGGGCCCTTGCGCTCGCGGCAAGCCGGGCGGAGGTGGACTTCGATCGGTCACGTGGGGGCATGTGTCTGCCCGATCGCGTCCCGCCGGCGCAGGCATTCACGCGAGAGTGGGCCTTCCAGGCGGTGCTCCTGGGGGAGGAAGCCGAGGCGCTCGACGCCGCCGGCGCGCTCCGGGTCGCGCTGGACGGCCCCGACCTGCCGGAGGAGAAGGAGATCGCGCTCGCAAAGGCCGTCGATCAGGCGATCATGCAGCGCCAGATCAAGCCAGTCTGCCCCCCGTTCAGGGCGCTCCCTCCAACGGCGCGAACGCCCCTGACCATCGCCGAGCATGCGCTGCTGTTCGGGGAGCTTCCGCTCACCGAAGGCGTCGCGCGATGGAACGAAGACGCGTACTTTGCCTGGCAACGCATCGGGTGCGACAACCCGGGCGTCATCCGGCTCGTCACGCCGGAGGACTGGACTGCACTAGCATCGAAGATGCCGCTCGACCCGCTGGTGTTCGAACGGGTGCGGCCAGGAGACACGCTCGATCGCGCCGTCGACGAGCACCGACTCTTCGTGTGCGATCACGTGATCTGCGACGGAATTGACGCGGGATTCCACGGGGGTTGGCGACGGTGGCTCCCAGCGGCCATCGCGCTCTTCGCGACCGATGCCGAGCGGCGACAGCTCTGGCCGGTCGCCATCCAGTGTGGGCAGGTCCCGAATGACACCTGCCCGATCCTCACGCCGCTCGATGGCGTCGCCTGGACCATGGCCAAGGCAGCATTCAACGCCACAGACAGCACCTACCATGGCGTGAGCGAGCACGGCGCCCTCTGTCACCTCATGCTCGGAGCCATCAGTGTCGCCACGATGCGGACGCTGGCACCGTATCACCCGGTGCGCATTCTGCTGAGGCCACACCTCGACATGACCCTTGCGATCGCCGCCGCTACCGCCGAATTGTACGTCCCTGGCGGGCGTACGCCGACGCTGCAGAGCATCAGCGTCGACGGGATCTGCGAGCTCACGCGGCGCACGTGGAAGCACTTCGACTGGTACAACGGTACGCTCGAACGCAACTTCGGGTCCCGCGGACTTGGAGGCACCGACGTGCTCCGCGAGCTCCCGGCCCGGGACGACTTGGCCTTGTACACTGACGCCATTCGCCGCTTCGCGACGAGCTACACCACGATCTACTACGCCCGTGACTCGGACGTGGTCGGCGATACGGAGCTGCAGGAGTGGGTTCGGGTGATCCGCTCGCCCGAGGGCGCCGACATCCCCACCTTCACCGGCCCAAAGGAGACCGTGTCCACCGTCGCTGAGCTGGCGGATCTTCTGGCGGGCGTCATCTGGCGAGCAAGCCCGTGGCATTGCATTATTAACTACGCAGTCTATGAAACTACCGCCTTCGCGCCAGCCTACCCTGCCTCATTGTTTGCTCCGCCACCGCGCAAGGGTCAGAGCTACGTCGAGTCGGACTTGTTGTACATGCTGCCACCGGAGTCAGTGGTTCGTGGCCTGTTCGTGGACCTGGTGCAGGTGTCGTCACTGCGCGAGAACCGACTTGGACACTACACCCCCGAAACGTTCACCGATTATCGAGTTCATGGCCTCCTCGATCGACTCAGGCTGGACCTCAGCGGCATCGCCCGGCGCATCTCCGAGCGCAATCGCTTCCGGCCCATCCCGTTTCCGTTCCTAGAGCCAGATCTCACGACGGCGAGCACGCACATCTGACCCGGTGCGGAGGTTTCCGTGAACAGCGACCAATTCGAGAGCATTACGCCGATTGCGGAGGGTGCGACTGCCATCGTGCTCCGCGCCACGCGAAAGGCCGACAAGCGCCAGTTCATCGCCAAAGCGCTGCGCTCGGAGAGGACGCAGTCGCGGCGCGCCGTGCAGGAGTTTCGCAAGGAGTTCGAGATCGGCGGGGCGCTGTCGGGCGACGGCGTCGTGCGGCCGCACGAGTTCATCGACGGCGACGAACCGATGATCTTGTTCGAAGACCATGGCGCTACCTCGACTCAGTCACTCGTCGCCGATGGACCGATCGACGTGGCGACGGCCCTGGCTATCGGGGTGGATATCGCCACCGCGCTCGAAGACGTCCACCGCGCGGGCATCATCCATCGTGACGTCTCGCCGGCCAACATCGTGTACTCGGCGCGGGCCGGGCGTGCCCGCCTCATCGACTTCGGTCTCGCCACGCGTCGGACCCGCGAGGCTGCCGGCAGCCACAAGCTCCAGGGGACGTTCGCCTACATGTCTCCAGAGCAGACCGGTCGCACGAATCGGCGCGTCGACGAGCGAAGTGATCTGTACAGTCTCGGCGCATCGCTGTTTCACCTCGTCACCGGCCGTCCGCCGTTCACGGCGCCCAACCGACTCGGACTGGTGCACGCACACCTCGCGCGTCGACCTCAGGAGCCGAGCCGGCTTCGTCCCGAAGTGCCACAGTCGCTCTCGGCCGTTCTGTTGCACGCACTCAAGAAGGACCCAGACGACCGCTACCAATCCGCCGCGGGATTTCGGCGCGACCTCGAACGCTGCGCTGCGTTGCTACTCGAACCCTCCGCCGAATCGACGTTCAGCCCTGGAGCCGGTGACCGGCTTCTCGAGCTCCGCCTCACCGAGTCCCTGGTCGGACGTGAGCAGGAGCTGGCGACTCTCCGGAGCGCGCTCGAGGCTGGTACGGGCGCCGCCCGAGTCGTCTGCGTACGGGGCTGGAGTGGCATTGGCAAGACGCGCCTCGTCAATGAACTCATTCCCGCCGTCACTGAGGCAGGCGGGGCCTGGGTGTCGGGCAAGCACGAACTGCTCGGGCGTGGTGTCCCGTACGCGGGGCTGTCGCGTGCGGTGGAGCAGTGGGCGATCCAGCTTTCTGCGTTCACAGAGGAGGCGGCGCCGATGTGCGAGCGCCTGCGCATGGCGTTGGGGCCGGAGGCCGCGGCCCTGGTCAAGGTGATCCCTGCGCTCGGCGCGCTCCTCGGACCGCTCCCGCCCGTCGCCGAGTGCCCACCAATGGAGTCTGAGCGGCGGCTCGCCGTTCTCTTCGGGGCACTGTTTGGCGCCATCGCCCCTCAGGGTGTGCCGTTGGTGGTTTTTGTGGACGACCTCCAATGGGCGGACAACGCGTCGCTCGGGGTGTTGCAGCACCTCGCGACGCTGCCGGAGAGCCGGCAGGTCGTCGCGATTGTCGCGTGGCGGGAGGACGAGGTGGGCGAGGGGCATCCCGTACTCACGTTCCTTCATGAGCTGGCGGCGTCCGGCGTCGGTGTCCAGTCGGTGCACCTCGGGCCGTTGTCCCAGGACGCGGTTCGTGAGTTCGTGGGGAGGTCACTGCAGCAGCCCGGCGCCGTCGTGCGCCCGCTCGCCGATGCCGTCTTCGCCGCGTCGAGCGGCAGCCCGTTCCTCGCGGGGCGCGTTCTCACCGACCTGGCGGCCGAGGGTGCCCTGTACTCCACGGCCGATGGTTGGATGTGGCGACTCGACAGCCCCATCCTCAGCGATACTCGGGGCGACGAAACTGGCTTCGTTCGCCGGCGCCTCCAGTCGATGCCCGATGACGCGCAGCGGGCGCTCGCCGTCGGCGCGTGGCTGGGTTCACGCTTTTCGCTCGTGGACGTCGCGAGCGCCCTCGCAGCGCCCATTGGCGAGGTGGCGAAGCAGCTTTCCGTGGCCATGGGCATCGAGGTGATCCGCCGGGTGGACGACTCACCGGTCGAGTTTGGGGAGTTGACGTCGGAGGTGGACGCCTCGCTTCTCCCGACGTGGCAGTTCGTGCACGACCGGGTGCAGCAGGCAGCGTCCGAGCTCGTGCCGGCCGGGGATCGGGCAGCGCTGCGCCTTGCGTTGGCGAGGCTGCTCCGCGATCAGGAGGGTGATCGCCGCTTCGAAGCGGTGGACCACGCCCTCGCGGCTGGGGAGGCGCTCACCGAGTCCACCGAGCGCATGGAGTTCGCTCGTTTGGCCGGGGCGGCCGGACGAGCGGCGCTCCAGGCCGCGTCGTTCGACGTGGCTTCGCGCGCCCTCGAGGCTGCGCTCGGTTGGGGATTGGCCGAGCTCTCGGTGCATTCCCCAGACGAGGCGGCCGAGCTCGTCCTCACCGCGGCGGAGGCCGCGTATCTCAACACCGATCGGACCACGATGGAGCGTCACGTCGCCCTCCTGCTCGAGCGCTTTCCCGACGCCCTCATCCGAATCCGGGCCGAAGAGATCGCTGTCGCGGCGCTCATGGCGGCCGGCGACTTGGGGGCCTGCCTCGACCGCGGCATATCCGCTCTGCGCCAGGCGGGGCTCGCGCTTCCGCCGCAGCCAGGTCTCCCCCACGTGCTGGCCGGCTTGCTGCGCACCAAGTTTGCGTTGCGAAGGTTCAGCCCCGCCGATCTCGCGTCGCTACCGCTTTGTACGGACGCGCTGGCTCGGGCTCGCGCTCGGCTCCTCAACGAGCTGAACGCGCCAGCGTGGTACGGCCGACCTCTGTTGTTCCCCCTCATTGCCTTCTCGATGATGCGGGAGGCCGTCGCATACGGCTGCTCGCCGGAGACGGCTCCATCCATGATCGTCTTCGCGATCGTGAACTGTGCGATGGGGTCGATCGACAATGGTTTGGCGCTCGGGAACGCCGCACTCGTGCTGAACGAACGCTTGCTGGACCGCCGCCTCCGGAACCGCACGACCCATCTCTGGAATGCGCACATCCGGTTCTGGACCGAGCGCTGGCATGTGTGTCGCGACGACCTCAGCGTCGTCCACCGCGGTTGTTGGGAGGGTGGCGACATCGAGTATGCCGCCTTCTCTGCCTTCATGTCGGTGTCGCTTGGGATCCACACCGGCGAAGCGCTCGATGGACTCCACGATCGAAGCACTCGCACGATCGCCGCGATCCGCGCCCTCGGGCAACGCACGATGCTTCACACCACGCTCCTGCATCACCAGCTGATCTTGAACCTCATGGGCCATGGCGCCGACCCGCACCAGCTCAAGGGCGCCGACTACGACGAAACGGAGATGGAGACGCTACACCGTTCAAAAAATGACAAGGTGAACAGACACTGCCTTGGGGTCGCCCGCGCGATGCTGAGCTGCTTCCTGGGCGACTTCGAACGTGCCGCAGGGGCGATGGTAGCAGTGGACGACTGCGACCAGGACGCGAAGTCGCAACCGCTCCACCACCTGGGCACGTTCTACGACGCCTTGGCCCACGCGGCCCTCGGGAGACGCGGGCGGGCGCGAAAGAAGCTCAAGGCGCTCCTCACCTTCGCGAAGTACGGCCCCGTCAACTTCTCGCACCGCGTGGCCCTCGTAGAGGCAGAGCTTGCCGGTTCTCGGGGTGCAGCCGACGCGGCCATTCTCGCATGGGAGCGCGCAGCGGCGCTCGCCGGCACACATGGCTACCCGCACGAGCGGGCGCTCGCGTTGTGGCGTGCCGCTCGATTCCAGGGGGAGCGAGGGAACGCGGTCGCAGCCCGCGCCTATGCGGCCGAAGCACGGGCCGGTTTCGTTCGCTGGGGGGCGCAGGTCCTGGTCGATCGCCTGGACTCCGAGCTGGCAGGTCATTCGGCAACCCCCGGAGTGTCCGCCGGCGCGCTCGGGGAGCCGGCTGGCCATGGCGCGCTGGGCTCCACGCCGCCGAGTGGGGCGTCCGACGCGTCGCCGAGGCGCCCGAGCAGCGACTGGAGCGCGTCGACCACAGGCTCGGTGGGCGGTGGTAGCGACCATCCGCTGGATCTCGAGGGACTCTTGGCTGCAGCGCGCCGAATCTCAGTCGAATTCGACGTGGCCCGCGTCACCACCGCGCTCCTCGAATCCGTGCTCGTTTTGGCCGGGGCGACTCACGCGACGCTCTCGCGCGTGGAGGGCACCGCGTTTCGACGCGTCCTTCACGCCCGAAGCGAGGGAGAAGGCATCGCGGTCTCGGAGCCTGACCCGACGCCGCAACCGAGCCCGCTCCTGGAAGACGTGGCGAGAGCGGGCCAGCCGCTCAGCATCGAAGGTCGTGACTATGCGTCCGACTGGTCCAGCGAAGGTCGCGCCCCGCGCTCGGTTCTCTTGGTGCCAGTTCTTCACGCCGGTCGCGCGCTCGGTGTGCTCACGCTTGAACACGATCTGCTCGTCGACGCTTTCCCGCCGAGGCGTGTCGCCCCCATCGAGGCCCTGGCAGCGCAGGCGGGCATCGCGTTCGAGAACGCGGTCCACTACGAAGAGCTCGATAGTCGTGTCCGCGACCGAACCCGCGAGCTCCTTGCCGCCCGCCGAGAGGCCGATCTCGAGCGCGACCGCGCCGACGAGCTCCTGATGAACGTGTTACCCGAGTCGATCGCACTCGAACTCAAGCACTCCGGACGCGCGGCGCCAGTGAGCGTCGCGGCGGCGACGGTCCTCTTTACTGACTTCGCTGGATTCACCGAGCTATCGGCACAGATGACGCCGGAGGCCCTCGTCGCAGAGCTCGAGCGCTGTTTCGCCGCGTTCGATGACATCGTAGATCGATATGGCGTGACGAAGCTCAAGACGATTGGCGACGCGTATATGGCAGTCGCCGGCATCCCCACGTCGACTGAGACGCACGCCTATGACGCCGTTCGCGCTGGAGTCGACATGGCGGCCTGGGTGACCCAGCCGACGGACGGCGGGCCACCCGTCCCGTTCCGCATTCGCATCGGACTCAACACGGGCCCGCTCGTCGCGGGCGTCATAGGAAAGCGGCGCTTCCTCTACGACGTCTGGGGCGACGCTGTGAATACGGCCTCGCGCATGGAAAGCTCCGGTGTCGAGGGGCGCGTCAACCTCTCTCGCCGGACGTGGGAGTTGGTGAGCGAGCGCGTGGCCTGTACGCCGCGCGGCCTGGTGTCCGCCAAAGGCAAGGGCGAGCTCGAGATGTTCCTGGTCGACCGCATCTTGAGTTGAACGCCCTCGCAGCCGTGTACTCAGCCGCCCATCATGTCGGCCATGCGGCGAAGAATCTCCTCGCGGGTGACGACCTCGATGACGGCGCAGATCGTCCAGCGGTTGCCGCCCGAGTCCGTCACCGTCGCGGCACGGTAGCCCCAGGGCTGGTCCTTGGGCTCGTTGACGACCGTCGCGCCAAACTCGACCGCGCGCCGGAACGTCGCATCGACCGCCGCGCCGTCGGCGACGTAGAACGAGAATGCGGCGGGCATGGGCTCCAGGCCGGGCATCGGCTCGCCACACATGACGATCGAATCACTGAACAGGAGCTCGGCGTGCATGAGGGTGCCGTTGGGGCCGTCGTAGCGGTCGACGACCTTGGCCCCGAACGCCTCTTCGAGGAAGCGGACGACCTTGGCGGCGCCCGGGACGATGAAGCTCGGGGTGATGGTGTGACATCCAGCGGGGCGTAGATTGGGCATGGGATTCTCCCTAGTGGAACTAGACAGTGCAAAACGTCACTGAGCCCAGCCGCCCGTGCGGCCGGTGTGGTGACGGTCCCGATTGACTACCGCAGGACCCTGACAGATTCTGTCAGCAATGTCTCGCGCCGACCGCCTGATGGACCTCTTGGATCGCCTTCGGGGAGCCGGGGAAACGACCATCGAGGCGCTGGCAGCGGATCTGGAGGTCAGCCAACGCACCGTCCATCGAGACCTTGCGGCGCTGCGCGATCGTGGTCATCCGATTCGCGGCGAGTCCGGTCCCGGCGGGGGCGTCCGTTACGACGGCGACCGCGGAGTCACGGCCGTGCACCTGACGCTGGCCGAGGTCGTGACGGTCTGGTTGTCTGCGCGTCTCTCCCAAGCCGCGAGCGACCTGCCTTGGAGCGGAGCGGCGAACTCCGCCCTGGCGAAGCTGCTCGCGAGCCTTCCCGCCTCTCGCGCGCGCGACCTGCGAGCCCTGTGCCGACGCGTGGTCGTGGGCGCGCCGTCGAGCGCACAGGTGCGCGCGGATGCAGGCACGGCGCCACCCGAGCTCCTCCGGTTGTTCGAAGAGGCCTTCACCGAGGGCGTGGGGCTCGGGTTCCACTACTGCGACCGCGAGGGCAAGCCGTCGGACCGCCGCGTGGAGCCCCACGGGCTACTGGTGATGAGCCCCGTCTGGTACGTGCTCGCGCGGGACATCGACAAGGGAGAGCCGCGGATGTTCCGCATGGACCGAATGTCGCAGCCGCGACGGCTCGACGCACATCGGTTTAGACCAGATGATCTCGTGATTGCGCAGGTCCTCTGTGACGGTCCTCCCTGGCGTCCGCTACTCGGGGATCTGCCGTAGCCCGCGACCTGCGGCGCTCACTTGACGCCCCGAGTACCCCGCACGAAGATACACCGGTGCGCACGCGGCCTGCGTCCGCTCCCCCTCGTCCTCGTCCGCATGGAGCCGCCATGTTCCTCAAATCCAGCTGGTACTCGCCGCGCATCCAACGCCAGGCGACCGTCGCGCGCTGGGGCCACTTTGGCCAGCCGGTGCTGCTCTTTCCGACCGCGGGGGGGGACGCCGAGGAGATCGAGCGTTTCGGCATCATTCGCGTGCTGGGGCCGCTGATCGAGGCCGGTCGCATCAAGATCTACTCGTGCGACAGCGTCGGCGGACAGGCGTGGTTCGAGCGCAACAAGCCGCCCGAGTATCGCATGTGGATGCAGAACGAGTTCCAACAGTGGGTCCGCCACGAGGTCGTGCCTGCGATTCGGATGGACTGCCGCTCGGACGACGTCCCGATCTGGGCTGCCGGCGCGTCGATTGGCGCCTTCCACGCGGCGGCGGTCGTGTGTCGCTTTCCCGACGTGTTTCACCGGGCGCTGTCGATGAGCGGGACGTACGACCTCATGCGCTTCATCGAGGTAGACACGCCGACCGACGCCTTCCGCGTCGCCTCGCCGCTGCACTTCGTGCCGCACCTCGGTGGGCACCACCTCGACGTGCTCCGCCGGCGCCACATCCACATCGCGACGGGCGCGGGGCGCTTCGAGAACGTGGGCGAGAGCTGGCGACTGGCGCAGGTGCTCGGCCAGAAGGGCATCCCGAACTACATGGACGACTGGGGCCCCGAGTGGCACCACGACTGGATCACGTGGCGCGAGATGGTGCCGAGATTCTTGGGTCAGTGGACGGAGCCGCCATCGGGACCGTGAAATCAACGCAGTGGTCGATTATGGGAACCGCGCGCGTTCCTGGTAGTCTGGGCGGGTCCGACGAGCGAGCGCCTCGTCGCGATCGGGACCGGGGGAGTGACGCGATGACCGACACGGCAGCAGCACCAGCCACAGGGGACACACACGAGCACAAGCAGGTAAGCGGCCAGCTCGAGGGGCAGGCGCGGCGGCACTTCATGCAGGCGCTGCTCGACGATCTGCGCGCGCTGGAGCGCATCCTGGCCGAGGACGGCTTCGAGCGCGGCGTGGCTCGCATTGGCGCCGAGCAGGAGCTGTTCCTGGTAGACAGCGCCTACCACCCCGCTCCGGGCGCGCTGCGGATGCTCGACCGGCTGAAGGACTCGCACTACACGACCGAACTCGGCCTCTTCAACCTCGAAATGAACGCGGACCCGCAGCCGTTTGGCGGAGACGGGCTGCTGGCGCTCGAGGCCCAGCTGACCGACCTCTACCGCAAGGTGAGCGAGACGGCTGACGCGCTGGGGATGCAGTCGGTGCTCGTCGGCATCCTGCCCACCATCCACAAGACGGATCTCGGGCTCGAGAACATGGTGCCCAACCCGCGCTACCTCATGCTCAGCCGCGCCATGAACGACGCGCGCGGCGACGCCTTCGACTTCTCCATTCGCGGCCTCGACGAGCTGAGCGTGCGACACGACTCCGTCATGGTCGAGGCGTGCAACGCGAGCTTCCAGGTCCACCTCCAGGTCGCCGAGCCCGAGCGGTTTGCGCACTACTACAACGTCGCGCAGCTCGTGTTGGCGCCCGTGCTCGCCTCGTGCACGAACTCGCCCGTGCTCTTTGGCCGACGGCTCTGGAACGAGACGCGCATCGCGCTCTTCGAGCAGGCCTGTGACGTGCGCACGCCGGGGTTGCACCTGCGCGAATCGCCGGGTCGCGTGTCGTTCGGGCGCGATTGGCTCCGGGGCACCGTCGCAGACGTCTTCAAGGAGAACATCGCGCGCTTTCGAGCGCTGGTCGGCACCGAGGTGACCGAGGATCCGATGGCCACGTGGCAGAGCGGCAAGGCGCCCGAGCTCAAGGCCTTGCGGCTGCACAACGGGACCATCTATCGCTGGAACCGCGCGTGCTATGGGATCTCGGAGAATGGCAAGCCGCACCTGCGCATCGAGCTGCGCGTCCTGCCGTCGGGGCCGACCATTGCCGACGAGGTCGCCAGCGGCGCGCTATGGCTCGGGCTGATGAACGAGCTCGTGGCCACAATTGACGACGTCCCGGCGCGCATGGACTTCGACCACGCGCGGGCCAACCTCTACTCTGCGGCGCGCGAGGGCCTCAGCGCGCGTCTCACGTGGCTCGACGGCGAGGAGACCATCGCCCAGCCGCTACTGCTCGAGCGCCTATTGCCCATGGCGCGGTCCGGACTCGCGCGCGGAGGCGTCGCGCCGGAGGCCATCGAGCGCTACGTCGGAATCCTCGATCGGCGGATGCGCACGCTCAAGACCGGCGCGCGGTGGACGCTCAACTCGCTCGCCAAGATGAAGAGCCGCGGCACGGCAGGCGCGCGGCTCACGGCACTGGTCGCGGCAATGATCGCGCGGCAACGCTCGGGCGCCCCGGTGAGCGAGTGGGAGCTCGCGCGGCTCGACGAGAACGACAGCGCACGCACCGGCTTTCAGAAGGTGTCGCAGTACATGGTCACCGACTTCGTGACCGTGCGCCCCGACGACCCCATCGAGCTCGTCGGCGAGCTCATGGGCTGGGAGCGCGTGCGCTACGTCCCCGTCGAGGACGAGCGCGGTCGCCTGGTGGGGCTCGTGTCCTACCGCGACGTGCTGCGCCACCTCCAGGAGCGCTCCCGAGCGGCGGGCGCGACCGAGCCCGTGTGGGTCTCCATCGCCGACATCATGCGGCGGGACCTGATTACGGTGACGCCCGACACGCCCACGCGCGAGGCCATCGAGCTGATGCGCAAGCACAGCATCGGTAGCCTGCCGGTGGTCCAAGATGGGCACATCGTGGCGATGCTCACCGAACAGCAGTTCGTGGAGCTGGTCTCCAAGGTCCTCGACGATTCGGCGCAGCAGTCGAGCGAGGCCTGACCGATGCCGGGGATCCCGCTCGACCAGCGTGAGCTGGGGTGCCTTCGCGGCAAGGAGGCCGGACCGACGCTCATCCTGGTCGCCGGCATTCACGGCAACGAGCCGGCCGGGGTCGCGGGCATTCGGCGCGTGCTCGACGCCCTGACCCGGCGCAAGCGCCGCCTGTGTGGCGAGGTCCTGGCGCTCGCAGGACACGTGCGCGCGCTGCGGGCCGGCGAACGCTTCGAGGCGCGCGATCTCAACCGCGTCTGGACGCCACCGCTCGTGGAGGCGCTGCGAGCGAAGGCCGCGGCGGGCGAGGCGCTGGACGCCGAGGAGCACGAGCAACTCGAGCTGCTCACGGTCATCGAGGCGGCGATTGCCCGGGCGCGGGGGCCGGTCGTGCTGGCCGATCTGCACACGACGAGCGCCCAGGGCATCCCGTTCGCCATATTTGGGGACACACCGGCGCAGCGTGCGTTCGTGCAGGCCGTGCCCATCCCGAACATCCTGGGCCTCGAGGCCATGGTGCCGGGCGTGCTCACGCACTACTGGGCCCAGAGGGGCCTCGTCACCTTTGCGGTCGAGGGCGGCCAACACGACGACCCCGCCGCGGTCGACAACCACGCGGCGGTCACCTGGCTCGCGCTGGACCGGGCCGGACTGTTTCAAGGACGTCGTCCTGCTGAGGTAGGTCACGCCCATCGGCGCCTGACCGCCTGCCGAGGGGACCTGCCGCAGGTCCTGGAGGTCCTGGAGCGCCGCTCGATTACGCCAGAGGACGACTTCGTGATGGAGCCCGGCTTTCGCAACCTCGACTACGCGCGCGCCGGTCAGCTCCTGGCCCGCGACCGCCGCGGCGAGATTCGGGCACCGACCGAGGGCATCGTCCTGCTGCCGCTTTACCAGAAGCTCGGCAGCGATGGCTTCTACTGGGGCCGGACCGTCTGAGGCGCGCGCGAGTGGGACAGGAGCGCGAGCAGGTAGACGAGCGTGGCGAGCAGCCAGACGTCGCGCATTCCAGTGAGCATCGAGGCGTACTCCAGGATGCCGCCGGCCATCGCGCCAATCAGGTTGAGTCCGAGCGCATAGGCCGCTGAGGGCCGCCCTTCGAACAGGCGACTGAAGCACAGCCCCGCGAAGAAGAAGGGCGTGCCGACCAACACGGTCGCGATCGCGAGGCGTGCGAGCGGGTCGAGGCCGAGCAGGATCTCGAGCGGAAACATGTAGTTCACCAACAGCGAGCCGATGACGCCCGCCCACGCGATGCGCGGACGTGGGGCCCAGCCGCGGAGCACCGCGAGGTTGGCCAGAAAGACGGTGAGCAGGACGGCGGAGAACACTACGGCGCTGACGACCCAGGTCGTGCCGAACACCAGGGCAAGGCGCACGACCGCCGCGGCCTCGGTCAAGGTGAAGCCGACGCCGAGCAGGAACAGCGCGGGTGGGGCTTCTGCCGCGCGATGGCGGCGCCGCAGGTGCACGTAGACACCGGCGATGAGCAGCGACAACGCCCCGAACAACCCGAGGTACAGGCCCGGAATGGTGGGGTGCTCCATGTAGATGAAGGGCCAGTCGTCGGTGGAGGAGAGCTCGCCCTCGGGATCGGGGGCGAGGCCGACCGGGACTCGCTCATCGCTGGTGCCGAGCACTATGGTGTTGAACAGAGCGGCGTCTTCGTAGCGCAGGAGCTCGGTGCTGGGGCCGAAGGCGCGGCGCACGGTGGCCGCGATGCGCGCCTGAAACCACGTCTGGTAGACCGAATAGTAGGCCGCCATCATGCCGCCGGGCACGAGCCGATCGCGCACCTGGGCAAAGCACTCGGCGGTGTAGACGTAGTTCTCGAGTCGCAGGTTGGCGTGACCCGACAGCAGCGACTGCGAATCCAGGGTGCCGAACAGCACGAGGTCGAAGCTCTGGTCGGTCGTGGACAGGAAATGGCGCGCGTCGTCGACGATGGCGGTGACGTTGTGGGCGTCGTAGGCGCGGTTGGGGCTGAAGCGGCGACCGAGGTCCAAGATGACCGGGTCGATCTCGATGGCCGTGATGTGTTTCACGCCTTGCAGGCGCGCGATGGACACGTCGTTGCCGGTGCCCGCGCCGAGGATGAGGACGCGCTCCGGGGTCTTGCCGTCATGCTTCTCGCGGTAGGCCTCGTAGGGCACGGAGAACTTGCGGCGGAGCTTGTCGGAGATCGGCTGAAACCGCGGCGACGGGTCGGTGAAGTTCACCGCGGACTGGTGAAAGCTGGAGTTCACCCAGACGGTGAGCTGGTCGGGCTTGGACTCGTATTGCACGAAGGTGTACGGGCTCCACCGCGCTGGATGCGGGCCCTGCGAGAGCCAGCCGAACGCGACCGCGGCAGCCAGCAGGACGACGCGCTGGGGCCAGCGGGTGACGAAGACGGCGGCCCAGGTCACCGCGACCGCCATGATCCACGCCCAGGGCGGGAGGCCGGCCCACGCGCTGAGCGAGAAGAGGACCGAGCCCGCGAGGCTGCCGCCGAGGTCCCAGCCATAGGCCCGCAGGCGTGGCAGCGCGTCCATCGCGGCGCCGAGCGCCCGTCCCAGCGTGATGAACGGGAGCGCGGCGAAGACGAAGGCCAACAGCGCCGCCAGCAGCAGCGGGATACGCACGGCGGGGCTGTCGGAGGCGCGATCGTGGGCGATCCAGAAGTGGACGCTCTTGGAGGCCTCGTAGACGACGATGCCGCGGGCCAGCGCGATGAAGCCCGCGATCAGCAGGAGGCCGATGGGCAAGAGCCAGTCGAGCTTGGGCGACGGTCGAAGGATGCAGCCGAGGCCGAGGCCGAAGAAGCTCGCGAACAGGAGCAGGTTCGTGAAATACGCGATGGCGCGGACCTCGGACGGCACCTCCCGAATCAACGCGAGCTCGAGCACCAGCACCAGGAACGAGATCAGGCTGACGCGCACGGCCGGGCTCGGAGCAAGGGGCATGGGCTCCGAGGGTAGCAGCGAGTGACCCTCGTGCGCCACGGGGCTAGCGTTGCGGCGCTGGCTAGGCTACATCGGCTTGAGCGAAGGAGCGCCCATGCAACGAGTTACGGGACTGACGATTGGGTTCGTGTTGACGGCGATTGCGGGAACGGCCACGGCCGAGGACGTCGTGATCTGGACCCAGACCAAGGAGGGACCCGTGTCGACCTGGCTGACGGTCGAGGGGGACCAGGTCACCACCGTCGCCACGCGCGCCGAGGCGGTGACGTTCGACGGCAAGACGCTCTGGGCCCTTCAGCGGGTGGGAAAGACGGTGGACACCATCGGCTGCGACAGCCTCGAGGAGGAGGGCCGCAAGGCCAAGCCCACGGGGACCGCCACGTTCATTGGCCTGCGCGCGGTGGCGCTCGGCGGCAAGGAGGTCGTCTGGCTCGTGGCGGAGCGCAAGGGCAATGTCGTCGGCGAGGTCTGGAACCAGGACGTCACGTTGCTCGGCGGCACCGCGGGGCTCGTCTCGGTGCAGGTGAACGACAGCGGCTTTGCCTGCGGTGCGCACGGTTACGTCGAGCACGACGTTCGCGTGATGGACGTCGCGACCGGCAAGCCCGTGGCCACGGACAAGGCCACCGATGGGCTCAAGGTGCTGGCCGAGAAGGTGCGTGGCCAGCTCTTCGACGAGGCCGTCAAGGCGGAGTGCCGCGAGAAGGACGCGCCCATCACGGCCGCGGACGTCCGGTTCGACGGCCTGGAGTTGATCGCGCGCGACGGTGCGGTCCATGGGAAGTACACGTTCCTGCTACCGCGTGACGCAGACTGGGCGTTCAACTGCGACATCTTCGCGACCGTCGAGAGCGACGTGCTGCCGGGCCTCGGCTTCGCCGCGACCTCGGCGGCGGTGACCACGGCGCTCAAGCACCAGAAGGCCACCGGGACCGTGGGTCATGCGCGCATGACCTTGACGGGCGAGGCACGCGAGAAGGCGCTCAAGGCGTTTAGCGACACGGCCACGGTCGCCAAGCCGCCCGCGGCGGACACGAAAAAAGCCGCGCCCAAGGGCTCGAAGTAGCTAGTCCTCGTCGATCTCGACGCGGAGCAGGCGGCCCTCCAAGGTGGAGATCGGCGCCTTCGGGCGCTTCGGATCCGGCGTCCGCTTGAAGAAGAGGCGCATGTGGATGCCACCGGCGTCGGCATTGCACTGAAACGCGATGCCGGCGCTGGGCTCGACGCACGAGACCATCATGAACAGATAGCCGAAGCTCAGCAGGTCGCGGTTCTTCTTCTGGGACAGCGCGTTGGCCGAGAGCGTGCGGTTGACGTTCTTGAGCTTGCCCTCCACCAACGCGGCATGCCGCACCATGACGCCACCGCCGACGAGCTGGGCCATCGCCTTGTTGTCGCTGCTCGCGACGACACGGTGGAGATGGAACATCCAGTCCTCGGCGTCGCGATCGCACTTCAACAGGTTGAGATCGCAGCAGTCGGAGCCGACCTCCTTCCACGACATGACCTTCTGGTCGTCGGTGGCCGCGCGGTAGAGCCGCGTCCGGCAGCCGCCCCCTTCACCGGCGACCTCACGGACGACGACGGTGGCGCCGTCGTCGGTGTTGCCGGCCTCCACGATCTCGAGTGAGCCGACGAGGAGCTGCTTCTGCAGGGTCTGTTCGAGCAAGGGGCGGGTCTCGGCCGGGACCTTGTCGAGACCGACGATGGGAGGTGCGGCGACGAGGTGCGTGAGCACGATGAGCAGGTTCATGGGGTGCCTCTCTCAGTTCTTGCACTTGGCGGTCGTGATGAGCTTTCCGGTCTTGTCATAGACGGTCGCGGTCTTCTGGGATTCGGCATCGGCCGTGCTGGCGTACACGACGCGGTAGTCAGCAAAGACGTAAACCAACAGACCGCCCGCGCGCACGAGCTTGGGCTTCTTCTGGTCGACGCCGCCGACGCCGAGCGTCACGAGGTGAGGCTCAGGGCCATAGTCCCCTTTCTTGGTGGGACGGTAGTGCTCGGCGAAGAACTCGACCTTCGCGGCCGGGTCGTCGCAGTTGATGGGCCACGCGCCCGCCTGCGCCGCGAGCGGTGCGGCGACGACGAGTGCGAGGACGAGAGTTCGCAGACGCTTCACAGGAGCCTCCAGTCAGGTGGATCAATCGAAACAGACATCGATTCCGGGTGCGCAGAAGCCGGTCTTGCACGCGTCACCCTCCGTGCACGGGTCGCCGTCATCACAGGGCGTCGTGTTGGGCGCGACGGGGTTGGTGCACACGCCCGTCTTGGGGTTGCAGACACCGACGAGGTGGCACTGATCCAAGGCCGCGCACTTCACTGTGGGCCCGGCCACGCACTTTCCGCTGTCGCAGTGGTCGTTCTCGGTGCAGGCGTTCCCGTCGCTGCAGCTCTCGTCGGCGCTCAGGGGCTCATAGTCACACAGGCCGCTGTCCGGATTGCAGATGCCCTCGGCGTAGCACTCCGCAGCCGGCTCGCACACGAGGGCGGTGCCGACGCACTGGCCCTTCTGGCAGAGGTCGTCGGTCGTGCACGGGTCGTTGTCGGTGCAGGGGAGGCCCTCGTTTCCGGGGACCGGCTCGGAGCACTTGCCGGTCGCCGGATTGCACGTTCCCGCCACGAGGCAGGAGCCCTTCGTCACGCCCCCCGGGCAGACGCGCAGGGTCCCGGCGCAGGTGCCACCGGAGCACGTGTCGTTCAGCGTGCACGGGTTGCCATCGTCGCACGGCGCGCCTTCGCCCGCGGCCTCGCAGCTGAAGGTGCAGCTGAAACCGTCGCCGAGGTAGCCCGGATTGCAGCCGCAGTCGAAGCCGCCCAGGGTGTTGGTGCACGTCGCGTTGGGATCACACGGGTTCGCGGCGCACTCGTCGACGTCCTGGCACGTTCGAACGATGGAGACGTCGTGGTAGGGGCCCGCAGAGGTGGCCGTAAATCGGCCTTGCGCGGCGACGACGTTGGAGTCCGGCCAGCCGTAGAGGTCTTGTCCCCACAACAGCAGCCGGCCATCGGTCGTCAGCGCGAACGTGTGACCCGTGCCGGCGCTAATCGCCTGAATGTTGGACTGTGCTTCGGGCGGGACCGTGAGGGACGTCACTGGTGGATTGCCACCCCAGGAGACGACGGCGCCGCCGCTCGTGAGCGCAGTCGAGTGCCACCGGCCGGCCGCGATCGCGGTGATCCCCGACTGCGCGGCCGCGGGCACATTGAGCTGTCCGTACCAGCTTCGGCCCCACGCGAGGACTTGGCCTGCGCTGGTCAGGGCCAGCGAGTGATCGCCACCGGCCGAGATCGCGATGATGCCGGACTGAGCCGCGGCCGGCACGGTGGTCTGACCGTCGGTGTTGATGCCCCACGCGATGACCTGACCTGTGCTCTTGAGCGCCAGCGCGTGATTGTATCCGGCGGAGATCGCGATGACGCCGCTCTGCGCCTGCACCGGCACCTGCCAGTGCGACGTGGCTGGGACGCCGATGGCGAGGACCCCGCCGGTCGCGGTCAGCGCGAGCGTGACGTCGGAGCCGGCTGCGATGGAGACGATCCCCGATTGCGCCTGCGGCGGCACGACGACCGGGCCATAGTTGTTCATGCCGTAGACGACGACTTCGCCACCAGTGCGCAGGACCGCCGAGTGCCATGAGCCTGCGGCGACGGCGATGACGTCGCTTTGAGCGCTCGCCGGGATGCTCCAGCCGTTGATCGCGGGCGACTCCAGCGCGCGATAGTTCTCTTCATGACCCTCGGCGCAGGACTCGCAGAGGTCGCCGACGTACGCCGGGTTGCACGCGCAGAGGACGTCGCCCGGACCACCGCCACACACCCAGTTGGGGCCGCAGTCGCCCGATTGGCACACGCCGGCCTGACACGAGTCTCCAACGGTGCACACGAAGCCGTCAGAGCACGGCGTGCCGTTCAGGGCATTGAGCTGCGAGCACGCCCCGGTAGCGGGATCGCAGCTCCCGGCGACGTGGCACGCGTCGATCGCCGTACAGGTGACGGGCGATCCGCCGACGCACAGCCCCGCTTGGCACGTGTCGGCCTGGGTGCAGAGGTTGCCGTCGGAGCACGTGGCGCCGTTCTGCGCCACCGGGTTCGTACAGACGCCTGTGGCGGGCTGACAAACCCCAGGCAAGTGGCACGCGTCGAGCGCGGTACAGCCGACCTGCGCACCGATGCAGCCGCCGTTGTGGCAGGTGTCGTCGGACGTGCAGGCGTTGCCGTCGTCACACGCGGCACCATTCCCGGCAAGCCCACAGTCGAAGACGCACGCAGCGCCGTTCCAAACGTACGGCGGTGAGCAGGCGCAGTCGTAGGTCCCGGGCAGATTGACGCAGGCCTCGGTCGGACTGCAGAGCGTGGCGGCATCGGCGCACTCGTCGACGTCTTCACAGCTCCCGGTGATGATCATGGCGCTATTGCTGCCGGCCGAGATCTGGGTGATGCGGGACTGCGCGGCCTGGAAGAGTGGCGGCAGCGCGGGCATGTAGGTACCCCAGGTCACGAGGGTCCCATCGGCCCTGAGCGCCATCGATTGATTGAAACCGGCGGAGATGGCGACGACGCCCGACTGCGCTGCGACGGGAACGTTGAGGACGCCGTTGCTGGAGCGCCCCCACGCGAGGACCTGACCGCTCGACGTGAGCGCCAGCGCGTGGTCTGGGCCTGCCGCGATGGCGACGATGCCGGCTTGAGCCGCCGAGGGGACGGTCGTGACCCCGAACTGAGCCGACCCCCACACGAGGACCGACCCTTGGGCAGTCAGCGCCATCGAGAAGGTGGCACCGGCATCGATGGCAATGACCCCGGACTGAGCGGCAGGCGGGACGGAGGACTGCGAAGACTGGTTGTTGCCCCAAGCCAGGACTTGCCCTGCGGACGTGAGCGCCAGGGAGTGTGAGCTGAAGCCCGCGTCGATGGCGATCACACCGCTCGCGGCGGCCGGCGGCACGGTCGTCTCGCCGAAGCTCGCCGGACCCCAGGCGACGACCTGACCGGATGTCGTCAGGGCCAAGTAGTGATGGTGGCCAGCAGAGATTGCCGCGACCCCTGACTGGACCGCGGACGGCAGCGGCAACGCGCCACCGGAGCCGACGAGTGTCCCGTCGGCGCGCAGCGCCAGCGAGCCCTGATAGCCGGCGGCGACCGCAGTGACTCCAGCAACGCCGGCCGCGGGGCTGGCAAAGACGCTCGTCGTCCAACCGGAGCCGCTCGCGTAGGACCACTTCAACGCAGTTCCGGTCGCGCCATAGCCCGAAGCGCACGTCTTACACTCGGGCCCCGTGTAGCCCGTGCTGCAGGCGCACGCCGGCTGGCCGCCACAGACCCAGTTGGGGGGGCAGCTCCCTGGCATACACGCGCCAGACTGGCACGTGTCAGGCTGTGTACAGATCACGCCATCGTCGCAGGGCGTCCCATTGGGCGCATTCGGCTGAGAGCAGGCCCCGGTGGCGGGATTGCAGGTCCCAGCGAGGTGACAGGCGTCGCTGGCCGTGCAAACGACGGGCTTTCCGCTCAGGCAGGCCCCCTCCTGGCAGGTGTCAGGCTGCGTACACAAATCGCCGTCGTCGCACGGCGTGCCGTTGGGCGCGAGCGTGCATCCAGGCTCACAGACCAGGCCGTCGCCATAGAAGCCCTGGTTGCACGCGCACGTGAAGCTCCCAGGAGTGTTGGTGCAGGTCGCGTTGGGCGCGCAGGGCGAGGCCTCGCACTCGTTGATATCGTCACATCCGGGCGTCTTCGCCCAGATCATCCCGAGCTCGGCTGCGATATGCGAGACATCCGTGACCCCCAGCACTCCGCTGTACGTATTGGCGGGCATGGCCCACGTGACGATCCTGCCATCCGCCCGGAGCGCGAAGGAGCCGGGATGACCCGACGCGATCTCGATGACTCCGGTCAGTCCGGCAGGGACCTGAGCAAATCCAGGAACGCCGCCGACAGGTCCGGTGAACTCGCCCCACGCAACGACCGTACCGTCGCTCTTGAGTGCGAGCGCGCGCGTGTGGCCGGCGCTGATGGCCGTGACGCCAGTGAGACCGGCGGGCGGGGTCAACAGCGGCATGTTGGCGCCGCCCCACTTGACGACCGTGCCGTCACTCTTGAGCGCCAATGAGAAGAATCCGCCACCGGCCACGGCGACGACTCCCGTCAGACCCACCGGGACCGTGCACTGTCCTGTGGTATTCCGTCCCCAAGCGACGACCGACCCGTCCGCCTTGACTGCCAGGGAGTGCTCGACTCCGGCCCCAATCGCGACGACCGCCGCAAGACCCTGCGGTACCGTGGACTCGCCATACGTGTTGGCGCCCCAGGCGACCACGGTCCCGTCCTGCTTGAGGGCAAGCGCGTGACCGGGACTGTACCCCCCAGCCGCGATCGCGACGACTCCGGTTTGGGCAGCCGCCGGAACGGTCGATGTCGTCGGATTGCTGCCCCACGCGACGACGCTTCCGTCCGTGAGAAGCGCATACGAGCCGGTGACATTGTACGCCAACCCTTTGACTGTGGCGCCGGGCAGGAGCGGCGGACTTCCAGCACCGCCATGAACGGCGAGGACCGGCCTCGGCTCGTAGCCCGTCGGGCAGCTACAGTCGACGGCGCCGCCACAGATCCACGTCGGGCCGCAACCGCCAGGCTGACACACGCCGGCCTGACACACGTCACCGAAGGTGCACTGCGCGCCGTCCTCGCAGGGGGTCCCGTCGGGCAGGACCGGATTGGTGCACAATCCCGTGGCCGCCTTGCACTCGCCCGGCGAATGACAGGTATCCAGCGCGGCGCAGACTCTGGGGATGCCGGAGCACAGTCCGCCCAGACAGGTGTCTCCGTAGGTGCAGAGGCTGCCGTCCGAGCAGGTCGCGCCATCGGGCCGGGCCGGATTGGTGCAGAGGCCCGTGCCGGGGTCGCACACGCCGACGTCGTGGCACGCGTCGAGGGCGGCGCACACGACCGGCTTCGTGCCGATGCACTGGCCACCGCTACAGACGTCCTTCTGGGTGCACGCGTTGCCGTCGTTGCACTTGAGGTTGTCGTCGGGCGTGTGGGTGCAGCCCGCCGCGGTACACAGATCCTTGGTGCACGGGTTGCCGTCGTCACAGGAGACGGGCGTGCCCGTGCAGCTCCCCTTCTCGCAGTGATCGCCATTGGTGCAGGGGTCGGCGTCGTTGCACGTGAGCACGCCGCTCGGTGCGTACTGGCAGCCCTTCTTGGAGTCGCACGAGTCGGTCGTGCAGACGTTGTGGTCGTCGCAGAGCGGGACCTTCTTGGTACAGCCGAGGCCAGGTGTGCAGGCGCTGACGACGCACTTGCCAATGTCCGTGGCAGAGCACGGCAGCCATTCCATCCACCGCAGGCAGCCGAAGTCGGGATCGGGCGCGCAAAGACGCACGGCGTCCAGATTGCCATTGCACTCGATGGCTCCCTTGGCGAGGCAGGCGTTGGCACCCTCGCAGAAGCCACTGGCCGCACCATCGACTTTGGGTAGCTCACTGACGCCATCGGCGACGCTCAGGAGCTTGGCGCTCTCCGACGGGGCCACGGACTCGCATCCGAGACCGACCCACAGCAGGACCAGCAACACACTTCGACGACCGCTCATCTCGACCTCCCTGAACCCCGAGTCCGCAGGCGAGCCGTCCTGGCCCGCCCGCGCCCGAGTCGCTCCCTACAGTGAAAAATCGTACGCGTTGCCGGTGGTGATCTCATACTTCACGATCGAGAACAGATCGTGCGCGAAGTACAGATCATTCGGCGGGTTGGGAGCGATGACCATGCCGCCATAGCTCAGGTAGCCAGGAATGAGCGCCGTGCCCGTGTTGCCACAGGTCGAGAGCACGCCGAGGCCCTTGTGCCAGCACGGCCACGTGAAGCGATCGCCCGTCGCCGGATCGACCGCGACCGCGAGCGAGCCGCCGCTGGCTCCGACCGTCCAGAGGACCTTGCGGTAGGGGTCCCAGCGGGTCCATCGGTCGCCCAGCCCCTCGGCATTGATGGGGCCCTTGCCCAGGCCGCCGACCTCTTTGGCGTTGGACAGGAGCTTGCGGTTGCCGGTGGCGAGATCGATCTCCACGAGCTTCGTGTCGCTGACCGCGTACATCTTGGCATCCACGATCTCGAGCGCCCGGAAGTCGAACTGGATGATGTCGTACCCGGTACCGACATTCTCCTTCAGCGTGCTGGACTGCGCCTCGGAGCTGATGCGCGTGAGGTAGGTGCACGATGCGAAGCTCGCAGGGAACTTGAGGATGGAGGGGCCCGGCATGCTGATGTTGCCGAAGTAGTGGTTGCCGTCGGCGTCCATGGCCCACGACTCGGGCACCATCTGCACGACCTTCTTGCCCGGCAGCGTGGAGCCATTGGGGCAGAGCGTGGCCACGTCCGCGGTCTCCTCGTCGAAGAGCAGCGTGCGGTTGCCGGTCGCGGGGTCGATCTTCCACACTTTGGGCGGAGCAATCTCGCTCGTGCCGCCCATGGCGTAGTACATGCCGTCCGCACCCTTCTTGATGTCCATGACGTTGACGAAAGCCGCGCCCGTGCCGACGTCGGTCGTGCCATTGACGGGATCGACCCAGGTCCCCGACACGTGGCGGCGCTTTCCGGTCGAGAGGTCGATCGCGAAGATCATCGTCTGGCTCTTCTTGTTGAACGTGCTCCAGCCGGTCGGGACGATCCACTCATTGCCGTCGATGATGCCGTTGTAGGTGTGCACGGTGCTGGCCAGGTCGCGCATGCGCGGCCCCTCGCCAAAGGAGATCTCCGCGGCCAGGTTGTACGGCCGCTTGCAGCGATTGTTGAGCTTGCTGGCGCAGCGACAGTCGTACGGGTAGCTGGTCGGGTTGGCCCAGTATTGGACGAGCGGGCACTCCTGCGAGTTCTTCTCGGGGCTGGTCGGGTCGGCGATGCTGCTCACGCAGGCCGCGACCGACTTGTTATTGCCGAGCTGCGCGCAGGCGGGGTGCGTGACCTTGTGCTCGTCGAGGTAGGTGCACGTGCTCGAGGTCACGTCGTAGCAAAAGCCGCCTTCGTCCTTGCAGTCCTCCTTGAGATACGCGCACATCGACTGGACCTGGCTCGTGTCGCCCTCACACAGCCCCCCCTTGTAGGGCTTGCCCTTGGGGCACATGCAGTAGGCCTTGCCGTCCTCCCAGGCAGTGCAGGTCTGGAGGTTGCCGCACTTGGGGTTTTGAAGGTCACACGTCGCGCCCGCCTCTGGTGGCGGCGGCGCAGGCGTCCATGTGTCGACGTCCGTTGCGGGGTTGATATCGGGCACGGTCGCATCGGGCAAGCTCGTGTCTGGCGCTGCGGTATCGGACAGGCTCGTGTCGCCCCACGGGACATCGCCGGTCGCAGTGTCTACGCTGCCCGTGGTACTGCCGGGATCCGACGTCGTGAGCACATCCGCGACCGTACCGGGGAGGTCCGTCGTCGCTGAGGTCTCGCTTCCGCTGATGGTCGTATCGGTCGCGGCCCCTGCGCCGGTCTCCGCCGTCTTGGACTCACACGCCAGGAGGGTCACCCCCAGGCTCATCAGACACAGACACGCCTTCGGTATCGCACCGACTCGCACGCTCTTCATGTGGTCTCTCCCGTCCCCGCGACCTGCGCCGACGTCGTCGTCGCGGTCGTTCCCAATGCCTCTGTTTCGCGCGCAGGCGTCGTGCCCACGGGCGTCACCGATCACGCCGGCGCCGACCTTACGGACCGCGCCGATGGCGGTCAAGCAAATGCCGCGGGCCGCTCATTCCGTCGGAGCGCCCCCTATCGCTATTTTACTCCGCACACAAAAAGTAGCTGCTCGGTGGGCGCTTCGGGATGCGGCAGCGCGTAGCGCGCCGCGACGTGGCGCGGTTCGAGCACCTCGGCGCGGTCGAACCCCGAAGAGCGCAGATCCTCAGCGACCGCCTCCCGCGTGCGTGGGTCCTTCACGAAGCTCTGCCCCGCAGTGAAGCGCTTCATGAGCCACTCCAGCGCACGGCCCGTGGCGCCTGGGGGGGCCTTTTCGGACGGGGGGACGTAGTCGAACACGAACTGACCACCTCGAGGTCGGAGCGCCTCGGCGACGCGTGACGCGAGCCGGTTCTGAGCGGCGACGTCGAGATACATGAGGAGCCCCTCGGCGATGACGAAGACGGGGCCCGCGGGCTGCGACGCACACAGGGCCGCGACGTCGAGCTCCGTGACGTCGCTGGCCATGAAAGTGAGATTCGGTCGCGCCAGGATCGCCTGCCCCGCCGGCGTACGCGCAAGCAGCTCGCGCTTGATGGCGAGGACGTGGGGCTGATCAACCTCGACGACGGCCAGCGACGGGTCCGCGGTGAGGGTGATGCCCCGCTGAGAGAGGCCCGCGGCGAGCTCGATGACGCTGCGCGCGCCCGATTCGGCCACGAGCCGATCGATGAGGGTGTGTCGCTGCGCGAGCGCCATCGGCAGCGGCGCCTCCGTACCGGCGCGCAGGCCGCGGGTGAGGGCGAGCGTGCCATTGACCGCGCGAAAGACGCCCAGCGCCTTGGGATGGAGCACGAGCTCCGCGTTGGGATAGCCCGCCTCGTGCCACGCTGCCGAGGTGTAGAGCGCGGTTACCGAGAGATCGCCCGACTTGGCCATGATCAGCTCCCGTCTCCCAGGGTGATGAGCGCCTGCGCCGCGGCCTGCGCGCCGCCAGCCTCCGCGAAGGAGGACTGGAGACGCCTCGCGGCCTCGCGAAACGACGGCTCCGTGAGGACCTGGAGGACCGCCTCGCGCAGTGACCCTGGCGCGACGCGACCAAAGCGCACGCGGAGACCGGCGCCGGCGCGGACGACCTGCTGAGTCACGAGCGGCTGGTCGTCGCGGATGGGTGTCAGCACCAGCGGCAGACCGTGCGCGAGCGCCTCGCAGGTGGTGTTGTGACCGCCGTGGCAGACGACGGCGCTCACGTGCGGCAGAAGCGCGAGCTGCGGCACGCGCGGCTGGACGATCCAGTGGGCTGGCGGGCTTGGCACGAGCGCCGGCGGAGCGGCAAGGATGACCCGGAGGTCGCCCAGCGCCTCGACCGCGGCGGCGTAGAACGGGGCGCCGCTCTCGGCATTGACTGTGCCGAGCGACACGAAGACGCGCGGCAAGGCGTCAGACAGGCGCTCCCAGGGAAACGGCGTGGCATCGGGGCGCGCCACGGTGGCCGGGCCGACGAAGCGGTAGTGAGCCGGAAACGCGAGGTCGTGGCCGACGAGGGCGCGCGTCGAGAAGACGACGACGAGCGACGGCGACTCGGGGCTGGCGGTCGCGAGGCCGGCCGAGGCGAAGAGGCCGTGCACCTGCGCCTCGACCCACGCCTTGACCTTCGGGAGCGCGGCGAGCGCGTCGACGACGCTGGCCGACGTGGTGCAGAACGTGGCCCAACGCACGCCCGTCTCGGTCGCGGCGACGGCGCCCGCGAGTGCTTGGTGGTCGACCACGGCGACGTCGGGGGCCCAGGACGCGATGGCGCGCAGCACGCCGGGTCGCATGACGTGCGCGAGCGGGATGAGCACGTCCTCCCAGAGGAACTGGAGGCTCTCCAGGCCGCGGACGGCGCGGGAGCGCTGCTCGAGCGCCGTCAGATCGAGCTCGTCGAGGGCAAGCAGCTCCGCCTCGGGCGGCAGCAACGGTCGCACGCGCGAGGCGTGCCCCACCCAGGCGACACGGTGGCCGGACGCGATGAGCGCGTGCGCCACGGAGACCGTCGGGTTGATGTGCCCGGTCAGGGGCGGGACGATGAACAGGAATCGGCTCACGGAGCGCGCTCGCGGCAGAAGCGCACGATGTGATCGCGCACGGCCTCCGTGGCCTCCCACAGGATCGAGTGCGTGCAGCCCGGGAGCACGACGACGTGGCCGTGCGGCAGCCGAGCGAGCACGGGCAGGCTCGTCGTGATGAGGTCGGACCGCTCGCCGTAGAGCGCCAGCACGGGTGCTGTCACGTGTTCGAGATCCGCGGAGGTGAGCGTTGGCGTCTCGCGCAGGTCAGCCACGAGCGTCGTGTCCTCCACCAGGGTGCGCGCGTCCTCGGCGAGCCGCGAGCGCTTGCGTTCGCTGTGGCGACCAAGCCAGCTCTGAAACGACTCGGCAATCTTCAGGTGCGCCGCGTCACCGCGCAGGCTGAGCGTGGCGGACATGGCCTCGCCGAAGCCGTCGGTGCCGAGGTGCCCGTCGACGAGGACGAGGCCCGCGACGCGACGCGGGTGGTCGCGGCAGAAGGCCAGGCAGAGGAGCGCGCCGAAGCTGTTGCCCACGAGGCACACGGGCTCGTCACCCCACGTCTGATCGAGCAGGGCGGCGAGATCGGCGACGTGATCGGCGACGCGGTAGCGTGTCGCGGGCCGCTCGGAGCGTCCATGGCCGCGCAGATCGTAGAGCAGCACGTCGGCCACACCTGCGGCGGCGTTGGCGACCGTGAAGTACCAGCTCGAGAGATTGTCCATCACGAGCCCGTGCACGAAAACGACGCGGGGCAAGGCACCCGCGCGCCCGAGGCGCTGCACGTGGAGGCGGACGCCGTTGACGTGGAGCTCAGCCATCGAGGAACTCGACGAGGGCCTGAGTGAGCGCCGCCGGCGCCTCGACCGGCAGGTAGTGGCCGCCTGAGAGCTCGACGTGGCGCACGTTGGGCACGAGCCGCGCGAGGCGTTGCCCGACCGGCCGGCAGCGCGAGGCCAGGCCATAGACGGCGAGCAGCGGGGGGCGCAGCGCCGAGAGCGCCGCGTCGGAGACGTCCTGAGACGCGGCGAGGTCGGACAGGAGCGTGGTCTCGGTGACCAGCGCGGTGAGGCGCTCCCGAAGGCGCCACGTGGCGCGCGCGCCCGGAGGCAGCGCGGCCAGCAGGGCGGTCGGATCCTGCTGGAGGAAGTCCGTCAGCTCACCCAGGCTTGCCGGTGGCAGCGGCGCCTCGACCAGCGCCAGGCGCGTGACGCGCTCCGGGTGGCGCAGCGCGAAGTGGAGCGCGACGACGCCGCCAAAGCTGTGCCCCACGAGCGCGACTGGACCCGAGGTGTGCTCGGCGACGACGTGCGCCAGGTCGGAGGCCATCGTCTCGACGTCGTAGCCTGACGCGGGTCGGCTGGACCGCCCGTGCCCCCGCAAGTCGAACAGCACGACCCGGTGCGTGCGGGCGAGGATGGGCGCCGCCGTGAAGTACCACGTCGCCATGTTGCCGACGAAGAGCCCGTGGAGCAGCACGACCGGCGGGCCGGCGCCCAGCGTCTCGACGTGCAGGCTCACGCCGCCGTGGGTGAAGAGAGGCATCCGACGATGAACTCGACGAGCTGTCCGACGTGCAGCGACAGGATCTCGGAGAGCTCCATGGAGCCAAGCCACGACACGAAGTCGACGCGGTCGCCGTACTCCTCGCGCAATCGCTCCGCGAGGACGACGAACTCGATGCTCTCGAGCTCCAGATCGTGCGCAAACGACGTGTCCATGCCGATCGCGATGTCCTGCGCCCACGCCTCGCCGATGACGGCGCGAATGAGGGCGGCGACGCGTTCGAGGACCTGGGCGGTTTCGGGCGGGACCGGCACGGCTCGCGAGTGTCGCCGCGGGCGGTGAGGGGGTCAAGGGCCTGGGAGCCCGGTTCGGATTGACAGTGACAGCGGCAATCGCGCAAGTAGGGCACGGTGGACTTGGCGGACACAGGACGAGGCGGACTGGCGGAGACGTTCGACGCGCTCTTGCAGCGGGCGGTGCTGCCGTCGGAGGGGTCTGTCGGCTCGACCTTCCATCGGCGCCTCGCGGCGGCTTCGGCGAGCTACGGCGGGCTGCCGGTGCTGAACGTACGCGTCACGGGCTCGAGCCCGGACGACGGCTACACCCAGGGCGAGCTGCTCGGTGAGGGTGGTATGGGCATCGTCCACGCGGCCCATGACGCCGTATTGCGGCGCACGGTCGCCATCAAGCGGGCGCGCACGAGGGCTGGGACGCGCGCTCCAGAGGCGCTCGTGGCCGAGGCGCGCACGCTGGCAGGCCTCGATCATCCCAACGTCGTGCCTGTCCACGCGCTCGGACAGGACGGCGACGGCAAGCCCATCCTGGTCATGAAGCGCATCGCGGGTCGCCCTTGGAGCGCGTTGGCCCGCGAGGGCCCGGACCTCGAGCGCGACGTCGGCATCCTCCTCCGAGTCATCGACAGCCTCCGCTTCGCGCACGATCGCGGGGTGCTGCACCGCGACATCAAGCCAGACAACGTGATGATCGGCTCCTACGGTGAGGTCTACCTCATGGACTGGGGCTGCGCGTGCCCGGCGGCGCAGGCGGTCACGACCGAGGTCGTCGGGACGCCGCTGTGCATCGCGCCCGAGATGCTGAGCCCCGGGATGCCCATCGGTCCCTGGACTGACGTCTTCCTGCTCGGCGCCACACTCCAGTGGGTGCTGACGGGGGCGCCGCGACACCGCGGTGAGGGGCTCATCGACACCTTCGCCGAGGCCTGGGCGTGTCCTCCCGCGACCTGGCCGGCGGGCTTCCCGCGCGAGCTGGCCGGGATCTTGGACAAGGCCTGCGCCCGCGATGCCGTCGACCGGTTTCGCAGCGCCGAGGCTCTCGGGACAGCGCTGCGGACCTTCCTGTCGCACCGCTCGGCGACGGCGCTCGCGGAGCGCTCCTCGGCCGTGCTCGCGCGCCTCGTGGAGGCCATCGCGCGCGGCGACGTCCAGGCGGACCTGCTGTTCGCGGAGTGCCGCTTCGGGTTTCGCAGCGCGCTCGAGGGCTGGCCCAACTGCGTCGAGGCGCACGAGGGGCTCCGGCAGGCGTATCTCGCGTTCGTTCCGTGGAAGCTTGCGGCCGGCGAGCTCACGGCCGTCGAGGCGCTGCTCCCCGAGGTCGAGCCCGCGCTAGGCACGCCGTGGGCGGCCGAGGTCGCCACGGCCCGCCAGGCACAGCAGACCCGCGACGCCGTCGTGCGGACGCACGCCCTGGAGGTCGCCGCCCGCGAGCGCCGCAACGTCGGCCTGAGCCTCCTGGCAGCGGGATCGGTGATGGCGTCGTTCGTGACCTTCGGCAAGCGACCCGAGGACAATACCCAAGACGACGTCCTGTTTCTCGGGGTGGCCACCATCGGGCTGTGGTTACTCTGCGTCGCTCCCTTCTGGCGCCGGCTCCGAGGGCACGCGCTCTCTCGCACCATCGTCCTCGGCATCCTCGCCGCGCTCGGTGCGTCCCTCGTCAACCGCCTGGGGGGGTGGGTCATTCGCGCCCCCATCGCCGAGACGCTCCGCAGCGACTTGGAGCTCCAGCTGCTGTCGGTCGCCATGCTCGCGATGACCACGGAGCCGTGGCTCGCGCTGAGCGCCGGCCCATTCATCGTCGGCACGGTGCTGACGATCTCGCAGCCCGAGGACGCGGTCGCGATCTACGGCGCGGTCACCATTGCCGCCACGGCCATCGCTGGGGTGGTCTTGTGGCGCCGCGCCCGGCTCGTCGGGCGCAGCGGAGGAACGACATGACCCCGATTCAGACGGTCTTGGCCAATGGCCTGCGCTTCGCGACCCTGCAGGAGGGCACCGGCCCGCTGGTGCTCATGCTTCACGGCTTCCCCGACACGGCGCACACGTGGGACCTGGCACGACCCGTGATCGCGCAGGCCGGCTTTCGCGTCGTGGCGCCCTTCCTGCGCGGGTACCATCCGACCGAGATCCCCGCCGACGGCGCGTACGACGCGGACACGCTCGGCCGTGACGCCATCGCCTTGGCCGAAGTGCTCTCGCCCGAGCCGGCGATCCTGGTCGGGCACGACTGGGGCGCGAGCGCGGCCCTTTCCGCTGCCACGGTGGCACCGGAGCGTTTCAGCAAGCTCGTCACCGTCGCGATTCCACACCCGGCCGGCGTCTTGCCCACGCCCCGCGTGTTGTGGGCCGCGCGTCACTTCCTGGCGCTCCGCCGCGCCGGCGCCGAGGCGCGGGTCCGCCAGAACGACTTCGCGGAGATTGACGCCCTCGTTCGGCGCTGGTCGCCCGCCTGGGACGTCCCCGCCAACGAGACGGCCGCGGTCAAGCGCGCCTTCGCCGAGCCAGGCTGCCTGAACGCCGCGCTGGGCTACTACCGCGCACTCAAGCTGTTCCCGCCGCAGATTCCCCAATCCCAACGCGCGCGGGTGACCGTGCCCTCGGTCGTCTTCGCGGGGCTGCACGACCAGTTCCCCGCGGACGTCTACGAGCGCACACGGTCGCGACACACCGGCCCCTTCGAGATCGTCCGCGTCCCCGGCGGCCACTTCCTCCACCGCGAGCACCCGGAGGTCTTCGTGCGCGAGTTGCTGCGCGTAATTCGGGGACGGTCCTGACTTGTTGACATTCGGGCTCAGCTACTTGCAGTTGGCCCAGCCGGCCTCGCTCGCGGCGCAGGTCTGCTGGCTGGCCTTGCAGTCCTTCGTCACGATCTTCTTCGCCAGACAGTACCGCAGGGTGTCCCCGTCGCAGAGGCCCTTGACGTCCAGCCCGTCGCAGCCGCAGGTCCCATCGAGCTGACACTTCTGGCTCGCCTCGCAGGCGGGCGCGCAGGTGACCGCCTTGCTGCACGCGTAGGCGCCCTTGCCGCCGTTGGCCTTGGGGTCGTAGAGGCACGCCGGCGTCTCACCGCCGCAGGTCTCGGTGACGAGCGCCGCCGCTTTGCAGACGGAGAGCTTGGCGCCGTCGCACATCCCCTTCTCGGTCACGGTGCCGCACGCCACGCCGGTCGTCGGCTCGACGCACGCAAACCAGCCCTTGCCGCCGTTGGCCGCCTGGTCGAAGGCGCAGGTCTGCTTGGCCTCGGCGCAGACCTCGGTGACGATCTCGTCGCCCGCGCAGTACTTGAGCGTCGTGCCCTCGCACGCGCCGACGTCCGTCAGGTCGCCGCACGCGCTCGTCCCAGCGACGCACAGGCCCGTCTGGCACGTGGTCCCCGTGGCGCATAGGCCGCACAGGTTGCCGCAGCCGTCGTCGCCGCAGACCTTGGGCTTGCCGTCCGTCGCCAGACACTGCGGCTTGCACCCGTCCGGCAGATCGACGCACGCGTTCCAGTTGTCCGCCGGAACGAAGCCGCAGCCCTGGCCGTATTCGCCGCAGCCGACGACCTCGAGCTTGTTGGCCGCGCAATACTTGAGCGTGTCGCCTTCGCAGAGTCCCGTCGACGTCACCGCGCCGCACGCCCCGGTCGAAGCGTCCTGACACTGCCCCGCGCCGTCGCACGCCTTGCCGGCCGTGCACGTCCCGCACTGGCCGCCGCAGCCGTCGGGGCCACACGCCTTGCCGTCGCACTTCGGCGCGCACTTCTTGACGCACCAGTAGTAGTCGTCCGCCTCGCTCCAGCCGCAGACGAGCTCGGGGCCGAGCTTGGTGCAGTCCTGCGTCTTGACCTGCTTGTCCTCGCACCAGCGCACGGTCGTCTCCTGGCCGCCGGTTCCCGGCTCGCATTGGCCCTCGAAGGAGAGCGTGCCGCAGTCGCCGCCGGGGTAGGTGACGCAATGGCCGTTCGGGTCGCAGTCCTGACCCGTCCCGCACGCGCCGCACTCGCCGCCGCACGCGTCGGGACCGCAGGCCTTGCCGTCGCACTTCGGGACGCACGCTGCCGGGGCGCAGGCACCCGCAGTGCAGGTCTCGCCGGCCTTGCAGGTGCCACAGGTGCCGCCGCAGAGATCCGAGCCGCACTTCTTGCCCTCGCACTTCGGGACGCACGTGGCCGGATCCACGCAGAGGCCCTCGGCGGTGCACTTCTCGGCAGCGCCGCAGCTGCCGCAGACGCCACCGCAACCGTCGGCGCCGCACTTCTTGCCGTCGCACTTCGGCGTACACGAGGTCGAGCACTGGCCCGCCTCGCACGTCTCGCCCGGCTTGCACTGGCCGCAGATGCCGCCGCAGCCGTCGCTCCCGCAGACCTTGCCGTCGCAGCTCGGCACGCAGCCGTCCTTCAGGCACTCGTTCTTCTGCTTGACCGGGTTGAAGCCACACGTGAAGCCCTTGCTGGGATCGCAGATCGAGGTCACGAGCTTGCCAGCCTTGCAGACCACGGCGACCTGCTTGCCGAGCTGCTCCTCGCACAGGCCCTTGGTGTCGATGGCGCCGCACGCGGACAGGTCGATCTCGCAGTGGCCGACCGCCGTGCAGCGCGCGCCGGCCGGGCACTTGCCGCACTCGGAGCCGCAGCCATCAGGGCCGCAGACCTTCTTGTCGCACTTGGGCAGGCAGCCGGAGACGCCGCCGTCGGTGCACTGTCCCGCGCCGTTGCACGCCTTGCCGACGCTGCACGCGCCACAGATGCCGCCGCAGCCGTCGGGGCCGCACTCCTTGCCGTCACATGACGCGGTGCAGTCGCTCTTGTGACACGTGCCGCCGCCGTCGCAGGCCTCGCCCGCCGGGCAGGTGCCGCACACGCCGCCGCAGCCATCGCCGCCGCAGATCCGTCCGACGCAATCCGCGACGCAGCCCGAGGTCTCGTCGGTCGAGCCCGTGCCCGAGCCGGTGGTGGCCGTATCGGCCTCCGAGGGCTTGGGCGGATTCGTAATGACCGCCGTGCCCTTGCACGCGAGGGTCGCGCACGCCAGTGCCAATAGGATGAGGGCTCTCATGAGGTGATGTGGGCTCCAATGGTTTCCATGAGATCGATGCGATGCAGCATGTCCTGGATGTAGTCCAGCCGGTCGGTCTCGATGACCAGGGTCGGCGAGAGGTCGTAGCGCTCGAACCACGCATCATAGAGGCGATTGAGCCGCTTGACGTACTCGACCTGCACGCTCGTCTCCTCGGCGCGCCCGCGTAACGCGATGCGCTTGCGGACCGTGCGAACGGAGCACTTGAGGTAGATGAGCAGGTCGGGCGCGCGGAGGTTGCCCCGGATGGTCTCGTAGAGCTCTCGGTAGGTCCGGTAGTCGCGCGCGTCGAGCACCTTGGAACGATACAGGTTTTCGCAGAAGACCTCCGCATCCTCGTAGATGGTGCGGTCTTGGACGACGAGTCCGGGCAGCTTCTCGAGCTCCTGGTGCAGCGCGAACTTCTTCTGCAAGAAGTACAGCTGCGACTGAAACGCCCAGCGCGGCATGTCGCGGTAGAAGTCGGCGAGGTAGGGGTTCTGGTCGTTGGGCTCGAAGAACGGCGTGACCCCGAACCGGACCTTGAGGAAGTCGACGAGCGTGGACTTGCCGGCCCCCATGTTCCCCGCCACGGCGAGGTATCGGCCGGTGCCCGCGCTCATTTGACCTGGAGCTCGCTCGCCTTCGTGGACAACGTGTAGGCCACGGCACCCTTGCTGTTGCGCACCTCGGCGACCAGCGTGGGGTCCGCCTTGGTCGTGTCGACCCAGACGATGATGAAGTAGTCGTCGGTAGCCTGGCAGAACAGGCGCTCGGGATCGCTCGCCCCGCAGGTCGAGCCGGTGTTGGCCAGCGGCGAGCTCGTGAGCTCGTAGAGCGGGTACGTGCCGGCGCCAGCGTTGACGAGCTTGCGCACCTCGGCGCGGTGGATGTCGCCCGAGAGCAGCACCACGCCACCGATCTTCTTGGAGAAGAGGTGGCTGAAGATCTGCTCGCGCGCCGTGTCGAAGGACGCCCACGAGTCGCTCGAGCCGTATTGGGTCCACTGGCTGCCGGTCGCGACGAGCTTGAACGTCGCCGTGCTCTTCTCCAGCCGCTCGAGCAGCCACTCCCGCTGCGTCTTGCCGAGCATGGAGCCGTCGATGCCGCGGTAGTAGCGGTCGTCCAGCATGAACAGCTCGACGCCGCCCCAGGTCGTGTTGAACCAGATGCCCTTGGCCCCGCCAGACCCCGCGAACGGGTTGGCCCACGCCTCGCCGAATGCGCGCAGCGCGACCTCCTTGCCCGGGGCGGTGCCGAGCGTGTTGTTGCCCACGTAATCGTGGTCGTCCCAGATCGCGAGCGTGGAGGCCCGCGCAAACAGGTGCCGCGGCTCGGGGATAGCGCGCGAGTTACGGTAGAAGTACCGGAGCGCATCGAGGTCGTTGCTGTTGGCGTAGTGGTTGTCGCCAATCATGAGCATGAGATCGGGCCCGAGCTTCTCGATCTGCGCGAACAGCGGCTGGTCGTCGTCCTTCGCGCACGAGCCAAACGCGATACCGAAGGTGCCCGTCGTCTCGGGCGCGGTCCGGAAGGTGGGCTGCGGGTCGGTCGTCACGAGCTGGCCGCCAAAGCGCACGCGGTAGTGGTAGGTCACACCGGGCAAGAGGCCCTGAAGCTGCACGGTGGCCATGAAGTCGGTCTGCGGCGTCGGCACGATGGTCGTGCTGCTGAGGACCGACTTGAAATCGCTCGAGAGGCTGGCTTCGACGACGACCTCGGCGCTGAAGGCCGTGCGCACCCACACGGTCGCGGTCGTGGTCGTGACGATGCCGACCATGGGCCCATGCGTGAGCGCCCCGCCGAAGCAGCTCGCGCAGCTCTGCTCGTGCGGATCGGGCGCCGTCCACGCGGGGCCGGTGTCGTCGCTCTCGGTGCCGAGCTGCACGCTGAGGCCGTCCTTGCAGAACGCGAGGTGGCCGTCGAGCAGCACGGCGACGCACTTCGGCATCCAGGCGTTCTGGCCCTTCTGGGCGTTCTTGATGGTGACCTCAGTGAGGTCGTTGACGCTCTTGAGGCCATTGGGCGCCACACGAAACGCATCGACCCGCGCGCGCTCGAAGTCGTTGATCTCGGCGTTGTCGAGCGTCCAACAGAGGCCCTTCTGGAGACAGAGCTCGATGGGATCGTCGGTGCCGTCGAAGGCGCCGTCGCCCGTGCGGATGAACACGAGGACCTCCGACGGAGGCGGGGGCGGCCCGACGTCGATGGGGCCCGCGTCGGGCACCGCGGTGTCCGGAGGCGGGACCAGGAGATCGTCTGGCGCGGCGTCGTCGAGGGTGGGGGTGTCCTGTGGAACCGTGAGGTCCGGGGGCACGGCCAGGTCGGTCGTCGCGTCGGTCGGCGGGACCGCGTCTACCCCAGCCGGTCCGGTGGTGTCGACCCCAGCCGGTCCGGTGGTGTCGACCCCGGTCGGACCGGCAGTGTCGACCAGTGACAGACCGTCCGAGGTGGTGCTCGACGCGTCGGTTCCACCGAGCGTCGCCGTTCGGGCGGGCTCGGACGAAGCACAGGCGGCGAGGACGAGCGCGAGAAAGACGGAGCGTGGTGCTGAAGGCATGGAGCGGTTGTACGAGGCCCGGGGCGTCGGTTCAAGCGACGGCCTCCTCCGGGGGAGCCTGTTGACGCCAATGAGTGCGGGCCGTATCGATGCGTCATGACTGCCAAGGCGTCTCACCGCTCCCGCCACGCATCGCCCGCTCCGCTGGGAGACGAGCCTCTCGTCGACGAGGACGGCGTCAACCTCACGCTCATCCGCTGTGAGCTTGCACTGACGCCGCGGGAACGACTCCGCGAAGCGAGCGAGTTCGCGAGTGCGGTCGAGCGCCTTCGCGCACGCAACGGCGTGGCGACTGACGGCGACTGAGCCATGGCCGACTTCGAGCAGCTCGTGCATGTCCTGGTCAGCCGCGGCGTGGAGTGCATCCTCGTGGGCGGTCTGGCCGCCGTTGCCCTTGCCTCACACGATCGTCCTCGACTTCGGTGGGGTCTCACTTCCCGTTCTGGAGCTCAGCGAACTGATTCGCGTCGAGGAGCGCGCGGGCCGCCCCAAGGACCTCGCGGCGCTTCCGGTACTGCGCGCGACGTGGGCCGAAGCCGAGCGACGCCGCGGTCGCACCACTTGAGTCCCACGCCTCGGCGTGGTACCGCGCCGCCATGACCGAACCCGCCACACCAATCCTGGACTTCGTTCTCACGAACTACAAGAACTTCAACTCCCGCGCTACGCGTGACGCGCTGGTCGCCTACTGGCGGCACATCGAAGCGGGAGGGCGCATGTTTTGGGCGGTCGCGGGCGCAATGTCTTCTGCGCAACTCGGCATCACACTCGCTCCGGCGATTCGGGCGGGGCTCATCCATGGGCTCTCGGTCACGGGTGCCAACCTCGAAGAGTCGCTGTTTCGGCTCGTGGCCCATCACAGCTACAAGGACTTCCCGGACTATCGCTACTTCACCAAGCAGGACGACACGCGCATCCTGGAGCAGCGCATGCGCCGGGTGACGGATACCAGCATCCCGGAGGACGAGGCCTTCCGCGTGGTTGAAAAGACCATCGTGCCCATGTGGCGCGGCGCGACCGAGCGTGGCGAGCGGCGCTTCTGGCACGAGTACTTCTACGAGCTCATCCAGAGCATCGACCCCGTGCTCTACGAGGGCAATCCGGAGCAGTGCTGGCTGCTCGCGGCGGCGCGCGCCCGGCTCCCCATCGTGGTGCCAGGCTACGAGGACTCCACGTTCGGCAATATTTTTGCTTCCCACGTCAAGCTCGGCGAGTGCGGCGCGCAGATCGCCAAATCCGGCATCGAGTACATGGCCGCGCTCTACGACCAGTACCGCGAGCTGTCGGCCGGACCGGGCATCGGGTTCTTCCAGATCGGCGGTGGCATCGCCGGGGACTTCCCCATCTGCGTGGTGCCGTCCATCAAGTACGACCTGGAGGAGCCGGTCAAGCCCTGGGCCTACTTCTGCCAGATCTCGGACTCGACGACCTCGTATGGCTCGTATTCGGGTGCCACGCCCAACGAGAAGATCACGTGGGACAAGCTGACTGAGGACACACCGATGTTCGTCATCGAGTCCGACGCGACCATCGTCGCGCCGCTCATCCTGTCGGCGCTGCTCGAGTGCCAGCAGCACCCGGCCGCGGCGAACGCACGAATCAGCGCTGCCCTGGGTTGAGGATCTTCGGGAACAGCACGTCGTTCTCGATGTGGATGTGCTGCATGAGCTCCCGCTCGAACTCCGCGAGACCCTGCCAGAGCGCCCGCCACGTCGCGCACGCGTAGGTCGGCGCGACGAAGTTCTCGCACACGACGCGAATGCGCTTGAGGAGCACCCCGGCGTGATCGTGCTCGGTGAGCATGTGGGCGATGGGCCCCTGGGCCAGCTCGGGACCGAGGTGCAGCTCGTGTTCGGCCTCGAGTTTCTCGAGCAGGGGAAACAGGACCAGCTCCTCCTTGCGGAAGTGGCCGACGAGCTCGTCACACAGCTCGAACCACGTCACGCGCAGCGCGTCGAGCTGCTCGGGCGCCTTGTCGCGGTGAACGGCGTGGACGCGCTCGACCATGGCCGAGATGCGGTCGAACTCCACGTAGGCGGGCTCGTGGTAGCGCGCGAGCAGGTGATGGATGAGCTGGGTCACGCCCAGGTCCCGCAGCCGGGGCTCGGCCGAGGTGCCGAGGCTGGCCGCCTGGAGCTCGAGGAGGACGGCGTCGACCGACAGCCCGCGCTCCTCGCACGCCGCGCTCAGCCGTTTCTTGCCTCCGCAACAGAAGTCGATCCCGTGGCGTTGAAACACTCGCACGGTCGCCGGTTGCTCGGTGGTGATGTCCGCGATGGTCGTCGTGGCGTCGATCAGCATGGTCAGTCCTTTGGGCCCGTCGTTTTCGGCCGCCCGGTGACTCACAGCACGAGGCGTGCCAGTCGGCGAATCCGCGCACGTTGGTCGCGTCCCGTGAGACCGCGGGGTACAACGCCCCGCCACGGGCACGAATGTCCTTCGCGGGCACCAGTTGAAGCCCGCGATCGAAGCCGGCATCCTTCACCCATGAGCGCTCAGACCAAGCTCCAGGGCCCACCGAACACCGAGCCGGTCTCGCCGTCACGCGAGGAGTGGGAGCGGCTCACGGCAGCGGAGCGGGCCGCGGTCGTCGATGGCCTGCCCTTCGTCGTCGAGCACGACTACATGAGCGAGGGGGACACCCACGCAAATGTCGTACGGGAATCGCGGGAGATGCTCCTCAACCACTTTGGGGGCGGCGGGTCGGGGCGTTCGGTGTACCTCGGTTTGTCCGTCATGGTGCATTACCCCAGCGAGCCCGGCTTTGCACCCGATCTCTTTGCGGTCTTCGACGTGCCAGACCTCGAGCGAGACAAGTACGTCGTCCTGCACGAGGGCAAGGGGCTCGACTTCGCCCTGGAGGTGCTCTGGCACGGCGACCGCGGCAAAGACCTGAAGCGCAACGTTGAGCTGTTTGCGCGCCTCGGGATCCCGGAGTACTTCGTCTACGACCGCGAGCGACTCAAGCTGCACGGCTTCCGACTGTCGGAGAGCGGGAGCTACGTCCCGTTGCTCGCCCAAGCGGGGCGCTTCGAGTCGCGGGTCCTGGGGCTCAACCTCGGCCTCGAAGGGACGCGCTTGCGCTTCTATTCAGGCTGGGCCCCGGTGCCGCTCCAGCGAGAGGTGCAGGCGGCTTTGGAGCGCGCCGTCAGTGACGCTGAAGCACGCGCGGAGGCCGATGCTGCACGCGCCAGGGCCGAGGCCGCCCGCGCAGAGACCGAGGCCGCCCGCGCCAATGCGGCCGAGGCGCGGCTCAGCGAGATCGAGCGGCAGCTCGCGGAGCTACGCCGTCCGACCAAGGCGTGAGCGCATGCCCACGACGTAGATCCCAAACGCGAGCGCGAAGCCGATGAACCACGAGTAGACGTAGAGCGCGTCGAAGATCGCGGGCACGGAGTCGACGATCCCGGCCGCGTGAATGAAGCCCGGCACGTTGGGCAGGATGCCGACGACGAGCGCGACCATCGCGACCGGATTCGTGCCGGCGTACCGGCCGTTGGGGCGATAGAGATCCGGCACGTCGAGCTCGGTCTTTCGCACGACCCAGTAGTCGGCGATCATGATGCCCGCGATGGGCCCCAACAGCGCCGCGTAGCCGATGAGCCACGTGAAGACGTACGCGCCCGCCGAGGCCATGAGCTTCCACGGCAGCATCAGGATGCCAACGATACCGGTGATGAGCCCGCCCATCTTGAACGAGATGTGGCGCGGCGCGAGGTTGGCGAAGTCGTTGGCGGGGCTCACCACGTTGGCCGCGATGTTCACCGAGATGGTCGCGATGGCGATGCCGAACAGGGAGACCGCGGCGACGAGCCAGCGCGTCGTGGCGTCGGCGATGAGCGGCGCGTCGAGCCCGGGAGGCGCGTTCGCCGAGGTGAGCTGTGCCAGGAGGTGGACCGGATCCCAGATGTCCTTGAGCGGCGTGCCTTTGAGGATGGCGGCCGAGGCGCTGGTGATGATGACGCCCATCATCGAGAAGGCGAGCATCGTGGTCGGCAGGCCGAGCGTCTGCCCGACCATCTGCTCACGTTGGCCACGGCCATAGCGCGTGAAGTCCGGGATATTGAGCGAGAGCGTGGCCCAGAAGCCGATCATCGCGGTGAGCTGCGGGATGAAGACCTTCCAGAACGCGCCGACCGAGTCGAAGCGGGAGGGCTCCGACAGCAAGGGCCCGACCCCGCCGGCGCGACTGACGGCCCACCAAAGCAGCCACGCGGCCATGATGAGCACGATGGGCGCCGCCCAGTTCTCGAAGACGCGCACCGCGTTCATGCCCTTGAAGATGATGAAGATATTGAGGAACCAGAACGCCATGAAGGTGATGGCGCTGGGAATCGATAGACCCGCGATGGACGCGCCGCCACCGAGGGTGGCGAAGTCCGGCCAGATGACGATGACGAAGGTCTTGACCGCCTCGCCGCCGATGAAGGTCTGGATACCGAACCAGCCACACGCGACGAGGGCGCGCAGCACCGCCGGGACGTTGGCTCCGCGCGTGCCGAAGCTCGAGCGCGCCAGGACCGGGAAGGGGATGCCGTACTTGGTCCCGGGGTGCGCGTTCAGCAGGATCGGGATGAGCACGATGACGTTGCCGAGCCCGATGGTGAGCAGCGCCTGCCACCAGTTCATGCCGACGTCGAGGAGGCTCGCCGCGTAGTTGTAGGTCGGGATGCAGTGCGCCATGGAGATCCACAGCGCGGCAAAGGCGTACGTGTTCCAGTTGCGGCGGGCTTGCGGGACGGGCGCGAGATCACCGTTGAACAGCGGGCTGTCCGCGATGTCGGGCGGCAGGCTCGCGAGCGCTTCTTTCGCCAACGTGGGGTCATGCATGCGGCCACGGTAGCGCGGCTTGCGCGAGAGGTCACGAAACCGTCACAGTGGCGACGTGGGGCTGTCGCAGAGGACACGGAGCCTCGAAAGTCATGCTCGTCGACCTAGGTGACCCATCGCTGCTGCTGAACCGCGAGCTCTCGCTGCTGGCGTTCAACGCCCGCGTCCTGGCGCAGGCGGCCGACGCGAGCGTGCCGCTGCTGGAGCGGCTCCGCTTCCTCACGATCTCATGCACGAACCTGGACGAGTTCTTCGAGATCC
>SXGT01363938.1_pt1 | contig 67515 bp, 62 predicted proteins | sample 3176221 | NCBI WGS metagenome assembly SXGT01 (sample SAMN11356862, study PRJNA531348) | freshwater metagenome | isolation source: freshwater sample F1-120 | place: China: Fuxian Lake, Yuxi | collected 2017-12-25
ACGGCCTCCAGACCATGTGTGAGGGCGGCGGACAAGCCAACGTCACCATTATCGAACGCCTCTCATCCCCTCGGGCGTCCTTTCGTTGCGAATAGCGCAACGAAAGGACGCCTCGGAAATCCACCCACCGTCGGCCGGTGATCGTTACGGTACGGCAATGACGTCGATACCGCCTCCGCCGATGCACCCGCCGACCGGCCCAGGCCCTGCCGCGTGGGAAGCCCCCGCCGCGGGATCGGGCCCGTTGGTCGATGCAAGTTGGGGGGCACGTCTGGGCGCCTACATCATCGATGGCATCGTCGCGAACCTCTTCTACATCCCGGCGATCGTCGTGCTGTTCGTTGGGCCGAAGGAACAGTCGTTCTGCGAAGTCGATCGCTCCGGCTCGATCGTCATCGGCGGGAACAACGCCAACGCGATCTGCGAAGGTCCAACCGGCGCGACCTTCGGTCTCGCAGCACTGCTCGGCATCGTGGCATTCGTCGGGTACCTGATCTGGCGTTGTCGCATGGAGGGCACGACCGGCCAGTCGGTTGGCAAGAAGGCACTCGACATCCGCACGGTCGACGCCGATACCGGCCAACCCATCGGAACCGGACGGGCGGTTGGGCGCTACTTCGCCTACATCGTCTCGGCGTGCGTCTGTGGTCTCGGGTTCTTGTGGCCCCTCTGGGACAAGAACAAGCAGGCGTGGCACGACAAGATCGTGCGATCCCGAGTCGTCAAGGGTTAGTCGCCGCGGCGCACGAGCCGGCCGGCAAGTGCACCGGTGTGCTCGCCGCGCTCCATGAACACCGCACCGTTGACGATCGTCGCCTCGATACCGCGCGCCCGTTGCACATAGCGCGGTGCGCCGCCAGGGAAGTCGTGAACGATCTCGGGCAGGTCGAGTTCGAGCGCCTCGAAATCGATGATGTTGACATCGGCGAACGCACCCGGGCGCAGCACACCCCGATCGGCAATACCCGCAAACGCAGCGGTATCGCTCGTGAGACGGCGCACACCTTCTTCGATCGTGAAGTGCTTGCGCTCGCGCACCCAATGTTGCAAGAAATAGGTTGCCTGGCTGGCGTCCATGATCTGGGTCGCGTGCGCGCCCGCGTCGGCCAGTCCCATGATGATGTTCGGATCGTCGAGCATCGCCTCGATCGCCGCGAAGTCGGCGTTCTGGACCGGCCAGTTCAAGATCACTGCGCCGTCGTAGCGATCGACGAGCTCACAGAACTCCGCCGCCGCGCTGCGACCATTGCGGGCGGCGCGCGCGGCCAGTCGATTCTCGGGGTCGAGTTCGTAGCGGGCTCCGCGTTCGGGCGTCATGACGTACAACTCGTCGATCCCGCCGCCCGCCGAGTCGGCCTGGGCGACGAGTTCGGCCCGACGCTGCGGGTCGCGGATGGCCGCGAGCCGCAGCTCGAAGGGAAGTTCCTGCAAAACCGCCCACCCAGGCAGCCGATCCCACGGTGTCGCGGCCGCGAGTGAGAACAACACCCCGATCGCACGCGGGGTGGTCTGCGGACGCACATGGACCCCAGCGGCTCGGGCCGTAGCCGCGCAATCGAGCACGACCCGCCAATGTCCGGGCACGCTGGCCGACGTCGAGAGATTGAACGTGGTGCGACACCCGGCGGTTCGGGCAACACCGGCAAACAGCTCGAACTCCTCCTCGATGCGCGGCGTCGAACCGTCCTTGTCGGTGAACCGTGGCGCGCCTTCGAAGATCGCGTCCGGGAAGTCGGCCAATGCCGCGGCGAGCGCCGCAAGCTCGCGGGCGTCGGCCCACGTGCCCGGCACGTGGCGGAGATCCGGCACCCGATGCGTCAGCGATCGCGACGTCGACACGCCGATCGCACCGGCCGCCAACGCGTCACGAGCGATCGCTGTCATCTGCGCGAGTTCGTCATCGCTCGGCACCGAGTCGTGGTCGATGCTGCGCGGCCCCATCACGTAGTAGCGAATGGCGACGTGGCCGATCATGCCCGCGACATTCACTCCCTTCGGCAGCGCGTCGACGGCGTCGAGATACTCGCCGAAGGTCTCCCAGTTCCAGCGCAGCCCCGCGATGATGCTGTCACCCGGGATGTCTTCGACCGATTCCATCATGCGAGCCAACGTCTCCGCGTCGCCGGGCCGCAGCGGCGCGAACGTCATGCCGCAGTTCCCCATGAGCACGCTCGTCACGCCGTGCCAACACGATGACGACAAGAGCGGGTCCCAACCGACCTGCGCATCGAAGTGACTGTGGAGATCGACGAAGCCCGGCGTGACGATCGCGCCGGCCGCATCGAACTCACGCACCCCGCGGCCATCGACTCGACCGACAGCGACGATCCGGTCGCCGTCGATCGCGACGTCGGCAGATCGAGCGGCCGCCCCCGTACCGTCGACGACCGAACCGCCTCGAATCACCAGATCGTGCGTCATGGCTCGAGGCTAACGGCCGCGCCCGCCCGACATCTCGGGGGGAGCCGAATTGTCCCCCAGTATCGCGACGACGGTGGGAGTACCCGATCAGTCGTCGCGCAACGCCACCGCATTCGCTGTGACGTTCATCTTCGGCACATACTCCGCGTCGATCTCGGCGGCCTCGCGGCGCATTGCCGTGCGGAGTTGCTCGACGCAAGCCGCGCACAGCCCGGCGAACCGTTGCGTGGTCACCTGAGCACAACGCGGACAGTCGAACGCTTCCGGGGCAAACACGTTCGCGTCGTAACTGTCCATCACAGGCCGCATGGCGCTCCTCGGGGCAACGGTCGGGCGAACACTCTCGCGCGGGCCCACGACCTCCTCGTGGATCGTCGAAACGCCGCAAAGGTCACACTTCCCCACCAGGGCTTTCGCCAAGCACGAACCATCCGTACAGTGCCCCTTCCATGGGGCGGCTGGGAGCACGAGCACGCATTGCGGCCCAGGGCATCGCCCTGGGAGTCGCTTGGGGGGTCGTGGTGGGCGGAGTCCATGGGGCTCCGCCCGCCCAAGGAATCCGGGTCGGGTTCTTCCTCTGGGCCCCGCTTGTCTTGCTCTCGATCCGCGGCCCGTACGCCGCCCACCTCGAGTACGCGCCTGACTGATCGGGCAGAATCTGCGGCATGCTCGCACCGTTGCTGCTCGCCGTGGCCCTGCTGATCCCGTCACCGAACCCGCTACAACCCGCAGCCCGATTCCAGGCGCGTGTCGAATCCATCGACCTCGTCCAAGCCGCGACGATGATCCCCACCACGTACCGGGTGGGCTGTCCCGTCCATCTCCGCGACCTCCGCCTCCTCACCGTGCAATTCTGGGGCTTCGACGGACGGGTCCGCTCGGGCCAGATCATCGTGCACCGACACGTCGCCAAGGACATCGTCGGCGTGTTCCGCAAGCTCCACGAAGCACGATTTCCAATGCGACGGATCGTGCTCGAAGACCACTACGCCGGTGTTCGCAACGCCTCGACGCTCGCCAACAACACCAGCGGCTTCGAGTGCCGACCCGTCACCGGAGGTACCCGCTGGTCTCGGCACTCCTACGGACTCGCCATCGACATCAATCCGCTCCAGAACCCGTACGTCTACGAAGACGGACGCATCACCGATCCCCGCGCCGCGCAATACCTCGACCGCACGCAATCAAAACCCGGCATGATCCTCGACGGCGACGTCGTCGTCGAGGCCTTCGCCGCGATCGGCTGGCGATGGGGCGGCGACTTCGTCCAAACCCCTGACTACCAGCACTTCGATCTCGACCCCGCTCGGCTCCCGCGACCCTGAGGCTCCGCCTTCCCCGCGCTCCGCTCGCGCCCGACGGACAGGACCTCGACCCCGCTCGGCTCCCGCGACCCTGAGGCTCCGCCTTCCCCGCGCTCGCCTCGCGCCCAACGGGCAGGACCTCGACCCCGCTCGGCTCCCGCGACCCTGAGGCTCCGCCTTCCCGCGCTCGCCGGTCAGCTCATGAAGGCGGTCGGGACGCTGATGCCGAGCGATTCGTGGCGCAAGGTCGCGATTCGGCGACCGGGTTGCACCGCGTCGCGGGCCGAGCCGCACGCGTCACCCAACGTCGCGACACAGCGGTCGAGGTCCTCCACCGTGAACGCGAGCCCCCAGAACGCGGCGGGCCGGTCGCGCCGTTCGGGCCGATCCGGCGGGGTCGGTGGACCGACGACCTCGACGATCACCTCACCCGCCCGCAAGAACACCTGCCGCATCGGCATCGATTCGCTGCCCCCGACGCGCTCGCGGCGCGGCTCGCACCCCACCTCGACGAACGCGCCGATCGTGCGGTCGATGTCGGGCGTCGCCACGACGACATGGTCGAGCACTGTCGTCGAGTTCGGATGATCGGGCGCGCGATCGATCAGAACCGTCGACGGATCGCAGACCAACTCGCCCGGGAGACCATCGATCGTGCCTCCGGCAACACCGTCGATGCGCCACGAACGAATCCCTCGGACACCGTCCGCACCAACGAACCGGAACCGCACCGTCGAAACCTGTGCGCATCCGTTCGCGTCGACCGCAAACCCCGCCTGGCGCCATGCCTCGGGTTCGTCGCCGACCACCAACTCGACGATGCGCAACCGGGCGCCGCTCATGCGATCAACTGGGCATACTCGTCGAGTTGCGCAAGCACGACGTCGCGGCCGCCACCGTGGACACGCAACACGATCTCGTCGATCCCGATCGACTCGTAGTAATCGAGCTTTCCTGGGTCGGGCAGCGTCCCGAACGGCACGATCCGCATTTGCTCGAAGTCGCGGCCGACCTCGTCGCACGCGCGTTGGAGATCCGGCAACGCCTTGCGCACTCCCGCTCCACCGATCGGGAACCAGCCGTCGCAGTACTCGGCGATGTGCGCGAACATCTTCGGACCAGCCGCTCCGCCGAGCAGCACGGGCGGTCCGCCTGCGCGCGCCGGTTTCGGCCACGACCAACTCGGCGCAAGTTCGACGAACTCGCCGTGAAACTCAGCCACGTCATCGCGCCACAGTCGCTGCATCGCCAACACCCGCTCTCGCACAACTGCTCGACGCTGCGGCATCGTGACGTGATGATGCGCGAGTTCGTCTTCGTTCCACCCGAAGCCGATGCCACAGACGAATCGACCGTCGCTGACCGCGTCGAGCGTTGCAATCGCCTTCGCGGTCACGATCGGGTCGCGTTGGGCCGGCAACAAGATGCCCGTCCCGAGTTCGATGCGTTCGGTCACCGCGGCCATGGTCGCGAGCGCAACCAGCGGGTCGAGCGTGCGCTTGTACTCTTCGGCGAGTTCGGCATCGCCCGTCGGCGGCGGCGTGCGTCGGCTGACCGGAATGTGGGTGTGTTCGGGCAGGTAGATCGACGCCAGGCCGCGGGACTCGACGGCACGGGCGAACTCGACCGGACCCAGCGTCTGGTCGGTGGTGAACATCGTGACGCCGTAGCGCACGGTGGACTCCCTTCGGGCGATCGGCGACGAGATCGGTACCGTATCTGACGCTTCGTCAGAAACGTTCGGTGGACTCCACGGGGGCACGCACGCATGGGTATTTGCGACGGTCGCGTCGTCATCGTCACGGGCGCTGGTCGAGGAATCGGCCGCGAACACGCGCTCGAGTTCGCCCGCCAGGGCGCCAAGGTCGTCGTGAACGATCTCGGGGTTTCGCTGGCCGGCGAGGACACCGGCGAGTCACCGGGCGATCAGGTCGTTGCCGAGATCGCCGCGCTCGGTGGCGAAGCCGTGGCCCACGGCGCCGACGTCGCCGACTTCGCGCAAGCGGGCGAACTCGTCCAGTGCGCGCTCGACACGTTCGGCGGGCTCGACGCGGTCGTAAACAACGCCGGTTTCGTACGCGACCGCATGTTCTTCACGACGTCGGAGGACGAATGGGACGCCGTGATCCGCGTCCACCTCAAGGGGCATTTCGCCACGACCCGTCAGGCGTGCGACTACTGGCGAGCGCAGAGCAAAGCCGGTGTCACCGTCGACGCGCGCATCATCAACACGAGCAGCGGTGCGGGCCTGATGGGTAGCGTCGGCCAGAGCGCGTACTCGGCGGCCAAGGCGGGCATTGCCGCGTTGACGCTCGTGCAAGCCGCCGAACTCGGGCGCTACGGCGTCACGGCCAACGCGATCGCGCCGAGCGCCCGAACCCGCATGACCGAAACGGTGTTCGCCGACCGCATGACCGCGCCTGAGATGGGGTTCGACCCGAACCATCCCGAGAACATCGCTCCGCTCGTCGTGTGGCTCGCCAGCGCACGCAGCGCGCACGTGACCGGGCGGGTGTTCGAGATCGAGGGCGGCATGGTGTCGGTTGCCGATGGCTGGCAGCACGGCACCGTGCATGACGAAGGGCGGCGCCTCGACCCGGCCACGATCGGGCCGATCATCGACCGGTTGCTCGCGACCGCACCTGCGCCTGCGCCGGTCTACGGCGCGTCGTAGCCCAGCCGAATCGCGATCGGCGCTTGGGAACTTCCGACCAGCGAGCGGCGTCTGCATCGACGACACTGGAGTCTTGATGCGTCGTCGCGGCGAAACACCCGAAGAACCACTCGTCCCAGTTGAGTTGTTCGACGACCCCGAAGCGCCTGCGATCGTGATCCGGGACTCGGCGATGAGCGGCCCGGCGAAGCGCGACCCAGCGACACGCAGTGGCGGATCGTCGCGTCGCAGTCCGCGGTGGGTGCCGGTTGCGATCCTTGCATTGATCGGCGTGATCGCAGTCTCTGTCACGCACGATCCCGAGTCCGACACGGCGACCTCCGAGTCATCGACGACCCGAGCGCGCCCGACCACCACCGTCTTCGACGACGTGCGCTTGCCGCAACTGGGTACTGCGTTCGGTGCCGACCTCGACGTCGGCGGGATCGCCTGGGTCGGCGGTCGGCGCGGCCTGCGCCGCGTCGACCTCGGCACCGGCGCGGTCGAGGCGTTCGACGGCGCGTCCGACGACCTCGATGTCATCGCGGTTTCCGGCGCCCAGGTCGTCGCGCGGCGCGAAGAAGGTCTCATCGTCGGCCCTGACGCCGAGGGAGCTTTCGCCGAACTCGACCCCACCGATGTCGTGACCGATCCGGATGGCGAACTCTGGTTCCGGGAAGGCAGCCGAGCCCGGTCGCAATCGGGCGAGGTCGTGACGGACCTCGACGAACTCTACGGAGCGACGAGCACGCATCTCATCGCTCGGCGCAACGGCCGGTTGGAGGCGATTCCCACCGGCTCCGAGGCGGCGTCGGTCACGATCGACGACGGCGACGCGACACCCATCGCAATCGGGTTCGGTCGGGTCGCGTGGCTATCCCCCGAAGCCTGCACGGCGACTTGCGGCGTCGTCGTGCACGACCTGCGCACCGGGCAGGTGGTCGACTGGATCCGTCTCGCACTTCCTGGCGTGTACCGGCCGGGATCGGTCACCGGCGCGTTCGGCCCCGCCGACGACCAACTCGCGATCGCGTCGACCGGATCGCGCGCCGTCAGCACCGTCGACTTGCTGGCCGGAACCGTCACGCGTCACCCCATCGCCGGCGCGCAACCCCGGTTTGCGTTTGACGGCCAGTCGGGCAACCTCGCATGGAGTTACGAGGGCGCGGCATTGGTCGAGGTGAACGCGAATCGCGTGCAACTCCACCCGATCACCGCGACCCCGGCCGCGAGCGGGGACGACGAACCCGAACTGACAATGACGATGACCAGCGCGACCTCGATAGCGGGCACGGTCGCAAACGTCGATAGACCGCGACCGATGGCGAAAGCTCGGCGCATCGATCGGGCACTCGCGGCCGCGGCCGGAACTGAGGTTGCGGGCCTCGATCGCACCGCGAACACGCTGCATGTCGTCGATCTCGCGACCGGCAGCGTTCGCTCGGCTCCGCTGGAGCCGCCGAGCGACGCACGACTCGACCGCGCCCTGTGGGTCGGGCCCCCGGTCCAGGTCGGACGGGACTGGTTCGTCGTCGCCCTCGGGTACGCGTTCCGCGTGACTCCTGAAGGCAAGACCACGCGCATCGCTCCGGCGACGGGCGTGGCACGAGCGGGTGACGACGCCCTGTGGTTGTTCGATTTCATCGAGAGCCCCGGCGGGGTTGCCGTTCGACGTTGGACGCCGACTGGGATCTCGGAGGCGACGACGGTGTTCGGCGCGTCGACGCAGGCGACCGACCGAGGCATGCTCGTCCGACTCCAAGACGACGCGACGGCGCCGCCGTATTGGATCGTCTACGACGTTGTCACCGCTGATCGCGTCGAGTTGCCTTCAGTGCCCGCGCGCAGCGACGTCCAGGCGGCCGGATCGACGTTGGTGTTCGTCGACTACTCCTGTGCCGCACCCGACCGCGACTGTGAGGGGCTCCTGGTCGTCGATGCCGAATCGGGCGAGACCCGCTTCAGCCGACGCACCGGCGGCGTGGCGCGGCTTTCTCCGTCGGGCGAATGGTTGGTGTTCGGCGACAACGGGACGGTCACCACCGTCTCGCTCGACACCGGTGTCGAAGCCGACTCGTATCGGGTCGTCGACGGCGACTTCGTCATCAGCGACACCGGGATCGTCGTCGTCAACCCGTGGGAAGAAATCACGGGTTCGTCACGACCGTCACGACTCAGCGTGCTCGTCCCCGGGTTCGAAGGCACGGCGTACCTCGACCTCGGCGTCGGACTTCAGTCGATCGCGATCGGTCGAGCCGCTTGACCGCGTTCAGAGGCAGCGGTACACGGCACGCGCAAGTGCTTCGGCGCGACCGTCAGCCGGATCGAAACGCATCTTGTTCATCGCGTAGGCGAAGCTGATACCCGCGTCGGGGTCGGCAAAACCCGCCGATCCGCCAGCGCCGCCGTGACCGAACGAACGAAGTCCCGCCGGACTCGGCAAGGACGGTGGCAACATGAACCCGACACCGAACGCCGTGTCGACCAGGATGACCGCATCGGGGCCGCGCGTCCGCACCGCGGTCGCGCCGGCCACCGTGGCATCATCGAGCAAACGCACACCATCGACCCCGTCGCCGACGCAATGCGCATACAACCGTGCAACGGCGCGCGCGTTCCCCACGCCGTTGCTACTCGGTAGTTCGACGGACCGCAGCTCGCGGGTGTTCCACATCTCGTCGTAGTTGAAGTGGCCCGACGGTCCGGAGATGACTTGGGTGAGCAGCCAGTCCTCGGGGAGCGTTGCGATCCCTTCGTGATACGACGGCGACGGTGTCACCAGCGGGGCGATGCGCTCCTCGTGCCGTTCGTCGAGCCCGATGTGAAAGTCGATGCCGAGCGGTTCAGCGATCTCGGTGCGCACGAACGTGCCAACGGTCGTCCCGGCAACCCGCCGGATCAACTCACCGGCGATCCAGCCATAGCTGCGCATGTGATAGCCGTGCTGCGTACCCGGCTCCCAGATCGGCCGCTGGGCGGCGATCGCCTCGACCACCGGATCCCAAGCCAGCACCTCGGCCCGGCTGAGCGGCCGATCGATGCGGGCCAACCCGGCTTGGTGCGACAACGCAGTGCCGACGGTGATGGCGGCCTTGCCCTCGGCCGCGAACTCCGGCCAGTACTGCGCGACCGGCGCATCGGCATCGAGCAGCCCGCGTTGGATCGCGAGATTGATCGCGACCGCCGTCACGCCTTTGGTCATCGAGAACACGGTGACGAGCGTGTCGGCCGACCATGGCCGGTTCGTCGTCACGTCGGCGGTCCCGCCCCACAAATCGACGACTGGTTCGCCGTGTCGGTACACACAGACCGACGCGCCGACGTCGTGTCGTTCGGCGAAGTTTTTCTCGAACGCTGCACGTACCGGTTCGAAGCCGGGTTGGACCTGTCCTTCGATCGCGACCATCGAACGCGACGCTACCGATGGTCGCGTTGCACGCGCTCGGGCACGCCCTTGAGGTCCCGCACGACCCCGACCCACGACAGCGCCTTCAAGATGTAGAAGGTCGTGTCGATCTGCCACCAACGAAAACCCTGTCGGGCGCTGGCCTGGAAATGGTGGTGGTTGTTATGCCAACCCTCGCCGCCGGTGAGGATCGCAACGAACCAGTTGTTCCGGCTGGTGTCGGTCGTTTCGTAACGTCGACGTCCGACGAGGTGCGCGACCGAGTTGACCATGAACGTGCAATGCCACAACAACACCGTCGACGCGAAGAAACCCCACACCAGACCGCTCCAACCCCCGAGGAGGAAGCTGGCAACGCCGAGCGACCACGGGCCGACCCAGTCGTGCCGGTTGAGCCAACGAAGCTCGGGGAACTTGGCGAAATCCTTGATGCCATCAAGGTCGGTCGGACCGAACTCGGTCGAGATGACCCAACCGACGTGGCTCCAGAACACCCCATGTTTCGGCGAGTGCACGTCGCCGTCGGTGTCGCTCTCACGGTGGTGGCGGCGATGGTGCGACGCCCACCACAGGGGACCTTTCTGCGTGGCTGTCACCCCACCGAATGCCAGCAAGAACTGGAACACTCGACCGGTCTTGAACGCGCGGTGCGCAAAGTAACGGTGGTACCCAGCGGTGATGCAGAACATTCTCGCGAAATACGACACGCCGAAGATCACCCAAGCGGTCGTGCTGATCCCGGTCACGAACGCCAGCAGCGGCACGAAGTGCAGGGCCAGAAACGGGATCGACGATCGCCAGGCGATCGGATACGGCGGTCCCGATCGTTGCTGCGCGGTGCGGGGATCGTCGTCGGTCGCGAGGGATGCGGCGGTCGCAGTCACAGGTTCCAGCCTACCGATCGGTAGGCGCCGAACCGGACCAGGCAGCGTTTGGCCGGTGGCCGAAGGGTCACGCCCTACGCCGGCATCGCCAAACCACCGTCGATGACCAGGGTCTGACCGGTGCAGAACCGTGCCTCGTCGCTGGCAAAGAACACACATGCCCCGGCGAGGTCTTCGGGTTCGAGCGTCGATTTCATTGCCGTCCCGGCGGTCATCTCGGCAATGAAGAAGTCGGGAACGATCTTCTTCGTCGCTTCCGTCATCGTGATCCCCGGGGCGATGCAGTTGACCGTGATCCCCCACCGTCCGAGTTGGGCCGCCATGAACTTCGTCAGCCCAACGACGCCCCACTTGGTGATCGAGTAGCTGAAGTTGCCGAGGCCGGTGAACTCGTCGCCGAACGCCGGAAACGAATACGCGTAGGCCGCGCCGCTGCTCTGGTTGATGATGCGGCCATGGTGTTGGGCAGCCATCGGGTGCGCGGCCGCCTTGGCCATCAGCCAGGCACCGTGCTGGTTGACTGCGGTCACCTTCTGCAAGTACTCGTAGCTCGGATCGAAGTTGTCGATGTCGTAATACAGCGCCGCGTTGTTCACGAGGATGTGCACGGCCCCGAAGCGTTCGATGCAGGTGTCGACACACGCTTGGGCGGAAGCCTCGTCGCTGATGTCGGTACGAACGAACATCGCATCGGCATCGGGGCCATGACGTTGTGCGATCGCGGCCATCGCGGCCGCACCCCGATCTTGGTTCACGTCCGCGACGACCACCTTCGCACCTTCGGCGAGGAAGCGCTGCGCGTACGCCAACCCGATACCCTGCCCAGCACCGGTGATGATCGCGACCTTGTCCTCGAGGCGCCCACCGAACGCGTTGTCGACCATGATCCTCCCGTCGTCGTACCGCGCGTTCCGAGCCGTGGCAAGACCCGTGGCTTGACGGCCCATCTCGCGGTCTGGTTACCCTGACACCAACGTCAGGTTCGGTGCAACCGGAGCGGAGGTAGCAATGGGGATGCTCGACGGCAAGGTCGCGATCGTGACCGGCGCAGGAAACGGCGTGGGCCGGGGCGAGGCGGTCATGCTCGCCGATCATGGCGCGAAGGTGGTCGTGAACGACCTCGGGGGCAGTGTCACCGGCGGTGACGGCCCGGCCGACCAGCGCGCCGCCGACGCGGTCGTCGACGTGATCAAGGCCCGCGGCGGCGAGGCCGTCGCGAATTACGACAGCGTGGCCGACTTCGACGGTGCCGCGAGCATCGTCGCGACGGCCATCGATGCGTTCGGCCGCCTCTACGTGCTGGTCAACACCGCCGGCGTGTTGCGCGACAAAATGATGTTCTCGATGTCGCCCGAGGACTTCGACACGGTCGTTCGGGTCCACATGTACGGCACGTTCAACACGATGCGGCACGCGTCGGAGTACTGGCGCAACGAGAGCAAGGAAGGTCGCCAGCCGCGGGCGTCGATCATCAACACCGTGTCGAGCGCCGGGTTGCAAGGCCAGGCCAGCCAGATCAACTACGGCGCCGCCAAGGCGGGGGTCGCGGCAATGACCATCATCGCGAGCCTCGAACTCGCACGGTACGGCGTGCGAGCCAACTGCGTCGGTCCGGGCGGGTTCACCCGCATGGTTGCGCAGGCGATGAAGGACATCGAAGTCAAACACCCCGAGGAGTACACCGAGTTCAACAACATGAACCCCGGCAACTCGGCGCCGGCTGTCGTGTACCTGGCGTCGGACGACAGCCTTCACGTCACCGGCCAGGTGCTTCGACTCGTCGGTAACAACCTCGCGGTCTACCAGCCGTGGGAGATGGGCGAACAGTTCTTCGCCAAGGACAAGGAAGGCAATCCGACGCAGTGGAATCCGGCCGACATCGGCCGCACTCTCAACCGCTATCACTTCCGCTCGCAGAACCCGGGCATCGACGCTCAGCGACGCGCGTAGCCACCACTGTGCACGCAGCGATCGTCGGCGCCGCACTGTCGGACATTGGCCGGGTCGACACCAAGTCCGCCTGGGAACTCCATCACCAAGCCGCGGCGCGAGCTGTCGCCGATGCCGGACTCACACCGTCCGACATCGACGGGATCGGCGGCGGCGCAATCGGCAACCTCGCACCCGTCGAACTGGCCGAATACCTCGGAATCAAGCCTCGTTGGGCCGATGGCACGGTCGTCGGCGGATCGATGTGGATTTTCCAACTCCAACACGCGATCGAAGCGATCCGGGCCGGACACGCCCGCGCCGTGTTGCTCGTGTACGCGTCGACCGCCCGAGCCGATCTGAAGTCAGGTCGACGCGCCACCTCGAACCTGAACTTCGGCAATCGCGGTCCAGTGCAGTTCGACGCGCCGTTCGGACACACCCTGATCTCCAAATACGCCATGGCCGCGGTTCGCCACATGCACGAGTTCGGCACAACCATCGACCAACTCGCAGAGATCGCGGTCAGCACTCGCTACAACGCGTCACACAACCCCGACGCGTACTACCAAGACCGGATCACGCGCGATGACGTGCACAACAGCCGCATGATGGCGACACCGCTCACCAAGCTGCACTGTTGCCTGCGCAGCGACGGCGGCGGAGCGATCGTGGTCACGGGCGCCGATGTCGCGCGCGACTGTGCGCAGGAGCCGATCTGGGTGCTCGGCACCGGCCAAGCAACGAGCCACACCACGATGACCGACTGGGACGACTTCACCGAGTCACCCGCGGTCGTGTCGGGCGCGCAGGCCTTCGGTGAAGCCGGCGTTCGACCTGACGAAATCGACTGCTGCCAGATCTACGACGCGTTCACGCCGATGGTGTTGCTGTCGCTCGAAGCGCTCGGGTTCTGCGGCAAGGGAGAAGGCGGACCGTTCGTCGAAGACGGCCGGCTGCGTCTCGGCGGGGCGCTCCCGACCAACACCGACGGCGGCGGGCTCTCCCACTGCCATCCAGGAATGCGCGCGATGTTTCTGCTGGTCGAGGCCGTCCGCCAACTCCGTGGCGTCGCGGATGGTCGTCAGGTTCCTGACGCCCGCCTCGCGTGTGTCAACGGGACGGGAGGTTGGTGGAGTTCGGCTGCGACTGCGATCCTGGCGCGGCAGTGAGCCGACGCGCCCACCCGATCGCGGGGCGTTCGATCGCGAAGTACGACACCGTCGACACTGCGATCGTGATCACGAAGCCCTGCGTCGCCATCCACCACGCTGCGCCGGGTCCGCTCACCCCTTCCCAGTCGAACTGGTACAGCACGAGCAAGTGCCAGAGATAGAACGAGTAGCTGATCCGCCCGAGGGCCGCCACTGGCTGGAGGCCGGCGACTCGACTCACCGGACCAGGAGTCGAGAGCACGACGGCACCGACCACCACCACCGCGACGACCGCCTGCCAGATCGCTTGCGTGACCTGCTCGCCAGGCGGCGGCAGACTTCCGAACACGACATAGGCACTTTTCGAGACAAACCGCGACATCGCGACGAACGCAACGCCGGCCGCGACCCAGGCGATCGCTGCGGTGCGCGGTCCAACATCGCGCGGCATCGCAGGCGCAGCCACCAGCGCCGCGAGCGCCATCCCGGGACCCAAGGTCATCAGCGCGGCCGGCACGAAGCGCCCAAAGTCGACGAACATCACGTGGTACCACTCGGCGAACAGCCCGACCGCCGTTACTCCTGCGCACACGAGCAGCGCGTTACGAAGCTTCGGCCGAACGACACGGAACGCGACGGTCGTCAGCAGCGGGAGGAACACGTAGAAGGATGCTTCGACGCTGAGTGTCCACGACGAATGCGCCGGGTCGTAGAACCACGTGTGGAGGAGCGTCGCCCACTGCACGAACCGCAATGCGTCGTCGGGCTGATAGTCGGTTCCTTCGAGAAACCAGAACTGATCACCCCACGCGACCGCAATGACCAAGAACGCAATCCACGCCGGGTAGATACGCAACGACCGTCGAATCGCGAACGCTCGCAGCGACGGACCCGGCTCGCCGGCGAACCACGCGGCGAAGAACGGCCGCGCCAACAAGAACCCCGACAACACGAAGAAGATCTCGACGCCGATGTCGAGGTTGCGTCCGTAGTACTCGAACTCGATCGGACCGTCGAAATCGGCAACCATCGGTGCCAGCACGAGCAGGTGGTAGAGGAACACAGACACCGCCGCGATGGCACGCAGCCCGTCGAGCGCGTCGTTGCGCGCACGCGCGGCCACGTCGGTCGACGGCGACACCACGACTCGATTCGAACGTTGCCTCGACACTCCCGAATCCTACGAACGTTGCCGAACCGCGGTGGGCTTTGCGCTCACGGCGTGAACGCGCCCGCTCCGAAGTACCCGTTCTGAACGATCCGTGCCACGGTCCGGGCGTCGCCGGGCCGGGTCGGGTCGCGGCCGGCGTAATACGCGCTGCGCTCGAGCAACGCCATCAACGACCCCACGGTTGCGGCATCGTGCGGACGACCCTCCGCTCGCAGCCGACCGGCGAATGCGGCCGCGATGTGACGAAACGCGACGACACCGAGACGGTTGATCTCACGGTCGGCTACGGCGTTCTCCATCCAGGCGCGGATCACCGGTCCGTAGCGCGCGTAGATGGCAAAGAACTGCTCGACGCATTCGTCGATCGGCGCCACGGACTCGGCATCGGCGATCGTCGCCGCCAACGCTTCGTACGCCTGGGCGCACTCGATTGCCAACGCCCCGAGCAGGTCTTCCTTGTTCGTGAAGTACAGGTAGAAGGTGCCGTGCGACGCACGCGCTCGGCGCACGATGTCGTCCACTCTCGCCGCGTGATACCCACGATCGGCAAAGACCGCGAGGCCCGCGTTCGCCAACCGGGCACGCGTGCGCCGACCCTGTGCCCGCAGCGCCCGCTGCTGGGCTGGCTTGTACGCTTCGACCACCCGCGCTCCCGACCCCGAGGCCACCATGGTGTTGCCTGCCACCGTTCGCGAAGCGGCACGACGCTTCGGCGATCGTAACGCCTATGTCGCCGAGGCGGGATGGCCGCTCTCGTATCGCGACCTCGATCGGCTGTCGGACGAAACCGCAGCCGGCCTGCTCACGACGGGCGTTGGTCCCGGCCGGGTCGTCGGCGTGATGTTGCCACCCGGACCCGAGTTCTTGGTCACGTACCTCGCGGTCGCCAAGCTGGGTGCGGTGACGGCAGGTGTCAACGATCGGCTGTCAGCACACGAACGCCGAGCGGTTCTCGAACGGGCCGAACCGGATCTCGTGGTGAGCACCGATGACCTCGCCATCGACGGCTTTGCGACCGCGTCGATCGCCACGGCGACGGCTCCCGACCGGATCTTGGTCGGGATCCGTCGCGACGACCGACCGCCAACGCTGCCGGACGATCCGAGTCGCGATGTCGCAATCATCTTCACATCGGGAACGACGGGAATACCGAAGGGCGCTCGGTACGGCAATCGACAGTTGGCGTTCATCACCCGCACCGATGTGGGCGACCAATGGGACATCGGTGGTCGCGGGTTCACGGGCACGTCGTTCGCGCACCTCGGTTTCATCACAAAACTGGCCGGCAACCTGCGGCGCGGTGGCGTCAACTTCATGATGACGCGCTGGCGGGCCGACGCCACGCTCGCGCTGCTCGAACGAGAGCGACTCACCACGGTGGCGGGTGTCCCAACCCAGCTCGCGTTGATGTTGCGCCACCCCGACTTCGATCGGTACGACCTGTCGAGCGTGCAGTTCATCATTGCCGGCGGCGGCCCGATCACCCCCGGGCTCGCGGCCGAGGCTCGCGAGCGGTTCGGTGCGCGTCTCGCGACTCGATATTCGTGCACCGAGGCTGGGATCGGACTCGGCACGGCATTCGACGCACCCGACGACGATGCCGTGGTCTCGGTGGGGCGACCACTCCCTGGCGTCGAGTTGGCCCTGCGCGATGCGGCCGATCTCGAATCGGTGCGCGACGTCGATCTCGGCGCCATCGGCGAAGTGTGTCTGCGTTCTCCTGCATGCATGAACGGCTACTGGCGCGATCCCGACGCCACCGCAGCTGCGTTCACCCCCGACGGTTTCGTCCGGACGGGTGACCTCGGCGCGCTCGACGATGCCGGGCGATTGCGTCTCGTCGGTCGGGCCAAGGAGATGTACGTCCGCGGCGGCTACAACGTCTATCCCGTCGAGGTCGAGGCCGTGTTGTCGACGCATCCTGCCGTCGCCGCGATCGCCGTGGTCCCCCGTCCGGACGACGTCATGGGTGAGGTCGGGGTTGCATGCGTTGTGGTTCGCCCCGACCAGGCGCTCACGCTGGCGTCGCTGCGAGCCCACGCCGACGGGCATCTTGCGCGGCACAAACTTCCCGAAGCGCTGGTCACGCTCGACGCGCTTCCGCTCACGGCCGGCGAGAAGATCGACCGACGCGCGTTGCGGTCGTTGCTCGCGCCGTAGCCCTCGGACGTTCGCCGCATCCCGCTCGACAGGGTTTGCGACGACTTCGTTAGAGTCGGCGATCGTGGAACTGGAGTTCACCGACGATCAAGACGCGCTCCGAGACTCGATACGCGCCGTCCTCACGCACGAGGCACCCATTGCGCTCGCTCGCGAAGTCGCCGAACACGGCCGCGGCGCAGACCGGCTTGCGCGCGTCGTCGCCGAACTCGGCTGGGGCGCACTCACCGTGCCGGAGCAGTTCGGTGGCATCGGATTGGGTCCGGTCGAAGCTGGCATCCTCGCCGAAGAACTCGGACGCGTCGTCGCTCCCGGCCCCTTGCTCGCAACGGTGTGCGGCTTCGTTCCCTTCGTCGACGCGCTCGGCGACGACGCCCAACGAGCGCGTTGGCTGGGCGCAGTCGCGACCGAAGCCAGCACCGGTTCGATCGCGGTCGACGGCGACGTGCGCAGCGAGTTCGACGGCGACACCGTCGTGCTCCGAGGCACCGCCCGGTACGTGATCGAGGCTGCGGCCGCCGACGCCCTGTGCATCGTGACCAACTCCGGGACAAGCGCGGTCGTCGTCGCTCGATCCGAGATCGAACCGGTCGCGATCAACTCGGTCGATCCGACCCGTGCGCTCGCCCACCTTCGGTTGAACGACCTACGGGTCAGCGCCGATCGTGTCCTCGGCGGCGGTCGAGACGTGCACGCCGAGATCGAATCGGCCACGCTCGCCATGGTGGGCGGGCTGGCACTCGAGACGGTCGGGGCCTGCCAGGCCGTCTTCGACACCGCGCTCGACTACGCCAAACAGCGTTCTCAGTTCGGCGTCCCGATCGGTTCGTTCCAAGCGATCAAACACAAGTTTGCCGACATGATCGTGCTGCTCGAACGCGCCCGCGCGACGGGGTACCTCGCGGCGCTCTGCCGGGCTGAACACGACGAACGAGCCGCGATCAACACGGCTGTGGCCAAGGCTGCCGCCGGCGATTGCCAACGCAAGTTTGCCAAGGAAGGCATTCAGATTCTCGGTGGCATCGGCTACACCTGGGAAGCCGACATGCACCTCTACGTGAAGCGCATCAAGGCCAACGAGGCGCTGTTCGGCACGAGCGGCTACCACCGCAGCCGCATCGCCGACCTGCTCGGCGTGTGAGGAGCAAGTCCCCAGCATTCGACGACACGGTGCCGAAAACTAGACGGTGCCGAAAACTAGACGGTGCCGACTACTAGACAGTGCCGACGACGAACTCGAAGAAGAGCCAGATCACTCCGAGCAACGCGAGACCGGTGTAGATCGCGTTGGTGTGCGTGTCGTAGATGATGTTGGTACCACCGGGGTCGCGTCCACCGATCGCACCGAGCGCATTGGCTTCCATCAGCACGGCGACCCCGAGGATGATCAACCAGAACAGCAGCCGAACGCCGCCACCCGGAAGTTCGAAGCCGCTGCTGAAGAACAGACCGCCGGTGCCGCCGCCGACCATCGCCGGAATCACGAACAGCGAAAAGATCGTGTTCTGGCGGCTCGCCATGGCGGCCTTGCGCGCCGCGACGGGAGCGTCGGGGTTCGCTTCGCCGCCAGCTTGGACGTTACGAGCGTTGGCGATCACGGTCTGCTGGTTCGGCCAGATGACCATCCAGACGTTGTAGGCCATGATGAACGCGAAGAGGATCGCGGCGGCAAGCACCATGCCGCCGGGCTTCTGGAAGTAGTCGCCGTCGTACAGCATCCCGTCGGCGCCGTCGATCCCGATGACGAGCAGGCCCGTGCCGAGGGTTGCGAGTGCGGCGTGGCGGAACCAGAACAGACCCCGCCACGTCAGCTTGTCGAAGGCGTTGTTCCGGGCAGCCGGGTCCATCTCGGCGTAGGCCGGGGTCTGGATGAGGTTGAAGAACCACAAGAGGCCCATCCACATCACCGCTGCGATCACGTGCGCAATCCGCAGCGCGCCGTTCAATCCTTCTTCGGAAAACAATCGCATGAGAACTCCCGTGTACCCGATCGAATGGCGGGAACGTACCAAACCACGACCGTTCGGTCAGGGACGGTCGTCGCGCCGCCACCCGTCGGACTCGGCCCCGGGCGCATCGGTCGACCACCATCGGTACAGCGCAACCAGGTCTCGGTCGTCGGCGACGGCGCGGGCGAACAGGCCGAGGCGTTCGTCGATCCACACGATCTCGGCACGATGCGCGACGACACGGCACGCATAGTGGCCGACCACCTCGCCGGGACGGTCGGGGCTCGACCACGCCCGGACCTCCGCCGACCCGAGGGCACACTGCGATTCCCTCACGCGGCCCGATGACGCCGACGTCGCCGCGCCCGACGCCGTGGCGAAGCGAAGGTGGAGGGCGTCGTGATCGGCACGGTCGACCACGACCAGCTCGAGCCGGGCCGGTCCGACGAGCGGCGCGCACACCCATGCCGTGCCCGACTCCGGGTCGAGGCCCGGAGCCTGGCGACAACGCGCCCGGAGCGTCTCGTCGAGCCACCCCGGCACCGCCGCCCGATCGGGTCGGGATCCTTCCGACGTCGGCATCGCTGCGGTGACCTCACGTCCGCGCGATCCGGTCGCGCCGGACGGAGTTTCGGCCACCCCGGCCGACCCCGATCGGGTCGGGCCGGGCCCGATCGAGCGCAGCACGCCGACCGTACCCAACCCCACGACCAGCGCGATCAGCGCTCCGGCGACGAAGCGACGCATCGTGCGCTGTGGCAGGGAGACCGGCCGCGATCGTCGGGCGATCGGTCGCGGGCGGCGGGTCGCCGATCGCCGAGAGGTCGGGCGCGCCGATGCCGTGCGCTGATCGTCGAGCGCAACATCGGCCCAGAACGATCGCGGTTCGGCCCGGCCGAAGGCCACCTCGAGGAGGTGCGCCGCGGGGCTCGCGCACGCATCCACCCCACGGTCGTCCGCCGGTGCTCCTCTTTGGGCCGCTGCCGATATCTCGCCACGCAACACCTCGCCACGGGTTGCATCATCGTTCGGTCCAGCAGCATCATCGATCGCCATCGGTGCATGATGACACAACTTGACATGATCTGTCGATGTCTCTAGCGTCTCGGGACATGATGCGATCGAAGACGCTGTCGAGTCCCCCGACCCGCCCCCCAACCCGCCCCCCAACCCTCCCACTGGACTTCGCGACGACATCGAGGCAACGCACCGCCCTCCGTGCGGGCTTCGCCGCGCAGACCCTCCTGGTGCTTGGCACCGGGACGCTGATGCATCGCCGAGGCTGGCTCGACGTCGAGCCGCTGATCCGTGGGGTCGCCCGCGAGCGTGCCCACGGGCCCGAGGAGGTGCTGCGCGCCGTCGTCGCCTTCGGCGGCATGACCGGACTCCTCCTCGGTGTCGCCACCACGCTCGCCACCGCCGCCGCAATGGCTCACAACCCGCGGGCCGCCCGGGCGCTCCGCCCGTTCTTGCTTCCCTTTGCACGCCGCCTCAGCGCGGGAGCGGTCGTTGTCGCCCTCGCGGGGAACGCCGCGGCCGCCCCGGCACTCGGGGCAACCCGCGCCGCTTGGGCGAGCGCTGCGGCGCTCGACCCGAACGAACCCGTGGTGCGCACACCGTTCACCACTCCTCGCGCGGCCGACGACCCCGTCGTGCGAGTCCCGGGCACCGCCACCACCGCGCCGACATCGCCCCGCTCGGATGCTCCCAGCTCGACCGAACCCACGTCGCCACCGCCCGAGCGGCCCGCCGGCGGTCCCGACAGCCCGGCGCCCGCCACGCAGCTCCACCACGAGGTCCGACCGGGCGAACACCTCTGGGGCATCGCGTCGGCGTACCTGCACTTCTGGTCCGGCACTCCGCCGCAACGCGAGGCCGTCGCGTCGTACTGGGCACGCGTGGTCGCTGCGAACCGCGACGGCGTCCGCAGCGGCGACCCGAACCTCATCTACGCGGGCGAGATCGTCACGATCCCCTGGCCCGACACGCTCGTTTCGCCACTTGGTAGGTTCGTCGGCTCCTGACGCCAGCGTCAGGCACCACAGCCGACTCCTCGGAGGCCGACATGGCGCTGTTCGAACTCAAGGGCCGAGACATGGGCTCGCAGACGGTCGTGATCGAACGCGGCCCGGTCAAGGTGTTCGGCGAAGCAATCGGTGACACCACGGGTACCTACGCCCAAGCCGTCGCACCGGTGCCGCCGACCTTTCCGTTCGTCATGCCGTACTGGGGATCGATGGGCCAAGGCGGCGCAGCCGGACTCCCGATCGAGAACCTGCGCGGCAAAGGTCGGGCGATCCTGCACGGCGAACAAGAGTTCATCTTCTTCGATGGCCGCTGGCCCCACGTCGGCGACGTGCTCGTCGGCCGAGGTGTCGTCTCCGACGTCTACGAGAAACCCAAGAGCGATGGCGGCAAGCTCGAGTTCTACGTGACCGAGACGACGTGGTCGCACGAAGCGACCGGCGAACCGGTGTGCGCGACCAAGTTCACGCTGGCCATCAACTGCAAGCCAGGTGCCGACGAAGCCACACCGCTCGCGCAAGACTCCTCGTCTGACTCGCCGTGACCGCGCCGCGCCGCTGGGACACCGACAACCGTGGCCGCGGCGTCGCAAGCGCTCGCGCCTTCGCCGCGCCGATCCTCGACCTCATCCTCGCAGCCGGTGAGCCCGACTGGGTCGCCGAAGAACCCGACACCCATCTGCTCCCGCACGTCCGTCGAGAGTGCGAAGACGACCACTCGCCCGTCCATTTCACCGACGCCAGGTTCGTCGATGGCCTCTACGTCATCGAACTCGAATGGCTGTCCTCGTCAGTGCACGCCCGAGAGATTCGGGCCGTTGCGTACCGCCTCATCGGATCGATTGCCGAGTCGTCCACGAACGTCGTCGAACGCGTCGACGGCTGGACCGTGCTGTACGACATCGTCACCGGCATGGTCGCCGGTCAGACCCGCTGGGCACCGCACGGTCACGCGATCCAGCTTCGCATCGGCGGCGACGCCGTGCGCACGATGCTCGAACAACGACCGTGACCGGGAGCACCGAATGACGAATCGCCTCGAAGACCGCGCCGCCATCATCGATCTGATGCACGCCTACGCCTGGGCGATCGACGAACTCGACCTCGACGCGCTCGACGACGTGTTCACTGCCGACGCCTACCTCGACTACTCGTCGAACCCCGGAGGGTACGAAGGCCACCTCCCTGACGCGAAGGCGTGGCTGCTCGCCAACCTCTCGTGTTTCGTAGTCCGCCAGCACTCGATGGCCAACACCATGATCACCTTCGTCGACGACAACCACGCACGCGCTCGCACGATGGTGAACAATCCGATGGGCGCACGCACGCGGAGTCGTCGACCCCACATGTTCACCGTCGGAGCCCGCTACGACGACGAACTGGTGCGGACCGGCGCCGGCTGGCGTATCGCTCGACGCGTCGAAACGTTCTTGTTTCTCGACGGTGACCTTCCGCCTGAGTTGATCGGCCCGCCCGAGGCCGGGAGCGACTCCCCCGCGTGACCGAACCGCGCCTTCGTCACGGTGCCGACTTCGACCCCCCGCTCGCCGACCGGGTCGACGTCTATCGGCGTCGTATCGTCGTCACCGCCATCGACGCCACCACCGTGCGCAGCGTGCTCGAAGACGACTTTCACCACTTCGAGGTGACCTTGCGTCACGATGGTCGTCGGATCGTCGACGTGCGCAACGATTCCCATCGCTACCCGTGGACGACGTGTCCGGCCGCGGCGGTCAACCTCGCGCAGTTGGTCGGTGCCGATCTCTCACCTCGGTTCACCCACGCCGCTCGAGTCGCGAGCGCGCAGCACAACTGCACACACCAGTTCGACGCCGCGGCCCACGCCATCACCGCGGCATCGACCGGACGGCACTACCGCCAGTACGACTGCGAGATCGCGTCGCTGCTGACCGCTCCACCCGGTGAATATCGCAACCGCGTCTGGGTCGACGGTGTCCTCGCCCACGATTGGGGCGTCACCGCCGGACGGGGCGCGACCGCGCTGCCGGCCCCGTTCGACCGCGCGCCATGGAAGGGCGGCTTCATGCGCTGGGCCGATGAGCATCTCGATCCCGATCGCGCCGAGATTGCGATCGTCCTGCGACGCGCCTGCGATATCGGCATGGGACGCGGCATGCCCCTCGATGCAATCCCGATCGCGAGCGACCTGCTCGCGACGATGCAGGGGGTGTGCCATTCGATGCAGCCAGATGTCGCTCCGGCCGGCGTCCGCAACGTCGGCAGCATTCGCGATTTTGCCGAGCGAGCCGATGCGCTCGCAACGGATCCGAAGCGCGAGCGCACCACGGTGTTCAGGCACTGACGAGATCGGCGAGCCTGCGCAATCCCGACGCGGCCTCGCGACCACGCGACCACGGGCTCACGATCACTCGGGTCACGCCGACGTCTCGCCACCGGTCGAGGTCGTCACGCGTCGTGATCGCGCCCCCGACCGTCACATCGAAGCCCTCGAGATTGCGTCCGTCGCGCGCCCGTGCCGCACGTAAGGCGTCGACGTGGCGCGCCGCCGACTCGAACGAATGCCCCATGCCGACCCAGCCGTCACCCAGGCGCGCTGCCCGCCGGATCGCCGCGGGCGACTCGCCCCCGACCAAGACCGGCGGGTGCGGTTGCTGCACCGGCTTGGGTTCGAACACGACGCCATCGAAGGTGAAGTGCTCGCCGTGGTGGGTCACGACGGGCTCGGTCCACAGGCGTTTGCACACCTCGATGCACTCGTCGACCCGACCAGCCCGCGTCGCGAAGTCGAGTTCGGCCGCGTTCCACTCTTGTTCGAGCCAACTCGCTCCGACGCCGAAGATCGCACGCCCGCCGCTCACGATGTCGAGTGTCTGCACGGCGCGGGCGGCAACGAACGGGTGTCGCAGCCCGATGTTGTAGACGTGGGTGGCGAGCCGAATCCGCTGGGTACGGCCCGCCAAGAACGCGAGGTACGCGAACGCGTCGAAAACTGGCGTCTCGGGTGGCACGGGCGGGTGCGCCTGGCCGGCGTAGGGCGACCGCTGCATCGTGGTCGTGAAGACGAGGTGCTCGGGCAGCCAGACGCTCTCGAAACCGAGTTCGTCGCCCAGGGTGGCGAGCTCCGCGTGGAAGTAGGGGTTCACGGCGCCGAACGCAACGCCGATGGCGACGGGCAACTCGTGCATTCCAGCCTCGCTCAGAACGTCGTGAATGCGCCGTCGGCCTGACGGATCCAGCCCGCGGCCGCGGCGTTGCCGCCGTCGACGTGCACCGTGGATCCAGTGACGAACCGAGACGCATCCGACGCGAGGTAGACGCACGCAGCCGCGACGTCGTCGGCATGGCCGTCGATCGGCAGCGGCGTGTGGCGGCCGAAGTCGGCGTTGCCCAGGCCGGGGGTCGGGATGACGTCCATCGCCACGCAGTTCACCCGGATCAGCCGGCCGCCCAGTTCGAGCGCAAGCGAACGAGACAACGACACGACGGCAGTTTTCATTGCGGCGTAGATCGCGAATCCGGGCGCGGCGCGGTGCGCTTCGATCGAGGTCATGTTCACGATCGAACCGCCAGTCGACGGAACGTGCGGCACGACCGCACGGACATAGTTCGTGACCGACGTGAAGTTCTCGCGCACCAGCGCGTCCTGGCCCTTGGCGCTGATATCGACGAAGTTCGAGGCAAACCCGCCCCCGGCATTGTTGACGAGTACGTCGATCCGTCCGAAGTCAGCCACCACCGCGTCGACGTGCGCGTCAACGGCGGACGTGTCGCGAACATCGAGCACCGTCGCGTGGGCGCGGCGGCCACGATCGACGATCGCCGTGTGCACCTCCGCCAGACCGTCGGCGTTGCGGTCACAGATCGCGAGGTCGGCGCCGAAGTTGGCCAAGGCGATCGCGCACGCGCGGCCGATTCCCGCAGCCGCACCGGTGACCAATGCCACACGGCCGTCCAGTCCGAAATGCTCCGGCCTGAATCCCCGAACGTCTCTGGGGCTCCCGTCGGCGACCACGTTCCGACTGTAACCGCGAGGCCCGGCCGACCGGTTGGTCACCCCGTCGGTGTAATCGGCGACGGCCGACCTTCGTTGTGCCAGCAACCCCCACCGCCGGGGGCATCCGACTACGAAAGAGGTCATCGCATGCGTCGATTGTTGGCTGGGCTGTTGCTCGGCACCGCTGCGCTCGTGTCCGTCGCACCGGTCGCATCGGCCGAAGGTTCGACCGACCCTGCACCCCCCGAAAAGATCGAGTTGCGCTGCCGAAAGGCGGTCATCGTCGTCGAGCGCGACGGCGAACAGAGCCGCAAGCTCGTGATCGGCTGTCGTTGGTCAGGTTCGGAGCACCCGGACTTCGCTCGGTACCGACTCGTCCGCAAGGTCGACGAGCAGCCGCGCATGATCGTGTTCCGCAGCGACAACCAAGACCGGCACCGGTTCATCGACCGTCGCGTTCGCAAGGGACACGAGTACACGTACCGCCTCGTCGTTGTCGACGACGAAGGCACCGTGATCGGCTTGTCCAACAAAGCCATGGTGACCACCTGAACGAGTGTCACATTTCGCCTGCGGGTCGGCGGCGACCGTGAATCCAGGACCACAATGGTGGTTGTGGATCCGGGTGCCGCCGACGACGCAGTCGCTTCGCGATCGTCGGGCGGAACGCCGCCCCCGCCCGGCGATCGTGACCTCGTCGCGCGAGCACGTACCGATGCTGATGCGTTCGCTGAGCTGTACCGCCGTCATGTGCACGACGTGCACGCCTACATCACGCGCCGTTGCGGCTCGCCGACGCTCGCCGATGACATCACTGCGGCGGCGTTCGAGCGGGCATTGCGCAACCTCGATGGGTTCGAGTGGCGTGACGCCGGATTCCGGGGCTGGTTGTTTCGCATCGCGGGCAACGAACTGGTCGATCACCACCGCCGCATCGGCGCCGAACGACGGCGCGACGTCCGACTGGGGGCTCGTCGAACCGAATCGGCCGACGATCCCGCCGACCTCGTCACCCAAGCCGGCGACGACGCGACGGCGGCGCGACTGCGGACGGCGCTCGCTCGCATCGCACCGCGTTACCAAGAAGCAGTCGCGCTGCGGCACTTGTCGGGGCTCGACCCAGGTGAGGCCGCACGGGTGATGAACGTGAGCAAACCCACCTACGCCGTGCTGCTCCATCGGGCGATGAAGGCACTCGAACGCGAACTGGAGGCGGGATCATGAGCCGACCCAATCGCGACGAAATCCGACGCGCACTCGACGCCTTGGGCACGAGCGACGTCGCGGCTCCCGACCTGACTGCTCTCGACGCCACCGAGGCGCGTCTGCGGTCGGTGCACGCGCACATGGCCGCCTCGCCGTCCGCGCCGACCACGACCGGAGCGCGATTCGCGGCTCGGCGTGCGATCGTCGGGTCGGCACTCGCAAGCGCGCTCGCGCTCGGCGCCCTGTTGGCGTTCGCGATGACGCGCAACGACACAACAACGACGCTCGCGCTCGAGGTCACCGCCGCCGAGCACGCCTACATCATCCTTCCCGATGGCAGTCGGATCCCGGCCACCGCCGGGGTCGCGGTGCCCAACGGTGCCCGCCTCGTCGTCGACGAGGACGGTTCGGTGACGATCGATGGGGTCGTGATCGGCCCGGGAGAAACCGGCACGGTCATCGACGGGAAGGTGTCGATCGACGACGATGCGAGCGATCCCGACGGGCCGAACCGAACGTCCGACGAGACGCCGACCAACCCCTCCGCCGTTCCCACGGCTCCCTCGGGCAGCGATCCGGGTCGCGACCCCGACGACACCCAGGACAGCACGCCGCGCACCACCGCATCCAGCCCCACCACGACGACTGCCGGGAACCCGACGACCACCACTGCTCCGCCAACGACGACCACGCCGCCGACAACGGTCGCGCCGGCGCCCACCGAGATCACCCGGCTGGGCGGAGGGACCCGCGTCGTCGACGGTCAGGTACGCGTGCGTTGGGATCCGTACCTCGGCGACGACTTCGCCGGCTACGCCGTGCTCGCTCGCTACGACGGCGGGCGCCCCCGGCCCGCAAACCCACAAACGGTGATACTCGCTCGGATCCGTGGTCGCGACGTCGCGCAGTTCCGCACGCCATTCGTGGCCGGGATGACGATCCGAGTCATTGCGGTCGACTCCGACCGCACGGTCGTCGCGTCGACGCGTGTCTTCGCTCCGACCCTCGAGCCCCGCACCGATCCGACCACGACAACCACCGCAACCACCACAACCACCCCGGCGGCAACGACGACGTCAGCAACGATGCCGGTCTTGGCGCAGTCGACGGTCGCGGCTCCACCGACGAGTCGACCGCCGAACCGAAACCCGTAGCTCAGTCGAACAGATCGGGTTGTTCGCGGGTGATCCAGTCGTACAACGGCTGGAACGAGAAGTAACACGCGATCGGCGTGCCGACCTGGGCGTGGGTGAGTCGCGCGACGTCGTCGGCAATCTTGATCGGGGTACCCGCGGCTTCCGCGAGCAACTGGGCCTGGCAGGTCCGTTCCATCGTGATGAACGACCAGCACGCTTCGTCGACCGAGTACCCGGTCGTGAGCAGACCGTGGTTCTGCAAGATGGCGGCCTTCTTCGCGCCCAACTTCTCGGCGATGCGTTTGCCTTCGGAGAGGTCGTTCACGACCCCCGTGAAGTCGTCGAACAACACGTGATCGTCGAAGAACGCACACGAATCCTGGGTCAGCGCGTCGAGCGGTCGCCCGAGCGATGACCACGCTTTACCGTAGATCGAGTGGCTGTGCGCGGCCGCGACGACGTCGGGACGCGCTTGGTGCACCTGGGAGTGGATCGCGAACGCAGCTCGGTTGACCAAGGCGTTGCCCTCGACGACATCGCCCGTGTGATCGACGCAGATGAGATCGCTCACCTTGATGAACTTGAAGTTCATCCCGAAGGGGTTGAGCCAGAAGCGATCTGCGTGCTCGGGGTCGCGCACCGTGATGTGGCCTGCGACCCCTTCGTCGAATCCGAACTTGCCGAACAACCGAAACGCGGCCGCCAAACGTTGCTTGCGGTGCAGCCGTTCGGCGTCGACGTTCGGAAATGTCGGCAGGTACGAAAGGTCGATGGTCGCGGTCATGGCGACGAGATTAGGTCGCGGGATACCCGATCGTCTTGGTCTCGAGATACTCCTCGAAACCAGCGACGCCGTGCTCGCGGCCCGTGCCGCTCTCCTTGTAGCCGCCGAAGGGCGAGTCGGGACCGAACCACTGGCCGCCGTTCACACTCATCGTGCCGGAGCGGATGCGGCGCGCGACGTTCATCGCCCGGTCGAGCGACGCCGACACCACCGAGCCGGAAAGCCCGTAGCGAGAGTCGTTGGCGATGCGGACGGCGTCGTCGTCGTCATCGTAGGGAATCACGGCGAGCACCGGCCCGAAAATCTCCTCTTGCGCGATCGTGGAGTCGGGCTTGACGTCCACGAACAAGGTCGGCTGCACGAAGTACCCGCGCTCGAACTGTTCGGCAGCCGCTCCGCCAACGAGACAGCGCGCGCCTTCGGCTTTCCCGCGCTCGATGTAACCCAGCACGCGTTCACGTTGCTTCGCGTTGATCAGCGGTCCGGCGAGATTGCCGAGGTCGTTGGGGTCGCCGTACGCAAAGTTCTCGAACGAGGCCTTGACGATCTCGACCCCTTCGTCGTAACGGGATCTCGGCAACAACATGCGCGTCGTGATTGCGCACCCCTGGCCGCTGTGCATGCAGACCATGCCCGCACTCGCAAGCGCAGCGTCGAAGTTGGCATCGTCCAAGATGATGTTCGCGCTCTTCCCGCCGAGTTCGAGGAACACGCGTTTGAGATTCGCGGCCGATCGCTCGGTGATGCGCTTGCCGATGGCCGATGATCCGGTGAACGAGATCATGTCGACATCGTCGGAGCCGGTGAGCACCTCAGCAACTTCGGCGGGGTCGCTCGCGGTCACCACGTTCAGCACTCCGGCCGGAATGTCGGTGTGTTCGGCCGCCATCCGTCCGATCCACGTCGCAGAGAACGGCGTGTCCGGCGCCGGCTTCAACACGACCGTGCAGCCCGCGGCGAGCGCCGGGGTGATCTTGGAGAGGTTGAGCATGAACGGAAAGTTCCAGGGCGTGATCGCGCCAACCACACCAATGGGTTCCCGGACCACGACGCGGTTGCTGCGGATTCCGAAGAACTCGTGCGGGCCGAGTTCACGCTCCCACTCGTAACGGTCGAGCAGATCGATGTCCCAGAGCATGTCGTCGATGCAGCTGTCCTGCTGGATCGCGTAGGTGAGCGCGATCGGAGCGCCGACTTCACCAACGATCTGTTCGCGCAACGCCTCGCGGTGTTCGCCGAGCGCTTCGCGCAGCTGGAGCAAGCAGCGCTTGCGCAACACCTTGTCGTTGGCCCAGTCGCTCTCGTCGAACGCCCGGCGCGCGGCACGAATCGCTCGTTCCATGTCCGCGGCGCTCGCGTCGGCGACCGAACCGATCGATTGCTCGGTCGCCGGGTTGATGTTCTCGTAGGTTCGTCCACCTTCTGCCTCGACCAACGCGCCGTCGATCAGCATGCGGGGTTCGAAGTCCATGGTGGTCCTCCTGGTCTGTGTCGTCGAGCGTCGTCGAGCGTCGTCGAGCCGATTGTTCCGCCTCGTGGCGACGGCGACCCTATCGTCGCGCGTCAATGCGTGTCGCTGCGTTGGACCTCGGATCCAACTCATTCCATCTGCTCGTCGCCGACGTCCATCCCGATCGGTCGTTCACGACGGTGACCCGCGAGAAGGAGATGCTCCGCCTGGGCGATGAGGTCGCCAAACACGGCCGGATCCGACCCGCCGCCGCCGACCGGGCGGTCGCCTGCGCCCGACGCCTTCGTGAGCTCGCGCTGGCCAACGGCGCCATCGACGTCGAGGCCGTCGCGACCGCGGCGATTCGCGCCGCGGAGAACGGCAGCGAGTTGGTCGACCGGCTCGCGGCCGAAGCGGGCTTGCACGTTCGCGTCATCGATGGGGTCGAAGAAGCCCGGCTCGTCTACGAAGCGGTGCGAGCCAGCATCGAGATCGACCCCGGCCCCGCGGTCGGTCTCGACCTCGGGGGCGGCAGCCTCGAGGTGTGGGTCGGTCACCGAGATCAGCTCCTCGACGCCACCAGCCTGCACCTCGGGGTCGGCGTCCTGCGCACGTTGGCGGGCGACGAGGATCCGATTCGGACCGCAGCCATCAAAGTGATCGCCAACCGCGTCGATGACGATCTTGGTCCGATCGCCGAACAGTTCGACGAACACGAACCGACGACCCTGATCGGCACGAGCGGGACCTTCGGCGATCTCGTCGCGATGACCTGCGACTACGTGGGACGACCCGTCTCGGGGCGACGCAACCACCTCGCCATCACTCGTGCGGAGTTCGACGACTTCTACGCAGACCTCGTGCGGATGACCGCAAGCGAGCGTCGGCTGCTCCCCGGGCTCGAAGAAAAGCGTGTCGATCTCATCGTTCCCGGAGCAGTCGTGCTGCACCGTGTGTTTCGCCGTTTCGAGATCGACACGTTCACGTATTCCGACTGGGCACTCCGGGAAGGGATCTTGCTCGACGCGGTCGGTCGGGCGTCACCCGACGCTTTCGCCGACGACAACCAATCCGTGCAGCGTGCGTCGGTCGGTGCCCTCGCGCGCCGCTGCCGGTCCAACCTCGAGCACTGTGCGAACGTCTTGCACGTCGCACACAGGCTGTTCGACCAACTCGAACCCTTGCACGAACTCGACAAAGACGACCGGCTCGCGCTCGAACACGCCGTGCGCCTCCACGACATCGGCCAACACGTTTCGCACGAACGTCATCACGAGCACGCCGCGTATCTCGTCGAACACGGAGCGCTCCGCGGGTTCGATCACGAGCAGATCGCGTTCCTGGCAGCAATGGTGCGCCACCACCGGCGCGGCGAGCCCAAGCCGTCGGAACCCCGATTCGCGGCGCTGAGCCCGCGCGAACGCGCCCGCATGCGCAAGATTGTCGCCATCTTGCGAGTCGCTGACGGTCTCGATCGGGGACGACGCCAGCGCGTGCACGACATCGATGTCGCCGACGACGGCGAGGTCGTGCACCTGACCTTGCACGCCGAGAGCGACCCCGAGCTCGAGATCTGGGGCGCGCGCCGCCGCGCTGCGCTCTTCGAAACAGTCTTTCGTCGGCGTCTGGCGATCACGGTCGACCCGCACTGATGCCGCGCGGACCAATCCGACGAGACCGCTCAGCCAACGCCGTCGATCGTTTGATGAACGATGTGCGCGCACGTCGTCACGACATCGTCACGCCCCACTCCCATCGACTCGAGCTCGACGTGAAACGCGGCCATTCGCTCGAGTAACGACATGAGCGCGGCTGCGGTTGCGATCGGCGACAGTGCGGAGTCGACGCGGCCATTCCGCTGCGAGGCGCGGACATGTTCGGCCAGACCGTCGACAAACGGTCGGTTCGCGCTCCGTCGGAGATCACGAAACCGGGGCTCACCTTCTTGGGCGGCGAGGTTACGGACTCGCAGCACGGCGGTGTGCTGGTCCCAGACCGCGATGAACGCGTCGACGAAGCTGCGTGCCGCTTCGAGTTCGGCCCAATCGCCCCGCAGAAGATCGGCGAGCGGCGCCATCGCTTCGCCGCATTCGGCCGCGAGTACCAAGACGGCCTCTTCGACATCGCGAAAGTACTGATAGAAGGTCGCCGGCGACGCGCCGACTTCGCGTGCAATGTCGACGACTCGCAGGTCGCGCAGAGGCTGACTCACGAGGAGCGTCGCGGTCGCGTCGAGCATGCGGCGCCGCGTCGCAGTGCCACGTCGACCGACGGTGCGGCCGTCGCTCGCGATGACGACGTCATTGCGTTCAGCCCCGTCCGGCGCCGGTTCCTCGCTCATGGCATCGGCTCGAAGTCGATCAACCCGAGGCCGTCACCCGCCGGTCGGAACACCGCCCGGACCGGCATGCCGATCGCCGCGCGCTCGGGCTCGCAGTTCGGCATTGCGGCCAACAGCCGCGCCCCGGCTTCGTCGAGGTCGACGGTCGCGACGACAAAAGGGATCCGATCCCGAAACGGCGGTACCCCGTTCTGACGAATCACCGTGAAGGAGTAGATCGTGCCGAGCCCGGATGCGGTGATGAACGCGACCGACTCGGAACCGCAGTGCGAACACAGCGCTCGCGGGTAGTGCTGATGCAGTCCGCACGACCCGCAACGTTGCACTCGCAGTTCCCCGCGCCCGGCGCCCTCCCAGAACTCACGATCGTCCTCGGTGGGGGTCGGGGTCACCCACGGCGGGTTGATGTTCCAGTCGCCGCGTGCGCGTTCGCGATCGTCGTCGGCGGTGGTCCGCGACGTGTTCATCGGGGTGCGACCCCCAAGACGACAGTGGCCTGGGTCGACAGCCACCCACCGCTGCCGTTGCACACCGCCACGGCCGCGTCGGCCACCTGGCTCTCACCGGCATCGTGACGCAGTTGGCGGGCGGCCTCGGCAAGCAGGAAGAGTCCCCGCATTCCCGGGTGGGTACAACTCAATCCGCCACCGTCGGGATTGGTCGGCAACGCACCGCCGAGCCGCAGGTTGCCGTCGGCGACGAAGGGACCGCCTTCGCCCTTTGGCACGAACCCGAGGTCTTCGAGCATCACGAGCACCGTGTAGGTGAAGCTGTCGTAGCTGCAGAACACGTCGACATCGTTCGGCGTGACGCCCGCGGCCGCGAACGCGCGCCGTCCGGCCTCGGCCGCAGCGGTTGCGGTCATGTCGGCCATGCCCTGGATCGAATGGTGTGTCGTGCCCCCCGACGCTCCGCGCACATAGACCGGCCTCGCTCCCCACCGCAGATCCCGAGCGATGTCGTCGGCCGCCAAGATGACGCACGCCCCACCGTCGGAGATCACGCAACAATCCAGCTTGTGCAACGGGTCGGCGACAAGCCGGCTCGCCAACACATCGTCGATCGTGATCGGATCGCGATACATCGCGGTCGGGTTCCGTCCGGCGTGTTCGCGCATCTGGACCGCGATCGACGCGAGCTGTTCGGATGTCGTGCCGAACTCGTGCATGTGGCGCCGCGCCGCCATCGCGTAGGCGCCAACGAGCGTGAGACCGGTCGGGAACTCGTAGCGCATCGGCCCGGGCGGAATCGCTCCGCCGCGGCTACCGCCGCCGCCGGTTCCGAGTGTGCGACCGTTCGCCGTGAGTTGATTGGAGCCGTAACAGATCGCGACGACGTCGACATCGCCCGCCTCGATCGCGCGGTATGCGTGGAGCGCGTGGAACTCGAAACTCGATCCGCCACAGCTCGTCGAGTCGAGCCACGCGGGTCGCAAGCCGAGGTACTCGGCGACCGCGACCTCGTGCATGCCGCCGTAGCCTGCCGACGCCAGCCCGTCGACCTGATCCTTGTGCAGTCCTGCGTCGGCCAGGGCCCGCACGAAACCTTGGGCGATCAGCTGGTTGTTGCCGAGTCCGGTCGCGTTCGGACCGTCGGCATGCCCGACTCCCACCACACACACGTTGCGTTTCACTGCCACCCTTTCCGGGCACCCCGACCGGCCGACGAGCGCGGCGGATCAGCGCCGGTTCGGGTGGCGAACCTACAAGCGTTCGACGCGACGTGTCAGGTCCGTAGGCTCGCACCGATGCGTACTGCCGAGGCGTTGATCGTGGCGTATCTCCGGGCGCGCGGCGCCTCGCGGGTGTGGGGCGATCCCCTTGGCGATCTCCCGGTCGAGGCCTGCGCCGATCCCGACACCGTTGGCCGTTTGTGTGCTGCCGATGGTCGGCTCCATCGGGTCGGCGTCGGCTGGGACGCACCCGCGAATCGGCTGACGATCGCGTCTCGGCCCGGGCCCGCGCCGGTGCAGTCGTGCGACGATCCGGGCCACATCGCGCGGGTGATCGACACCGCGACCCGCCGGGTCGCGAGCGGCCACGAGGCCTTCGTCATCGACATTGGCTTCGAACTCGACGCCGAGGTGCCTGCTCGCGCTCGACCGCGCGTCCCGCAGGGATATACGCCGTTCGCGGGCAGGCTGCTCACCGGCGACCACCGCGTCGCAATGCTCGCCGGACCAGGAGTCGCGCGCGCCGGCGCGGTCGAAGCGCTGCACCGTTTCGCCGCCGCCGCGAACGTCGGCGTCGCGAACACCTGGGGGGCCAAGGGCCTGTTCCGCTGGGACAGCCCCCATCACATGGGCACCGTCGGGCTCCAACAACGCGACTTCGCGTTGGTGTTCGACGCCGTCGATCTGGTGCTGACGACCGGGCTCGATCGCGATGAAACGCAACTCGCGTTCCCAGACCACGTCAGCGTCGTGCCCATCGATGCTCGCCAACTCGATCACCTCGTGGCGCTCGTGCACCCGAGCGCTCGGATCGAGCCCAACGCGTTCTATTCGGCGGTCGGCGCCGTTGCCCAACCCGGCTACGTCGACGAACGACGCCCGTACCACCCGGCGCGTGTCGTCGCGATGCTGCGCGCCGAGTTGCCCGCCGGGGGCGTCATCGCGGCACCCGCCGATCGAGTCGGGCGATGGATCGCCCGCACGTTCAGCACCACAGACCTGGGCAGCGTCGTCGTGCCGGCGCGAGCGAGCGCCCTGGACGCCGCCGCGATCGTCACCGTGGCTGGGTTCGACGGACGCAGGGCCCTCCTCGCATTGCAGGCCGACGACGATGGCGACGACATCACCGCGCTCCTCGATCGGGTCGGGGATCGTGGCCCGGCCCCCAGCCGAGCAACCTGGGACAGCGACACGTTGCCCATCGACTGGAGCTGCGACGACCTCCTCCGCGACGCCGTCGGCGAGTTCGTGTTCTGAGATCCGGGCGCGAACGGACCCCCGGTCGAAATCGACTCGGGGGCCCGCTGCCTTCCAGCCGAAGACTTGTCAGCGCAGTGCGGCGTGACGGCGACTCAGCGCCAAGAGGCCAACGCCGACCAGCGCGACGACGAAGCCAAGCACTCCGAGCGGGGTCGAACCCGAACCGGTGACGGGCAACTCGTCGGTCGTCGGGCTCACGCTCGACGCGCTCGTGCCTTGGGTCGGCTCGGGCGAGGTCGTCGGCGGCACCGTCGTGGCTTGCGGCTGCACGATGTTGATCGACACCGTGGTCGTGTCGCACGGCAACGGCGAACCGGCGGGCCGACCGCGTCCGAACGCAGCTTCGACCAACTCGAACTCGGTGCAGATGCGGTAGTCGAACGAGTCCGACGTCGCGGTCGTGTCGGCATCGGCGGTGTAGGTGACCGTGCCGTCGGCTTCGATCTCGACGGTGCCCTCGCTGGGCGAGTCCATGATCTCGGGCGGCGTGACCTCACCGAGCGACACGCGCGACCGCGGCTCGTCGAAGTCGGCTGCTTCATCGTTGTTGAGCACCGCGATCGTGACCGACTCGCCCGGCTTGACCTCGGCCGTGTCGGGGTTCGCGTTCGGCGCGCCCGGAGGCGGCGGCAGCACGACGTCGACCGTGTGGAGGTCGTCCGATCCGGTGGGCGTGCACGTCACGGTCGTGAGCTTGTTGCCGCCGGTCAGCGCCACGTCGAACACGACGTTCTCCACGCTGACGGTCACCTCGCCGGGGCCTGAGCCACCGAACGCGAGGTCGAACGGACCGAAGACGGTCGTGTCGCCGATCGGGACCGCGACCTTTCCGAAGGTGCGCTGCACGAGATCGGGAACGACCCCAGGGGCAGTGAAGGTCACGGTGCCGGGGCCGATGTCAAGGTCGAACGCCTGATTGTTCGTGAACGGCACCTCGATGTCGCTGATCGAGAAACCGGCGCCCGATTCGACCTCGTTGGGCGCGTCGAACGAGATCGCGAACGACGCGGCAATGTCGCCGGTGATGTTCGGGCTCTGCTTGCACAGCATGGCGATGGTCGTGCTCGCGGCGGCGGCTCGTTCGGTGGCCAGGGCAGCTGCGCCCGCACCGAACAGCCCCGCGACGACGAGCGTCGCGCCAATCTTGCGAATCCTCATGGGTCCTCCCCTTGCCTGCGACCCGGTGTGCCGAGCCGATCGGAGGCTAGAGGTGCTGGGCGGGCCCTGTCCAGGGCGTCCCTTTTCTCACCCGGAGCGGTCTCGGTCCGCAACGACGCGGGCATGCGGCCGTCGGCCAACGCGCCGAGCTGCATGATCGGAAGCGCCCGGGCGACCTTCGTGCGATGACGCGGCCCCGTCCGCGGGCCGTGATCATCGGCACCGATCGCAGCATCATCGGGTGGAAGCCGAACACCGACCGGGCGCCAGGTGCGTATCGGGCGCACGACGGGCGAGCTAGGTCAGATCGAACGACTCGGTGAGGGTCCCGAAGCCAATGGCGCCGTTTTCGGTTCCCGCGGCGACCAGCACGTACACGCGGGTGCCTGCCAGGATGATGCGCGCCTTGCCGCGCACGACACCTTCCTTGATCGACGCGTCGACGGCTTGGTAACGCTCGACCGTCAAGAAGTCGAGTTCCGATACCGATCCGTCGCCGCGCTCGGCCCATTCTTCGGCGTATTGCTGCAACAACGCGTTGGTGTCGTTGGTGGCGAGCATGTCGGACGGCAAGTCGATCCACAACACGCCAACCCCCGACTGCGCCTTGCCGTCCGGGGCGCTCATCAGCGCGACAACTTCGAAGCGTCGACCGCCGACGATGACGCTCTGGCCCATCTCGACGGGTTCGGTAGGAAATTTGACCGAGAACCGACCGGCGACCGATTGGTAGTCGACGCCTTCGCCCGCTTCGACGTACGCACGCCACTCCGCGGGAAGGTTCCGCGCCGTTGCCTGGTGCCAGGCGAACCATCCGGCGACCACGATCGCGATGGTCGTGAGCACGCCGAGGATCGGCAACTTCGTCGGCTTGGGTGCTTGGTGGATCGACGCCCACGACTCACCGACCGTCGGCACCCGTTCGTACCCGCCGCGCACGTCGTTGGGCGCAGAGGGTGCGAACGCGGGGGGTGTCGTGACACGGACTGGCGGCGCAACCGGCGACGCCGGCGGGGCAACGCCGGAACCGGCGAAGCGGGCTGCCCCGAAGGTCGCAGGCGCGCTGGGGTTGGTCGCCTTCGCCCCGGCGCCGACGAGCGAACGCGTCCGCGCGCACGCCAAGTCGGCGTCGCAACGCTTGCAGCGCTCCCATGCCGGCGGCACAAGGTATTGACACCCCGGACATTGCCGCACAAACAGATACTTCGGCACCTATCGGACATACCTAAACAACTTGTACGTCGCGTGACCCAGGAGGCACAGATCGTCCAGGCGCGACGTCAGCGCCGCTCGAACTCGACGCCCGCAGCCTCACGGTCCCAGGTTGTCGGCGTCACGCCTTCGTCGCGGAGTTGATACTTCAAGACCCGACCCACGGGATTGCGCGGCAGATCGTCACGGAACTCGATGTAGCGCGGGATCGCGAAGTAGGGCACGCGTTCGGCGACGAAACGGCACAGATCCTCTTCGCTCACATCGGCGTCGGCTTGGAGCACTGCGGTGACCTTGACATCGTCTTCGCCGATCGGGCTCGGCACCGCATGGACCGCGCAGTCCTTGATGGCCGGGTGGGCGAACAACGACTTCTCCATCTCGAAGCTCGAGATGTTCTCGCCGCGTCGACGCATCGAGTCCTTCTTGCGGTCGACGAAGTACAAATACCCAGCGTCGTCGACACGACCGAGATCGCCGGTGTGGAACCACAGGTTGCGCCACGCGGCGACGGTGTCGGCAGGTCGGTTCCAGTAGCCGGCAAACATCCCGTCGGCCTGGCGAGGTCGACAACAGATCTCGCCGCGTTCCCCGGCGGCGACAGGCTGATCTTCGTCGTCGAGCAACACCACCTCGAACTCGACCTGGTTCAGCATTCCAGCCGCGCCGGGCCGGTTCTCGACCCCCGGCGGCAACGCGGCGATCAACGACGCCTCGGTGAGACCGAACCCGCCGCTGAAGGTCGCGCACCCGAATCGCTCGCGCCAGATGCGGTCGATGTCAGGTGGAATCGGTGCCGCCGCGCACACCCGCAGACGATGTCCGGACATGTCCGGATGATCAGCGGCGTTGGCGATCAGCGTGGCGAGGCTGCCGAGCATCGATGCCATCGTCGCACCCGTGCGTTGGATCTCGGGCCAGAACCCGCTGACCGAGAACTTGCGGGCGATGCTGGCGCGCCCACCGATCACGAGCGTGCCGACGACACAGATCGAGATCGCATTGAGGTGGAACAACGGCAGCGGAGTCCACACGACGTCGTCGGAGGTGCGTTGCCACGCCCGGGCGATCTGCACGCTCATGCTGACGACGTAGTTGTGCGACAGCATGCAGCCCTTGCTCGGGCCCGTCGTTCCTGCGGTGTAGATGAAACACGCAAGGTCGCCGGGGCCGACGTCGGCATCGTCGACGTGCGGCCCGTCGAGGTCGGACAACTGCCCGACGCTGAGAACGTGGCGCAACTCGGGCGTCTCGGTTTCCGACACCGTGTCGTCGGCACGTTCGGCCAGATCATCGGCGATGACGAACACCACCGCGCCGCTGTCGGCGAGTTGGTGACGGAGGAACTCGCCCTTGTAGGCCGTGTTGATCGGTACCGCGATCGCACCGAGTCGCACCGTCGCGAAGAACAACACAACTTGTTCGGGTGCGTTCTCGACCAGGCTCGCGACGCGATCCCCGCGCTGCACACCGAGTGCGGCGAGCCCCCGAGCAACGCGGCGACTCTCGTCGTCGACGCGCCGAGCCGTCCACTGGTCGCCGTGAAAGTCGAGATAGTCACCGTCGGGGTCCGCGGCGAGACGCCGCGCCAACGCCGCGAGAATCGTCGTGCGCACCGCCTCAGTCATGGGCGGACGCTCGCGAACACGATGTGGACGGGTTGGCGATCTGCATTCGATGTTTGTAGCCGAGACTGGTTGCTCACGTGCGACCACGAGTCCGTCGAGAATTGTCCGTCGAGAATTGTCCGTCGAGAACCATCATCGTTTCGTCACGCGCCGGGCCGGGTCAAACCTACGCCCGGTGCTCGCCCAGGATGTGAGCGCTTCCGGGGTGGAGCCGCGGGGCGAATCAGGCCAGGGTGGCCGCGACTTGGTCGAAGTGCTGTTCGTGGGACCCGAAGTGGGTGTCGAGCACCCACGCCCGCTTGAGCCAGAGGTGAACGTCGACCTCCCACGTGTACCCCATGCCGCCGTGCACTTGGGTCGCGTCTTTGCCGTTGCGGATCGCCGCTTCGCCGGCCAGCGCCTTGGCGACGCTGATCGATCGCCGCAACCCGGGCACATCCGTCGCGTCGAGATGCGCGCCGGCCTGGTACACCGCGGCGCGAGCGACTTCGGTCCGCACGGCCATGTCGGCAAGAAGATGTTTGATCGCTTGGAATCCACCAATCGGGCGATCGAACTGTTGGCGTTCGAGCGCGTACGCGACCGACGTCGTCGTGAGGCGCTGCGCGATCCCCAGACACAACGCCGCGGTCAACACCGCGCCCCGATCGCGCCACGACTGCGCGTCGACGTTCGCGAGCGGCGAACCCGTCGGCATCGCCGAGAGACGCCAGACCGGCGAAAGCGGATCGAGCGGCCAGTCGAGTTCGACCGCGCCTGCAAGCAACGAAGACGCAGGGTCGGCCGTCACGGAGTCGAGACCGAGCACAAGAACTCGGTCGAGCCGATCCAGGTGCTCGACGATCGGCGCCGCGTCGTGGTCGATGGCCGCGGCCACCGAGCCGTCGCCGAGGAGGAACGACGCGACGATCGGGCCTGGCACGCAGAACTCGCCCAATTGTTCGAACACGACGGTCGCGTCCGCCCACGAGAACCCGTCGGCGATCAGGCTGAACACGCCCGCGTCGGCGAGTTCGGTGAACATTGCTCGATCGAAACCCTCGCGGATCCGTTCGGGACCAAACCGTCCGTCGAGCAGCGCACGGATCCCATCGCGCAGCGCGATCTGGTCGTCGTCAAGGTCGAGATTCATGGCAGGTCGACAGTCATGGGCGATCGAGGTTCATGGCTCAGCGAGGCTCTCGGGGCAGTCCGAGCACTCGCTCGGAGATGATGTTGCGTTGGATCTGGCTCGCGCCCGCTGCGATCGTGAGCGACTGGGTCCGTAAACGCTCCTCCACGAGCTCGTTGCCCGCGATCGATAGCGCCTCGCGTTCGAGCACGCGGAGGCACAACTCACCGAATCGCTGCCGCGCCTCGCTGTACGCGAGCTTGATCATCATGGCGCCGGGTCCGGGGACTCCGCGCTCCGACTGGCTCACGTTGCGCTTCGTCAACGACCACAGCGCGTCGAAGTCGGCGAGGCTACGGCCGAGCTCGCGTCGCGCAACCGGGTCGTGCACCAACGCAGCGAGATCGCCGCAGAGCCGCAATGAGTCGATGAGTTCGCTCACGAATGCGGTGCCGCGCTCGTACTTGAGCGTGACGTTCGTGACGCGCCAGCCATCGTTCTCGGCCCCGACCCGGTTTGTGACCGGAACCCGCACGTCGGTGAGAAACACTTCGCAGAACTCCGAGCTACCCAGCGTGGTCTTGATGGGACGAATCTCGATCCCGGGAAGGTCCATCGGCAGAATCAGCCACGAGATGCCGCGGTGCTTCGAGGCCTCGGGATCGGTTCGCACCAAGAACTCGCCGACGTCGGCAATGTGCCCGAAGCTGCACCAGATCTTCTGCCCGTTCAAGACATAGTCGTCGCCGTCGCGCTCGGCGCGCGTCCGTAACGCCGCGAGGTCGCTGCCCGCATTCGGCTCACTGAACCCCTGGCACCACACCTCGTCGCCCGCGAGGATGCGGGGCAGGTGGGTGGCCTTCTGCTCCGGCGTACCTTCCTCGACGAGGGTCGGTCCGGCGTGCAAGGTCCCGACGAAGTTGACCCCGACGTAGGGCGCCTTCGCCTTGGTCGTTTCCTCGAAGAAGATCAGTTGCTCGGTCGGCGTTCGGTCGGCTCCGCCGTACTCCTTCGGCCAGTTCAATCCGGCGTAGCCACCATCGAAGAGCCGCTTTTGCCAGTCGGTGTCGAACCGTCGACGCGCGGGCCAATCCTCGCGGTGCGGCATCTCGGGCAACTTCGGCAGTTCGCGAACGAGCCACTCGGCGAGTTCGGACCGAAACGCTTCGTCGGCGTCGGAGGCGCGCAGCTCCACGGACGGGAGGCTAACGACCGGCCCCTGGGGCGGCCGCATCGTTCGCCACGGCGCCCAGGGCGTGCAACGAACCGCCGACGTCGGGGAGCTCGATGTCGATCGCGGTGAACTCGATCGACCCTCCGAGTCGCGGCGTCGTGTACAGCGGCGTCGACGCGACGAGCTGGAGCACGAGCGATCCACCGTCGTCGGGCGCGTGCCACGCCACCGCCTCGAGGTCGACCGCCAGCTCATGATCGTCGCCATCGAGCACGACCGCGATCGGCGTGATCTGTCCTCCGACCACCGCGCCCGACACCGGATCGACGAGTTGCGCGAACACCCGAGTCGGCCGAGCGCCGGCCTCGGGGGTATCCGCTCGTCCGCGATAGCGCAGGCGAAGCCGCGGTCGACCGACGATGAGCGCGTCGGGAGCAACCTCGACGTCGGCTTCGAGGGTGTGTGGGCTCGCAACGAGCGCGGGCGTGATCAAGCGCATGACGTTCGCCATCCCGGCCGCGGTCGAATCGTCGGCGGCGGGTGGACCGGCACGGCTCGCGGCGACGAGCGCCAGCGTTCCGGCGCCGCTCCCCCGCGCCGAGGCGCGCACCGGCAGCGGCCACGTATCGCTCGACCAATGAGCCCCGGTTTGATCCACGGTGGTGAACAGTTCGCCGGGTCGTGCGTCGATGCGCCGCACGTGGCGGTCGAGCCAGGCGACCACACGCTCGGCAACCCACGCGTCGTCACGGCCCGTCGGACACACCCCATGTCCTCCGCAGTACCAGACCATGGCGGCGGGCCCGCCGCCCGCGCGCACCCGCTCGAAGACGCGGATCGCATCGTCGAGCGTGAACAGCGTGTCGACAGTTCCTTGCACGACCAACGTCGGCGCCTCGATCGCGTCGACGAGTGCACCCGGACCCAGCGAGTCCAGGTACGTGAGCTCGCCTGCACCCAGCACACCATCGTCGTTGGCGATCTCCGCGATCGTCAGCAGTTCCGGGGCCAGTGTCGCGTCGGTCGACGACACGAGCAGGTTGATCCACCCGACCTTCGTCGTGTCGTCTTTGGCGAGGCTGTTGCGCCACGTCGAGGTGACCATGTTCGGCGCGATCGCATCGACCCGACAATCGATCGCCGCGGCGACAAGCTGGATTCCCGCTCCGTACGAACCGCCGAACATACCGAGCCGTGGATCACGGGCGCCGTCGAGGACCACCTCGGGACGCGTCGCAATCCAGTCGACGATCGCGATGACGTCGCCGCCTTCGATCGCCGGATCGCCGAGCGCAACGACCCCGTCGGATGCGCCGAACCCGCGACGATCCCACGTGACGACGTTGTACCCGCGCCGCGTAAGTGCGTCGATCGCCAACGAGCCCGCGAACGCTTCGCTCGGTGTGTCGAGGGTTGCGCCGAGGCTGGCCCACCCCGGACTGACGAGCAACGTCGGCGCGGGCACCCGCACCGCGGGAACGAAGTTCACGCGCAGTCGGACGTCGTCGTGGGACATGAGATCGTACGAATCACGATCGACCGCCGTGACGTTGGCGCCGGGAGCGCCACCGCGTGCGGGCGGCGGCGGACACGAACGCGCCTCGGGGAGCTCCGCGATGGTGGTCGATGGTGCGCCGGTGACCTCGTCGTCGTCGGTGGTCGATCCAGCACCGCGTGGCTCCGACGAACACGCGCCGAGCCCCAGCAGTCCGGCGACGACCCCCGCGACGACGGAGCGTGGGGTCAACACTCCGTTTCGGCGCGCTCGGGATCGACCAGGAACTCGACGATCAACGCATCGACACACGAATCACCGGCACCGAACGCCGTGTGCTGGTTGCTCTCGGCCACGAGGAGCGGCGCGGCGAGCTGTTCGGCCAAACCTTCGGCCCACTCGATCGGCGTCGCCGGGTCACCGTCGGTGGCGGTGACGAGAATCGGCGTCCCAGCGGCAACCTCGATACGACGGGGCGCCGCGGCCGGGTCGGGTTCGACCGGCCAGTACACGCACGGCAAACCGAGCCAGGCGTTCGCTGCGCCCAGGAAGGGCGCATCTGCCGTGAGGTCGTCGCCGAGGTCCCGAACCGAATCCAGCGTCGGGCGCAGCGAGTCGACGCAGCCAATTGCGTAGAAGGCCGCCATCGACCCGTCGTAGTCGTTGTCGTCGATCCGGCCGGTGTACAGATCGGCAAACTCGAGCAACTGCGACCCGTCGCCCTGCGCGGCTTCGGCCAACGCCTTCGCCAAGAATTCATAGGCCGCATCGCCTGAGTAGAGCGCAACGGCGACGCCGAGGTCGGCCTCCCCCGGACCCAGTCCGCGTTCCGACCCGCCTGCGTCGGCGTACAACCGTTCGGCGTCGATCTGGGCCATCAGGCGACGGAAGCCATCACGCGGATCGGCGGGCGAGAACTCGCACTCGTCCTCCTCGCACCATGCGAAGAAGGCTTCGCGCGCGCGCTCGAAGCCAATGCTCTGCTGTGTCGTCGTCGCCGCCGGTTCGAGGCTCGGATCAACCGGACCGTCGAGCACCAACGCTCGCACTCGTTCGGGGTGAGCCTCCGCGTAGCGGACCCCGAGGTAGGTGCCGTAGCTGAACCCGAGATAGGTCAACCCGTCGTCGCCGAGCGCGGCCCGGATGGCGTCCATGTCCTCGACGGTCTGGGTGGTGGACAGGAACGGCAACAGATCGCCGTGCTTCGCCGCGCAATCAGCCGCGAAACGCTCGGCGGCTTCGACGTTGTCGGCTTCTTCGGCTGCGGTGTCGGGCGACTTGTCGGTTGCGAAGAAACCATCGAGGTCCTCACCGCAATCGACGGCAGTGCTCGCTCCGGTGCCCCGCGGATCCCATCCGACGAGGTCGAACCGATCGAGGACCTCGTCGGGAAACTGCGACTCGAGCGCCTCGGGAAGGTCGCGACCGGCCGCGCCGGGCCCGCCCGGATTCAGGAGGATCGCGCCGACGCGTTCGTCGGGCTTCTCGGCTGGACGCATCGCCAACGCCAGCGTGATCGTGTCGTTGGGCTCGTCGCCGAAATGGTCGCGCGGAACTTCGAGCTCCCCGCACTGCAAACCGCCGCAGTCGTCCCACTCGATCGCGCTCGACGCGGAGCCCTGGTCGGTCGTGCTCGGCGAGCCGTCGTCCGGCGACGTCGTCGGGGCGTCGGGATCATTTCCGGTGTCACGTCGACTGCTCGTGCCATCACGACCGTCGATCGTGTCGCCGGACGAACACGCACTGACCAGCACGAGCGCCGCGGCCATCGCGGCGAGACGCCGAACCCGGGTGTCGCCCCAAGTTCGCGCGCGGGCGTTGGGCGTAGTGGAGCGTTCGGGCACCGCCGAGGTCGAGGAATGCATCCGGTGAGCCTAGGTACGACGCCGGGCCGGGTTGCGTCGTACGCTCCGCGGTCGTGTTTCGCCTGACCAGCCGGGTCGAACCGGACTTCCTGTGGGCCATGCTCTACGAGGCAGTGTTCTGGCGCGACCTCGGCGAAGAGGAACGTCCGCCGCTCGCCGAGTTGCGCGAGCAGCGATGGTTTGCGCGCTACGTCGACGGATGGGGCCGTGCGGGCGACACCGCACTCGTGGCGCTCGACCGCAACAACGAAGGCGTCGGTGCGGCGTGGTACCGCACGTTCGCTCCCGACGATGCCGGGTTCGGCTTCATCGATGCCGACATCCCCGAGATCTCGATCGGCGTGTACGGAGAGTTCCGCGGTCGGGGTGTCGGCTCGTTGTTACTCGGATCGCTCATCGTGCGTGCCCGCGCGCACGATCTTCCTGCGCTGTCATTGTCGGTTGCGGCCGAGAACCCCGCCCGACGCTTGTACGAACGACTCGGGTTCGTTGACGTCGCCGACGGCGACGGCTCGATCACCATGCGATTGGACCTCCAGTGACAGACCTCGACCTCGAGCAGCCGAACTCGACCGGTCGCACCGCAACGCGCGGCAATCGAGTCGCACTGGCCGTCATCGGCGTCGGGTTTCTCGCGGTGTTCGCCGCGCTCATCGGCGGGTTCGCGATCGGACGGTCGGCCGAACCCATCGGCGACGCCGGACCCGCCGTCCAAGACGCGTGCGTGCGCGCCCACGGGGACCTCAAGGCCTTCGGACCGATTCCTGACGACGCCGACGAGATCGCGCTCGCCGATCGAGTCGACCGCGAAACCACACGGTTGCGCGAGATGCTCGACGAGATCCGGGTTGCCGACGCTGGCAACGCCGCAGGGCAGGCCGCGCTGAACGGCTGGATCGCCGATTGGGATCGTTTGCTCGACGCGCGCGACGCCGCGTCGGCGAAGGTCCGCGGCGGCGAAATTCCCGACACATGGCTCCCGCCTGCCGTCGACGGCAAGGTCGAGGGGATCGACGGACGAATGGACGAATACGCGCGCCGTGAGATCCTGACGGCGTGCACGACCGACGTACTCGAGGCCGACAACCTCGACGGAATCCGCACCTACCGAAGCATCGAGGAGTAGCACGAACATGGCACGTCTCGACGAGAAGGTCGCAGTCATCACGGGCGGCGCAAGCGGGATGGGCAAGGTCGCCTCCGAGCGGTTCGTGGCCGAAGGCGCTCGCGTTGTCGTCGTCGACTTCGACGAAGCCGGAGGACGGGCGGTCGCCGACGCACTCGGCGATCGGGCGACCTTCGTGCGCGCCGACGTCTCGAACGAGGCCGACTGCCAGGCGATGGTCGCCCACGCGATGTCGACCTTCGGCGCGTTGCACGTGCTCTACAACAACGCGGGCGTGTTTCCCAACGACGACGGTGGTGTGCTCGAGACGCCGGAGTCGACCTGGGATCGAGTGATGGAGATCAACCTCAAAGGCGTCTGGCTGGGGTGTCGCGCGGGTATCCCAGCGATGGTCGAATCCGGTGGCGGCTCGATCGTCAACGTCGCGTCGTTCGTCGCGCTCATGGGTGCCGCAACCGCGCAGATTGCGTACACGTCGTCAAAGGGCGGCGTCCTCGCAATGACTCGCGAGATCGCGGTCGAGTGGGGCCGGCGTGGCATTCGGGCGAACTCTTTGTGTCCCGGCCCGGTCGACACTCCCCTGCTCGCCGAACTCATGAGCGATCCCGCTCGCAAGGCCCGCCGGCTCGTGCACATCCCGATGGGGCGGCTCGCTCAGGCCCACGAGATCGTGAACGCTGCGTTGTTCCTGGCGTCCGACGAAGCGAGCTACATCACCGGCAGCCAGCTCGTCGTCGACGGTGGCATCACCGCGGCCTACGTCACGCCTGAATAGCGCATCTCGCGTCCCTCCGGGACCCTCGGCCGTCGCCGGACGACGACTACCGCGCGGTAACTCTGCTGATCGACCGAGCTTTCTTCGCGTTCGGTCGGCCACCCAACGCGACACGTCGTCCAAAAAGGCCGGGGATGCGTGACAGGCCGCCGGGCGCCGTGTCACAGTGCCCGTGCAGCACCACCTTCAATCGGCATACGAGCACGGGGGTTCTCGATGACCGCTTCTCACGACGCTGACCGCCAGCGCCTCCACGAACTGGGTTATGCCCAAGAGTTGAACCGCAGGATGGGTTGGTTCTCCAACTTCGCCATCAGCTTCTCGATCATCAGCATCCTTGCGGGCGGAACGACGACGTACTACCTCGCGGGCTTTGCCGGCGGGCCCCGCATGATCACGCTGGGATGGATCATCGTCGGCTTCTTCGCGCTGCTCGTCGGCATGGCAATGGCTGAGATCGTGTCGGTGTATCCCACCGCGGGCGGCCTCTACTACTGGTCGAGCAAACTCGCACGGAAAAACGGTGCGATGTGGAGTTGGTTCACCGGGTGGTTCAACCTGATCGGTCAGATCGGTGTCATCGCCTCGGTCGACTATGCGCTCGCACTGTTCACGCTCTACCTCTACAAGTTGTTCGAGAACGACTTCGTGATCACGAAGTACTGGGCCTTCCTCGTCTTTGCCGTCATGCTCGGACTGCACGGCCTGATCAACTCTGCCGGCGTCAACGTTGTCAAGAAACTCGGCGACATCAGTGTTTGGTGGCATGTCGTCGGCGTCTTGGTGATCTTCGTGCTGCTCCTGGTCGCTCCGGACAACCGCGAGGGATTCGGATTCATCTTCGACTACAACAACGGAACCGGCTGGACGAACAACGGCGGATCGAGCTTTCTGCCGGGGCTCTACGCCTGCATGATCGGGTTACTCCTTGCGCAGTACACCATCACCGGATTCGACGCGTCGGCGCACGTCAGTGAGGAGACCCACGATGCTGGGCGCAGCGCGTCGATTGCCATTGTGCGTTCGATCTACGTCTCGGCAATCGCGGCGCTGATCCTCAACATCGCAATGCTGCAGGCGACACCGAAGGGGCAGTTCAGCAACCTCATCCTCGGCGTCGACGGCTTCTACGCAACCGGAGGCGCGAATGCGCTCGCCGTCCCGCTCGGTGGCATCGGAGCGAAGTTGCTCATCGCGATCTGTGTCGTCGGTCAGTTCTTCTGTGGCATGGCGTCGGTGACCGCCAACTCCCGCATGATCTACGCATTCTCCCGGGACGGCGCAATGCCCGGACACAAGTTGTGGCACCGCATCAACCCGCGCACCCGCACGCCAACGAACTCGATCTGGCTCGGGTGCGGACTTTCGCTCGCCGTCGGGGCGCTGTCGCTTTACCAGGCGAACGACTACTCCGTGGCGTTCTTCGCGATGACGGGGATGTGCGTCGTCGGGCTGTACATCGCGTACGTCATCCCGATCTACCTTCGGCTCACAAACCCTGACTTCAAACAAGGCGAGTGGAACCTCGGCAACTACAGCAAGCTCGTGGGTTGGACCTCGGTTGCTTGGGTCGGCTTCATCACGATCTTGTTCTTCGCACCCCCGTTCTGGCCCTTCTGGCCGATCGGCGGGAGCACCGACTTCGACGGCGTTCCCTTCTACCACCTGTCCAACGTGAACTTCACCGGTCCGATCATCATCGGACTGTTCGCCGTCGTCGGCGTGTGGTGGTTGGTCTCGGCGAAGAAGTGGTTCAAGGGGCCGCAGGTGCAGGGAACTCCTGACGAGCTTCGCCTGATCGAGGACGCGCTCGAACGCGGTGACGTTTCGACGTTCCGGAAACTCGAAGACGCCGAGGACGCACGAGTCACCGAGCGGCAGCACGGCCACTGACGCGTCGTTGAGCACTTCCGAGTTTGCATCACTTCTCGCACGTGTGCCCGGCTGGAACGGCCGGGCACACGTCGTGCGTGCACTCGACGGAGGAATCACGAACCGAAATCTGTTGATCGCAGTCGGCGAACAACATCACGTGTTCCGGGTCGCGGGCAACGACACGAACCTGCTCGAGATCCGTCGCGACGTCGAGCACCAAGCCGCCACCCGGGCCGCAAGGCTCGGCATCGCGCCGCCCGTGACCGCATTCCTCGAACCCGAGGGTTATCTCGTCACCGAGTTCGTGACGGCGCAGGCCCTTTCCTCCGACGAGATGCGCCAGACCGATCGAATCCGTCAGATCGCGGCGCTCCTGCGCACCTTCCACGCCACTGCGCCGCTCGCCGGCGACTTCGATGCGTTCGCCGTGCCCCACCTGCACGCGGCCGCAGCCCAGTCCCGAGGCGTCGAGGTTCCCGAACCCGATTTCGTCAAGGCGACGGAAGCGGCAGAACGGATCCGGCACGCGTTCGCCGCGTCGCCCGAAGGCCACCGTCCATGTCACAACGACCTACTCAATGCGAACTTCCTCGTCGACGGGGCGCGCATCTGGTTGCTCGACTGGGAGTACGCCGGGAACAACGATCGCTACTTCGATCTCGGCAATCTCTGCGTGAACAACAGTTTCGACGAGGCGGAGCGAGACGAACTCCTCACCGCGTACTTCGGCTCGGCATCGGTCCGGCGTCGTGCCAGACTCCGGCTGATGATGATCATGAGCGACTTTCGCGAGGCGATGTGGGCGGTGGTCCAGCAAGGCATCAGCACCCTCGACTTCGACTACCGGGCCTATGCGGCCCGGCACTTCGACCGCCTGCACGGCGCGGTCGCCGACGCCGAGTTCGAGTCGTGGCTGGTCGCGGCGACGGCGGGTGAACCCGATGCGTGATCGGGCGCGGGTCGTCGTGGTCGGCGCCGGGATCGGTGGCGCGTCGATTGCCTGGCATCTCGCGCAACGCGGCGAGACGGATGTGGTCGTGGTCGAACGCTCCGAGCCCACGAGCGGTTCGACGTTCCACAGCGCCGGCCTGGTCGGCCAGCTCCGCGGATCGCTCCCGCTGACGACCATGATGATGCACAGCGTCGATGTCTACCGGCGGCTCGAGGCGGACGCCGAGCGCACCGGTCGATCGACGGGTTGGCGCGAGGTCGGGTCGTTGCGCATCGCCTCGACGACGCCTCGCATGGAGGAGCTGCGCCGCCAGTACGGCTGGGCGCAGACCTTCGGGCTCCCGATGGAACTGCTGTCGGCCCGCGAGTGTGTCGACAAGTTTCCGTTGATGAGCCCGGACGGAGTGCTGGGCGGTGTCTGGCTGCCCACGGACGGGTTCCTCGACCCGAGCGGCGTGACCCACGCGTTCGTCGGCGGCGCCAAAGATCTCGGCATCGAGTTCGCGACGGGCGTTCGCGTCATCGGGTTCACGATCGACCACGGCCGAGTGCGCGCCGTCGTCACGGACCACGGCACCATCGAATGTGACGTCTGCGTGCTCGCATGCGGCATGTACACACCCGACGTCGCCGCACTCGCGGGTGTGAACGTTCCGATCGTGCCGATGGCGCACCAGTACCTGATCACCAAACGGGTCGACGGAGTCACCGACGATCTCCCCCAACTGCGTGACCCGGACAACCTCGTCTACTTCCGACGCGAAGGCGACGGTTTGGTGCTCGGCGGTTACGAACGTGACCCCGCGCCGTGGTCACTGCACGGAGTTCCGGACGACTTCAACAACAAGCTGCTGTCCGAGGACTGGGATCGGTTCGCCCCGATCATGGCGAACGCGTGTCATCGCGTGCCCGCCGCCGAGTCGGCCGACATCGTGAGTCTCGTCAACGGCCCCGAAGGCTTCACACCCGACAACGAGTTCGTGCTGGGCGAAAGCCACGTGCACGGCTTGTTCGTCGCGGCCGGGTTCTGCGCGCACGGCATTGCGGGCGCGGGCGGAGTCGGTCGAGCGATCAGCGAGTGGATCCTCGACGGCCAACCCAGTTTCGACTGTTGGAAGATGGACATTCGCCGCTTCGGCGCGCAGTACCGATCTCGCGAGTTCGCGCTGGCCCGCTCGGTCGAGGTGTACAGCACGTATTACGACATCCACTACCCCAACGAAGAGAAGCATGCGGGTCGGCCCCTGCGGCGATCGCCTGCGTATTCGCGGCTGGTCGAACTCGGGTGCGTCTTCGGCGAGAAATCGAGTTGGGAGCGACCGAACTGGTTCGCGCCCAACGAACGAGCCGAGCACGACAACCAGCGACCGGCCGGGTGGGCAGGTGAGCACTGGTCGAGCGCGCTCGTGACCGAAGCTCGAGCGGCCCGCGACACCGCAGTGCTCTTCGACGAGACGAGTTTTTCGAAACTCGAACTCGAGGGTCCAGGGGCCCTGGCGTTCTTGCAACGCGTGTGCGCCAACCAGATCGATCGTCCGGTCGGATCGGTCGTCTACACCCAGCTGTGCAACCAGCGGGGCGGCATCGAATGCGACCTGACCGTGACCCGGGTCGGCGCACAGCGCTTCCTTGTCGTCACCGGCACTGCGTTCGGCCAACACGACCTGGGGTGGATCCGCACCCAACTCGACCGCGAGCCGCCGGCCGAGCCGGTCCACGCGCGCGATGTCACATCGGCCTCTGCGTGTTTCGGCGTGTGGGGTCCGCGTGCGCGCGACATCCTCGCTCCGCTCACGCGCCAGCCCCTCGACAACGAGGCGTTCCCGTACCTCACCGCTCGCGAGTGCAGCATCGGCGCGGTGCCGACCATCGCGTTGCGGGTCACCTACGTCGGTGAACTCGGCTGGGAGCTGTACTGCCCCACCGAGTACGGACAGGCGTTGTGGGATCTGCTCTGGGAAGCAGGTGCCGAACACGGTCTCGTGGCGGGCGGGTATCGCGCCATCGACTCGTTGCGCATCGAGAAGGGCTACCGGGTGTGGGGCGCCGACATCTCGCCGGACGACACCCCGTACGAGGCCGGACTCGGGTTCGCGGTCGCGCTCGACAAGGGCGTCGACTTCGTCGGGCGAGCCGCGTTGGCCGACCAGAAGGCCAACGGCGTTACGAGACGGCTCCGCGCCGTCCAACTCGACGATCCGACGGCAGTGGCCCTCGGCTCCGAACCAGTACGCATCGATGACAAGGTCGTGGGTCGAGTGACCAGCGGCGGCGTCGGCTACCGCACGAATGCCTCGGTTGCGTACGTCTACGTGCCGGCCACGCTCAGCGAGTTCGGACGATCGGTCGACGTCGAGATCTTCGGCGATCGGGTCCGCGGCACGATCGTGCGCGACCCGATCTGGGACCCGTCGGGCGAGCGCCTCCGGGCCTAGAACGATTCGATCGACGGCCTCGTAGGATCCGCCCGACGTCGATGGACACGAGCGACCAGGAGATCACCATGGTGCCGGGAATGTTGAGCGCGAGCGAACTCGAAGAGCGGATCCGCAACGGCAGCATCGATACGGTCCTCGTGACCTTTCCCGACCTCCAAGGTCGGTTGATGGGCAAACGGGTGACCGGCCACTTCTGGCTGAAGCAGATGCGAGGTGGCGACGGCGAGGTCCACGCCTGCAACTACCTGCTCGCGGTCGACAGCGAGATGAACGTCGTTGCGGGCTACGAGTACGCCAACTGGGACAAGGGCTACGGCGACTTCGCGCTCGTGCCGGACCTGGCGACGATCCGGATGATTCCGTGGCTCGAGAAGACGGCGCTCGTGATGTGCGACCTCGTCGAAGAACACGACGGCAGCCCGGTGGCCGTGTCTCCCCGACAGATCCTGAAAGCCCAGATCGCCAAGGCGGCCGCCCTCGGCTACCGCGTGTACGCCGGGAGCGAACTCGAGTTCTTCTTGTTCAAGGATTCCCTCGACGAGGCGGCGGCGAAGCGGTACCTCGACCTGACGCCGCATTCGAACGTCGTGCTCGACTACCACATCCTTCAAACGAGCCGCGACGAGTATCTGATTCGAGCCATTCGCAACGGCATGGACGGCGCCGGCGTGCCCGTCGAGTTCTCCAAGGGCGAGGCCGGCTATGGCCAACATGAGATCAACCTCGAGTACGCCGACGCGTTGACGATGGCCGATCGGCACACGATCTACAAGAACGGCGCGAAGGAGATCGCCCATCAACACGGACGAGCGATCACGTTCATGGCGAAGTACTCGATGGACGACGTCGGATCGTCGTGTCACATCCACTCGTCGGTATGGGACGGCGACGGCACGACGTCGCTGATGTACGACGAGCACGCCGAACACCACTTCTCGACCGTCGGCCGCGGGTGGCTCGGCGGCCTCATTGCCACTGGTCGCGAGTTCGCGTGGATGTACGCGCCGACGGTCAATTCCTACAAGCGCTATCAGCCCGAATCGTGGGCGCCGACCGCGCTCGCGTGGGGCCACGACAATCGCACGTGCGGCTATCGCATGGTCGGCCACGGCCAGTCGTATCGAGTCGAGTCACGCATTCCCGGCGCCGACGCGAACGCCTACCTGGCGTTCGCGGCGACGATCGCCGCTGGACTTCACGGGATCGAACACGGCATCGATCCGCCTACGCGCTTCGATGGCAACGCGTACGTCGCGCCCGACGTCGCTCGCGTGCCGTGGAACATCGTCGAAGCCATCGAGGAGTTCGAACACTCCAAGGTTGCCCGCGCCGCATTCGGCGACGCGGTGCACTTCCATCTGCTCAACACCGCAAAGCAGGAGTGGGCCGCGTTCAACCGAGCTGTGACCGACTGGGAACTCAAACGAAACTTCGACCAGTGGTGAGCCACGGACCGGCCGCGCGGCCGTTGATCGCGCTCACTGCGCGCCGGCTCGGCGACGGTCGGGTCCGGGGCTGGCACTCGGGCGGGATCGGCGAGCGCGAGGGATACCTGCAGCGGGTGCGGGCCGCCGGCGGTTGGCCGGTGTTGTGCGATCCGGTGCCGATCGACGCGCCGGAGGCCGAGGCGTTCGTGACAAGGTTCGACGGCGTGTTGTTGACCGGCGGGCCCGACGTCGAACCCGAACGGTACGGCGAGGCTGCCCACCCGACCGTCTACGGCACCGACACCTTCGTCGACCACTTCGAGATGGCGCTGTGTCGCGCCGCGCTCGCGACCAACACCCCGATGCTGGCGATCTGTCGCGGGGTGCAAGTCCTCAACGTCGCGTTGGGCGGCTCGCTCTGGCAGGACATCGCCACCGAGCCGGGTGTCGAGCCGCACGGACGCCCCGGCGTTGCCGACGGCGAGTTCCTCCACACGGTCGACGTCGCCGCAGGATCCCAACTCGCCGCGATCATGCGGACGCGTTCCCCCGTCGTGTCCTGCCACCATCACCAGGCGCTTCGACGGCTCGGCGACGGGCTGACCGTCACCGCCATGGCTGTCGACGGCACGATCGAAGCCGTCGAGGTCGTCGACCGCCCGGTCATTGCCGTCCAGTGGCACCCCGAAGACACCGCAACCACCGACCCGGCGAACCAGGCCCTGTTCGACTGGCTGTGCGCGCCGCGCTGACGGCGTCAGATCGCCGCGAACGCGTCGACGACGTCCCGCACGAATCGTTCGAGCGCCGTCGCGTCCTTGGCGTGGCGGCCGAGGCCGACTGCCGCTTCGGTCACCCCCAGATCGGCAAGGTGCGTGCTCGCAGACCGAGTGGCCTCGATGTCGACGTGGCCATCGTCGGTCGTGACGACCTTCGCGCTCGCACGGACCCGCAGCGTCGCGGGATCGCGACCTGCGGCCGAAAACGCGGCGCGGAGCGCGTCGATGCCGTCGCGTAGTTGTTCGACACTCGTCGTGTGGATCGGCAACCAGCCCGCGCCGAGCGCAGCGATGCGGGCAACGTGGGCGGGTGTTGCGGCCATGCCGTAGTGCAGCGGAATCCCGGTGATCGGCGAGCACTGCACGGGTTGTGGCAGGCACCAGGTCGGCCCGAACGCCACCGTCGCCGATGCGAACGACACCGGTGCGGTTTGGGTCCACAGCGCGGCACAGGCGCGCAGACCATCGTCGAGCAGATCCCAGCGACGTGACCAATCGAGTCCACACGCGGCGTACTCCTCGCGCTGCCACCCGGGGCCGACGCCGAGATCGAGACGACCGCGGCTGATCTGGTCGAGCGTCGCGCAGACCTTGGCGAGCAGCGCCGGTGGCCGCAGGGGCGTGAGGACGATGCCTGTCCCGAGCCGGACCCGTTCGGTCACCGCGGCAATCGCGCTCAGCAGCGTCAGGGGCTCGGGCCAAGGTTCGTCGGGACCGTACGGAAAGGTTCCGAAGGGGTAGCGATCGGTCCGTTCGCCCATGACCACGTGGTCGGCCAGTACGAGCGTCGTCGCCCCAGCGGCGTCGAGCACACGCGCCGCGTCGAGCACGCGCCCCAAGTCGTTGTCGAACAGCCGACTGAACCCTGACACCGTCACGCTGACCTGCACCTTGGATTCCTCCTCGTCGTCGATCTATTGGGTCGTCGATCTATTGGGTCGTCGATTCATTGGGTCATCGATTCATTGGGACCACGACGGCGTGGAGCGGCGGGGTACCGCGTTCGCCGGCCATCGTTTCGAGCAAGTCCGTGACCCGGTCGGCCGCCAGGGGTTCGACGCGACGATCGATATCGGTCCACGGGAACTGCCGGTCGGTCAACAGCGAGAACGCCGATTGGTACGCCGCGGTGTCGACACCCAGGGCGCCGATGACCCGCAGTTCCTTGAACACGACATGATCGACGAGAAACTCGGGAACCGCACTCCCGCGCGTCCCGGCGATTACGACCGTCCCGCCGGGACGGGCGAGCGCAATCGCTTGCGCGACCGCCTGGGGCGCCTTGGCCGTGACGTCGACGACGACGTCGGCGAGCCGCCCACCCGTCGAGTCACGCAACGCCACAACGGGATCGTCGCGCGTCACGTCGACCGTGAGGTCGGCTCCGAATCGGCGGGCCATGGCCAGGCGGGGCGCGTCGCGTTCGCCCGCGCCCGTCACCATGACGGTTGCTGCGCCAGCGGTGATGGCGGCGGCGCACGCGGCGATACCGCGGATTCCGGGGCCGAGGACGGCGACGACGTCGCCGGGTCGCGTGCCTGGCACCGTCACGCCCCACCGAACTCCGGCGCCAACCGGATTGAACAGCGTTGCCGTCACGGGATCGAGGTCGTCGGGGACTCGCAGCAGCAGCGAGTCGGGCGCCAGGTACTGGTGCTCGGCGTAGCCGCCCCACAAACTCGGCGTGCGGTCGATATCGACGAAGCCGTACATGTCGCGCAATCCGTGTGCACGACAGCGGTTGTAGGAGCCTGCGATGCAGTCACCGCAGCGGCCGCACCGCTGAAACACCTCGACCGCGACACGATCGCCTGCCCCGACCGACCACCGGGCCGCGGCCGATGCGCCGATCTCGTCGATCACCCCGACGGTCTCGTGTCCGGGGACGAAGGCGAATCCGCCGTTGAGTTGGCCGGTGAACTGCTCGTGATCGGTTCCGCAGAGACCGCATGCCTCGACCTGCAGCCATCCGTCGTCGGGGTTGACGGGGCGCCGCTCGAACGACCGCTCGGCCAGCGAACGTACGGACTCGAGTACGAGCGCGCAGGTCATGGCTCGCTCAAGGGAACCGATTCGGTGCGAGGAGCGCGTCGATTCCGCCGTCGGCGAACAGCGTCGACCCGTGGACGTACCGGGCGCCGTCGAAGAGCAGCCACGCGACGACGTCGGCGATGTCGGCGGGGTCGCCCATCCGCCCGAGCGGAATCGGCAACGCTTTGATCAGGTCGCTGGTTGCCGGGTCGTCGAGCCCTTCTTGGAGCAGCGGCGTGAGAAACGGACCGGGCGCGACGGCGTTGATCCGCACGCCTCGCTCCCCCAACTCCTGCACTCGCGAACGCATCCATTTCCCGATCGCGACCTTCGACGCGGCGTACGCGACTGCGGGATTCGTGTCGGCCGCGATCGCCAGTGCTGCGGTCTCGTCGCGATCGAGGCAGGCGCGCGCGAGGTCGCCGTCTGCGCCCGGGGTGAGCGTCGTCGAGTTCGAGCAGATCAGCGCGACGGCACCACCCGGCGCGATCGACCGTTCGAGCCCTTCGACGAACGCCACCGCACCAAAGAAGTTCACGGCGATGATGCGCTCCGATGGGTGTTGCGGACCGAGTCCCGCGCACGGAACGACGCCGGCCAGCGACGACGCTCGCTCGAGGACGCCCGCGACCGCCGCGGCGCGCCCACCCGGCGACGACAAGTCGGCCGCGATCTCGACCGAATGCAGATCGACGGTGACGACGGTCGATCCGTCGGCCCGCAGACGCTCCGTGAGCGCTCGTCCCAGACCGCTCGCCGCGCCGCTCACCGCCAACGTGGATTGCACCTCACTCCCCGATCAGTTGTTTGCGCAGTTCGTGTTTCGGAACCTTGCCGCTGGGGTTGCGTGGCATCGTTTCGACGATCATCAACCGCTCGGGCGCCTTCTGGGCCATGAGTCCGGCGACGCGGCAATGGTCGAACACGTCGGCGACCGTGGGCACGTTCGCGGCGTCTTTCAACTGGATCGCCGCGACCACCATCTCGCCACGATCGACATCGGGGATGCCGAAGACGGCAACGTCAGCAACGGTGGGGTGGGTGTAGAGGCAATCCTCGACTTCCTTCGCTGACACGTTTTCGCCCTTGCGGATGATGATGTCCTTGATGCGACCGGTGATGACGAGCGTGCCATCCGCCAGGAATCGTCCGACATCTCCCGTGCGGAAGAAGCCGTCGGCAGTGAACGCCGCGGCGTCGAGCGACGGATCGGTGTAGCCGCGCATGACCTGGTGACCCGTTGCGACGATTTCGCCCTCTTCGCCGATGGCGACCTCGTGGCCCTCGCGGTCGAGCAGTTTGATCGCGACCGACTCGGTTGGCGTGCCCTCGCCCTTGATCTTGCTCTCGTCGGCCGCGTCCATGTCGGTCTGGGTCAAGATCGGCGCTTCGGTGAGTCCGTAGCCACTGGTGATGCCGCCGACGGCACTCGGCACCACCTCGCGGATCTCGTCGTGCTGCAACGGCGGTTTCGGCGAACCGCCGCCAGGGAACGCGCGAACCGTGCGGTAGGCATCGGGATTGTCGCGGGCCTCAGCGATCAACAACTGGTGGATGGCCGGCGCGCCGTTGCCGAGCGTGACGCGGTGCCGACCGATGAGTTCGGTCGAGCGAGCGGGCGTGAATGCTTCCATCAGCACGGCAGTCGAACCCGTGAGCAACGGCGTGAACACGCCGATGATCGCTCCGCCGACGTGCGTGAACGGAAAGGCCACGATGGCGATGTCGTCTTCGACGATGTGGGTCTTCTTGCAGTAACCGATTGCGCCCTGCATCACGCTGCGGTCGGTGTGTTGCGCGCCCTTCGGGTCGCTCGTCGTGCCCGAGGTATAGAAGATCCAGCGCACCGGATCGTCGCCACGAGCGGCGAACGTCTCGGGCGCGGCCGGCAGCGCGCTCGGATCGCCTTCGGGATTGTGACGGTCGGCAACGACCGCCCGTAGTCCTGCGAACCCTGCGCCCGCGTTCTCCGAGGCGACCTGCTCCGCGAGCCCGTGGTAGTCGAAGCCGTTCCATTCGCTCGGTGTGATGAGAAACTCGGTCCCGAGCTGACGGGTGATGAAGCTGATCTCGCGTTGGCGGTAGATCGGCAACATCGGGTTCTGGATCGCGCCGAGACGACAGAGCGCTCCGACGAGGACTGCGGACTCGACCCAGGTCGGAAGCTGCCAACTCACTTGCACGCCCGCTCGGATTCCCGCTGCATACCAACCGGCCGCTGCGCGCTCGACGAGATCGCGGTACTCGGCGAACGACACCGCGCGATTGTCGGCATGCAACATGATGCGATCGGGCGTGAGCTCCGCCCGGCGTTCGATCAACTCCCAGACTGACTTGGCATCGTCGAGCATCACATTGTCCTCTTCATCGGTCGTACTCCGAGGGGCCGACCCCCCGAGTCGGTCTGCCCACCGCGGATCTACAGGGTCAAGCCCCCGTCGATGGAAACGATCGAGCCGGTCATGTACCGCGCTTCGTCAGACGCAACGAAGCTGATGACCGAGGCAACTTCTTCGGGCTGGCTCGTGCCCATCGGGGTCATCGACTTTCGCATGTCCTTCCAGCTCGCACCTTCGGGGAACGAGTTGGCGAACGAACCCTGCAGCGGCGTGTCCATGCCACCGGGCGCAACACAGTTCACGGTGATGTTGCGCTTCATGTACTCGTCAGCCAGCGCCCGAGTGAGGTTGATGACACCGCCCTTCGACGCGCAGTAGGCGGCGCTGTAGGGCTGGCCCATCAGACCTGCGTTCGATGCAACGGTCACGATGCGGCCGCCATCACCGGCCAGGAAGTGTCGCAGTGCGGCTTGTGCGACGAGAAACGTGCCGGTCAAGTTGACGCCGAGGATTCGGGCCCATTCGTCGAACGGCTGATCGTGGCTGTTGGCGAGCTTGCCGATTCCCGCGCACGTCACTGCGAGGTCGAGCCCACCGAACGTCTGGGCGACAGCGTCGACTGCGGCCGCGACCGAAACCGGGTCGCCGACGTCGCAGGCCTGGGCGATTGCGCTTGCCCCGATCGCCGTCGCCGTCTCGCTCGCCGCACCTTCGGCAATGTCGAGGCACGCAACCCGGGCGCCTTCGGCTGCGAGCCGTTGTGCGGTTGCCCGCCCGAGCCCGGAGCCGGCTCCGGTCACGATTGCGCGCCGACCATCGTGTCGACCCGGGACCACCAGTACCGTGGGTTCAGCCATGGCGAGCGAATCTAACGCACCGTCAGATTTCGACGCGCGGCGGCACGCGGCCGAGATCTTCGGCGCGTTCGGAATTGCGATCACCCAGCCGTTGCTCGACCTCGTGGGCCGCAACGCCGAGCTCCTCATCGCCCGGCGGACGACCCTGATGCAGGCGTTCTTGCTCGCGCTGGGCGCCGCGGCCGTGGTTCCTGCGATCGCCGTCGCCGTCGAAGTCGCCGTCGCCCGGATCGCGCCCCGCGCCGCACGCGGTTTGCACCGGATCGTGTTGGCGTTCGCGTTCGGGCTCGTTGGGCTCCAGATCGCCAACGGCATCACCACCTCCCCCGTCGCCGCGTTCGCGGCGGCGATCGCGGCGACGATCGCGGGTTTCGGGTTGATCACCCTGGCAGCCACCACGACGTTGCTTCGCTTCCTGGCGGCCGCCCCACCCGTGTTCATCGCGCTGTTCTTGTTCTTCTCGCCGGTAACCGACGTGGTGATCGGCGACCAAACCGCTGCTCGCTCGGCCGCGGCCGAGAGCGACCAACGGGTCGTCCTGATCGTCTTCGATGAACTGCCGCTCCGGTCGCTGCTCGACGGCCGCGGCAACGTCGACGCCGAGCTCTACCCGAACTTCGCTCGTCTCGAGGCGCAGTCCACTTGGTATCGGAACACGACGACGGCGGCCGCGTTCACCCAGCAGGCTCTCCCGGCAATCTTGACTGGCTACGAACCCACCGGCGCCGACACGCTGCCGGTTGCCCGAGCTCACCCCGACAGCCTCTTCACGCGCCTGAACGGGGTCGTCGAGATGAACGTGCACGAGACCGCGACCCAGATCTGCCCTGAGTCGATCTGTGCCGGGTCGTCGAGCGGCGGGTTCTTCGAGCTGGCCGGGGCGGTCGCTCGGCTGTACGGCGAGTCGCTCGAACCCGGGTCGGACCGAACCCAGTTCGACGAAAACGCCGCGGCACGGATTCGACTGCCGACGGCTCGCCGATTCATCGCGTCGCTCGGGCCGGCGAGCAACGGACGGCTCGACATGGTGCACCTCGAGCTACCGCACTGGCCGTGGCAGTACACCGCGACCCTGCAGGACACCGGTGCCGACAACGAACTCCCGGGCGAGACCTATTTGCAATGGCCGACGGCGATCGGCGCCGAACTCGGGCGACAACGCCACCTCCTGCAGCTACAGGCGAGCGACACGCTGCTCGGCGCGATGCTCGATCGCCTCGACGCAGCCGGCATCACCGATGATTCGCTCGTCATCGTCACGGCCGATCACGGCGTGTCCTTCAAAGCCGGTGAGCCGTTGCGAAACCCCTCCGAACAGAACCTCGCCGACGTCGCCTGGGTACCGCTGTTCGTCAAGTACCCCGGACAGGCGGTTGGGACCATCGACGAACGACGGGCGACGACGCTCGACATCGTCCCGACCGTGCTGCGCGCGACCGGCGTCGACGAGGGCCCAGAGGGATTCGACCTGGATGGGTTTGCGTTGCAGGACCCCGCGCGCCGCGACCGCGAGCGTCGGATGGCAACGTTCGTCGTGTTTCCGACGCCACGCGACCTCGTGGCGGACGACGACGGACGCGTCGCAATCGACGAGTCCTTGTATGCGGGCGTGCAACAAGAACGCGCTGCGCCGATCGGCGGCGATCCCGCGTTGCGGATCTTTCGCCACAGCGCGTACGGCGACCTCATCGGCCGCACGGTCGCACCTGCCTGGATCGGCGACGACGACACCACGACGATCGCGTTCGAATCACCGGAACGTCTGCGCGACGTCGATCGCGACGCGACGATCGCTCCGTGGTTCGTGAACATCGCCAGCATCAACGGACTCGACCGGCCCGTCCCCGTCGCGATCGTGCTCAACGGTCGCATCGCGGCAGTGAGCGAAACACTCCCCCCGGACGACGGCACGTCGACGTTGGTGTTCAACCTTCCACCGGCGCTCATCGTCGACGGCGACAACACCGTCGAGGTGTATCGCATCGACGGCCTGGGACCGGCGATGCAACTCCACCGCTTCCCAAGCGTCTGACGCGTCGTCTGCGCCACGAAAACGAAAGTGGCCCGCCGGGGCGGCTGGCACCCGGCGGGCCGCGCATTGGGACCCTTGGGGGGTCGGGCCCATTGCGTCTGTGCTGCATTGATCGGCGGATTCCCGCCGCTGGTTAGGGTTCTGCGCCCAGATGAACGAGCCGCTCCTGCCACAGACCGTGATCGACGTGCTCATCTCGGCCGCCGCTGCCCACCCCGAGCGTGCGGCCTATGTCCACGACGACCGGCGGGTCACCTATGCCGAACTCGAGCAGGCGAGCGCCGGGATCGCCTCGGCCTTGGGCGACCTCGGCGTGGTTCCCGGCGACGTCGTGTGCCTCCTCGTACCGAGTTCGATCGAGTTCGCCTGCGCCTACCTCGGCGCGATGCGAGCCGGGGCGATCACGAGCGCGGTCAACCAGCGACTGGCCGGGCCGGAGCGGGCGAGCATCATCGCTCGCACCCGACCTCGAGTGACCGTTGCGCCGGACGATGCCGAAATCCCCGACGGCGCCGGCGCAATCCTGCGGGTCGCCGACCTCGCTGCCGTGTCTGCCGCACCCCGCAGCGTCGACGCGCAACGCTCCCCCGACGATCCCGTCGCAATCGTGTGGACGAGCGGCACCACTGGTGCGCCGAAAGGCGCGGTGTACGACCATGTGTCACTGCGCGTCATCCACGAAGGCATGGGCGACCTCACCGCGCCCGGCGATCGACGGCTCGTCAGCTTGCCGTTCGCGCACATGGGCTACATGACGCGCATCTGGGACGAGCTCGCGGCCGGCACCACACTCGTGCTCGTCGGCGAGCCGTGGAGCGCTGCGCGCCAAATCGAGTTGATCCAACGGGAACGCATCACGATGGTCACCGGCGTCCCGACACAATGGGAACTCGTCTTGGCGCACCCGGCGCTCGACCGCTGTGATCGATCGAGCTTGCGGCTCGCCGGCGTCGGCGGCGCAAGCGTCGCACCCGACCTCGTGCGCCGCATGCGCGAACAACTCGGCTGTGCGGTCATCACGCGCTACACGAGCACCGAGGCGGGCCTGATCAGCGGTACCCGGGTGGGCGATGACGACGAGGTCATTGCGACGACCGTCGGCGTCGCCAGCCCCGTCGTCGACATCGACATCGTCGATCACGAAACCAATGCCGTCGTCGGTCCGAACATCGTTGGCGAGATTCGTACGTCGACCCGAGCACGATTTCGTCACTACTGGGACGATCCCGAGCAGACGGCAGCCGCGTTCGACGCGGCCGGGCGGCTCCGGACCGGTGACCTCGGCCTGATCGGCGACGACGGCAACCTCCGCATCGTCGGTCGCCTCAAGGAGATGTACATCCGCGGCGGCTACAACGTCTACCCCGCTGAGGTCGAAGGGACGCTCGCCGATCACCCGGCGATCGCGCAGGCGGCCGTGGTCGGAGCGCCCGCTCCGGTGCTCGGCGAGATCGGCATCGCGTTCGTCGTCGTCGACCCAGCCCATTCCCAACCGACCCTCGACGAAGTCCGCGCTTGGTGCCGCGCTCGGCTCGCCGACTACAAAGCACCGGATCGGCTCGTCATCGTCGACACGCTCCCCGTGACGGCCGGACAGAAGATCGACAAGGTGGCGCTGAGCGCCGCAGCCAAGGAGACCGACTGATGGCGATCCAAGAAACCGGTACCGGCGATACCCGCCAGCGCCCGATCCGACTTGGCGGGGCGTTGATCACCGTGGTCGAGCCGCGCCGGGGGCACGAGGTCGAGTACAACCGCTGGTACGAACGCGATCACTTCTACGCCGGCTGCATGATCGGCCAGTGGAACCTCTCGGGCGCTCGCTACGTGGCGACCCGAGACCTGAAGGCGCTGCGCTACCCGGCCGATTCGGTGATCTGTCCCGACCCGACGAGCGGCAGCTATGTCGCGATCTATTGGATTCTCGCCGGCAAGTTCGGCGAGTGGATGCAGTGGGGAACGAACCAGGTCAACTGGTTGCACGAAAACGAGCGGATGTTCGCCGAGCGCGACCACATCCACACCGTGATGTACAAGTTCCGTACGCAGTTCGAGGCTCCCGACGGCGTGCCGGTCGAACTCGCGCTGGAGCACCACTCGCCCTATGCCGTGCTCGTCATCGGTCAACCTGCTGACGGTGTCGACCTCGAGGCCATCGATGCCTGGTTCGCCGCCCGCGACCTTCCCGGCGTCGTCGGTGCCGAGTTCACACCGGTCCCGCTGCAAGGCGACGCCCCGAAGGACATCCCGCGCATGGACCCGGCGAATCGCTTCACGCAGTTGTGGTTCGTCGACGACGACCTCGTCGCGAACTGGGACCAGACCTTCGCGTCGCTCGGTAGCGAGTTCACTGGGGCCGGAATGGGCGAGCTGTTGTGGGTCGCGCCCTTCCGCCGCACCATCGCCGGCACCGACACCTACACGGACCAGATCTGGTGACCGACTGACGAGTCAGCGACGCCCGGCTACCGTTCCGCACTATGCGGATCTTGGTAGTCGGCGCCGGCGGCGTGGGCGGAGCGATGACCGTTGCTGCATCTCGTCGGGATTTCTTCGATCATCTCGTCGTTGCGGACGTCGACGAATCACGGGCTCGGGCGGTCGCCGAACGCGTTGGCGACGCGCGCTTCACCGCGGCGAGGGTCGATGCCTCGTCCGCAGCCGACGTCGCAGCACTTGCGGCGGCCCACGCATGCGACACGATCGTGAACGCGTGCGACCCGCGGTTCAACCCCGGCATCTTCCAGGGCGCGTTCGACGCGGGCTGTACCTATCTCGACATGGCGATGACGCTGTCGGAACCGCACCCCGAACGCCCCTACGAAGAATGCGGCAAGAAACTCGGCGACGACCAGTTCGCCGTCGCGCAACAGTGGGAGCAGCGCGGTCAACTCGCCTTGTGCGGACTCGGCATCGAGCCCGGCTTCGCCGATGTGTGCGCGCGCTACGCCGCCGACCACCTGTTCGATCGCATCGACGAAGTCGGCGTTCGCGACGGCGCGAACCTCACCATCGACGGTTACGACTTCGCGCCCACGTTCTCGATCTGGACGGTCATCGAGGAGTGTCTGAATCCTCCGGTCGTGTGGGAGCGCGATCGCGGGTGGTTCTGCCTCCCGCCGTTCAGCGAGCCCGAGGTGTTCCACTTCCCCGACGGCATCGGCGACGTCGAGTGCGTCCACGTCGAGCACGAAGAGGTGCTGCTCGTGCCCCGCTGGGTCGACTGCGAGCGCGTCACGTTCAAGTACGGGCTCGGCGACGAGTTCATCGAGGTACTGTCGACGCTGCACAAACTCGGACTCGATCGCACCGCCAAGGTCAACGTTCGCGGCGTCGAGGTCTCGCCGCGCGATGTCGTGGCGGCCTGCCTCCCTGACCCAGCCACACTCGGCGACAAGATGCACGGCCGAACGTGTGCTGGGACCTACGTCACGGGCACCGGCAAAGACGGAAACCCGAGGGCGGCCTACCTGTACCACGTTTCCGACAACGAGGAAACGATGGCGAAGCACGGCTGCCAGGCGGTGGTGTGGCAGACCGCGATCAACCCGGTGTTCGCGATGGAGTTGCTCGCGAACGGCATGTGGAGCGGCTCAGGGGTCGTCGGCCCCGAGGCATTCGACGCCGTGCCGTATCTCGACCTCATGAACGACTTCGGCGAGCCCTGGCACCTCGACGAGCGCACACCCGCGTCGACGTAGACCGCTCGTCGCGCAGTTTCGACAACAGACGCAACACCTCCAGGTCGACTACAACAGCGGGAAGCTGACCTCGTACTCGCAACGAGCGACGGTTTCGCCGCCACAACCGTCGAACCCGGCGCGCCCATCGATCGAATCCACGCCGCCGGCGCCGTAGAGCAGGTTGTCGAAGCGGTTGCCGACAATCCGGTCGTCGAACGGGGATCCGTACACCGACTCGACCCGCAGCACCGTGTCGGTGCCCTCGGCGCTGACGACGCGGTTCAGCATGAGGCTCGCGCTGATCGGAGCCGGGTCGACGCCGTAGCCGATGAGGTCGTGACCGGACTGGCCGTCGATGTAGTCACGACCGGCTTCGCCGGCGATGAGGTCGTCGCCGCTCCCGGCGCAGATCGTGTCGCGGCCGCCGTGACCCCAGATCTGGTCCCAACCTGCGAGCGCCACGATGACATCGTCGCCATTCGTGCCGACCAGGATGTCGTCGTCCGGAGTCCCGACGATCGTCGCAACGAGGCCATTGCACATGTAGGGACTCGGAAGCAGCGGTGGCAGCACGATCGGTGTGGGATCGATCGGCGGCAACCAGGCGTTGGCGGGGTCGGTGGCGACCGCACCGAACACGGGAGCTGCGATCAGGGTGAGGGCGGTGAGGGCACGAACGATGCGCATGAGTTCTCCTGCGTCGGGGCGACCCGGATGGTCGGTGTCGATGGGGTGAGTGCGGGACCCATCGCCACCTCACAAGAATGCGGGCGCAAATCGTCGAGGGGATTTGTCGCGCCCACGAGCGGGATCGAACGGTGACCGGCGTCACCGAACACCGGTAGGTTCCACATCCATGGCGCTGCCCGAGACCTCGCACCCCCGCCACGTCGTCGTGGTGTTGCTCGACTCGCTGAACCGCCACCTGCTCGGCAGTTACGGATCGAGCGAGTTCGACACCCCGAACCTCGACCGGTTCGCGACAAACGCGGTGCGGTTCGAGCAGCACTACACCGGGTCGCTGCCGTGCATGCCCGCCCGCCACGACCTGCTCGTCGGCGCGCTCGACTTCCTGTGGCGGCCGTGGGGCTCGATCGAGATCTGGGAGGAGCCGATCACGGCGGCGCTGCGTCAAGTCGGGGTCACGACCAAACTCGTCACCGACCACCCGCATCTGTTCGAGACGGGCGGCGAGAACTACCACTGCGACTTCGCCGCGTGGGATTACCAGCGTGGTCACGAATCCGACCCGTGGCGCACGCGACCCGACCCGTCGTGGATCGGCGCACCGAAGTTCGGCCGCAACCTCCCCTACGACACGAACCGCGGTTGGTGGGGTGCCGAGGCCGAGTTTCCGGGACCACGTGTGATGAGCGAGGCGGCGCGCTGGATTCGCGACGAGGCACCCGCGCACGATCGGTTCTTGCTCTTCATCGACGAGTTCGATCCGCACGAACCCTTCGACACGCCCGAGCCGTACGCATCGATGTACGACCCCGACTGGGAGGGGCCCCACCTCTATTGGCCTCCGTACGCAGTCGACGCGCAAGCCAACGGCGTGCTCGACGCACGAGAAGCCCGCCAGATCCGCGCACAGTACGGCGGCAAGTTGACGATGATCGACACGTGGTTCGGCCACCTGCTCGACGCGATCGATGCGTCGCCGATGGCGAACGACACTGCGGTGATCGTGTGCACCGATCACGGTCACTACCTCGGCGAGAAGGACACCTGGGGCAAACCCCGTTCGCCGGTGTTCGATCCGCTCGGCCATACGCCACTGTTGATTCGTTGGCCCGGGGTCGACGCCGGCGTTCGGGGCGCCCTGACCACCAACGTCGACCTGTGTGCAACGCTGCTCGATGTGTTCGGCGCTTCGGTCGAACATCGGGTGCACGGCAACTCGCTCGTGCCACTCCTTGCAGGCGGCGCGTCGACCGTTCGGGAGTGGGCGTTGAGCGGCGTCTGGGGACGCGAGGTTCATCTCTTGACCCAGCCGCGCGCCGGGAGCGGCGTGGTGAAGTTCGCGTGCGCCCCCGATGGCGACAACGAACCGTTGGTCATGCTGTCGAACCGCTGGTCCACCATGCCGATCCCTGGGGTCCCCCAACTGCGGCTCCCGCGGCCCGACGACCGTGCGACGCTCGGGACCATGCCCGGCACCACGGTGCCGGTGATCCGTCAGCCGTTCCGGTCGGGCGACCTGTTGCCGTTCTGGGGCTACGGCGACTTCGCGCACGGCAGCGTCTGTTTCGATCTCGACGACGACCCCGGCGAAGACCGCAATCGCGTCGACGATGCGCTCGGACGCCAGCACCGCTCGCTGCTCGCCGACGTGTTACGTGAGGTCGAAGCACCGCCCGAACAACTCGAACGACTGGGAATGGCGTGAGCGACTCGTCCGACATCACACCGGAGCGGCTCGAGTCCGATCCCGACGTTCGCTTCACCTACGCCAACGAACGCACCTTCCTTGCGTGGAACCGCACCGCGCTCGCGCTCATCGCCGCCGGCCTCGCCGTCGTCTCGTTTCTCCCGGAGTTCGAATGGTCGTGGGGGGCACGCGCCGTCGGAGTTCCGTTGATCACGCTCGGCGCGGTCCTGTCGTACACGAGCTATCGCCGCTGGGAGGCGAACGAGTCGGCGATGCGGAGAGGCGCGCCACTGCCACCGTCGAAC
>SXGT01722834.1_pt1 | contig 67463 bp, 51 predicted proteins | sample 3176221 | NCBI WGS metagenome assembly SXGT01 (sample SAMN11356862, study PRJNA531348) | freshwater metagenome | isolation source: freshwater sample F1-120 | place: China: Fuxian Lake, Yuxi | collected 2017-12-25
AGGGCGAGGGCAAGGGCGAGGGCAAGGGCAAGGGCGAGGGCAAGGGCGAGGGCGAGGGCAAGGGCAAGGGCAAGGGCGAAGGTAGGGGCGAAGGATCTCGGAAGGGTGGGGACCAGGAGAAGAACGCTGCTGTCAAGGACGGAGCGCTCGCGAAAGAGGCCGCTCGAAACCCCACCGACAGCCGCGCCAGCGGCGGAGGAGCTGACTCTGAGGCAGGCAGCGTGGGGCGCGGGCAGCCCTGGCTTCTCAAGCTTTCCCCGGAAGTGCGCGCGGCGATACGCTCGCAGCCTCGACGCCCCCCTCCCAGAGGCTACGAGGAGCGATTGCGTCGGTACTTCGAGAGCCTTGACTTCCAACCTGCCCCCCGAGCGGAACCACGTTGACGTGATAGAAAGGACCTGAATGTCGAAGGAACCACTGGTGGCTGACGTTGAGGAAGTAAAGCGGTGCGAGGCGACTTACAGCCGAGTTCGAGATGAGCTGTCGAAGGTGATCGTTGGCCAAGATGAGGTCATCGAGCAGGTGCTCATCGCGATCTTCTCCCGGGGCCATGCCCTCCTCGAAGGCGTTCCAGGCCTCGCCAAGACTTTGCTCGTGAGCAGCCTGGCGAGATCTCTCCAGCTCCAATTCCGTCGAATCCAGTTCACCCCGGATCTCATGCCAAGCGACGTGACCGGCACCGAGGTGATTCAAGAGAACCTCGAGTCCGGAGGCCGGGAGTACAAGTTTCTGGCAGGACCCATTTTCACCAACTTGATCCTCGCCGACGAGATCAACCGTACGCCGCCGAAGACCCAGGCTGCCATGCTGGAGGCGATGCAGGAACGGCAGGTCTCGGCTGGAGGGAAGACGCATGCACTGCCGGAACCGTTCTTTGTCCTTGCTACCCAGAATCCCCTGGAGCAGGAGGGCACCTACCCGTTGCCCGAGGCACAGCTTGACCGCGTCCTGCTCTACGTAAAGGTCGGGTATCCCAGCGGTGCCGAGGAGTGGGAGATCGCGCGGCGTTTTACCAGTGGGCAGCTCAGCGAGATATCGCCCGTGATCTCGAGCGAGGACATCCTGCACGTCCAGCGGCTTGTCACTCGAGTGCCAGTGAGCGATCAGGTGCTCGGGTATGCCTGGGCACTCGTGCGCGCAACCCGCCCTGGCACGCCGGAGGCTCCTGATTTCGTCAACCGCTGGGTGAGCTGGGGCGCCGGCCCGCGCGGCGTGCTCACCCTGGTCACGTGCGCCAAGGCCCGCGCTCTGCTCTACGGCCGGTTCCACGCAACCACCGACGACGTGAAGGCCGTCGTGAAGCCGAGCTTGCGACATCGAGTGGCTGGCAACTTCGCGGCTGAAGCGGCTCAGGTATCCAGCGAGCGTCTGATCGAGTTGCTTCTTGAAGCAGTGCCGGCGGACAGAAAGTACGAAAAGCCCATTGCGTGAGTCAGAGAGCAACGTGCGGCAAAGCGTCCTGTTCAGATACCTCGATCCAGAGGTCTTGAGCCGGATCTCGGGGCACAGTCTCGAGCCTCGCGGTCTCGTCATGGGAAACCTGGCGGGTGCGCACAAGTCGCCGTTTCATGGCTTCGCGGTCGAGTTCGCAGGGCATCGCGAATACGTCTGGGGTGATGACCCGAAGCACATTGACTGGAGGGTCTATTTCACTCGCGGGAAATATTTTGTGAAACAGTACGAGATGGAGACGAACCTTGTCTGCCACCTCGTCCTCGATGTCAGTGCCTCCATGCGGTATGGCGACGGGGCTGAGCAGAAGTTGCTTTACGCCGCCAAGATGGCGGCGGCGCTCGGCCACGCGGTCGTGCGCCAGAGCGACAAGGTCTCGTTCGCTACTTTTGACGATGCTGTCCGCGGGTTCGTTTCACCTTCGCACAGCATGGCTCAGATGGTACGCATCACGGAGCACCTTGATGCCACGAAGCCGGTCGAGAAGACGCGAATGCCCGAGTGCCTTGTCGACCTCTGTGGTCGGATGCGGCGCCGGGAGATCGTCATGATCTTCAGCGATTTTCTCTGTGACTTGAAGGCTCTTGAGCCGGCACTTCAACGCCTCAGGTTTTCACAACACGAGGTGGTGCTCTTTCAGGTGCTCCACCACGAGGAGATCTCCTTCGACTTTAGTGGCCAGGTCAAGTTTGTCGGGCTTGAGTCGGCTGATTCGTTTCAGACAAGCCCGGACGACCTGCGCGCAGGCTACTTGCAGGCTCTTCAGGCCTTTCTCGTTGAGCTGACGGAGACTGCGCAGCGCAACAGGGTCGAGCATGTCCTGGTCAACACTCGACGCGATCTCGCCGAGGTGCTCGGGGACTACCTGTCGGGTAGGTGAGGCCAAGCTCACTCCAGCAATTCCTGTGGCGAGCGCCACCTGACCCCTTTGGCGGCCTCCCTGCTTCCTGCCCCGCGCACCTGTTGAAGATTCCAACAGGTTGCACGGATCTTTGATCTTGGAATCGCAGATGCCTTGCTGTCCAGCGGGTTCCACTTCGCGAAATTGCCGAGCCAGCAGCCGCGAGGGCTGCCGCGCCTCTCTGGTGGAATACGATTTGCTCACCGATCCCACCTGTGAGTCGGAGCCCTGCTTTTTGAGCGGCTCTCTGTGCCGCCACTGCGATATCCGACAAGGTCTGAATTTCAAGAGCCTCACCAGAATGCTTCGCCCTGCTGGCGGTTGGGCATGTCTCAACAGGGAATGATTCTTGGAAGGAGCTCCAGATTGGTAAGGACGGAGTGATCTTATGACCATGCTGAGAGTGACGAGTTTGCTCGGAAATATCGCATCAACTTTCTTATTGGCGATGTTAGTGACATCCTGCGGGTCAGGAGGGGGGGGTGGATCGAACAAGCCGGGAAAGCCAACAAAACCCCAGGAGCCGGGAATGTTCGGCGAGGTCTTCCCGATGGTGCTGAATGCGGTCGTTCCTGCAAGTGACGTTGTGGTACCGGCGGGCGAGGTCGTGCGCTTTGCCGTGGAAGTGCGCAATGACGATGAAGCCAGGCGGCTTGAATTTTCGTGGTGGCTCAACGGATCGAGCCTCGGTTCGAATGGGCCGGAGATAGAGGTGCTTACCGGGGAGCTGGAGGCGGGAACTCATACGGTTTCAACACGAATTTCCGACGGGCACGCGGGAGCTGCCCTGTCGTGGAAGCTTCAGGTCTTGCCAGGCAAGACTGAGAATCGCCTGCCCGTGATTCTCCAGGTAGTCCCGCCTGGAGTTGTCAAGATTTCGCCTGGGTCGCTCCTTGACCTTGGCCTCGTGGCCACCGACATCGACGGCGTGGACGAGCTCGCGTACTCATGGCTTGTTGACGGGATCCCGACGCCGACATCTGGCCCTCGCCTGCGAATGGATGGGGCCGACCTTGCGCCGGGGGAGCATGCCGTGAGAGTTTCGGTGAGTGATGGAAAAGAGCGTGTGGGCGATACGCCTGTTGAACAGGTCTGGCGAGTTTGGGTCGTCGAAGACGAGGTGACGCCGTTTCCAGTCATCACGGATGCCTGGCCTCGGGGAAACCTTCGCCTGCCGCTAGAGACCGTTGTTCGATTCGAGGTGGAGACGTCGGATCCTGACAGCGCAGCAGAGGAGGGTTTCCGTTGGGAGGTCAACGGAAACGTCCAGGCCACCACGGGCGCTGTCTTCGATCTTGATACGACTTCCGACGAGAACGCTCTCTCGCCGGGCGCCTATCGAATCACATGCTCTCTTGCGAACCCTGGCGCCGATGGTGACCTGGGTGTTGCCACGACGGGCTGGACCGTATACCTCGGGGACAGTTCCCTGGCTCTCGAGCCGAGTGCCGAAGATGACGGTGCGGAGAATGGACCGCCTGTTGCAGAAGCGGCCACTCCTGACGACCCAGACTTGACGATGTCTGCAGGTGAATCGCAGTCCTTCCGCATCGAGGCCAGGGATCCGGAGAGTGACATCTTGAGCTATACCTGGCTTGTGAACGGAGTCCTCCAGAAGGCGGATGGTCCTGCTTTCACGATCGCGACTTCGCCAGATGCTGGGCTCGCGACTCCCATCAAGGTTGAGGTCTTTGCAAGCGATGGCCATCTGCGACCCGATGACGGTGAGCTGTCCTTCGGCTCGAGACTTGGTGAATGGCATATCGGATTGGAATCGCCTCTCGCCCGGGTCCTTGGCCTGGTCTCGGGATCGCTGGTGCTCGATAACGGAAGCTCTGGAACCACCGAATCTGGAACGTGGCTTACCTCGGGCGCAGCAGGGGCTTATGGGGCCGATTCGAAGTACTCGAAGTCTGCCGGAGCGACTTATGCCTATGATTTCAAGGTGCCTTTAGCGGGGAAGTACGATGTGTTGCTCTGGTGGACCAGCGCGCCGAGTCGGTCGCAGGCGGTTCCTGTCGCTGTGAGACACAGGAGCGGTACGTCGACAATTAACGTGGACCAGCGCACCCGGGACGCGCGTTGGAACAAGCTGGGCTCCTTCGACTTCGACGGGAGCGCCAGGGTGACCCTGACTGCAAAGGGAGATGGACTCTCGACCTGTGCAGACGCGGTTTGCCTCAGCCCAGTGCTTGCATCCAATCCGCCGGGGCTGCAGCAGCCGTCAGGCGTGAGTTTCGTGATCGATGACGGAGAGCCAGGAACGTCGGCCCAGGGGACCTGGTCAGTGTCCTCGGCCCCGAATCCCCATGGAGGCAGGTCTCTCTACGCGAAGGGCTCGGGAAGCTATACGTTCAGGAGGTCCCTCGAAGCGCCCGGTCGCTATGACGTTTTCACCTGGTGGACGGAGGTTCCAACCCGAGAGCTTTCGGTGCCGTACAAGATTGTGCATACAGCCGGGACCGCGACAGTGAAAGTAGATCAACGGCAGGGTGGTGGAAAGTGGAACCTGCTTGGCCGCTACGATTTTGGTGCACGAGTCGAGGTGATGGTGACGGTTTCCGGCGCGGCCTCTGTGAGTGCAGATGCCGTTCGATTCGTTCCTGCCTCGATCGGCTCACCTCCTGCGTCACCGGGAGAAATCGTGATCGAGGATGGTGCGTCTGGCACGACCTCCACCGGGACATGGTTAGACTCGAGTGCTCCGGGCGCTCATGGGGGCGGCTCAATTTATGCCAAGGGCTTCGGTTCGTACACCTTCACGGCGACCCTCCGCAGTGCAGGAGTCCACGGTGCTTACCTCTGGTATACGCAGTGGCCCTCGCGGGAGTCCTCGGTCCCCTGTGAGGTGCGCCACTCGGCCGGGACCACTGTCCTCCAGATCGACCAGCGGTCGGGAGGCGGGCAGTGGAAGCATCTGGGAGATTTCAACTTCGGCGCAATGGCTAGCATCACGTTGCGTGTGGTGGACGCCGACACGGTTTCCGCAGACGCAATTCGGCTCGTGCCGCGGTCCTCTGGTGCGCCGGCGGCTGAGAAGCTGGTTATTGCGTGGCAGGCGCCGAACGTAAACGCCGACGGGACTCCCCTTCGAGATCTTGCCGGCTTCCGCGTGTATGTCGCCTCTGGTGGCGGGAAAATGGTCCTCCTTGAGGACGTAGGTTTCAACACCAGTTACTCGGTGAATTCCTTGGCGCCTGGAAAATATGCCTTCGCTGTGACAGCCTACGATTTTCAGAGAAATGAGAGCAAATTTACCCCCGCTCTCATGGGAAGTGTACCTTGAGAAAAACCAACCGGTTCGTCACTTTTTTGAACTGGGAAGACTCAAGGAGTGCCGTCAGTCACGCCGAGCATGACTGACTTCGCGTTGGACCGACCCCGGGATATCCCAGGAGCTCCGGGTCCATCACTTCCCTGCTGTCTCCGGCAGCAAGAAAGCTTGAGGCTATTGAGGAACCAGCGAAAGCTCTCGGGTCCTTTGCCCCGAGGGCTTCGAAGGCTTCGGGCGCTTCCTGCCGGATCTCCCCTCGGCTCCCATCGGGGGCAGGCGAATCCTCACGCGGTAGAGGGGCCGCGTCCTTGAGTGTGTGTGCGGACCGCGCCACCGTCGTGTAGCCACGAGCTGCAGTTTCGGATGCCCCGGAGAGCTGCCGAAAGGAATACGTCTGCGGTAGAGCGCCCGCACTTCCCGTGATCTCGAGCTGCCCTCCGTTCGACTCCTTGACTGGCGGTTACAATCAAGAAACTGGGTGGGCAAGCGTAGTTTCGCGAGGCGTGGGGTGGCCGATCCGCCTCTCGGGTACAATGCAAGAAATGTTTGCGCAGTTACCATTGCGCAGCAACGCTGGAATCAAATGCAAGGCCTGACGCACGACAGCCATCTCGGGTGGGATCGCGGGGAAGGTAATCCAGGGAGACACGCCATGAGACCGAAACCAACTCTGATCACTCTTTCGATTCTGGTCGCGGTGCTTCTTGTCTGGGTCCAGGGGGAGGACCAGCCGCAAGCGGCTGCGAGGGTGGATGAGTCGAAGAAGGAGTCTGGCTCCGAGCTGAACCCGCTCGAGAAGAAGTTCAAGGAGACGCTCACCAACGCAGTCTTTGTGGGCAAGTGGCGTCTCGTTGAGAAGGGCCAGCTTGGGGACGAGTCGGACGACAAATATACGATCGCCGGAGCCACGAAATATGGGGACGACCAGTGGGTCCTTGCGGCGAAGATCGAGTATGGGGGCAAGAGCGTCACCTTCCCGGTTCCCGTGAAAGTCTTGTGGGCAGGGGACACCCCCGTGATCTCGATCACGAACGTTGGAATCCCGGGACTGGGCACGTTTACCGCGAGAGTCCTGGTCTACGACAGTTACTACACGGGCACCTGGTCTGGCTCCGGACATGCAGGGTTCCTGAGCGGAACCGTGAGTAGGGCCACGCTATCGGACGAGAAGAAGAAGCCAGAGGCCAAGTAGCCGGAGAGGCTCAGGCCTGCGCGGGGAACAAAATCCTCTGGCTATCAGGTCCCGCGAAGCCCGGGCGGGGATAGTTGACCGGGCCATCACGGCGTCATGTCTTGCAGCACGTTCCTGCCGTCTCCAATTCGCAAGAAATCATAGTAGGCGGTATGTGCAGCAGTCCGTGGGTACGCGTACTTCTTGATTGCGGAGGGCCAGTACATGCCCAGGTTAAAATAGGGTCCCTCCGCGTCGTTGTAGCAATTGGGGTGGTTGTCCTGGTCGATGATCTTCTTGCCGTCCTTCCAGACTTCAAGGAATCCATCCGATCGGTAGCTCCACTTCATGTGGAACACAAAGCTCATCCATTTCCCACGTTCTAGCTTGCCCCGCCAAATATCAGCCCGGTTCTCATTTGCTGTTTGAATGCGCCGAGTCGACCACAACTGCCGGATCCTCAGCTCGGATCCGAGTGCAATGATGGTAAGGTTCGGATTTCGCCCGATGCCCGTTTCCCCAGGATCCTCGGTCCCGTGCCACTGCGCCAGGTGAACCTTGTTCACGTCGTACCACCAGGACGTGGGGATGTAGATAGCAAACGCATACCAGCGCTCTGACCCTATGGGGTCCTTCTTGAAAATTTTCGAAGTGCGTCCTGGTTCCCAGAGAGAGACCTCGGTTCGGATGCGCCCATTCGCATCTCTCGGCTGGCTGACGCCGCAGCGCATCATGAGCCCCTTCCTGGCAGCCATTGTTTGCACCTCGATCGAGCCTGCCGGCGCGGCGTAAAGATATTTCCCGGGACCGCTCGGCGGTAGCCGATCGAAGTTATCCTGCCACAAGAGACTCGCGCCGCCCCCGCCGCCCTCGGCCTCCCCCGGGAAACCCTCTGTTTGAAGAGCCGAGCAAGGATTGGGATCGTCCTGTGAAAAAGGTGCCAATTCCTCGCCATCCAGGAAGATTTGCTGAGAAACCCGGATTGCATCTGCTATGTCCAGCCTTCCGTCAATGTTCGCGTCGGCGGCGGCGAGGCAGGAGATAGGCTCTGGGCCGTAGAGCGAATCGAGAATGCCCATGACATCCGCGACATCCACAAGTCCATCCTGGTTCACATCTCCCCTGCGATCCGGCTGTGCCAGGAGCATCGAGGAGCAAGAAAGAACAACACCGAAGAGCAGTCCCAGGGTGCGGTGTATCATAATCATAAAAACTCTCCAAAAATAAAACAGTGATAGCTAGACAAGAACAAACTAATAAGAGAGCCACTGGCTTGATGGCTTTGAAAGTAAACCGGTCCAGCCAGCGAACCCAATCCGCGGATCCTTGTTCAGCGCACGTTCGTCGACACCCTGTGAGCTTTGCCGTTGGGTGGGCTTTGCCGTTGGCGGATTTCTATCTACCAACGGGGTGGTGACACGTTGCTTGAAGGGAGCCCGCGGAGGAGAACTTTATTTGTTCTCGTCCAGCTCTCGAACCCGAATCTCGTTTTCAGAATTGCTTGCGCCGCGCCCTGCGCGAAAAGGCGGTATCTTCCTCATTTCACTTCCCACGGCAAGCAAAAAAGGCTTTATTCTTAGAGAATTTCGTGTTTGGCGAACGGAGAAAATAAGAAGTGTTTGAGAAGCCAGCAACTCGGCAGGTTTTTAGAGCTTTCCGTCCACGCCTAGCCGGTGGAAGTAATGATCGACTTCGTTCTGGTGCTCGAGCAGCCAGTTGATCGTCGGTTCCCCGGCCATCGCCTTTTGGATGACTTTCACGGTAGCTTCCCGATGGATTCGGAAGAGAGCATCGTGGTCGACTTTTTCCTCCTGAAGCACGCCCGGGTCTAGCCATACCGAGTAGATAATTCCTAGATCGCTAGATTTTTCTTTCGGGATATAACCAGCACGCACCGCATCAAGTACACCATTGGCAATGGCCGCCTGCACGGTGCCCATGAGAATGTTTGTGTAGCGAGCATCGCGCACGGTGACCTTGCTCACCATCAGCGTTGCCGGCCTGACCTGAACATCGCTGTTCAAGATGGCGAAGACACGGGTATGTCCCTTCACCTGATTGCCCAGAAGGGTCGCGAGGGCTTGACCCACTGGCCCGTCCAGCTCGCCGATCACGATTTCCGGCTCAGCGCAAAGGTAGCTGGCGTCTCCTTCGACGAGCGCCTCGCCGGTTCGTAGTACGATTCTCTGGTTCATGACGGTCCTTCTTGGCTTTACTGTGGAAACGAACCCTGGGAATGGGACATGGCCGCCGATTATGGTGGGGACCTGGGGCAGGGTGCAAGGCCGAGAGCCTGAGCTTACTGACCCACCCAGGGATATCCTGGCCTGGACCGTCGCTGCTGCGCCTGGAGGCGAGTAGTGATATCATACTTTTTCTCCCCGCAGGCCTGAGGATTTCGTTTGTTAGCTTGAGCGGGACGGCAATGTTCAGATGTAAAACCCATGCGAATACCAACACTTGGACTCTTTTGTGCGTCGGTGGTCTTCCTCACGGGCGAGTCTCGCGGGGCTGAGAAGCCGCTCTCGAGCCTCATCGATCTTGCTCCTGGCCAGATAGGTCTCTACGAGGGCAAGACCCTGATCTCACAGACCCTGGGTTTGAGCGCCCCGAGCACAACGGAGTGGACATCATCGCTGAGCTACCTTGTATTGTCCGGTGACAAGCCGGGCGATCGACGCCTCCTACTCCTGCGCAGTGTGACGCCGCAGGCGAACGGTCTGCCAATGCCGCCCTACAGCCACACGGGCTTTTTTTGGCTCAAGAACAGTCTCGACTTGACCCCGCTCGAGGAGACGCCGCCGTCTCCCCAGCTTCAAGTGCTGGATCGGCACGTTCCGCCGTCGTTGTTGCCACTGTTTACGCTTCCCGACGGCGCCGATGTCGTTCGCGAGGAGTCTGTGAGGCTGACCGGGGCCTTCGTGGTGCTCCCGCTGAAGGTGAGCGTCGATCGCAAGGGGAAGATTGCTACGGTGACGCGTACGCTGGCGCCGGGATCGGCTCCCACGGTGGATCTGGACGGTGCCAACTGTGTTGTACAGAACTGGCAGGAAGTGTACGTGATCGATACCGAGAAGAGAGCGCTCACCGAGATGCATCGTGAACTCAAGGCGTCGGGCAAGCGGGGAGAGCATGCGCTCAGCTACTCGCAGAAGGTTGAGCTCTCGGCCAGGGAAGTGCGGGCCCTTCAAGGGGCCGAGGCGAAGTTCGCGACAGAGGTGGACAGAGAAGTCGCTGGTATCTTCAGAGACTTCGCGGAGAAAAAGCACCCGCGGGACGTCTACCAGCGCATCCAGGTGTTCGTCGATGGGCCTCAGGCGAAGCTCCTTCCAGGCCTCGAGGATTCGCTCCTCAGCCGCCTTTCGCAGTACCGCCAAGCCCGCGACCAGGATGCTCGCGGGGCGGCGCAGGCCGCAGCGGTTTATGACGCTCCGGACTTCTCCCTCGAGAATCTGGAGGGCAAGATGGTTCCTTTCCGCGAGGCGACAAGGGGCAAGGTCGTGCTCTTGAGCTTCTGGGGCTATGGCTGCGGACCCTGTCGCGTCGAGGCCCCTTACCTTAGCAAGCTGCAGGAAAAGTACGGTGACAAGGGCTTCACTGTGTTTGCGGTCAACGGGTACGACGAAAACAAGGAGACGGTGCAGGGTTTCGTAAGCCAGCAGAACCTGAAGCAGCCGGTTTTTCTCATGGGTAGGACCGTTGCGAGGGAGAAATACAAGGTCAACGGCTTCCCCACCAACTATTGGATTGACCACCACGGCAAGGTTGTCCACAAGGAAGTTGGCTTCTCGCCGGATCATTTCCCGGCGATGGAAGCTCGAGTGAAGAAGCTTCTCCAGGGCGCAGTTGCGGCAGCGATCGAGTCCGTGGGGAAATAGCTCTGGCCGTAGTGGAGATGCAGTCACCGGGACTTCGAGCTGCGCGAAGGACAAAAGAGCAGAAGAGGGCGGTCTGGCGCAGCCACAGCCTCCCTCGAATCTTACTCCTCGCGAGGGATGAAGACCTCCCCGCGCACCGGCCGCCTCCGGCGCCGATGGTGAGGGAGCGTTGGCCAGGATGTCCCCATCATGGCCGCGCGGAGTATCACCAGCTGACCGGAGGTGAGCACGGGGCCACAGTAGGATCTTGCGGAGGACGCTTGGCCCCTGTGCCCCATGTCCGACATGGCCTGCCGCTCAGTGGTCACCCGAGCAGGTCTCTCGGCGGGGCGGTCTGTTCCTTGCGGTCGGAATCCCCCGACCCAGTTACGAGGCCGTTCCAAGCGCAGCGCGAAGCTTTTCGAGGCGCACGCTCGTTGGCGGATGGGACTTGAAGTACTGAGATAGCTCGGTGAGTGGGACGCGGCCGTCGGGGCAGATCTCCGCGAGACGCTGGAGGAGGGCTATGATTCCGTGCGGATCGAAGCCGGCGATCCGGGCAAGGCGCGCGCCGTAGAGATCAGCCTCGAGCTCCTGGTCCTGGCGGTAGCCCTGCACGATGAGCTCCTGCATGCCGCCCGCGAGGCGGCCGAGAATTGCGCCGCGGCCGAGTGTCAGGACCTGGAAGCCCGTGCGCGCCGCCGTCCTGGCTGCGAGGCTCCGGATTGCGTGGCGCTGATCGATGTGGACGACCTCGTGGCCGAGCACGCAGGCGAGCGCGTTGACATCGCCCTGGCACAGCTCGACGAGAGGCCTCGTCACGAAGACCGAGCCGCCCGGGACGGCGAAGGCGTTGGGTTCCTTCGCCTCGACCACGGTGAAACGATAGGGGATCTGCCGCCGAAGCGTATGCTCGGCGATGCGGGCGCCGATTGCGCGGACATGCTCCTGCATCGCCGGATCGCTCGCGACGGGGTTCTCGGCGAGCACACGCATGGCGACGAGCTCTCCGGCCTTTACCTCGTACTTTGCGAGTGGGCTCTGGTCGATCTCCTCGCCCGTTGCGAGCTCCCTCCCCATGCGGCCGATATCGCCCACTTGCCGCCCGGCCTTGCGGAAGAGCCTGGGCAGGCTTCGCGGGAAAAGTAGTGCCAGCACAACGAGAAGGACGAGTATGGGGAGCAGCCAGGCTTTCATTCGGCGGTGAGCTCGAGGTGGTTGAAGACGCAGGGAAAATTTGATTGTACTCGTCGCGGGGGGAAGACCTACCCCGCATCGGGGCGCCTGGTGGCGCCCGCCCCCCCCTCGGCGCTCGAAAAGCGCCGGGCGCCTCGGGCGCTGACGGTGGGTGAGCCCTTCTGTTTCGTGAGATGGAGACGAAGCCTCCATGCGGTTCAATCAGGACCTGGAACCCCCTCCGGTCGCCGGGCCCGCCGTCGAGCTTGACGTGGGTCTGTGTCTCCTGATCGCCACCGGCTATTCAGCTTCCTCCGTGTGCGGTACGATCTGCATCTCGGGTCTCAATCTCAGAGAACCAGTTACCAGGAACATCCATGCCGACCGATCTCCAGTACGAACAGTCCGTGATTAGACTTCCGATCCTCGAGATTGCTGCCAGGCTCGGCCTCAAGGAGTCCGAGGTGCTGCCGTATGGCCGCGTGATCGCAAAATTGCCCATCGGCAACGTCCGCAAGCCTTCAAAGGGCCTCGGGAAACTAGTCCTCGTGACGGCCATGACACCCACGCCTTCTGGCGTCGGCAAGACAACGATCACGATTGGGCTTGGCGACGCCCTGAACCGAATTGGGAAGAAGGCAAGCGTTTGCCTTCGAGAACCCTCGCTCGGCCCCTACTTCGGGGTCAAGGGTGGTGGCACCGGCGGCGGCCGGTCGCAGCTCACGCCCGCCGAGGACATCAACATGCACTTCACCGGCGACATCTCCGCTGTCGGGAAGGCCACGAACCTGCTCGCCGCCCTCATCGACAACCACCTGCACCACAAGAACCGGCTCGACATCGATCAACGTCGCATATCGTGGCGCCGAACGCTCGACCTGAACGATCGAGCCCTGCGCAACATCGTGATCGGCCTGGGCGGTCCCCAGGACGGTATTCCCCGAAACGATGGGTTTCTCATTACCCCTGCTTCCGAGATCATGGCGATCCTGTGCCTGGCGGAGGACTTTCCCGATCTGCGCCGCCGCATCCGGAAGATCATTTTTGGATATACACGAAGCGGCGATCCTGTCTCGTGCGATCGTTTGAAGGCCGACGCGGCCATGGCGGTGCTGCTTCGCGATGCGATCCTGCCCAACCTCGTACAGACACTCGAGCGGACTCCTGCCTTCGTGCATGGCGGGCCCTTCGCGAACATCGCCCACGGCTGCTCCAGCGTGATCGCGACTCGCATGTCACTTGGGCTCTCCGAGTACACCGTGACCGAGGCCGGCTTCGGGGCCGACCTGGGCGGAGAGAAGTTCTTCGACATCAAGTGCCGGCTTGCGGGGCTCAAGCCAAACGTCGCCGTGATCGTCACCACGGTCAAGTCGGTCGACTACCACGGTGGCTACCAGAAGCATGGAGGGTTTGACAACTTGCGTCGCCACGTCGAGAACGTCCGCAAGTTCGGCGTGACGCCTGTCGTGGCCATCAACACCTTTCCTGACGACTCTCCTGCGGCTTTGAAGAAGCTGCGCAAGTTCGTGGAGAGGATGGGAGTTGCCTGCGGCGTCTCGCAGATGTACTCGAAGGGCAGCGGGGGGGGAACAGAGCTCGCCGAGTTGGTGGTTGGGGCCGCCGAAAAAGGGAGATCACGCTTCAAGCCAATCTACAGGCTCGAATGTGGAATCCGTGAGAAGATTGAAACCATTGCGAAGGAAATTTACCGCGCCCGGAAGGTACACTTCGAGAAGCCGGCCGAGGAGATGATGGACAAGATCGAATCTCTGGGACATGGAAACCTTCCCATTTGCATGGCAAAGACGCAGATGTCCTTCACCGACAATCCGAAGGTCCGTGGGGCTCCGGAGGGCTTTGAGATCACCGTGAACCAGGTGAACTTGAGCGCCGGGGCTGGCTTCGTTGTGGCTCAGGCCGGCAATATCGTGACGCTGCCTGGCCTCCCCAGGGTGCCTGCGGCGGAAAGAGTCAAGATCGATGAGGAGGGTAACCTCCTTGGCATGGTGTGAGCAACCCGCAGAGCATCCCTGAGGTGATTCGTACGATTCCGCGACGGCCTCCACCCTTTGTGGTGCCGGCGACGAGGAAGCCGTGGGTCATGTTCGCGATTCTCACCGCCAATGTCAGCGTGTTCGTGGTCAAGACGATTTACGGCCGGGAGGGCGATGAATGGGTTTTGAATCACCTGGCTCATGACAAGTTTGCCGTGGCCCAGGGCGAGCTCTGGCGTCTCTGGACGAGCACCTACCTGCACCCTGTGTGGATCCACCTGGGCTTCAACATGCTCGTTCACTTCCAGATGGGGAGCGTCATCGAGCGAGTTCTCGGTCACTGGCGTTACTTCGTCCTCTACACGCTCTCGGGCCTTGGAGGAGCTCTGCTCTTCCAGTCTGCAGGAGCCTCGGGCGAGGGCATGGGGGCGTCGGGAGCGATCTACGGCGTGGCTGGTGCCTACGTGCTGATCGCGCTGGCGCGTACGCCGGAAGGGGACATTCGCCCCAACTTGAAGCTGATGGGCATGTGCGCCTTCTTCGTCGTGGGTGACCAGGTCTTTGCCTATGCCTGGGAGCAGGCGAACGGCGTCCTGCAGATTGCGCTGAGCGCGCATTTTGGCGGGCTAGTCTCGGGGCTTCTCCTCGGCTACGCACTTGTGCCGAGGCCGGCCGGGGTGGCACCTTCCGCCTCTCGCCGTCGCTGTGTCGCTGGAGCCATCTTCGGGTTGCTGGCTGTGGGAACAGGTTTGTATGGGATTGTGATCCTTGAGCATCCAGAGAATCTGCCTCGATCCCTCCAGAGGGTCCTGGTTGAGCGAGCCAAGCTGGAAGCTCTCGAGAAGGAGATCAAGGCTGAGAAGTTTGAGGCGGCCGTGGATCTCTGGCGAAGCCTGGATCTCGGTGACGAGGCCGCAAGTCGCAGCGTCGGATACGGTCTCTTCGATGACCTCATGGCCGTGGGCAAGCAACCGCTCGCACAGGAAGTGTTAAATACACTCATCGCTTCCGCGGAGGCAGAGCTGGTAGCACGTTCCAGGGTGAAGTCGAAGGATCCGAAGCACGCACCTACCCACGAGCTCTTCAATGAAATTGCGTGGTTACACGCGTTGAGGGGCACGAGCCTCGATGCTGCTTTACAGTTTGTCGACGAAGCCATCGCGCTACTGAATGCGGAGCGGACCGGCGTCTGGCGGTTTCTCCCTCGCAGCCGTGAGTCGCTCTTGCGCGAGAGCATGTACGTCAACACCCGCGGTTGGCTCCACCTCCGGCGCGGGGACGTCAGGGAGGCGATTGCGGATCTCGAGGCGGCAGCGAAGCTCATGCCCCTGGGCGCAAACTTCCTCTATCTTGCCCTCGCCCACGACCGCCTTGGCAATGCCAAGGCGGTGAAGGAAGCCGGCCGGAGCGCCGATTCCTGCCGCGATCAGCTTTCACCTTACGAGACAAAGCTTCTCGAGGAGCTGCGCGATTCGCTTGGCGGGTTTTGAGGATCACTCCGGTTTTGCCCACTCCGTGATCTGGGCCCTTTGCGACTTGCACCACTCCAGGAGGATCTTGCGGTAGGCCTCGGACTTCCCGGGGTAGCGGGCGCTCAAGTCCACTCGCTCTGCTGGATCAAGGTGGACGTCGAAGAGTTTTGTGCGGCCTGACTCAATCTCGTGGATCGCCTTCCAGTTGCCATCACGGAGGCCAGCGAGGGCGAGTGAGTAGTCGGTAAGGAAAAGCGCCATGCGCTGGGGGCCATGCAGCAAGGATCGGCCTTGCCACTCCGACGGCGCCTCGAGTCCGAGGAGGTCGAGGACCGTCGGTGCAAGGTCGATCAGGCTCGCGATCCGGCCCAGACGCTGGCCTTGCTCGATGATTCCGGACGCCAGAACCAAACAAGGCACGCGCACGTTTTCTTCCCAGATAAAGAAGGTGTGCCCGTAGTTTCCCTCGTGCTGGTTGAAGGCCTCGCCATGGTCGCCAGCGAAGAGGAAAACAGTATTGTTCTCAAGACCGCGCTGTTGAAGTCCCTGCAGGAGCTGTGCGAGCGCCGTGTCCGAGTAGTGGAGCGCGTTCTTGTGGCGGTCGGGCTCCTCGCGATCGGGGAAGGGGCCCTTCTCTGGCGTCTCGTAAGGGTGGTGACCCGCGACTGGGAGGTAAGTGGCGAAGAATGGAGAGCCGCTCGGCAGTGAGTCGATCCAGTCGAGAACTCGACGCACGGCAGAGGGCTCGTCGATACCGAAACTCGAGTTGTGGTTGCCGCCAATGTCGCCCGCGTCCTCGACCACCTCGAAGCCACGGTCGCGTACGATCGCCTCCATCCCAAGGTACATGAACCGGCCCGAGTGGAAGAGGCCGGTCTTGTACCCATTCCGCGACAGGACGGCGGCGATCGATGGAACGTTTACGTTGCCATGCATCTCCGGCTTCGTGTCGAGTGCCGGATAGAGGGATGTGAGCACCGAGAAGAGCCCCTTGATACTCTCGGGGTAGACGCAGTAGGCAGCCTCGAAGAGCAGAGCTTGGTTGGCGAGGTGTGTCAGGTGGGGCATCGGGTCATCGTTCGCGCCGTAGGGCTTCAGGGACCGCGAACCCGTTGACTCGAGCATCATGAGGACGATGTTTCGGCCGCGGGCCTTGCCACGGAGTCGGCTCAAGTCCTCTGCGGGCGCCGAGCCAAACGGGCTCTCACGCCAGTCTCCGGCAAGCGCCTTTGACTCAATGCGGGGCAGAAAGCTCGTGACGAGCACTGCCAGGGCGTTTCGGTCAGCACCGCCTGTATCGACGCGAGCCGAGAGTGTCGGACCGACGGAGGCGAGCGCGAGGCCGAAGGTGCCTGCCAGCCAGCAGACCTTGCGAGGCGTCTTCCAGAGGGCCCATGGCAGCAAGGCCGCCGCCAGGAGCACAACACTGATCCAGCACAGGTTCTCTGGAATTACCTGTTGGCGGATCGAGTCGCCGAGCGTGCCTCGAGCGGCTCGCAGCATGGGCCAGGTGAGGGGTGTCGAGAGTACCCGGGCGACGCCGACATTGACCGCCGTGTAAAAGGAGAGGCCACCGTAGAGAATCCAGCTCGGCCACGATGTCCCCCTTGCAATACGACAGAGGATCCAGTCGATGCCCGCGAAGACGAGCGCGGTGGCCGCATCCTGCGCCAGGAGGGAGAGTGGCAAGAGTGGAGAGAAGGGGACCGGGTGAAACGAGATCACGAGGGCTCTTGCCACCACGAAGACCCCGAAGAGGCTCAACGCTCGCATGGCAGCTCGGCAGGTTCGAGAAGGTTGATTCGCTTCAGGAGCAGGGGTGAAACGACTGCGTTCCGTCCACGCACGTTCCAGATCCAGTCATGGATCAGCCACCGCCCTGATGCGGATTGGTAAAGGGCCTCACGGTCACCCTGAAAGGCGAGGGGGATCACGACCAGGTCGCTCGATCCGTGCACGATCGGATCAAACGCGGCGTGCACCAGCTCCACACGATCGCCAAGGAAGGGCCTGGCTCGCTCGAGGCTCTCGAGCGACACGTCGAGCACGATGATTCGAGCATGAGGCAGGAGCTTCTCAAGGATCAACGCCGTGCGGGGGAAGAGACCGCCGCCAACCACGGTGACGCTCTTGATCGGAGCGAGCCCACTCAGCAGCTCTCGCAGCGCGCGTTCGTGCGAGCGAAGAACGAAACCTTGAAGCCTCCTCGACCGTAGCACGATTCGCTCAAGCGAGTTGAGCGAGATCGCTTCCTGGAGCGTATCGATCCATCGAAGGACTGCTGGCCAACGGCTCGTGGGGGCGTTGGCCGCTCTCGTCCGCGGAAGCTCCGACCAGTGAAGCCCCGGAGCGGCATGGTGCTCGACGTGGTAGCCATCGTTGAAGAAGAGCCAGTTGTAGAGCCTGCCGTGGTGGCTGATCGTCCCCCTGGAGTGTTCGTAGTGGCCGTGAATGGAGCAAAGAGTGAGGCCGATGACGTAGCCTGGCAGATAAGCCGTAAAAAAGAACTGTGGAGCCGTGATTCCGAGCGTGGTTGAGACGCCCAGAATGAGGGAGATCTCGAGTGCAAGCCGTCCACTCCAGCGGAAGCTCCAACACCGATTAGCGTGGTGGGCCAGGTGGCGCTCCCGCCAAATCGTCTGCGGGATGCCGAGCAAAGTCGTGAGGCAAAGCGAGAATGCCTCGTTCAGCCATCGAGCGCGGAAAAACGGCTTGTGGATGAAGCTGTGCGAAATGGTGTTGGAATTCCACCAGACGCCAAGGGCGACGACAGGTAGCGGGTTCACCGGTAGCGCACTTGCGCAGAGCAACAGGACGGCGTGTGTGGCCGTCAAGCCAATGAATAGAGCATCTTTGCGGGAATGCCGGAGTATTGCTGTGGATTCCATGGGGGCACTGGGAGGCCACGGAGCCTTTGAGGTCGGACCGCTGGGGTCTGCAGCCGCCCACATGGGCGTCACGGCGAGGTTGGAATCAATCCCGATTGCGGGAACGGCGGCGGCGGAGCCTGCCCACCCTGAAAGAGGTACATGAGCAGGTACACGGGATCGGTCAACGCCAACCCGCCGCTTCCGTCCATGTCGCCGGCAGCGAGCGGCTGCGGGGGCTTGCCGCCCGCGAACAGGTAGAGCAGGTCAAAAACGGCGTCGGAGAGGTCGACCTCAAGGTCGCCGTTGGCGTCGCCACGCAGAAACGGCAACTGAAAGCATGCGGACGCAGTTTGCCCCTGCCACTTGTCGTCAACAGCCCATACCCTCCAGGAATACTCCCGCCCGGCTTCAAGCTGAGTTGAGGGGGTCCAGGACGTCTTGTTATCTTCACCAGGCTGCACGTCGGCGCTATCGAGCCGCAGGCCGTTTGAGTGGAGCTCAAAGTTGTACACACTGTCGGCGTGCTCTGGCGTGAGGATATTACGCACCACCAGGGTGACCGGGCCAGGCGTCACGGCGCGCGATCCGTCCTGTGGTTGGAGCGGTCTCGCCAAGCTCAGGAGGTCCGCGATCGGCTGGTACTCTGAGTTGCTTTGGAATTTCGTGAGGCCCTGCGCAATTGGATAGACGTCGGGCCTGCCGGGATCCTCACATCCGCCGCGAACGCTGCCAGTGAGCTGATAACGGCTCGCGAAACCGACGCACTCGTCCTTGCCAGCAAGCTCCGAAAGGTCGGACCACTCGCTGAGGGTCGCCTTCACGTTATTTGGATCGACGGAGTAGTAAAGGAATCCGCGCACAGGAGGCTTGTAGGTATCCCCCATCCCGGGGCCTGTGTTGAGGGAGAACGCTCCCCAGATCTGCGTCCGTTCCGGCGCCTCCGCCGAAGGCTCGAAGACCACCTTGTCAACGATGGCATAGATCCCCACCGGGTCGCTCGCCCGCAGTGCCATGTCCGTGAGCAAGAAAGAAACCAGGCACGTCACCATCCGCGAGGCATGACTCATGACTTTACCTCCCTGTGTGCGCAAGATCCGATGCCCTGAGAGACTGTTTATCATAAGGGGCACTGTCCCCGCCCTGGTAGCGAATCTTTTGCGCCCAACCAGCAGCCACGCTGCTTGAGGAAGCCGTCTCGGGTTACTTCCCCTGGGGCTCTCTGCTTCTTTCCCGAGGCTCCGGCGACTCTCCGATACAGTAAAGTGCATGGTTCGTGCGCAGCAGATCGCACCTGTAAGTGTGCCCTGCGCAAGAAGCGGATGCCCGGGTGTGGCGATTGCGGTGTTCGAGGACCTGGAGGCGCCAACTGAATTGTTAATCGCTGAGCGCCACCGCCTCGACGCGGCTCACGGACGGGTCGTCCTTTACCGGTCGCGCATGCCACCAGTTGGCGAGCAGCGATCCGGAGATATTCATCCAGGGCCCAAATATGGCGGGCGCGAGCGCCACGGAGGGGTTTTTTAGCACGTTGATGGCAAGAGCCGACGCCATGCCGCCATTCTGCAAACCCACTTCAATGGCGACAGTGCGGCAAGATTTCTCGTCCAGCCCGGCGGCGCGGCTTCCCCAGTACCCCAGGACGTAACCCGCTGTGTTGTGGAGTATCTCGGCGCCGAGAAGCAGGAGTCCCACGGTGAGCAACTGATCCCGGCCCACGGCAGTTATTACCACGACGGCGACAAGAATGCCCGCCATGGACACGACGGGTAGAGAACGATCAAGCCATTTGGCCTTCCCGTGCAGGAACTTGTTGAAGAGTAGCCCTGCTCCCACCGGAATGAGAGTGATGCGGAACACTCCAAGCATCATTTCAAGGAAGTCGATGGGGATGAACTGCCCGGCGAGCAACTTCATCCACATCGGGGTCAGAATGGGCGAGCAGAGGGTCGCCAAGGCGGTGACGGTGACTGAAAGAGCGAGATTCGACCCCGCGATGTAGTTCATCACGTTCGAGGCGAGACCAGAGGGAACGCACCCGATGAGAATGACTCCCGCGGCCACATCGGGCGGGAATTGAATCGTCTTCGCAAGGGCAAACCCGACCAGCGGCATGATGGTGAATTGCAAAGTCATTCCGACGATGACCCCCTTGGGCATGAGCAACACCTGGGTGAAGTCGCGCAGGCTCATGGTGGTTCCCATGCCGAACATGATGACCATCAGCACGGGTTCGATGAGCCCCGTGAGCTTGAACGATCCCCAGTACACGAAAGCCTGGGGATAAAACATGGCAGCAGCCACGCCGGCGAAAATCCAGGCGCTGAAAGCGTAACCTTTGAGTGCCGCGCTCCCTCCTGCGTAGATTGCGAGGGCGCTCCACAGGGCGATAAATAATAGCCCTGTGTTCGAAAAGTGCCCGAGAGCGGACATCCCGAGGATCCCCAGGAGCGCCACAATGCTCAAAGCGAGAACCACATTGCGCAGGCCAGAATGCGCCCGTGCGGCTGAGTCGTTCATGGACCCTCCGAGTGCCAGAAATTTTTTCCAGTAATTCCCAAGAAGTGCCCCGGGGCAAGTCGACAGGAGCCCAAGAGATGCCCGGGCACGCCAGATGCAACGCGCAAATTTACAGGACGAATCAGAAACCTCTTTGAGAGAAAGATATTTGTCAGCGCGCGGGATTCCCCAGTGAATTCCGGAGAGAGTTTCGTCCAGCTGCGCACTGAGGTCAAGGTGGAAAACGCTCCCGAGAAGCAGCGAAGGAGTCAGCTGACCGGGAATGCGCCGGCGAACGCCGCACACCAGCGGGGAGAGCCCGCGGTGCCATGCAGGGTGATTCTTGGCCAATCTATCCGCTTCCCCTGCGGCCGTGTGGATCGGTATGATTCTTGAACTTCAGACGTCTATTTGAGTCCCCAAGGGTAAACAACAAGAACTTTTTCTGGCGAAACTTTTCCCCCTCGACCATCCATATCCATGAAACATCTGGAGAGCTTGGAAGCCGCCGAAGAGGCCAGGATGCTTGATGCCCACGGGACAGCGGAGCAAATCAGGCGTGTCCTCTCGGGCGATTCTGCGGCTTTTCACGGTCTCGTGGAATCCCACGAGCGAGCCATTTTCGGCCTTTGTCGTCGTCTGCTTTTTGGTAACAACACGGAAGCCGAGGACCTCACGCAAGATACGTTTCTGCGGGCTTTTGAGAGTTTGGAGAGGCTGGAGGACCCGTTACGTTTCGCACCCTGGCTTTATCAGATCGCACGATCCCTTTGCCGCGATCGACGGCGCCGGCTCGATATCGAGAGCCGAGCCCTCGTCGAGCGGGGCGAGGTCTTGAGACGGTCTCTTCTCCCTCGAGGGGACGAGAGCGCGGAGTCCGAGTGCGTGCCATCGGCGCTGGAGGACTTGCCGCCAGAGGAACAAACGATCCTCGACCTTCGCTACTTCCAGGGGCTTTCCTACGGGGAGATCGGGCAGAAGCTCTCGATGAGCTTTTCCCAGGTCGACCACTTGATCCGCAAGGCGAGAGCACGGCTCTCGCGGCGATACCTCGTGAGACAGCGTGTTGAGACCTAACTTTTCCCACCCCAAGTGCAAGATCATCGAACGAGACCTTGAGCTCTACGCCGAGGGCGAGCTCTTGGATGGCGCCAGGCGAGAGTTTGTTCGCCTTCATGTCACAGCCTGCCCTCTCTGCGGTGCGGCTCTTCGACGATACGATGATCTGACCTCGGCATTTCTCTCGAGCTACGCACCGTCCTTCGATGAAAGCTCACGAGCCGACCAAATTCTGGTGCGAATTCAGTCCTTGCCACCTCCGACCCCGGGAGCGTTGCGCGGGAACTTCCCTGGTTGCGAGTACTCCCCGGCGGCGAGCCTACCTGCGGGTGCCGCAACTTTCGCCGGCCGGGGCTGGCGTCGCCTTGCCCTGGGGGCAATGGCCTGTGCCGCGGCCCTGGCCATCGCCGCATTTCTTGCTCTGGAAGTCCCGATCGGACCGGCTGGCCCTGGCGACTTCGAGGGGACTGGGGCACCTTCCCTCCTGGCTGCCTTGAGCTCTCGTCTGGAGCCAACGCAACAGGACGCGTCCGAGCGACGTTGGCTCCTCGATGAGTCCTTCGCGGACCTGGCCCGTGGGGTGGGGGGAGCCACGAACCGGCTGTTCCGAATGTACGACTTCGATCTGTTCGTTGGCGACTCCTCAAGGCCCAGGTCCGGTCGGTCCAACCCCGAGGAGCTTCCCGAAGCCGGCTGGGTGATCGAAGCGGCCCGGGGAACTGCAGGCCTGGCCCGAAACACACGCTATTACCTTGTGCCGGACGCGACGGAGGATGCCAGCGCCGCCATCGAGATCGACCCGGTCGCCTGCTATCGCTCGAGCCCGCTGCCTCCTGTGCCGGCCAGGCTGATTCAGGAAGGGCGGTTGCTTTACCGTGTCTATGCGGTGCCGAGCACGTCGCGGCTTGAACGACGCAACGAGCTCAACTACACCGACTCGTCACTTCAGTGGGTGCCGACGAAGCACCCTCGGAAGTGGATGGTGCCAGCCTTGTGGCAGCGCTGAGCACTGTCCGCCCCCTTACAAGCTCGATTCCAGAACAGGACTCCTACCTCCTACCCGGCGGCGGCCACAGCGCTCCTCGGGATCCAATCCGTCACTGGCTTTTGGACGTCGCTCTTGCTCGTCGAGCTCTGCACGCAATCAAGGATTCGGTGTGCGGCTGCCTCCCAGGTGAAGGCTTGCCCTCTTGCAATCCCGCTCTTGGCAAGTGACCGACGCAAATCGTCCGAGGAGAACAAGCGTTCGAGGCCCCGGGAGATCTCGAGGGCGCTCCCCTCTGCGAAATGAGCCGCGGCTTCGCCCCAAACCTCTTCCGCGGACGCCGTACGAGGCGCAAGCACGGGCACGCCGCTACGCATCGCCTCGGCTCCAAGGAGCCAGCTAGCGTCCGGGCGCGTTACATGGACGAACGCGGCTGCGGAGGCAATGAGTCGCTGTCGCGTAAACTCGTCGTCAAAACCCGTCGAAACGAAGCTCACTTCCTTCGCCAGACCGAGGCAAGCCGCTGCCTGGCGGAGCGCCAGCGGCGCACCCCCGAGGAAGACCAGATGAAGCCGTTTTCCAGACGCTCTCCGAAAAGAGCGAAACGCCTTGAGAATGCGCCAGACGGCGGCCAGGGACTCTGGCGGATCAGCGCTGTGAACGCCGCTCGCGAGCACATAATCGCCCTCGGGCAACTGGACGTGCTGGCTTTCGACCCTCAAGAGCCCGTGGACGCCCAGGCCCGGGGGGACCCAGCGGAGGTCCCATTCGCGGTGGGGTGTCTGCGCTGCGAGGGAATCCATCGCCGAGCGTGTGAGGGTCACGACGGTCGTGGCGCTTCTTTCGAGCGCCCGGGGGCGCTCTTCCAGGATGGTCGCTATTCGAATGGCCGGTGGCTCCCCCTGGCATGGACGCAAGCCCTTCTCCTCGACGCGTGGAAATCCGATCGGGGAGTAGAGAGCCCACGGCCCGGGGCTCCTGCGTGGTTGCGACAGCCGATCTCGCGCATCACGACTCAGTGGTGCGAGGAATCGTTCGACACTCCCGAGCTCCCGCAAGGGCCAGCCTACAAACCGATAATCATGCTCGCGGCCGCTCTCGAGCAGGCTGCGGATCATGGCCCGGCCATAACTCTGGGCTTCTCTACAGCCTGCTCGATGGGCAGCGCCGAGACCGGATGCGTCGATCCAAATTTCCATGGGGTTTCCTTCCGCATCCTTATCGGCCACGCAATGCGGGGACTTGAGAAAAACTAGTCCAAACTCTTGACGCTGGAAGGGTCGATCTCTACCCTCTGCGCAACATGCACAGTGCGCAAACCCTTTTCAGCGGGACCAACGTCTCTGCGTCGAGGGTCGAGAGGAGGCGGCCCCTGGCCAACCCAGGGCCCAGCCGGGGACGGCTCCGCCTTGGGATCTTCGTGGGAATCCTCCCCGTCCTTTTTTCCTGTGACCACGACAGCTCCCGCCGGGCACGAAGCAGCTTCAACAGGGCTCCTGTGGTGGAGCTCCGCGTGTCGGGCGAGAGGCGGGTGGGCTCCAAGATTACCCTCAATGGCCGATCGAGCCGGGATCCCGACGGCGATCCGCTCGGTATCGATTGGACCCTGGTGGATAAGCCACCCGCAAGCCAGCTTGGGGGGGAGGATTTGCTCCAGCCAGTTCCCGCTCTGGCCACGTTCATTCCGGACGCGTCTGGAGCTTACCTGGTGCGCCTCACCCTGAACGACGGTGAGGTCCAGGCGTCAGCTTCGGCGTTTGTGCTCATCTCCGAGGGCGGCATACCACCCCCCGGCGGGAACGGAGGGAGGACCGAGCTTGTTTGCCCGTCGGTGGGCGCGCTTCGTGGCGGAGAGGAGATCCGCTTTTTCGGTGGGCCTTTTCCCGAGGGGACGCTCGTCAGGTTTGGCCAGGTGCTGGCGACGGAGGTGCGGATCACTGACGGGGGCGCGGTCCTCGTTGCGACTTCTCCCAAAGTTGAGGCCCCCGGCGTCGTCGACGTGACAATTGAGATCTCGGGGGATCAAGCGATCCTCCTCAGGGAGGGGTTCACTTTCATTGAAGGGGAGATTAAGTTCCCGAGGAATCTGTCTCGCGACATCGAAGTCGAGCGTTCCCCGACCGCGTTGGTTTCCGTCGGGCCTGGCCGGATTCTATCGGGTTTGTCCAGGGGACGAGTGCAGCTCTTGTCGCTTGAGCCCGATGGCTCTGTGGCCAAGTCCGGGCTGCTACAGCTCACCGACGAGGGGCATCCGATCACGAATCTCTCCGCTTCGTCCGCTCGAGCAGATGGCTCCGTTGACATCGTGGTGGTGGGCGGCGCGGGTGCGAAGGTCCTTGTCGTGCGTTTTTTGAGTGGTGGCGGACTTCTGAGCTTTCCCCTGCCGTTCGAAGGCGAGGCCGTAAGCGCCGTGGCCCAGGATTTCGAGCGCGGCGGCGTTGCCGAGGTGGCCGTGGCGGACCGCGCTCACCAGAGGCTCGTTCTGTATCACTCCGTGGCCACGGGGACGGGTGAACGCTACTTGCCTTTCGGCGAGTATCCCCTGGGTGGGCAGCCCTGCGCGGTGACAGCGGGGCAGCTGGACGGAGACGAGGAGCTCGAAATCGTCGTGGGAAGTTTGCCGGGGCCAGAAATCACCATCATCGACCCGGGCCCGTCCGGGACTCGCGTCGTTGATGTGGACTCGCCCGAGACGGACGGCGTTCTGACCTTGCGCGCAGGTGAATTCGGGTTGGCAGGTCGATCGAGCCTGGCGGCGATCGCACGTGACAGGGGTGGCAAGACCGCGTTGGTATTCCTTGATTTTGTGCCCGCCTTTGCGAAGGGTGCCGGGGTCACTGGACCTTCCGTCAACCTCGATCCACTGACGCGTTTCGAGGTCGAGGACGATGGTGCCAGCCTCGAGGCGGGTGATCTCGACTTGGATGGAGATACCGACGTCGCTCTTCACGACAGTTCGAGCGGCTCGGTGCGAATCCTCCGCAACACCCGCAATGGCGAGCCTGAAACTCCCGAGGAATGTGCGCGTGTTCTGGCGACGGGGTCGCGAGGTGACGTACCACGTTTTCGTGAGTTGATCGTGCCAGTCTTCGACAGGCCGAGCATCCAGGCGTTGACTTTGGGCGACTGGAACGGGGATAGCCTTCCGGACCTTGCCGTCTCGCATGCGGAGGAGTTTCGTGGCCTTCGCATCTTGACTCAGGGCACGGGGGAGTGAAGGAATCCACCACGTGAGCTCGACCGAGCGTCTGTCGGTGGTGGTGGCAGTGAAAAACGAAGCGCACCAGATCCGGGACTGTCTCGAAAGTCTGCGGTTTGCCGACGAGATCGTTGTTGTCGACATGCTCAGCACGGATGGCACGCTCGAGCTTGTCCGTGACCTTGCCGACAAGGTGATGGTGCATGATGGCGGCCCGCACCGGCTCATCCACGTCAACAAGAACCTGGGATTCGACGCGGCTACGGGGCCGTGGATCTTGAACCTCGACGCCGACGAACGCCTCACGCCGGCCCTGCGCGATGAGATTCTCGGTGTGCTGCGGGGTCCAGATCCCGGGGTGGCGGCCTACGCGCTCCCATTCACGCACTACTTCTTTGGCAAGTATCTCCGCCACGGCGGCTTTCGCGGTAGCCTCGTGCGCCTCTTTCGCAAGGGCAAGCTCCGCTATCCCGCGGACCGGGCCCACTCGACGCCCCTCGTCGATGGCAAGATCGCCGAGCTCAAGGGCCTCGTTGTCCACTTCAACCACAGGCGAATTGCTGACTTCGTTGAAAAAATGAACCTCTATACGTCATCGGACGCAGCGCTCCTCGTTGAGCACGGACGCGGAGGCCTCAGAAATCGGCCCTTGCCTCGAAACCTCGGCGGGAAACTCTTTCAGGCGCCCATTGCCGTCTTCTGGAACCGGTACATCCGCCACGCAGGATTCCTTGACGGTGTTCATGGATTCGTTGCGGCGGTGTTGCTCGGTTTCTACCAGTTCGTTGAGTACGCGAAGGTGTGGGAAAGAAAGAACGTGCCACCGAAGCGCGAGGAAGAGGCACGGTGAGTCCAGGCAAGCTGCACACATCATCGCAAGAGCCGTTGCTTGTGATCGCCACCGAATCGCGCTGGGCTCTCTATCGTAGTCTCCTCCGGCACTATTGGCCCAGGCTCGTCGCCATGATGGGGCTTGTGGTGCTCTATTCGGCCTTGACCTCCATTCGTCTCGCCGCCGCGGGGCTTGTCGATATCCTCGAGGCCAGGTTTGGCGCTGGCGGTGGGAGGTTGATCGATCGGCTCGAGAGGGCGCGGGTGTGGCTGTTCGGAGACGTGGGTGTTCCGCTGGCTGAGCGATTCCGGGCGGACGAAGCGTTCTTCTACAACTTTCTTCTCGCATCGATGGGTGCTTTTGTCGTCGTATCCCTGGTCATGGCCCTGGCCTTTTACTTCAAGGAGCTCATGGCCCAGGCGTTGATCTTGCGGATGGAAGTTGACGTTCGCCGCGCAGTCTTTTCCCACTTGTGCTCCCAATCGGTCGCCTACTTCAATCGACAGCGGTCCGGGGATGTCATCTCCCGGCTCACGAATGACATCAACGCGTTGAGGCAGTCCTTCAAGCTGTTCTTCGAGGACCTTGTCCAGCAACCCTTCTTGATCGTCGGTTCTCTTCTGATGGCCCTCGACGGTGCCCCCTGGCTCACACTGGCTTGTTTCCCCTTCTATGGACTTCTCATGTTGCCGGTGCTCCGATCGGGGAAAAAGATCATCAAGCACGGTCGGGGTCGTCTCGAGAAACTTGGGGTTCTCACGGAGTCCATCGGTCAACTCTTCAGTGGGATCCGCATCGTCAAAGCCTTTGGCATGGAACGGCGGGAAGAAGAAGAATTCGCTGCGAGAAATGAGGACTTCGTGCGGAGCACCCTGAAGATGAACCGCGCCAAGGTGAAATCACGCGCAGTTCAGGAGCTCCTTTACAACCTCGGCACGGCGCTGGCGGTCCTGGGAGGTCTGTGGCTTGTTGCTCGCGGCCTGGTGGACTCCGGAGGTTTTCTTCAGTTCCTGTTCGCGATGGTGCAGATCTACATGCCGTTGAAGGCCCTGTCGAACGCATGGAACCAACTTCAGGAGTCCCGTGGTGCTGTCGACAGGACGCTCGAGGTCCTGCGCGAGAGCCCCATGATCAAGGACCACGAGGGCTCGCTGGAGTTTCCCGGCGTCAAGGAGAAGATTTGCTTCGAAGACATTGAGTTCTCCTACAGCCAGCTGGATCCCCGTTCGGTCAGCCATCAGGGCTCCGAGGACGTGCAACATGTGTCCGTTCTCCACGACATTTCCTTTCAGGCGCAAGCCGGCCAAGTATTGGCCTTCGTGGGGCCGAGCGGCTCCGGCAAGTCCACCATCGTGGACCTGCTTGCTCGGTTCTACGATCCCCAGAAAGGCAGGATCCTCGTCGACGGCCGTGACATCCGGGACTACCAGTACTCCTCTTACCTGAGCTCGATCGCCATCGTCTCCCAGGACCCGTTTCTGTTCCACACCACGATCCGCGAGAATATCCGCCATGGCAAGGAAACGGCAACCGACTCCGAAATCGAGGAGGCCGCCAGGGTGGCCTTCGCACATGACTTTATACTGGAACAGCCGCAGGGCTACGACACGGTCATCGGGGAACGAGGCGTCATGCTCTCGGGCGGACAACGCCAGCGCATCACGATCGCTCGGGCTGTGCTCAAGAACGCGCAGATCCTGATCCTCGACGAGGCGACTTCCGCTCTGGACAGTCAATCGGAGAAGGAAGTTCAGCGGGCGATTGACAACCTGATCAAAGCGCGTACCACGTTTGTGGTTGCTCATCGATTGTCCACAGTCGTCCATGCCGATAAGATTCTTGTGCTGGAGAATGGGAGGATCCTCGAGAGCGGCCGCCACGAGGAGCTCCTGAAAGCGGGAGGAAGTTACTCACAGCTTTGGCGCTCACAAAATCCGGAGAAATAGTACCCAAACTAGTACCTACATTCATGAGAGCGTTCCACCATGGGAGCCCTGCGGGCCCGCGGCCGTGCAGATGGTCGAAACCAGAAGAGTCCTTCACTGCTTCTTGCCAGAGCTCGTGAAACGGAGCCATTAACGTGATTATGACTCTCGATGAGCACGAATTTGGGGCTTATACGAAGCTTGTGCCGTCCTTTCGCGGACGTAAGGTTGGGGTCATTGGCGATCTCGTTGCGGACAGCTACGTCTATGGTGTTCCGGCCCGCCTGTCGCGCGAGGCGCCGGTCGTTATTCTTCGCCACGAACGCGAGGAGTTCTTTCCCGGCGGCGCCGCCAACACGGTTTCAAACCTCCTGGCGCTTGGCGCTGAGGTCTGTGTCTTCGCTCTGGTGGGAGACGATGCGCAGGGCACGAAGCTGCTCGAGCTCCTGGGATCCATGGGCGCGGACGTCTCGAGCGTGATCCGCTCGAGCGCCTGGCGCACGATCGCGAAGAGTCGCATCCTGGCGGGCGACTATCATACGAAGAAGCAGCAGGTGCTTCGAATCGACCAGGAGCCGGGACGAGCCCCTTCACCCGAGGAGCGAAGGCAGGTTGAGCAGCGGATGCGAGAGGCTTCGAGCTTCGTGGATGCCTGGGTCGTCTCGGACTACGGATATCACCTCGCCACGGGCCCCAGCACGATTGAGATCGTGCGTAAGGAAGGCGCCAGGGGCAAGGTGGTCGTCGCCGATTCCCGTTATCGAGTTAGAGATTTCCAGGGCTTCACGTTGGTCACACCCAACGAGATGGAGCTCTTTTCCGCCTATGGAATCGAGCATATCCCCGTCGAAGGGGCGAGTGATAGCCTCGTGCTCGAGACCGGCCGGCGATTGCTTGAGGAATTGGGCTCGTCGAGCGCAGTGCTCGTCACGCGAGGCAACCGCGGCATGATGCTCTTCGAGCATGGATGCGAGCCGAAGCCGATCCCGATTTCGGGCACCCAGGATATTGTCGACGTCTCCGGCGCCGGAGACACGGTCGTCTCGGCCATGACGCTATCCCTCGCAAGTCGCACGAGCCTTCTCTCGGCGGCGAGGCTCTCCAACATCGCCGCCGGCGTGAAGGTGATGAAACGCGGCACTGTTCCCGTCAGCTCGGTCGAGCTCTTGAGCGCCGCCGGCAAGTTGACTCAGGTCTCTGGCCCGGGCCGCAACTGACAGCCCGCGCAACAAGGCGGCGTGGCAATGCTGCGAGCACGGCCAGTACCTTGCTGCCATACTTGCGTACGCGTGCCTCGCCCATTCCCGGCATCTGTGCAAGCTCTGCGAGCGTGCTCGGTCGACTTGTCGCCAGCACGGCCAGGGTGGCGTTGGGAAAGATCCCGTGGGGGGCACGGCCCTCCTGGCGGGCGAGCTCGGCGCGTAGTGATCGCAATTGGTCCTCGACTTCGTGGTTCGAGCCGAGCCTGGGGCGAACGGGGAAGAGCCTTGCCAGCTCAAGGGGATCTGTCGAAAGGGACAAGCACTCTGTGAGATCGACGGAGAGTTTCTGCGATCCCCGGCCGCCGTGCGCGATGGTGAGGATTCCGTACTCAACGAGCGCGTCGAGGAATTCGTGGAGCCAGGTCGCCGTGACCGCCTCGAGCAGACCGTAGAGGTCCTTCAGGGCCGGTACGTCCAGCGGTCCGGGTGCCTGGCTTCCACGTAGAAAATTCACGAGCCTGCGGCGACTCACCGGGCCCTGCGGGGTGTCGCCGAGGAATTTGGCCGCGTCGACAAGGACGCGTAGAAGGGAGGCACGAAACAATTGCGAAGCGGGCACATTCTGTGCCCCCCAAGCAGTCGATGGATGGCGAGGCATGGGGGAAACTTTCCGGCTCCGGAAGGGGTCTCGGGGTCGGTTTCAGGCAGGAAGGCGGAATGTACACGTGCGCCGGACTGGGAGCAAGCAGCGAACCTGGGGGCGATCACGACACCGAGCGTGGGGATCGAGTGTCACGCAAAGACCGTCTTGAGGACGCTTTCGATTTCGTCGAAGACCCAGTGGACCTCACGGTCGGTGATGACGTAGGGCGGCATGAAATAGAGGACGTTTCCGAGCGGCCTGAGAAGGATGCCGCGGTCGAGAAAGAGCGCATTTAGCCTGGGGCCGAGGCCGCTCAGGTAGCCTTGATGGGAGTCCACAGCCAGCTCGATTGCGGCAACTCCGCCGATGTTTCGCGTCTCCATCACGAAAGGTAAGGTTCCGAGGACCTTCAGGCGCTCTGCGAAGAGCGCCTCGATCGCCTGCACGCGGCTCATCCGCCGTTCCTCGTCGAAGATGGCGAGACTCTCGAGAGCCACCGCGCACGCGAGCGCGTTGCCGGTGTAGGAATGCCCGTGAAAAAAAGTTTTCGCACGGTCCTCCGACAGAAACGAGGAGTAGATCTCCTCCGTGACCAGAGTGGCGGCGAGTGGCAGGTAGCCGGCTGTCAGTGCCTTCGATACGCAAAGGAGGTCCGGCTCGATGGGGCCGTGCTCGCAGGCGAAAAGCCTTCCAGTGCGCCCGAATCCCGTGAGCACCTCGTCGGCGATGAGCGGACTCCCGTGTTGCGTACAGAGCTCGCGAACCTGACGAAGAAAGGGGGCTGGCCAGACGATCATGCCTCCGGCGCCCTGAAGCATCGGCTCGATGATCATGCCGGCGACCTTGCGGCCGTCGCGCTCGAGGATCGCTCCGAGATCTTCCCCGCTGCCGGAGCGAAACGGCAGGCGGGCTCTGCGCACTTCGAAGAAGAGATCGCGAAAGTTTTGGTGGAAGACCTCGACCCCACCGGCTGCCATCGCTCCAAACGTGTCTCCGTGGTAGGAGTGGTCGAGTGCCACGAAGAGCCTTCGCCCGGGCTCCCCGCGATTCCGCCAATACTGGTAGACAAGTTTCAAAGCCACCTCGACTGCCGTGGAACCATCGTCGGAGAAGAAGACGCGGGGGAGGCGACCGGGTGATCTACGAGAAAGCTCCGCTGCCAACCTTGCCCCCGGCTCGTGGGTGAAGCCAGCGAAGATCACCTGCGACATTCGGGAGGCCTGCTTAGTGAGGGCCTGGTTGAGCCGCGGGTGGCTGTGGCCGTGAATATTGACCCACCAGGAGCTGATGCCGTCGAGGATCTTGCGTCCGCTCGTCGTGTGGAGGTAGACACCCAAAGCACGCTCGATCGGCACGGCGGGCGGCGCCGTGAGCATTTGCGTGTAGGGATGCCAGACATGGCAACGGTCGTCCTCAATCCAGGGCTGGGGCTTTGTGACGTCGCTCATGAGCTCACTCAAAGTACTGCTTGAGTCTTCCCTTTCGATCGAACAACCGCGCTGCCCGCGTGATGCCTTGCTGGGTAATCGAGCGGATCACCGGCACCTCCGCCAACACATCGACCGAGCCGAACCGCTCGATGGCGCGACGGTTTTCGGCGTTGGGCGGGCCCGAGAGGATCACTCCGGCGATCTCAAGCCTGCGCGAGCGCGCCGCTTCGAGGGTGAGAAGTGTATGGTTGATCGTGCCAAGTCGACTTGACGCGACAATCAGCAGTGGCAGGTGCAGCTCCTCGAACAAGCTTGCGAGCAGATAACCATCATCCGTCAGCGGCACGAGCAGCCCACCGATCCCCTCGATCAAGAGGTTGCGGCGATCGTCGGCCAAGGCGTGTGTCACGAAGGCGTCGACCACGCGCTCTGGCTCGATCCGCCGGCGCTCGAGGCGCGCGGCAAGGTGCGGCGAGACTGGTGGACCCAGGGAGTAAACCTCGCTCAGTATCTCGACATTCTTTCCCACGATACCACGGATGATCCGGGCATCGGAGCTCTCTGACGATCCGGTCGCGATGGGCTTCCAGTACGCGATTCGGCGTCGCCTGGCGTGGCGTGTCAGGATCACCGCGCAGGCGATGGTCTTTCCGACCTCGGTTCCAGTTCCCGTCACGATGAGGCTCATGGCTCAAGAGGCCTCCACAGCATTGGCCACAGCATCGGCCACCGCGTCAATTTGCTCCTCGGTGTGATCCGCATGAATGCTCAATCTCAGGCGTGCGGTGCCGGGTGGAACGGTTGGCGGGCGGACTGCCCGCACGTCGAAGCCGCGGTGCTGCACCTGCGCGGCGACACGTAGAGCGCGTGCATTGTCGCCGAGAATCACCGGCACTATCGGGCCTTCCCCGGGCGGTACCTGAAGGCCTCGATTCTCGAGGATCGCACGAAGGCGCCGCGCGAGCGCGTGCGGCCTCTCCCGCAGCTCGGGTTCGCCCTCAACAACGTCCAGTGCGCCATGGAGGCCGGCCGCCAGAAGGGGTGAGACCGCGGTGCTGAAAATGAAGGGCCGCGCCTTGTTGATGATCGTGTCGATCACAACCCTGGGCCCGGCCACAAACGCGCCCCAGAGCCCCAGCGCCTTGCCGCAAGTCGAGAGGGTGGCCACGGCACGCCGTTCGATGCCGAAGAGTTCGCAGAGACCCGAGCCGCGAGTCTTTCCGAAGATGCCGGTCGCGTGGGCATCGTCGACAACAAGGACCGCGCCATGGCGATCGGCGGCATCCGCGAGAAGGTTGAGCGGCGCCACATCGCCGTCCACGCTGAAGTAGGACTCGGAGAATAGGAAGTTGCGTCCCCTCGAGGGGGTATGGGCGAGGAGGTTTTCCAGCGCCCGGACGTCGAGGTGGCCGTAAATTGCCTTCTCGCAGCCAGCGAGGCGCAGGCCGTCGATGAGGCTCGCATGATTCAGAGCGTCGGAAATGGCTCGATCCTCGGGGCCGATGAGGGCCGTGGCGATTGCAAGGTTGGCCTGATAGCCGCTCGGGAAAAGAAGGGCTGCCTCCGTGCCCTTGAACCGGGCGAGCCGCTCCTCGACCTCCCTGTGAGCCGCCTCGTGCCCGCGCAAGAGGCGAGAGGCCGGGGCGGAGACGTTGCCCACTCTTGCGCCCTCGATCAATCGTTCCCGGACTCGTGGATGCCTTGAGAGGCCCAGATAGTCATTCGAGGCGAAATCGATACCGGCGGGCTCTCTCAGGATGCGGAGTAGCCCGAGCCGTTCGGTTTCTTCCAGCCGCTGCGTTAGCTCAGATAGGAATGGTCTCATCCTGATCTTGCGACGTGACGGGCGACATTCCGAGCTTTTCAAGAAGCGCGAGGTCGTGGTCCTGGCCCGGATTTGAAGTCGTGAGGAGCTTGTCGCCGGTGAAGATCGAGTTGGCGCCGGCGAGGAAGCAAAGTGCCTGGGTCTCATCGGACATCTCAAGGCGGCCGGCACTGAGCCGGATGCGGCTCAGGGGAAGCACGACGCGGGCCGTCGCGATCATGCGCACCATGGAGAGCGGTTCCAGAGGGGGCAGGCCTTCCAGCGGCGTGCCCTCGGCTCGAACGAGCGCATTGATCGGGACGCTTTCAGGGTGAGGACTGAGCGCAGCCAGCACGCTCAGCAAGTCGGCGCGATCGCCGAGGCTCTCGCCCATGCCAAGGATGCCGCCGCAGCAGACCGTGATGCCGGCCTCACGAACATTTCGGAGAGTCTCAAGGCGCTCCTCGAAGCTCCGGGTCGAGATAATGCTCTCATAAAACTTGGGACCCGTGTCGAGGTTGTGGTTGTAGGCGCTCAGACCTGCGCCCGCTAGACGGGTGGCTTGCTCCTTCGTCAACATGCCGAGAGTGCAGCAGGCCTCGAGACCGAGCGATTTGACGCCACGGACCATCTCGAGCACTGCGTCGAACTCCCTCCCATCGCGTACCTCACGCCAGGCGGCTCCCATGCAGAAGCGGGTCGAGCCCGAGTTGCGCGCTGCTCGGGCGGCGGCCAGCACCTGGCTGACGTCGAGGAGCTGTTCCGGCTCGACCGTGGTCGAGTGGTGCGCGCTCTGCGGGCAGTAGGCGCAATCCTCCGGACAGGCTCCCGTCTTGATGCTCAGGAGTGTGCAGAGCTGTACCTCACGGGGGTTGTGGTACTGGCGATGAATCGTCTGTGCTTGATAAAGAAGATCCGGAAAGGGTGAGTCGTGCAGGCGAAGGACTTCCTCACTCGACCAGTCGTGGCGCACGCGGTTGTTCTTGGTTGGGGTGGCAAAGGGCATGAGACGGGGCCTCGATGTGGAATCGGGTTCTCGAAATTGAGACCTACAAGTTACCGGAAGGCAAATATTAAAAAAAGCAGGGTCTCCTCAGATCGAGGGCCCGCCCTCCCGAAGACTGGTTTCCAGGAGCCTGTTACGGCGGTCGTTCCGTCGGCCCACGGCCAGGATGATCCGCCGAAATTGGTCACAAGGAGAGCCCCCAGCCTTGAGTGAGCACGATCCCCCCTTTCTCTTGAAATTCTACATGGACCGCGACCTGCGGTACGGCGATGTCCCCCTCCATCGTCGTGTGACTGTCGGGCGAGGCCGCGAGAACGATGTGGTCCTGAACCACAACAGCGTCTCGCGCCGCCACGCGACTTTCTTCGTGGAGAAAGCTGGCTCAGCTCTCGTGGTGCTCCTGCGTGACGAGGGCAGTCGCAACGGCTGTATCGTAAACGGTCGACCTGTGCGCGGCACTGAGGTGCTCGTGAAGCCAGGTGATTGTATTCAGCTGGGCGTTTTCCTCGTCGACCTCACGCTCACGAATCTGAAACAGGAAGCCGAACCGGTTGACGATCTTAACTCTGACATCGTCCTTGAGGTCTCGCCGTCCAGCCGGACGGCGCTTCCCGACGAACGGCTCCGCGTGCTCTACGAGCTTGTCGCGGGGATCGATCTCCTCGACAACGAGAAAGTCCTGCCGGCCGTGGCGGAGTGGATCGGAAAAACGCTTCCCTTCGGTGTGCTGTACATGCTGCTGGAAGACGAGCAGGGCGCCGCCAAGATCTTTGCCTCGACGCCCAATGGCCCATGTGATCCCGCACGGATTTCGGTCAGCCGCAGCCTGATCAACAAGTGCCACGCTGAAGGCGTTGCGGTGCTAGCAGGCACGAGCGGAGTGCAGAGCCTGGATGCCGAGGGGACAGCTATTTTCAAGTCTCTCAAGTCGGCCATGTGCGTCCCTTTCCTGGGCCAATCGCGGTGCATGGGTGTGACTTATGCAAGCAGCCCATCCGATCGCGTCTACACGAGAGAGGACCTTCAGTTCCTGATCCTGGTCACGAGCAGCGTGACCCACAGTGTGGAGGCAAGGCGGGCGCTCGCCGCGGTGCGGGAGGAGAAGGAGAAAATCGAGAAGATTCTGGGGAGCCTCAAGGAAGCTGTCCTTCTTCTGGACAGCGATTTCAGGATTTTGCGTCTGAACCTGGCAGCGAACGAGGTCTTCGACGGGCGCGAGGTGGTGGGGCTGAAGCTCGCCGAGGCTCTTGTGGGCTATCGCAGCACGGCGGACCTGGAGACCCTGGATGGGCTTTCGAGCTTTGAGATTGAGGAGGATTCTGAGGCTTCGAAGGTTCGCGACTCTGCCGGCGTCTTGCCGCGCATCTATGAGGGCAAGATTTCACGCAGCGACGGGGCCGGGTCGATGAACTGGCGCTATGTCGCGTGCCTGCACGATGTCAGCCAATCGAGGCACCTGGAGCGGACGAAGTCCCTGTTCGTCAACCGGTTGGCGCACAAGATCATCACGCCTCTTACAGTCGTTACCAGTGTGAACTTTCTCGTCGCCGAACATGTCGAGCGCCTGGGTGACGAGGAGCTGAAGCGTCTCCTGGCCCAGAGCATCAAGGAATCGGAACATTGCTCCGCCTTGATTCGACAGCTTGTTGACTACACCGTAATGAACTTCGGGAACAGCTCTGCATCCCGCAAGAGAATGCATTGCCGGTTCGAGAGTCTGATCGAGCGTGCGCTGATCTCGAACAACGACCTTATCGTGAGCAAGCAGTTCAAGGTCTTGCCTCGGATTGCCGAGGACGCCACCGAGGCCCTCGGTGATTTTGAGCAATTGGGCCTTGTTTTTCAGCATTTGGTGCAAAATGCGGTGAAGTTTGGCTGCCAAGGTGGCTCGGTTCAGGTGTCCACGGAGCTCATGGGACGGGAGGTCAAGGTCTCCTTTCTGGACGATGGGCCGGGGATCCCACCGGGCGAGATGAAGAACGTCGGGCAGATGTTCTATCAGTTCGACCCGCAAAACACGGGCGAGGTGCCCGGCTCGGGTGTTGGGCTCTGGCTTGTGCGTGAGATCGTGCGCAGCCATGGGGGCGATGTCAAACTTTCAAGCCCGACGGCCCAGGACGGCACCGGCACCTTGGTCGAGCTTGTCCTCCCTGCTGCGACGGCCAAGACCCCGCTGGGCAACCTCGCGCTCGACCCGCCCACGGACACCATTTCGAGGGAGGTCGTCAACACAGCGCTCGAGAACGCGGTGTCGTGAGGTCAGGATTGGCGAGCTTCACTTGTGAACCAGGGAAGGCTTTGCTACCTTTTCCGCCAATGCACAAGGCGGTGGATTCAGTCGAGTCGGTGCCCCGGCAGCGTCGCACGATTTGGTACATGGGCGTCAAGACGCGGGTGCTGCCCAATTTTCTCGATGGCGTGCTCGCGGACGAGGCCCCTTTGGGGGCGACGGTCGTCGATCTCATGAGCGGGAGCGCGGCCGTCGCCGCCCACTGCGCGAACCATTATCGGGTTTACGCCAACGACGTGCAGCGCTACGCGCAGGTGATCAGCTCGAGTCTCATCGAGCACGATCCTCTTCGAAAATCGGGCTTTCTGGAGTCGCTCGATGCCCGGAGCGCCCTGGATTCCGCCTTCAGGAGTAACTTGAGGGCGCTTGAGAAGCTTTACGCGAGAGCCCTGGAGGCGGAAGAGAGCCTCTTGAAGCGCCATGCCTCGGGAGATGAGAGCGACCAGTGGTGTGCCGACTACAGGCGATTTCTTAATCAGCCTCGATCGGTCTACGCTACCACGGGCCAGAAGGGCCCAGCGAGCCACGGTGGCCTTTACGAGGAGGCTCAGGCCTTGCTGTCGGACGAGTCCATCGCCGCCTACCGACACGATCCCTCTCGCCGCCCGGCCTGCCTCACGACAGCCTACTATGCCAACATTTACTTCGGCCTGCGCCAGTCGATCGTGATCGACAGTCTCCGTGCGGCGATCGAGGACCTTCCAGCGTCCTCAATCCATGCCAGGGAGACGCGCACGCACTACCTCTCGGCGCTGCTCCATGTGGCTTCCATCTCTACCTCGGGCACGTCGCACTTTGCGCAGCCACGCCACACCACGAAGGATTCAGAGCTGAAGGCGCTCGCCGCACGCCGCACGATCGACATCTTCGAACGATTTCAGTTCTGGTCGTCGGAGATCGCGCTCCAGGTTCGCGAGACGACCCACTTGTCAGGAAACCAAACCTTTTCGGCGCCGTATCGCGAATTCATCAACGACGGCAGCCAGGGCCCCGAGCTCCGATTCCCGGGCCCGGTCGACCTGGTCTACCTGGACCCTCCCTATACTGCGGATCACTACTCACGCTTTTATCACGTGCTTGAGGTGCTCGCTCGCCACGACTATCCGGAGCTAGATCGCGACGCGAGCGGTAGCGTCCTTCGCGGACGCTACCCGAAGCTTGCAGGGCGCTTCCAGTCAGAATTCTGCCTCAAGACGCGGGTCGAGGAGGAGTTTCGCACGGTCGTCCACGCAACGGCCGGAGCGGGGGCAAAGCTGGTGATAAGCTACGCCTCGCCCACGGGGTTGCTCCTGAAGGAGTACGTGCGGCGCTTTCCGGAGAAGGATCCTGTCGAGCAGCTGCGGCAGCTCTGCCGGGAGCGCTACGAGACGGTTCGAGTGGAGCGCATGCCGCTCATGCATTCGGGTCAGGGCGACAGTAACCTTCAAATTGACGAGATCCTGGTGGTCTGCACCCGGCCGCGTGGGCCAAAGGCTTGAATCATTCGCGCAGCCGCGCGATCAGCCCGTCTGTCCTGAGTACGGCGATGGCCTCCTCGGCCAGGGCGCGCGTCGCGAAAGCAAGCCTCATTGTGCCGGCTTCTCCCTCCCGCACCTTCAACACCTCGATGTCTTGAATGTTGATGCCGCGCGTGGCGAGCGGCTGCGCGATCCGCAAGATCATGCCCGGTTTGTCCTCGACGACCACGAGGACGTCCCAGAGCTGGCTCAAGAAGCCCTTGGAGTCCCTGGGAATCTCGGCACGAGTCCGGCTGGCGCGGTCGAAAATCTTCTCGAGCCGTCCGTTGTTGAGGCCCCGCAGTGATTCTCGCGTGGAGTCAAGGAAGCGAAGGAGCACGTCCTCGATCACGTCGCGGTTCGTCTGCACAATGTCTTTCCAGACGTCGAACGAGCTCGAGGCAATGCGGGTCATGTCGCGGAAGCCCCCGGCGGCAAGGTGCACTCCGTGCTCCCGGTTGGATCCGAGGTCGTCAAGGAACTTGACGAGGCTGACGGCGAGGAGCTGTGGGAGATGGCTGATTGTTGCGGCGATTCGGTCGTGGTCAGCGGCGGAGAGCACCACGACACGAGCTCCCGAGCGAGCAATGAATTGCCCAAGTTTCTTCACCTCGGCCTCGGGCACGGAGGGTGAGGGCGTCAGCACGTAGTAAGCGTTTTGATAGAGGAAGGGGTCTGCCGCGCGAACGCCACGCTGTTCGGAGCCGCACAGTGGGTGCCCGCCAATGAAACTGCCTTCGGGCAGGTTTCGTGCCGCCGCAAGGATGGCCCGCTTGGTGCTTCCGACATCACTCACGACAACGCCGGGCCGAAGCCTGTCTGCGGAAGCACTGAGCTGTTGTAAGTGATCCAGGATCATGGAAATTGGGCTCGCAAGGACAACAAGATCGGCGTGTGCTGCCGCATCGAGCAGGTGCTCGTAGGGGAAGCCCTCGTCGATGGCGCCCAGGCGTTGAGCTTCCACCAGAGTTTCGCCACGGCTGACCCCCAGAATTCTCCCCGTGTAACCCGAGCGGCGCAGTGCCAGGCCGAGTGATCCGCCCATCAGGCCTACGCCCACAATCGCAATCGATGCGTAGGGCTCCGCATTCGTGTTCTGGGGGTTAGTCGGTTGCATGGAGCCGCAATGTTACCTCAAGGGAATCCGGCAGAGTATGTATACTCCTCGCGGCGATGATCGGGACATCCTGGCCACCGCTCCCTCCCCCTCGGCGCCGGAGGCGCCCGGCGCTTATCGAGCGCCGAGGAGGGGGAGGACGCCGCCAGGCGGCCGGTGCTGGGGAGGTCTCCCTCCCCAGCGAGGAGGATAGAGTCTGTCGCCGTCCGGTTCGAGCCAGTATCATGCCCAACTTTCCCAAGTTACTTGTGGGGCCGTGCCAAAAGACAATGTCAAGACCGTTGGAAGTGCCGCTAGTGGAAGAGTTGACCTCTTGCCAGAACCCCCTGGATTTCAAGCGTTGTGTGGGCACAAGCCTCCGGGAGGTGGAGAGGCTTCTCAAGGAGATTCTGGAGGTGCGCTCAAAGCGCAACCGAGAGAACACGCTGGTTCCCTACAATCGCCTCATGTTGGACCTGGGAAGTCTTTCGAACGCAATCTCCTGCCTGCGGAGCGTGCACCCTGCAGAGGAGATCCGCAGGGCGGCGGAGGAAAGCGAGAAGGAGGTGGCGAGACTTGCGACTTCGCTGAGTCTCAACCAGGAGCTTTATCAGGGCATCCGGCAGTGTGACCCTCTGACGCTCGACGCCAAGGGAAAGAGGCTCCTGAAGCACCTGTTGCGGGACTTCCACAGGGCTGGCGTCGATCGTGACGATGCCACACGGGAGCAAGTTTGTGTCCTCCGAGACAAGATCGTGGCGACGGGGCAGGAGTTTCTTCGCAACATTGTGAAGGACGTGAGGTTGATCGAGCTCGAGGGACTCGAGGAGCTTGAGGGCCTCCCTGTGGACTACGTCCGGGAGCATGCGCCTCAACCGAACGGCAAGATCCGAATCACGACCGATTCTCCCGACTACAACCCCTTCATGACCTATGCGACGAGCGACACCCGGCGCCGTGAGCTTTACACGGAGTTTCGTCGCAGAGGGTTTCCTGACAATCTCGAGGTGCTCCGGCTGCTGATGACCCAGCGGCATCAATTGGCCACCCTCCTGGGCTACTCTTCCTGGGCAAGCTACGTCGCCGAGGACAAGATGATTCAGACGCCGGAGGCGATCGGCGAGTTCATTGAGAGGGTGAGCCGTGTTTCCCAGACGCGCGCCCGGCGGGAGTACGACGAGCTCCTTTCGCAGAAGCGGAAGCTCGACCCTGGTGCCACGGAGGTCCACGACTGGGAGAAAACCTGGTTGGAGGGCTCCATTCGCTCGGAAAAGCATCAGTTCGACTTCAGAGCTGTCCGGACCTACTTCGAATACGGCCGCGTGAAAACGGGAGTCTTGTCGCTCGTGGAGGACCTCTTCGGGGTTCGCTTCGAGCCCGATTTGAATGCAATTCACTGGCATCCTGACGTCGAAGTTTACAACGTCCTCGAGGGTGGATGTCGGGTGGGCCGCATCTATCTCGACATGCACCCTCGAGAGGGCAAATTCAAGCACGCTGCCCTGTTCCCGCTCGTCAGAGGTGCGCGGAACCTCGCTGTTCCGGAGGCGGCGCTTGTGTGCAACTTTCCCAATCCGCGACTCGCGCAGGGTCCGGCGCTTCTGGATCATGACGAGGTCCTCACCTTGCTCCACGAGTTCGGTCATCTGCTTCACCAGCTCTTCGCGCGAGAAGAAGAGTGGTCCAGGTTCAACGGCATTTCCAACGAGTGGGATTTCATCGAGGTTCCCTCGCAGCTCTTCGAGGAGTGGGGTTGGGAATACGACGCGCTCAAGCGATTTGCGATCCACCACGAGACGGGCGAGACGATCCCGAGGGACTTGGTTGAACGGTTGCGCCGGGCCAAGGCCTTCGGTCGGAGTCTCGCGGTGCGCCATCAGATGTTCTATGCATCCTTGTCGCTCGAGTGCTTTGGCCCCGAAGCTCCAGATCTCGACACGACCCGTGTCGTTGAGGAATGTCAGGGACGGCACAGCCTCTTCCGCTTCGTTCCAGGAACCTATTTCCAGGCGAGCTTTGGCCATCTCAACGATTACTCCGCCCTCTACTACACCTACATGTGGTCGCTTGTGATCGAGAAGGACATCTGTGTTCATTGGCGCAAGAGTGGCCTGATGAGCCGTGAGGCCGCCGCGCGCTACCGGGACTGCATTCTTCGGCCTGGAGGTTCGCTGGACGCCGCGGACCTTGTCCGCAGCTTCCTCGGCAGGGACTATGTGTTCAAGGCGTTCGAGGAATGGCTTGAAGTGGTGTGATGCCACGAACTGGAGCGGTCAGAGGAGCGGAGTTAGCAGGCGCGCCGTGCCTTCAAGCAGAGTTGGCCAGAAGGGGCCGCTCTTCTCCAGGAGTTGCACGCTGCGGCTGTTTTGGACGTCGCACCAGAAGTCCTTCCTCAGCTTGCGCGACAGGTTTTCGTCAAGGATCAACGCTGTCACCTCGAAATTGAGCAAGAAGCTTCGCACATCCATGTTTGCGGATCCGACGAGTGTCCAGGTGTCGTCGATGCTCACCACCTTCGAGTGGAGCATGCCGTGGCGGAACTCGTGGATTCTGACTCCGGCGCGGACGAGGTCCTGGTAATAGCTGCGGCCAGCCCAGAGGACCAGGCGGCTATCGGTCTTTGCAGGGATCAGGATGTCGACCTGGATTCCACGGTAGGCCGCGTGCTGAAGTGCGAGGATGAGGCCCGGGTCGGGAACGAAGTACGGCGTGCTGATCCGAATGCTCCTTCTTGCCAGCGCGAGAGCTGCGAAGAAGATGTGGCTGAGGATCGGAGGCTCCTGATCCGGGCCGGTGGGTACGATCTGCACGAGCGAGTCGCCTCTGGCGGGCTGCCTCTTCATGTATCGATCGCCGGTCAGGTTTTCCTTTGCGGCGAAGTACCAGTCTTCGACGAACACCTCCTGCAGCTCACGCACCGCCGGGCCCTCGAGTCGGAGATGAGTGTCCTTCCAGGGTCCTGACCGGCGCAAGAGGCCCCGGTACTCGTCGCCGATGTTCTGGCTGCCTGCAAAGGCCACTTCGGCATCCACTACCACAATCTTTCGGTGGTTCCTGCAGTTGATATGCCACGTGCGTCGCCAGGGGATCGCCGGCAGGAAAAACGCCACATGGCCGCCCGCCTCGAGGAGAGGGCGGAAGAATCTTCGGGATGTGCGCCACGAACCGATGGCGTCGATGAGTACGCGCACCTCAACGCCCTGACGCGCCTTTTCGGTGAGGCGATCCAGGAACATCTTTCCCGTGGCGTCGGGCCGGTAGATGTAGTACTCGAGGTGAACGTGATTCCTCGCTCCGTTGATGGCTTGCAAGATGCTCTCGTAGGTCTCCTGCGCGGTCAGCGATGCCTCGACCAAGTTGCCGGCCGTGGGCGGAACAGTACCCAGCTTGCTGGAAAGCTCGGCGAGCTGGCGCAGGCTTTCGTCAAGGCCGGGGTTGGCCTGCAGCTGCCTGAGTGCGGCTGCTGTGGCTTCTTCGCGGTCCGCGCTGCTCGCCAGTGCCTCGATGATGGGCGCCATGCGCTTGCGAATCTTTCGCGTCCGCCGGCGAACCCGACGCTCACCAATCATGTAATAAAACACAGCCCCCACGATCGGCATGAGAAGAATGCCGAAGATCCAGGCCAGCATGGTCATCGGCTCCTTCCGCTGGCGAAGGACATGGGTAATCGCCCAGACGGTCAAGCCCTGCGTGACGAGGAATATGGCCCACCAGCTCAACCTGGGGAGGAGCGAGGCGAAGTCTGTGAAGGTTTCTCCCAACGCGTTTTCCGAGCTGATTTATCGACGCCTCAGTTCCCGCCCGAGACTTTCGCGGTGACCTTGTAGTTGCCGTTGGCCCGTCCGGTATTTTGAGGTACCGGGCATACTGCCATGTAGAGGCGCCCCGTCGTCTTTGCTTTGCCGTTGAAGGTGCTCCCGATCAGGAAGGGGGGGCCCCTTTTCCCAATCTTGCCTATGAGCGAAAGCATGGGGAAATTCTGAAACGTCGTTCCACCCCAGTCGCGATTTCCATCGGGGCCCGAGGAGATCCCGTAGTTCCGCACGCCGATGGCGCCCGAGGCCTCGATCCTGAGCTTCTGGCCCCTTTCGACGTCGAATTTCGTATCGAGCCAGCTGCCTGGCGGCTGATAGGTGGGAGCGATTTCGATCTTGAGGTTTTCAGGGCCACTGACGCGAAATACGACCGCACTCAGGTCGGCGATCAAGACCTTCAGCTCTCCGTACCTACTCTCGATCAGCAGGTCCTCGATCGGGATCACCCCCTTCACGGTCATTCGGGTAGTCAGGATCTCGTCGTCGGTGCCCGAGAGGCTCGGGACGAGATCCTCGCTTGTGGCGCCCTCTGCCGGAAACTTCCTGGCAAGCTCCTCGATCAGGCCTGTCGCACGATTCTTGACTTCCTCGTTGGTCGACTTGGCCGCCGCTCGCAGCGCCTCGAGCGCCGGCAAGGCGATATCACTGAGGCCCTTTGTCGCCTCCTCGCGCCTGTCGAAGTCCTCATTCCCCAGATCGGCGATGAGGCCGTCGATCCGGTTCTTCAACTCGGGTGCGATTCGCCTCGCGAAGCGAATCTTCAGGATCTGATCCCGTGGGATGCTCAGGGCCCCGTACAGAGTTCGGATCTCGAGGGTCTCGAACTTCGGAGCGCCTGTGATCTTGCTCCTGTCCCGGAGGTAGAACGTGGGCAGCATTGAGGGTTTGTCACTTGCGTCCCTGGCCTTGGGGCCGTCATGAGCTGCAGGGAGCGACTTCAGCCCGGCGGAGATACAGAGGAATAGAAGGAGTGTGTTGCGTAGAATCATGCTCACGAATCTCCAGAAGATCTCAGCATTGCGTCCTGTCGGCTGATGATAGTTTTCGTGCGTGAGGAGACATCATGTTTTTTTTGCCTTTCGAGGGGGCTGAGTGATGCAGCCGGCGTCCAGGGAGTTCGTGGTCCTGGGGGGAGGCGTGATGGGCTTGAGCGTGGCGAGGGAGTTGGCTCAGCGCGGAGTGAAGGTGACCCTGATCGAGAAGGGCTCGATCTCCGCCGACACGCAGGGCGCCGCCACCTGGGCTTCGCTCGGAGTCCTGGGCGCTTCGACGGGTGGACGTTCGCCCTGGAAGAGGCTGCAATCCTACGGGTATCGGACGTATCCGGCGCTCGCCGTCGGCCTTCTCGCCGAGACCGGCATGGATATCGGCTACAGCGTTCGAGGCTCGTTGCATCTCAAGTCGGAGCTGCCGAGGCTTGGGACCCAAGTCAGGGCTGAACGGCTCTACCGCGAGGCGGGACTCGAGGCCAAGTGGCTCGCGAGCAAGGAGCTCTCGGAGCTGGTGCCAGGGCTTTTCGACCGAGAGGACTCGAGCTTTCGGGCTGCGTTTTACATTGCAAGCGAAGCCATCGTGCATCCGCCAAGTCTCGCACGGGCTCTGAAGGCCTCGTGCGAGAGGCGAGGAGTCCGTCTGCGCGAGCGCTCGGGTGAGGCTCGGCTGGCGGGGACCGATGAGGCCTTCGTCGAGGTGGCAGGGGAACGGATCGGGGGCGTCGGCGTTGTCCTCTGCGCGGGCTGCTGGTCGGGGCTCGCCTCGAACTCGATGGGGTACTTGGGTGTCCCCATCCGGGCGGTGCGCGGCCAGGCGATCGAGGTTCCCATGGACCGACCGTCATGCCCCAACCTGCGATTTGAGTCGCCATCCCTGCGCAGGGAGTACCAGATCGTCTCGAAGGGGAACGGCCTTGCATGGGTCGGTAGCACCGTCGAAGACGCTGGGTTCGATCCTTGCGTCACTTCCGCCGGGCTCCGGGAGCTCATCGAGGCTGCTCGGCGTGTGCTGCCGGACCTCCGCGAGAAGGACATAGTGCGCTCCTGGGCAGGCCTCAGGCCCCAGGCGCTTCGGCCTGGCGGTCCGTTTCTTGGCCGAGTTCCCGGCTGGAAGAACGTGTGGGTCGCTTCCGGGCATTACCGCAGTGGCATCCTCACCGGGCCAGCCTCGGCCAGGCTTCTCGTGCAGGACATCCTCGGAGAAGAGATCCTCGAGGAGGAAACAGGCTTCGACCGAGAAGCCCTTGCGGCGTTTCGCGTGGAGCGGTAAGGCTACTTGTCGAGCTCCGCCATCGTTTTTTGAAACTCGATCTGATACTGCTCCTCCGCGAGGGCGCCATCCTTGCGCAGGCGGTTCAAACTGTCGAGGCGGTCTCGGACGCGCTGATAGCGAGCCTCTTTCTCCGGATCCTTCGCGGCGTTGGGTGGCGCGGTGGCCGGCGCTGGCTGCGCTGCGACCTTGCTCTTCACCGTCGGAGTGATTTCTGCGAGCCGAGCCTTGAGCCACCGGGGATGGAGCGTACCCGATACTGTATGGAGTTCTGTGCCCGTGGGGGGGTAGAGTGGCGAAGCGTCCACGAGCGCGGTTGGGTCGTCCGGGAATGCAATGCGCATGGGCTCGTTGCTCTCCGGAAGGTGGATGCCCTCGTCAATCTTGTCGAGGGCGATGTCGAGTACGCCGTCCTCGGTCGAGAACATGACCCCCGTGGTGCCGCTTGGCCCGAAGAGGACATCTGACCACGACGAGCGTACGATCAGGAATCGGAGCCGCTCGTCCGGCTGAATCTCTTCCAGGGCCAGCGCGATGGGCTCGGCGGAGGCATCAATCTCTGCGGGAATGAAGACATTGGCCCTCGTTGATTTGAGCAAGTGGTCGTGCCTGTAACTGAGCTGGCTCATGAGGGACGCGAGCTTGTCCGCCGAGAGCTTCATGGGATGTTTGTAGCCCAGGGCCACTCGCTGCCCGTCTTTCTCCAGGTGTTCGCGCAGGAGGACCAGGTTCGCAGTGGCATAAAGAGGCGGCGGCAACCGCTTCCAGGGAGATGATGAGCAGCCAGACGCCAGAGCGGCGCAAAGGATCGCAGGGGTGAGGCGGACGTTCATGGGGGCAACATCATCGACCTCAAGGTATGGAAAAGCAAGATCCCGACGTACAATCTAAAGAGGTCGATTTTCTGCCATCCAGGACTTTGGTATTTCTGTCAGAGGAGTCTGATACCTGTGAAACCTGATCTATCCCGGCGACAGTTTCTCGCTCATTCGGCAGGAATTGCTGGTGCCTCGCTGGGGATCGGGCTGCCGGCGGTGGGCGCCGCAAGCGTGGCGGGAACTCCTGACGGCGCCGAGATCCGTCTGGGGTGGATCGGGCTTGGAGACCGAGGCAAACACCTCCTCGAGGCGTTTCTCTCTCTCCAGCGGTCCCTCGAGGGCGCGAAGGCTCGCGTGACAGCTCTCTGTGACGTTAACCCGCAGCGGTTGAAGCGAGCGCTTGAGCTTGTCCGCCGACCCGAGCCTTCACTCGACAAGCCGCGAGGTTATTCGAATTATCGCGCGTTGCTAGATGACAGAGATGTCGATGCCGTCGTGATCGCCACGCCCGTCCACCTCCACGCTGAAGAGACCATCACGGCGCTCCACGCATCCAAGCACGTTTATTGCGAGAAGCCGCTGGCGCACACGCTCGAGGCCTGTCTTGAGGTTGCGAAGGCTGCCCGAAATGCGGAGCAAGCGCGGCGGATCCTTCAGGTCGGTCTCCAGCGACGCTATAGCCCCCGCTACCGCCGGAGCATCGACCTCGTGCGTTCGGGCGATGCAGGTCGCGTCCTCTTTGTGCGTGCCCAGTGGCACGCTGCCGGCAACTCGCCCAAGGACAAGCCCTGGATCTTCCAGCGCGAGAAGTCGGGTGGCATGGTGCTCGAGCAGGCCTGCCATCAGTTCGACGTCTTCAACTGGCTTCTTGGGTCGACTCCCCTGAGAGCTTGCGGCTTCGGCGGAACGTCCCGCTTTGTCGACGAGCCGCCCGGTCGCAACACCATGGACCATTATGGCGCGGTGCTCGAGTATCCCCTGGGCGCCCGCGTGCAGCTCAGTCACCTCAGCTTCGCGATCCCTGACCGTCGGTTCTCCGGGATCTACGAGCTCGCATTCACTGAGCGCATGGGAATTGACCTTCCCAACGCTGTGGCCTGGTCGGAGTCGGGGGCGACACGGCAGCTCTTGCCCGAGGGAGGCGCGGGCTCGCTCAACGACACACAGCTCGCACTTCGAGGTTTCCTCGAGTCGATCGCGACCGGCCGTGCTGCCGAGGCGGGGCTCGAGGCTGGCCTTGCCTCCACGAAGACTGCGATCCTCTGCCAGCGGGCGCTCGAGTTGGGCCGGGTCGTGGAATGGAAGGAGCTCGGGTCCGTTTGACGAGGCGAGAGTGGGGGCTTCTTGGGCTTGTCGCAGGCCTCGGCTGGATGATTCCAGCGCTCTCCTTCGACCTTCGTCTTCCGGACGAGCCCCGCGTCGCGCACACGAGCTTCGAGATGCTGCGTACCGGTGACTTTGTGGTGCCGACCGTCAACGGGAGGCCGTTCCTCCAGACGCCTCCGCTCCACTATTGGATCCTCGGCACCTGGATCTGGCTCGCCGATAACGGCAGGGACGGTCTTGCCCGCATCCCGTCGGTGCTCTTTGGCCTCGGCACGCTCCTCGTGGTCGGGCGCATGGCGAGTCGTCGCTCGTCCGGGCGTGTTGCCTTCCTCTCCGTGGGCACGCTCGCGAGCACGATGGGCTTCTGGGACGGTGGCCAGCGCGTCGTGGTCGATGTTTCCATGACTTTTTTCATCACGCTGGCGCTCTGGCAGGTCAGCGAGGCCCTCGCCGACGGAGATTTCACCGTGCGCTCGGGTCTCCTGGCCGGCCTGGCGACGGGCTGTGCCTTCCTGTCGAAGGGTTTTTCCGGTCCAGTGATCGTCGCCAGCGCAGCGGCGATTCCCCTCTGCCTCGTTCGAGAAATTCCAAGGCGTGCGCTTCTCAACTGGTGTTCGGGCCTGGTTCTTGGGTGCTGCCTGGTGGCGTTGCCCTGGACGGTGCTCCTGTGGCTCAGGGACCCTGCTTACGCAAGCGAGCTTCTCTTCTCCCACGTATCGGCCCGCTTCCTCCACGGCACGCACAAGGATGCTTCCAACTTCGCGTTTGTTCACCGATCGATCCTGAAGCTTCTCCCCTGGGGCCTCGCACTCCCGCTTGCGATCGCTTGCGCCGTGCGAGCCGTGCGTGGAAATCGAGAGGTGCGGGAAGGCGATCGCAAGTGGCAGGCGATGCTGCTCTCGTGGTTCTTCCTGCCCCTGGTCCTTCTCCTTATTTCGCGGAGCAAGCGGAATATCTACCTTCTGCCTGTTTTCCCTGCCTTCGCGATGCTTCTTGGGCTCTGGCTCGAGAGGTTGATCCTTCGTGGGCACCGCGAGCGTCATGTCCTGGCGCTTCTCTGGGCAGGTGCCGTGTTGCTGCCGATCGGGGGCTTCGCCTATCAGCGCTGGAACACGGCGGAGTCGACTCTGGAGCCCCTGGGCCGTCACGTTGCAGGGCTCGATCGAACCGGAGCGGTCGTCGTCGGCTATCGGCTCGTGGAGCGGGAGGAGGGCGCGCTCGGATGGTACCTCCGCCATTCCTTCGAGAACGTTGAAGATGAAGTTGCCTTGCTCGCGGTCCTGCGCTGTGCTGGTTCCAGCGCCGTGGCGGTGGGAGAAGAGCGTGAGCTTGCGGAGGCGCTTGAGAAGATTGGAGTTGCCAACCCCGAGACGAAGGTAAAGTTCCGGCAGCGGCTGCGCGGCAGGATTCTCGAGGCCTGCCAGGTGATGTTACCCGACTGAGTCGTTTGAGATGCTGATAACGAGAGGATCCACGAATGCGAATCACGAAGGTTTACACACGAGTGGGCGATGGTGGCGACACCTATCTTGGCGGTGGGCAGAAGGTGCCGAAGGAGAGTCTGCGCGTTGATGCCTACGGCACCGTGGACGAGCTCAACAGCTCGCTCGGTGTCGCGCTGGCCCAGGGGTTGGACTTCGAGCTCGTGCGCGTTCTCTCCCGGGCGCAGAACGATCTCTTCCACCTGGGTTCGGATCTCTGCGTGCTCGAAGAGGACAAGAAGAAATTCAAGATTCCGCAGGTGGAGAAAAGGCACGTGGACGCGCTCGAGCAAGAGATCGACAAGCTTCAGGAGCATCTGAAGCCCCTCGAGGAATTCATATTGCCGGGCGGCACGCCGGGGGCCGCGCAACTCCACGTGGCTCGCACGATCTGTCGGCGCGCCGAGCGTCTTGTGGTGGCTCTCGGCCGCAAGGAGGCGATTGGCGCATTCGCTGTCATGTACTTGAACCGCTTCTCGGACTACCTCTTTGTCGCGGCCCGGCACGAGAACCGTGTCAAGGGCCGAGCCGACGTGGAGTGGCAGAAGAGCCTGTAGGAGCGTCTCCGCCGGACGAATTGCCAAGAGTCTGGACGCCGCCAGCCTGGGGCTGGCCCTGTCAGCACGGCTCAAACTCTGCCCTGGAGCGCGCGTTTGAGGGGCCGCGCCGGTTCGGTACGCTCCTTGCGGGCTCTCTGGATGGAGTTTGCTGAGTCGAGAGAGTCCACCATGAGAGAAGAATCAATCCAGCCTGAAAATTCTGCCCCGTTGCGGCCGCCCGTGCCGCCTTCAGTCGAGACCCAGGATGGACCCGAGCGCCTGGTTTTCGTCTTGCGATATGACGAGGAGCTCACCTACCTCGTGAACGAGGGCCTCGTGCGGCCCGGGACACAGCCGAGCGGGCTCAAGTGACCGGGAAGGATCCTGGAGCGAGAAACGAAATGTTGGACGCCGAGGAAGACAACAGTTGCGAAATGGCGCCGGACCCAGAGACGAGGAGAATGGGCCTCGATCTCGGTGCCTACGAGACGAGGTTCGTCTTGCCTGCAGAGGATGGGGAGTCGCAGCCGAGGACGATCACGGTACCCACTCTCCTGTGCTATTCCCGCCAGGAGGCAGAGCCGATGCGATTCTCGTGTATCGGAGAAAAGGCGCTGGCGCGTCGGGACCACATGAGGCTTGTTCAGCCTTTTCGCGCCGGGGTGGAAGGCCGTGGGCTCATCCTCCGCGACTTCGCGCAGCACCTCCGCGACCTCACGCAGAGGCGCGGTGAGCCGTCCCCCTGGGCGGTGGTCAACTGCTCTGTGGGGGCTTCCGAGGAGGAGAAGGCGATGAAGCGCACGATCGCCAACGAGCTCTTTGATCGCGTGCTCTTCGTGGACGACAGTTTTCTCCTCGCGGTGGGTCTCGCCTCCCAGGAGGTGTGCCAGCACAGCATTCTCATCGACGTCGGCGCGACGGCCATCCGCGGCGCGCTCATGCACGGCGAAACGCCGTCGCCGGAAGAGCATGTGGAGGGCCCTTCGGGTGGATTTCGTGTCGACGACGCACTCAGGAGGAGCTTCTCCCTCCGCTATCCGGAGCTGATCCTCACTGGCTGGACCCTCTCCCGGCTGAAGGAGGCGCTCGCGTTTGTGGCCCCGGCTCGTCGGCGCTGCGAGCTCCAGCTTCAGTACCGAAACAAGCAGAAGCTTGTCGACGTGACCGAGGTAATTCAAGAGGCCTGTTCGACCATCGTGCGTCCGCTACTGCGCGTCGCGAGGGAGCTGCTTGCGCTTTGCCCGTCGGACGAGGTCGAGGCCTTTCAGCGAAACATTGTCCTGGCGGGTGGATGCGCGGAGATGCCCGGCCTCGTCGCGCGTGTCGAGGAGGAGCTCCGGGCCGACGGATTCGAGCTGGCTCGAGTCCGCAAGGCCGCCGACTCGAAGATGCTTGTCGCGAAGGGCGCCCATCGCTGGGCCCAGCTTCTGCGCGAGGACCAGTGGAGCATCCCGCTGTTCAGCTTTGCCAGGTGAACCACGCTCGCAACGCCGCCGCGTGGGACCCTCCGGGGTGGGCTGCCGAGAGCGTGGCGGAGGCCCGCGGAGCGTGAGGCGATACGTGGGACTCCTCGAGGGGAAGGGAGACCTCCCCCGCACCGGGCGCCTCCGGCGCCGATATATCGGTGAGCGTTGGTCAGGATCCCCCAATCATGGCCGCGGGGAGTATATCCACTGGCGGCTCTTGCCTCGCCTGCATAAGATCTTCGTGTGCGCGAAGTCCTCAGGAAGTCGAGAGCCCTCCGCCGGGCGGTGAAGTGGTACCGATCGAAGACGGTAGCCGATCCCGGCTGGCGGAAGGTCCTTCAGCGCGACGCGCAGGAGTGGCAAAGTGCCCTTGAGAAGGCTCGAAATGGTCCGAAGGTGCTCCTGGCGACAAGCCTCGGCGGCTACTGGGCCGGGACGACACTGGAGAGCTTGCTGGCCCTGTCGCTGACGCTGCGAGGCGCGAACGTGGAGGTGCTCCTGTGCGATGGAGTCCTCCCGGCCTGTCAGGCCTGTGAAGCTCGAGCCTACAGGAGCCTCGAACGATTTGCTCGACGGGGGCCTCAGGCGGACCTCTGCGGCAACTGCTTCGAGCCAGGCCGGCGAATCTTCGAGGGTCTGGGCCTGAAGGTCCACCGCTATACCTCGTTCCTCACGCCGGAAGAGGCCGAGTTGGCTTCCCGTCTGGCCGAGCAGATCCGCTTCGAGGACATCGCCGCGTACACACTCGACCGGGTCAAGGTCGGCGAACACGCGCTCGCTGGAGCGCTCCGTTTCTTTGCCCGCGGCGACCTTACCGGCGAGCAGCTCGCCGATCCCGTCCTCCGTCGTTACTTGAAGGCGGCCATGCTGACGACCTATGCCGCTCGCAGGATCCTTGCTGGCGGAAGCTTTGAGTGCGCGGCATTTCATCATGGAATCTACGTGCCGCAAGGCTTGATGGGTGAGGTGGCTCGCAGTTTGGCGACTCGCGTCGTGAACTGGAATCCTGCCTATCGCAAGCGATGCTTCGTGTTTAGCCACGGCGACACGTACCATCACACGCTCCTTGACGAGCCGACGTCGGCCTGGGAAGCCCTGAGCTGGGACGAGGGGCAGGAATCGCAGCTACTCGGTTACCTCAAGAGCCGCTCTCAGGGCACTGAGGATTGGATCTGGTTCCACAAGAATCCTCTCGAAAATATCGAGGCGCAGGCGGAGGAGATCGGGCTCGACCTCGCGAGACCCTACGTGGGGCTTCTCACCAACGTCATCTGGGACGCGCAGCTTCACTATCCCCGCAGTGCCTTTGGGGGCCACATGGAATGGATTCTCGAGACCGTGCGTTACTTCGCTGCACGGAGCGATCTTCAGCTCGTCATCCGCATCCACCCGGCCGAGGTGCGGGGCACGCTGCCATCCCGTCAGAAAACAGCTGATGAGCTGGCCAGGTCATTTCCCGAGCTGCCTCGCAATGTCGTGGTCATTCCACCGGAGAGCCGGTTGAGCACCTATGCCCTCATGGAGCGTGCCAACGCGGCCTTGATCTACGGCACAAAGACGGGCGTCGAGCTGGCCGCGATTGGGATCCCGGTAATTGTCGCAGGCGAGGCCTGGGTGCGAGGAAAGGGCTTCACGCTTGACGCGAGATCGCGGGGGGATTACGTGCGTTGGCTCGAGTGCTTGCCGCTGAAGGATCGAATGCTTCCCTCCGCCGTCGAGCGAGCGCGAAAATACGCCTATCACTTCTTCTTCCGCCGCATGATCCCGCTCGAGTGCATGGAGCCCACGGGCGGCGACCCACCCTACACCGTTCGCGTCGAGCGGCTGCGGGAGCTCGAGCCCGGCCGCCAGCGCGGTCTTGACGTGATCTGCGATGGAATCCTGAGGGGCTCGCCCTTCATCTATCCCGCCGAGGAGATGCCCCGAAAGCTCACGGCGAGCCTGACGGGTGCCCTTGAGCCGGCCCGCTGAGGTCTCTCTACCGCACCTGTTCGAACGCCGCACCATCGCGGTCAATGGCCTCTTTCTCACGCAGCGCGTCACTGGAGTTCAGCGTTACGCTCGGGAGTTGTGTGTTCACCTGGCGCAGGCTGCCCCGGCAAGGTATCGCCTGGTGCTCATTTCCCCGCGCCGCGGTGCCGCCGACATTCCGCCCGATGTCGAGGTCGTGCTCGATGAGACGCGGCTACCTTCCCCGCTCTGGACACAGGTCCGTCTTCCCTTTCTGGCTCGCCGCGTGGGGGCGGATCTGCTCTGGTCTCCGACGAACATCGGCCCGCTGGCGGTACGCCGGCAGATCATCACGATCTTTGACGCCTCTGTGTTTGCTTGCCCCGAAGCTTTTTCGTTTGCATTTCGAGCCTACTACCGCCTCCTCCTTCCGCGCCTGGGCCGCCGCGCCCTGCGGGTGGTGACGGTCAGCGAGTTCTCGCGTTGCGAGCTCCTGCGCTTCGGCATGGCACGGCCCAGTCGGATCGATATAGTTTCTTGCGGAGTCTCCCGAGCGTTTCATGCCGGCTGCGATGCCGGGCCGTGGTGCGAGAAGCAGCCGTACGTGCTCACTGTCGGCTCTCGCGATCCACGCAAGGATTTGGCAACGCTCCTCTCTGCCTGGAGGCTCCTGCCAGAATCGATTCGTGGCCGGCGCAAGCTCCTCGTTGCGGGGGGTGGGGGAAATGTCTTCGCTGGCGAGGCGCTCGAGCCGTTGCCCGAGGGTGTGGAGCTCCTCGGGCGGGTGCGCGAGGCTGATCTGCCGGGTCTTTATGCCGCAAGCGACCTCTTCGTCTACCCGTCTCGATACGAGGGGTTCGGCTTGCCGCCGCTCGAGGCGATGGCTTCTGGAACGTGCGTTCTTGCCTCCCGCGCTTCGAGCCTGCCCGAGGTTCTCGGAGATGCGGCTGCGTACTTTGAGCCTCGTGATCCCGGGGATCTCGCCGGGCGCATCCAGGCGCTCCTGGAAAGCAGCGAGGAGCGAAGCCGGCTTCGCTCCGCTGGCCTCCGGCGCGCCCTGCGGTTCACCTGGGAGTCAGCGGCTGTCCAGATGCTACGGATCCTTGATGAGATCTTCAGCGGACCGCCATTTCGGAACCTGCGCCCGTGAGTTACACTCCTCGGCAGCATGAGAGAGCATCCGGTGAAGCGACTGAAGGCGGAGGAAAGAAAAAAAGCGCTGCTCACTGGCATCACGGGGCAGGACGGGTCGTATTTGGCCGAGCTTCTCCTTGAGAACGGCTATGAGGTCTGGGGGGTCGTGCGTCGATCGAGCACTTCGCCAGTGGCGCGAATCCAGCACTTGCTCGACCGTGTGAAGGTCGCGCAGGGCGACATCACCGATCTCAGCTCCATGATCCGCCTTGTCGAGGAGATCCAGCCGCACGAGGTCTACAACTTGGCCGCGCAGTCCTTTGTGCCTGCTTCGTGGCAGCAGCCGATCTTGACGGGTCAGGCGACAGCCCTGGGTGTCACGAACATGCTCGAGGCGATCCGGTTCGTCAACAAGAGGATTCGCTTTTACCAGGCCTCCTCGAGCGAGATGTTTGGCAAGGCGCAGGAGGTTCCGCAGACGGAACGTACCGCGTTTTACCCGCGTTCACCCTACGGGGTCGCGAAGCTCTATGGACACTGGATCACGGTCAATTACCGTGAGTCGTACGGCCTCCATGCCTCCTCCGGGATCCTCTTCAACCACGAGTCACCAAGGCGTGGGCTCGAGTTCGTGACTCGCAAGGTCTCGCATGGAGTCGCACGGATCGCGCTGGGGCTGGATGAAAAGCTTGCGCTTGGCAACCTCGACGCGCGGCGCGATTGGGGCTTCGCGGGCGACTACGTCGAGGCCATGTGGCGCATGGTTCAGGCCGACCAGCCTTGCGACTATGTCGTGGCGACAGGCGTGGCGCACTCAGTGCGCGACCTCGTCAAGTCGGCGTTCGCGCATGTGAACCTGGAGTGGGAGCGTTACGTTGAAATCGACCCGAAGTTTGTTCGGCCGGCCGAGGTCGAGTACCTCGTTGGCGATGCCACGAAAGCCCGCGACGAGCTCGGCTGGGAGCCTTCCGTCGACTTCCACACGCTGGTGCGGATGATGGTCGATCACGACCTTTCGCTCCTGAAGGCACAGATGGTTGGAGCGTCGCAGTCGCGTCTCGATCAGGCTGCCAGTTCCCGGCAGCCGCTCTCATGACCGGGCACCGCCCGCCACGGGGGGGCGTCCCAGCGCTTCGCGAATGCGTCTTCGCAGGTTTTCCGCGTCGAGCCTGTGGGCCCGGACGACCTCGTCGTTGCGGCCGCAACGCGGAATTTCCTCGACCCCAAGGAGCGTCACGCCCTCGAGGCCCATCGGGGCGATTTCACTGATCGCCGCGGCCAGCATTTGCCCCTGTCCGCCTGCGAGGTAATGGTTGTCGAGCGTGAAAATGCGGCGGAGACCCTGCACCGACTCGCGCAGCCAGCGCTTGTCGACCCGATTGAGCCACGGGAAGTTGACGACGCGCAGGTGAATCCCATCCTCCTCGAGCAGCTTCGCGGCCCGAAACGCCTCGGGGAGGAGAACGGGTCCGTACCCGAAGAGGATGGCGTCCTTGCCCTCCAGCAGCGTGACCCCCTGTCCCTCGGTGGGGCGGTAGCCCACGGGCAGCTCGTAGGGAATCAGGCACGGGGGTGTCACGAGGCGCAGGTACGCGCTTTCCTGTGTCCGGTTGATGCAAAAATCGACGAGCGCCTCCACCTCGCTCTCGCAGGAGGGCTCAACGAGCACCATGCCTGGCATTGCGCCAAGGGCGGAGATGTCGCGCACGCACTGGTGGGAGTGCCCCGGTCCACCCGGAACAATCCCCGCCAACGACCCCACGTAGATCACCTTGGTGCGTTCGGTCGAGTTGTTGTAGATCTGCTCGTTCGGGCGGGTCGAAAGGAAACAGGCGAAGGAGTGGACGATCGGGAGCAGGCCCGAGAGGGCCATGCCGCCCGCTTGCGAGACCATGTCCATCTCCGCGATGCCGCACTCGAAGAAACGGTCAGGGAACTTCTCGGCGAAGGGGCCAAGGCCCGTGTCGAGGACGAGGTCGGCGTCGAGCGCGACGATGCGCTGGTTGCGTTCGGCTTCTCGCAGGAGCGCGCGTGAGTAGGCCCCAACCATCCGCTGCGTGAGCGCGGGTTTTGGTGGTGCTTCGAGGGGGACTCGCTCGAGCCTCAAGGGGGCTCCACTCGCTCGGGTGAGCAGGTGGTTGACCGTCCCGAGCAGCTCCTCGGCGCCGCGGAGATAATTCTCATCCGACGGCGCTCCGCTGTGGAACTTGTAGAACTTTTCGTCCTTGCCGAACTCTTCCATGAAGCTCACCCCGTGTCCCTTCAGGGTGTCGGCGATGACAATGCGCGGGCCTCGCTGCTCCCCCCGAGGCGATAGCTCCGCATCGATGCTCGAAAGGTCATGCCCGTCGATACGCGCGACTTCCCAGCCGAACGCCTCAAGCTTTCGCTCAAGCTCGCCCAGGTGGCTCACTTTCTCGACCCATGTGTCGGATTGCAGCTTGTTGTGGTCGACGACGACGGTGAGCTCGCGTAGATCGCGGTTCACGCTCGGCTGGAGTGACTCCCAGAACTGGCCCTCCTGCAGCTCGCCGTCTCCCGTGAGCACGTAGGCGCGGCGGTCGACCCCGCGGAGGCGGTCAGCGAGGATCATCCCGCGGGCCTTCGAGATCCCCATGCCGAGCGAGCCCGTGTTCGTGGGAATGTGCGGCGTGCCGACGTCGGGGTGGCCGGGGAGGCCGTCGAGCTTGCGGAGGCTGTGGAGTAGCGTGAACTCGAGCATTCCGAGCCCGATCAGTGCGCTGTAGAGCCCGGGGACGTCGTGTCCCTTGGAAGAGAAGTAGATGTCTTGAAAGGAGCGCCCGCCGGGTTCGCGGCGCAATCCATTCAAGAGGATCCAGGACACAATCTCGAGGCTCGAGAAGCTGGACCCGATGTGGCCCGAGCCAGCCTTCTTGATCATGTAGAGCGTGTTGAGACGAGCCATGGTCGCAAAGAGGAGTGTCTTCGCGACACGGTCGATGGGAAGCGCAAGCACGCGGTCGAACTCGCTTTTGGGGGCATAAATGAGGGATGGTTCGGTCATGAGCTGAGTTTTTTCTCTGGTATGTCTCTGCGGTCGGGATCTCCTCTGCGCAAGTGGCTCCCTTTAGCATCTTGCGGACCCGAAAGGAAGGGGGCGCTCCTCTGGCATCCTGCTCGAGGAGGCTTGCCTTGAGGGTTGCGCAGACCGTGCGAGGCCGGTGCCTTACCCCGCCCACTTCGCTTGCGGTACCTCGGGCAGCGTCGCCTCGCCGCGCTCGAGATAGAGCTCGGCCAGGTCCCAGTCTTCCGGTTGGTTGATGTCGAAGCCCTCGAGGCCCTCGGTCACGAAGGGTACGACCGTCTCGCCGGCGATGGTGCGGTTATCGAGCACGACGCGGGTCCACGCGATCTCCAGGCTCGCGTTTTGAGCGTACACGAGCGGCAGCGCCTGCGTGGGCGTCGAGTGCCACGGCAGCTCCCCGGTGCTGAAGGGCAGGAGGGGCAACAGGCGCCTCCCCCGAATCACCCACATCTTGCCCGGGTGCTGCGAGCACTTCTCCACAGCCCTCAGCGAGTCGACCGGTTCCGAGACGAACGTGCGCCAGGCGCGTACGATCGTCGAAGGCAGCCGGAACGGGCTGGTGGGGCGTAGAAGGCTGAAGGAGTCGGGCTTACGGCCGCCTCTATCGAGCTCGCGAAGGAGGTGCTCGAGCCACTCGATGTCGGGCGAGTGATCTCCGGCGTATTCGGTTGGGCGCAGGAACGGAACCTCGGCACCGTAGTGCCGGGCGATTCTCGCGATCTCTTCCGAGTCCGTGGAGACAATGACCTCGCGGAATACGCCGCTGGCTCGTGCGGCGGCGATGGTGTAGGCGAGGAGCGGGTGGCCTCGTAGAGCACGGATGTTCTTCTGCTTCACCCGTTTCGATCCGCTCCTGGCCGGCACGAGCGCCACGGCCGTCGGGCTTCCTGCCGTGCTGACTTCACTGGACGCCACTCGGGGTCAGCTCCACAGGACACTCGGCTTGATCGGCTCGTCGGGGCTCAGGTGTTTCACAACCTTACGGCCGATCAGGCGGTCAAGCTCGTAGGGGAAGAAGCCCTCGCCGCCTGGGCTCTTGATGGCAATGTCCTCGGCCGAGAGCACGTGCCCGGGCTCGAGCGATCGCGCCGCGACGAGCTGCTTGCCCATCTTGACGAGGGCGGGCTCCTCGCTGGGATAGACTCTCTTTTCCCCGGTGCCAAGGGCAACGCGGACGCGGCGCAGGTCCCGCACCAGTTTTTGCATGCCCAGGGGCTCGAGTGAGAAGGCGTGGTCGGTTCCCTTACTGGCTCGATTGATCGTGAAGTGTTTCTCGATGACTCGGCAGCCCAGGACGTAGGCGGCCACTGGCATGGAGATGCCGTTGTCGTGGGCGCTGAGCCCGATCACCTTGTCCGGGAAGGTCTCCCGGAAGGTTGTGATCACGCGCAGGTCGAGGTCCTCAAAGCGCGCGGGATAGCCCGCCGTGCACTGGAGGAAACAGACCTGCGCGTTGATCGGGGCGATCGCGTCGTGCGCCCTTCGCACGTCCTCGAGCGTCGAGGCGCCCGTCGAGACGATCATGGGTTTTCCGAATCTGGCGACGTGTTTCAAGAGCGGGATATTTCGGATATCGCCCGACGCGATCTTGATAGCCGGCAGGTCGAATTCGACGAGGAAATCGGCGCTCCGATGGTCAAACGCCGTCGAGAAGAAGTCGATCTTGATCTCGTGAGCGAACTTGACCAGCGCCTGGTACTGGCTGCGATCAAATTCGAGGAACTCACGGTGCTCGCCGTAAGTCTTGCCGAAGCTGTTCTCGTGATCGTAGGGCTTCTCGTAGAGCGCACGTGTGTAGAGCGAGCGGTTGTCGCGCTTCTGAAGCTTCACCGCGTTGGCGCCTGCGAGTTTCGCCGCGCGAAAAAGCTCCAGGCACTTCTCCATGTCGCCCTGGTGGTTGTGGCCCACCTCGGCGATCACGTAGCAGTCGCTCTCGTCGTTGATCAGCGTTCCGTTAATCCTAAGCTCGCGCGGCATGGCACTCTATCTCCTAAAGCATTTCGTGGAATCACGGGGGTCAACTCACCGGGCCAGGGCCGGTGAAGAGTTGATGTACACCGTTTTCAAATCGGAGTAAACGTCCAGGGCTTCCGTGCCCGCCTCTCGTGTGCCGTTGCCCGAGTCCCCGAGGCCCCCAAAGGGCATGTGGGGCTCGCTTCCGTAGGTCGGGCCGTTCACCACGGCCACCCCGGCACGGATGCGCTGCAGGAAGACCATCGCCCGATCGATGTTTTGCGTGTAGAGGGCCGCGGTGAGTCCGAAGGGTGAGTCATTTGCAACGCTAACGGCTGCCTCGAAACTCTTGACGCGGTAAACACACGTGACGGGGCCGAAGAGCTCTCGGCGGGAGATCTCGGCGAGTGGTTCGACGTTGTCGAGAATCGTCGGGGCCAGGTAGTAGCCTCCCCGATGGGCGGGGTCGTCCAGCCGGTGCCCCCCGGCGAGAATGCGGGCGCCCTCACTCGTCGCTCTTTCGATCGCCTTGAGCAGATCAAGGAGCTGCCCCTCATGGATCACTGGGCCGAAATCGTCGGAGTCGGCGGGGCCGACCTTGAGCGATTTCGCTCGTTCGACGAAACGGCGGATGAACTCGTCGTAGACGGCGTCGAAGACGATCACCCGGCTTCCGGACGCGCAGCGTTGGCCGGCATTGGAGAAGGCGGCGAGCGTGGCCCCCTCGACGGCCCGGGTGAGGTCCGCATCGTCGGCGATGATCAGGGGGTTCTTGCCACCCAGCTCGAGACAGATCTTCGCCATGCGCCGGCCTGCTGTTTCCGCGATCCAACGCCCGACGGCGCAGCTTCCGGTGAAGCTCACAAGGTCGACGTCGCAAGATTCGACAAGTGGTGCGCCGGCCTCCTCGCCGAGCCCCTGGAGCACGTTGAAAACACCCGGCGGCACTCCGGCCTCGGCTGCAAGTCTCGCGAAGAAGTGGGCTGTCTCGGGCGTATCTTCCGAAGCCTTCAAGATGGCCGTGTTGCCGCAGAGGAGGGCCGGAAAGGACTTCCAGGCCACGTTCGCTATTGGCGTGTTGGCGGCAATGATCAACCCGGCCACGCCGAGTGGTTGTCGTGTGATCAGCGCCATTCTGCCTGGCGTCGCGCTGGTGGTCGTCTTGCCGTAGAACCTGCGTCCCTCGCCGGCGACGAAATAGCCCATCTCGATCGCGGCCCCGGCTTCGCCGAACGCATCCTTGAAGCTCTTGCCCGTCTCGCGGGCGACCACGCTCGCGACCTCCTCCCGTCGGACTTCAAGGAGCTTCGAGAGCGTGCGGAGAATCTCCCCTCGGTGAACAACGGTCGTCTGGGCCCACGGCTCGAAGGCGTTTCGCGCGGCGGTGATCGCACGAGCGGCATCGAGCTTGCGTCCACGGGCGAGCCGGCTCTGGAGAAGGCCCGTGGTCGGATCAAACTTCTCGATCGTTTCTCCCGAATCGGAAGGTGTCTCGGCGCCATTGATCCAGTGGGGGACAAAGCGGGGTAGGGTGGGTCCGGGTGTCATTACCATGCGGTGAATCCTCCGTCGACCAGAAGATCGTGGCCGGTCACGTAGGACGAGGCGTCTGATGCCAGGAACACGAGTGGTCCAACCAGGTCGCTCAGCGTTGCCAGGCGGCCCAGTGGAACGCGGTCCGAGAACTTCCGCTTGAATTCCTCGTCCTGGGCTCCGAGCACGCCACCGGGGATGAGCGTGTTGACCCGCACCCTGTCACTGGCGAGATGCGTGGCAAGGTAGCGAGTGAGACTCGAGACGGCCGACTTCGACGCGCCGTACATGGGTGGCTTCAAAAAGGGTGGCTCCAGGGGCAAGTGCTCATACAGCCGGGCGTCCGGTGACACGCCGGCGTACAAGGAGCCAATATTCACAATGCTTCCGCCTCCAGCGCTGCGAAAGGCGGGCAGAAAGGCCTGCGTTGCCTGAAAAAGCCCGAGCACGTTGACCTCGAGGATGCGCCGGCAGGCTTCCAGCGGGATCTCGTCGATCCGGTAGGTCTGAGCCGGGCCCGGCGGTTGGTCGATTCCCGCGTTGTTCACCAGCACGCTTGGGGGACCGAACGCATCTTCAACCGCAGCGCGAGCGGCATTCAGCGAGGCGCGGCTCGTCACGTCGCAGGCGAAGAGCTGGAGGCTCCCTTCCCGCCGGGCCTGGAGGTCTCTCAGGGGCGGAGACGGCTTCGCGCCTTCCAGGTCCAGGGCGGCGACACGAGCGCCGGCATCGAGCAACGCTCCCACCCAGACCGGGCCGAGTTTGCCGTAAGCGCCTGTGACCACCGCGACACGTCCGTCAAGCCGGAACAAAGCCACCTCCGAATGCTGATCAGTCCCAGAAAACAAGCGAGAAGTATGTCACGAGCGGCGAGCAAAATCCAGAGGGGGATGGCCTGGAAGGGAAATGGCTTTGGACTGCCCCCTCTTGCGTGCCGCCACGTCGGTCCGGACTTGACTTTCATGGCCTGTTCGTCCCTCGCTTGCAATCGTTCCAATATTCGACCGCGCGTTCGATGTCCGCCGACTGCTTCCGTTTGTCGCCGCTGCTGAGGAGCAAGACCACCGTCTTGCCCGCGCTGGCGTGGTACTCAAGTTAGCCCGGGCCCCAATCGCCCCGCAGCTCCCATACGCCTTTCCGCAGGGGTTTGCAGTCCCCAAAGTTTCCGGCCGTCAGCCGAGCCATCCGAGCCGCGATCCTGGCTCGCGCTCGTGGGTCGCTCAGGTCCGCCAGCCACTCGCCGACGACATCCCGGCCGGCCTCGGTGACGTGGCGGCGTACTTCCATCATTCTGATCGAATGCAACTCGTAAATTATACCGCACGCGGGCAGTGATGAGACCTTTTGCAGCCTGCGAAAGGTTGCGGCTGCTCGCGCCACAGGCGCCGAGGAGGGGGTTTGCGGCGAGCTGGCGAAGCCGCAAACGGCTCGGAGGGAGCCGGCGCCAGCAAGAGCTGGCGGCTCCCGAGAGCCTGGCCTGGAGGCGCACGCGCAGCGTACGACCGGAGGGGCCGCGTGTCGTTGTTGCCTCCGCCCTCGCTCCACTCGGAGGCGAACCGTCGTGGGGGAGGGTCCGCCTCCCCCACCAGCAGAAACGAGCAGCAGACTTGAGATGGTCCTCCTCTGCCCATTCGGAATGTCTCACGTGTGGGCGCGCGAGGTATACTAACTCGTCAAGCACACCCTCGCGTCAAGATTCTGGGCTCGGCGGGGAGCACATCTTCCACCCTGCGCTTGGCTCAATGGACTTCACGCCTCGAGCGCTCGGAAGCGGCTCCGATCAGTCCTCCGGCGCCCCGCTCTCGATCCATGTTTTGATGGCGTTCAACGCCCACGCCGAGAGCGGAGTCGGCGGACTGGAGCAATCGTACGGCATGGCGCAGCCGTAGCCGCCGGGGGCTGTCAAGTGCGTGTTGGTCAGCTTGCGCCAGAGAAAGCTGTTGTTCAGGTCGCCGGGGGCCACTTGCAACAAGTCGGATCCGCTCGGAGCCTCGTACAAGTTCTCGAAGGTCATCCAGTGATGGCAACCGCAGTGATTGTGCAAGATCGGCCGAACGTGAGCGTTGAACGTCACCGGACCACCACCGCCGTCGCACGGAAACGGTACGCTCGGTCCGGTCTTGAGCGAGTGAAGGAAATCGACACCGATAAGCTTGTTGCCGACAGCCGCATGGCCGCCATCCTGGTGGCACTTGAGGCAAGTGGCATCGGCCAACGTGTAGCCGTCGTCCGCGGGATCGAGATTCGCGGCGTCGATCACATCGGGGCACTCCGGGGCGAACTCGAAGTTGCCACACCACGCGGAGTGTTCACCCGCGGTCGGGCCCACGCCGCCGACGCCGCTTGTCGTGATGGGTTGCTCCCGCGTGACGTTGGTGCAGAGGAAATAGTCCTTCCACACTGTGTCCGCCGTCCAGCTCGGCGCGTCCACGTTGGTGCCGCCGCAGCCGCCGATGCCGCGGACGAAATCCTTGTAACCGCCATCCAGGACCTGCTTGGCTGGATATAGGTCGTACCAAAACCAGTGGCCGATGTCCTTGGTGATGTGATGGATCGCCGTCAAGTAGTACGTCTTGCCGTCGCCCGAGTAGACGTAGCTGTACAACTTCGACGTGTCGATCCCCGGCGGGATCTCGTCAGCACTTCTCCAGATCGTCTTGGTCACCCAGGCGCCGGGCGGAAACTCCGGGATGTCCTTGCGGCCCAGATCGGTCAGCGATTGGAGCGTGCAGAGATTCCACAGCCTGTACCTGCGCACATGGCAGTAAGCCTCCCAGTTGTAGAGGATCTCCTTCTCGTGGGGCGGTCGGTCCAAGGGCTGAGGAAGCCCCGCGAGCGAGCCGCTTGTGGATCTCACGAAGCTCAGAGGGATGAACCACTCGAAGTGCGGCAAGCCGCCGCACGGCTCAACAAGCTGGCGGAATCGGCACCAGCCGTGCGCTCGTTCGTCGTCGATGGGATGTGTCCCTTCGGGGTCGCAGCGAGTCGCATCCAGCGCAATGGCAAAGACCGCCCCGGTGAGCGGAAACGATCGCGGCAAGGACGCGGTCGGCAGCAACCAAACTTGCCCAAGCTCCTTCTTGGGAAGGATGAGCAGCTCCTCGAGATGGGCGCCGCCGGAAAGCTCCAGGCGCAGGCGGTCGGCAAGGCTGACGACGCTCTCCTCGAACGTGCTCTCCGGGCGCCAGTGAAACGTCACCGCTCGGCCCCCGGGGCTGACGCCGGCAATCGAGGGTGCGCTGACGCAGGCACTCACCTCGAGCGGCTGGGTCGGATCCAGGTGCTGGCGGTTGAGCTCCACAATGATCGGCGCCGACTCATCGGTTTGCAGCGAGGCTGCCGGCACGGGCCCGCCGGAGGGCACGAGCTCCACAGTTGCATCGAGCTTGGACACGGGCCCGATGGAGGTCGAGGCACACTTCTCCGGCCGGCACAGCGGGAATGGCGCTGGCTTGAAGTCCTCGATCACGAACGGACGAGCTGTGCCCGACGTCGCCACGACTCCTGCTCGCAGAGTGATCTCCGTCGGAGTGCTGCGGATGACTTCGAGCTTGGCGCCGGGGATGACGACACGGGTGCCCGGCGAGAACCCGGATCCAATAATCGTGAACTGATCCCCTTCTCGGATTTCGGTCGCCGAGATGCCGATGACAGCCGGTGTCTGATCCGCGAGACCGCAAAGTGGCGCTGACGGGTCGGTTCCCGGCAGCGGAAATGGGGCCGGCGGCGCCGAATGGCTCGAGAGAAAGCGGTAGATGAGACCGAAAATCGGATCGCTGACGTCAAGCTGGTCGTCGCCGTTGCAGTCTCCGGCTTCGCCGCAAGCGCAGGCGGCGGCGCCGAGAAAGAGAGTGCCGAGCATGCCGATGGCGTCGCTCAAGTCGAAGGCTCCGTCGCCATTGCAGTCGCAGCGGATGAAGCTCTTGCCGAGCGAAAAATAAGTGTCGGGCAGCTCCGACGTGCCGCCGGGGGTGCGGACAACGATGTCGCCGCGTGTCGGCGTCCGAGTGGCGGGCACTTCAACGCGGAGCAGCTTCGCGGACTGCTCGAGAATCGTGGCTCGACGACCTGCGACCGTTACTTCCTCTGTATCCGCAAGCCCGACGCCGGTAATCGTGAGCACCGTGGGTTGATCCACCGTGGCCTGGCGGTTCACGACCAGCTTGTCGAGCTCCGGCGGGCGAATCGACTGCTGGCTCTCCAGGTGGGGATTGTTGAATCGGCCAGCTCCGCTCCGCGGGTTCCCTTGTCTCGCATCTCCGGCGCCATGGACCATCCCGACGCGGTACGTCGAGGCGTCGAGGCTCGAGTCCGGCTCCACGGCGAGGAGCAAGTGATCCACGCGAGCGTCGCCATCGAAATAAAACGTTTTGATTTGATCCGCGCGGCGCTCGACTCCGATGCGGATCGGGAGGACCACCGGGACGGGAACCGTGCCGAGCAGCTCCATTGCGGAAGCTCGGCTGTGGCGCGCTCCCGACGTGAGCAGGAACCCGGCGCCTCTGGCATCCCTCTGTACCGTCATGCGCACGACCGCCTGCGCCGGATCGCTGCCGGTGCCGCGAAAGACGCGGGCCTCCACACCCGCCTGGCCGACGCCATCGACAGCCACCACCTCGACCCTCAGCTCGAACTCGTTCGCTGCGTCGTGGACGAGGCCGAATAGCGAGTCCGACGTGCTGCCGTAACCCAGGCTCGTGCTGCAGAGCTCGATCCCGCCCCCAGTGACCCGTGCGGCGCCCAGGCCGTCGCCGCCGATCGGCTCCTGGGAGAATCCCGAAACGGGCTCGGGAAGGAAACACTGCGCCATCGTGCGGCCCTGACCCATGACAAGGGCGGCGGCAGCCGCAAGCACCAGGGGACGCGTGGCACGGACGGAGCGCGCAGGGATGGGCCGCATGAGACCTCCTGAAGGCGTGGCTTGGGATTTCCTGGCCTGCCAAACTTCGGGGGCCGGGAAGTGGGGACTTCGAGCTGGCATGTGGCCATCATGCGCGTCTGGCACTTGACGGCGCCGACCTCAGGTCACCCTTTCCTGGCCCCAATCATGCCATGCTCGAGCCAGCGCGCAAGGGGCAAGCGTAGCGGAGTGCTCAAAGTCGTTCGTGGGGCGCTCGCGACGACACCCCCGGTCGCGTTATTCCTCGCACGCCCACACGTGAGACATTCCGAATGGGCAGAGGAGGACCATCTCAAGTCTGCTGCTCGTTTCTGCTGGTGGGGGAGTCGGACCCTCCCTCACGTCGGCTCGCCTCCGAGCGGAGCGAGGGTGGAGCGAGGGTGGAGGCAACAACGCCACGCGGCCCCTCCGGTCGCACGCTGCGCGTGCGCCTCCGGGCCAGGCTCTCGGGAGCCGCCAGCTCTCGCTGGCGCCGGCTCCCTCCGAGCCGTTTGCGGCTCCGCCAGCTCGCCGCAAACCCCCTCCTCGGCGCTTGATGGGCGCCGGGCGCCTCTGGCGCGAGCAGCCGCAACCTTTTTCGCAGGCTGCAAGACGTCTCATCACTGCCGGCGTGCGGTATAACCTGGTGGGATAGGACGCTGTGACCCAGGATGGCCGCCCCAAATATTCTCTTGACTTCTTGCGGTCAGACGTTGAAGTGAATCACGGCTCAAGTCGTTATTTCGGTAACGTCCAAAGTTGGGTGCTTTTTGGTCGCGGGTTTTGGCATGCTGCGGCATGCGGAGGGTACTTATGAACAGGCTGTGTTTCTTGAGTGCAGCGTTGGGTTGTGCGGCATTTCTTCTTGTGCCGCTTTCTACGGCTTCGGCCCAGACAGTAGTCTACGAAGAGACGTTCGACACCGGCACGACGGACGGGCAGTCGCTCCTGGATCTTCCTCTGGGCAATTCCCCGAGAAATACCAATGAGGCCACGGGCTGGGTCGCCAGAACTACCAGTGGCTGCGGAGATGCTAGCAGGGATATCAAGATTGCCTCTGGGCAGCACCCGCTTTGGAGTGGCAACGCGATCGACGGTTCGACCGTGGAGCCGCCAGCTGTGGGGGCCGCTGAGACCTATTACAGTTTCTACAGGCAGATTCCAGAACTGAATGCCGTGAAGGGAGCGCCCAGCGGCGTCTGGAAGGTCAGTTGCCGTGCTTGGGTCAATCGTGAGGAAACTTCCGAGATTGCATTCGGTTTCTATGGTACCCCAGGTTGTAGCGGACTACAGATGGGGCTATCCAAATCGGGTGCCTATAACTGGCATGTTGCCAACATTGGTGGAAGCGATCCCCGTTGCTGTAACAAAAGCTCGGTAGATCGTGCAGTGGACAAAGACATCACCGTGGAGGTTGAAATTGACTTCGACAACCTCAAGGTGACGCCGGGGGTTGTTGTGCCTGGTTTCATACAAGAAATGACGATCAGGGTGATAGACAACGAGACCGGTGATACGGAAGTCGAGCTTCACCCGAACAAAGTAGATGAAAGAATATATAACATAGAGGGAATTTTCTTCAGGCAGTTTACTGGTACAGCGTTTGGTCCTTACATTAACCACGGCATCGA
>SXGT01075903.1_pt1 | contig 67430 bp, 57 predicted proteins | sample 3176221 | NCBI WGS metagenome assembly SXGT01 (sample SAMN11356862, study PRJNA531348) | freshwater metagenome | isolation source: freshwater sample F1-120 | place: China: Fuxian Lake, Yuxi | collected 2017-12-25
GGCCCGAACAGCGCTTCGCAGGCCTGCACCATCTTCTCGGTGTCGGCGAACTCGTGCGCGGCGGCAGCGACCACGCCCGGCTCGGCCCACACCGCACAGCGTTCGCTGATCGGTTGCATCGCGAGGTCGCCGCACGCGAGCGCGATCAGGTAACTCGGCACCGGCTTGTCCATCGAGAACGTGGCGACGTCGCCTTGCATCGTGCGTTGCCCGGCACTCATCACCACGACGAGGCCGTCGGGGGCCTGGATGCGTGCCTTCCACGTGGTGCGCACCGACGGCGTGTCCTGCAGCGGACTCCACGTGCGGGTCAGGATCGACTGGCCCTGGGTGAACAGGAATGGACGCTTCTTGCCGTCGGTCTGTTCGGGCGCGAGCCACTGCATCGCCTCGGCGTCGGGCGACGTGCTGTAGCGGATCGTCACGCGCTGGGTGTCGGCGAGCAGGGTGATCGAAAGCGGCCTGCCGAGGTGTTCGTCGTTTTGCTCCGGTTGTGCCCACGCCAGCGGTTCGCCCTGCTGGTCCAGCACCGAGTGGATCGTGAGCCCATCCGCATCGACCACGAACGGGGCCGCCGGGTCGTGCCGCAGCAACGAGTGGGTCACGGCTCCCTTCGCCAGCTTCTGGTCGAAGTCGAGGTTGAGGCTCAGGTCGAGGTGGGTCGAGCGCACCCGTTCGGGCTCGGCGAAGCTGTGTGGATCGAGACGCATCGAGGTTGCGGTGGGCTGGGTGGGAGGGCTGGCACACGCCGCGAGGAGGAGGAGGGACGATCCGATCGGCAGCGAACGCATGGTGGCGTTGTAGCGGTGCCATGCGGCCCTCGCCAACGCGCTGCGTGCACGGTCGGTGCACGATTGGCGAGAATTGTCGAGCCGCTTGCGTGACCCGGTTGCGTAGGAACTCCAGCACGGCTCTGTCGCGCCACCTCGGAACGTGGTCGGCTTCCACATCGGCAGCTGAACTGCGCCCGGCGCGGCTCGATCGCAACATTGCGGGTGGCGCCAGGAAGGAAGGAAAGGACTTCCTGGTGACAGCCCCGTCAGCGCCGCAGCACCAGGTGCTGCGGCGCGACTTCTCTGCCCGCCGGCACGTCGAACTCACCGTGGGCGGACGCGTTCCACAGGGCGCGCGCGACGACGCGATAGCGGCCGGGCGGCAGTCCGGTGGCGCATTCGAAGCGGCCGCGCGCCGTGACGGCGCCGAGGTTCTCCTCGAAGTCGAGCGAGCCATCGATCGCCTGCACCCGCACGTGCAGCGGGCCATTGACGACGAAGGGGTTGTCGGCCAACGCGAACGTGAACTGCAGTGGCACGGTTGCGGCGTGCTGCACTGCGAGTTCGAGGCGTTGTTCGCCCGCGTGCAGCAGCGTGCGAGTCGAGCGCGGCGCGATGCCGGGGCCGACGGCGAGCACGTCGACTTCGCCGGGCGGCAGCGCCGCCAAGGTCGCCAACCCGTAGGTGTTGGTGGTGGCGCCGACGAACTTGTCGCCCACGCGGCCGCGCGCGATCAGTCGCACGCCCGGCATCACCTTGCCGACGTCGTCGCATACCAGCACCTGCAGGCGGGCCGGCGATTGCAACGTCACGAGGCCGAGGTCGAGATCCGACTGGTCGTTTTCGACCTGCACGGGCAGCACCCGGGTGCCGAGTCCAGGCGCCACCACGGCGAGCCAATAGTCGCCGGCCGACAGTGGACCGAACGCGGCGCTGCCGTCGGCGGCGGCGCTCTTGCCGTGTGGCCATTGCACGGCGAGCGAACGCAGTTCGAGCGAAGCGCCCGGATGCGGGCGGCCATCGGGCCCGAGCACGCGCACGTGCAGCCTGCAGGTCGGTAGCCGCGGCGACAACTGCAGCGTGACCGGCGGGGCGCCGGGGCGGGCGCGGCCGCTGGCGACGGGGAACGCAGCCTCACGCTGGCGCGGACCATCCGGCAGGAAGGCGCCGAGTTCGTAGTCCTCGTCCGGCGCGAGGCCGAGGACCACGAAGTTGCCCTCGGGGTCGGTGCTGGCTCCGCGCGTGCGGAAGGCGCGGTGGATCGCCGTGCCCTGGGTCGGCACCGCGATCACGTTGTACTGCGCCACCGGCAGGCCCGCGGCGTCGAGCAGCCGGCCGCGCACGGCCTGGCTGCTCGCGGCGCGCAGATCGATGGGTGGGTTCTCGCCGGCGACGACGTCGACATCGGTGGCCGCCAGCAGCCAGGGAAAGGGCAGCAGGCCGCGCGCCGTCGGCACTTCGCCGAAGACCTGCACCTGCACGCTGCCGAGCGGCACCTGCTGGACTACGAAGCTGCCGTGCGCGTCGGTGCGCACGGCGCGCGCCAGCAGCGGGGCGACGGGCTCGTTGCTGCGCTGGTCGCTGCATGCCAGGAGCACCTGCGTGTCGGGCAACGCGGCGCCCGCGGCATCGCGCAGGGTGCCGTGCAGTCGCGTCCCGGGCAGCAGGATCAAGGTGATGGCCGCCGTGTTGGGCGCGAGATCCGCCGTCGCCGGCGACAACCCATCGTGGCTGGCGATCACGCTGGCTTCGCCGTTGCCCGGGTCGCGAAAGTGGCAGCGGCCGGTGTCGTCGCTGCGCGCGTGCTGCGGCGGCAGCAGCGACAAGCCCGAACTGCGCGGCACCACGGCGACGTAGGCGCCGCGCACGGCGTGGCCCTTGGCATCGCGCACGGTGACTTCGAGGTCGCGCCGCAACGGCTGCAGGACGAGGCGCAGCGCCGTGGCCGCTTCGAGGCGGGTGCCCACCGACGTGCGGAAGCGGTCGTGTTGCGCGAACACGCGGCCGTTGCTCAACGGCGCCGAGGCAGCGAAGGAACCGTCGACGCGCGTGCGAGCGACCACCGCGCCGAGGTCGCCGCGCAGCGAGGTTTCGCTGACGACGATCTCCGCCTCGGCGACGGGATGCCCGTCCTGGTCGACGACGACCCCGGCGAAGGCGATGGGTGGCGGCAGCTCGAGCGTGATCGTGTGCGTGCCTGCCACCAGCGTGACCTTGTGCTTGCTGATCGCACCGGCAAACGCCACGTCGTAGTCGCCCGCCGGCACCGCCTTCCACACGGCGACTCCGTTCCGATCGGTGCGCATCGCGCGCGCCTTGCCGGACAGGATGCGCTCGGGCAGCGCCTTGCCGGTGTCGCCGACCAGCAGCAGTTCGAGGTCGCGCGCCGGAGCGGCGTCGTGGTGTTGCGCACGCACTTCGAGGTCGGCGGTGGCGTCGGTGCGGCGGCGGGCCACGTCCGCCGCGGCATCCAGCGTCGGAGCCGGCGGTACTTCTTGTGGCAGTGCGACCACGGCCGGGGCGGTCGCGGTCGCGTCGGCCGGCGCCGCGGGTGGCGACGCCGACGGCGTGAACGACCACGGCGCGAACGCGGCGACGAGCAGCAGGACGGCGGCGAACGACCACCACCCCAGACGGGACAGTGGGGCGGCGAGTTGCGCTGCGGTCGTCGACAGCGGTTCGGCCTCCACGAAGCGCGCCGCGTCGGCGGCGTTCGCGGCCAGGGTCTTGGCATCGAGCCGCGACGCGAACGCTGCCGCGAGTCCGATCGGCAACGCGGCGCGCAAGCGATCGAGTGCCCGTTCCATCTGCTTGCGCACGGTTGCCGCGGGACGCTCGAGGCGAGCCGAGATCTCGGCGCTGTCGAGCCCGGCTTCGAGGTGCAGCGACAACACGCTGCGATACGGTTCGGGCAGACCGGCGATGCCGTTCGTGAGGGCCTGCCGCAGTTCGGAGTGCAGCGCGGCGTCGGCGGGATCCTCGACCGCCAGTACCGGTGCCGCTGGCGCGCTGCGGCGTTCGGCGCGGCGCAGCATGCGGGCGTGGTTGGTGAGGATGCCGCACAACCAGCTCATCACGCGGTTGCCGGCATGAAACGTCTCGGCGCGCGCGATGGCACTCAAGAACGTCGCCTGCACCAGGTCTTCGGCGTCGCTGGGGCGCGGCGCCAGGAACACGGCGAGGCGCAGCAGTTCGTCGGCGCGTCGATGGAACAACTCACCGAGCGCCTGGCAGTCGCGTTGGTCCTGGAACGCGGCGAACAGAGCTTCGTCGCTGCGGTGCGGCATGGCGGGACAGGAAGGAGCGAATGCACGCTAGCCGCTCCCGGCAGCGTGGCAAGGCCCACGGACAAGGGCTCCTGGAGCCGCTGGGGGGGCAGCCTCGCAGTGCTGCCAGCCAAGGCCGGGGAATCTGCGCCGACGTGTCACGCTCGCATGCGTCTGCGCATAGGAACGGCACAATCGCACCGTTCCTCAGCGGCCCTGTCGTTCGTTTCGCCATCCCATGACCATCGTGCGCAACCTCGTCGTCGCGGCCCTCACCGCGTTCCCCGTCCTCGCCCAAGCCGGCAACGAAGTGATCTTCGTCGGCACCTCGACCAGCGGCTCGACGGACAACAGCGCGTTCGTCGGATCGGGCACCGGCAGCTTGCTGTGGATGGGGCCGAGCCCGAACACCAACAACGTCACCGACGCCGTGTGGGCGGACACCGGCCGCACCGTCTACTGCGCGCAGTCGCTGGGCAACCAGGTTTCGCGGGCGGCATGGAACGGCAGCTCGCCGGCCTGGTCGACCTTCTACAGCGCGCCTGGGTCGTGTTACGGCCTAGGGCTCGATGCCGGTCGCAAGCGACTGTGGGTGCTGACCGGCGCCAGCGGTTCGCGCGAACTGCATTGCCTCGACGCCGACCTGCTGAGTCCGGGCTACGGCACCTTGCTGGCGCAGACCACGGTGCTCGGCACGGCGTCGCGGGAACGCTGGGGGCTGTCGCCATCGGGCAACCTCGCCGCCGTGCCGCACGTGTTCATCAACAGTGGCCTGTTCGAAGTGGTCGACACCGACCCGACCAGCCCGACCTTCCTGCAGGTCCTCGTGTCGACACCGGTGCCCGGGGCCTCGGCGGCGGGGTTTGCCTTCGTCAGCGACTGCCGCATTTCGATCGACGACGCCTATGCCTACGTGCTCTACGCCGGACTGGGCACCGGCGCCCTGGCCGTGTTCCAGTTCGCGACGCAGAGCTGGCTCGACTTCGGTGCCGCCTCTGGCCAGCAGGACATGGCGGTCGGAGTGACGGTGCCGAATGGCATGGCCCTGGCGCTCGATCGCAGCTTCGCGTTGGTCGCCGGTGGTGGCAGCGTGACCGGCGTTGCGCGCATCGACTTCGACTACGCGACGCCGGCGAACTCGACGGTGACGATGTTCGGCAGCATCAGCGCGCCGAACTGCAACGGCATCTCGCTGTCGCCGGAGGGCACCCGCGCCTGCGTGACCTCGACGCCCGCTTCGGTGGCGCCGCCGGGAACACTGCACGTGTTCGACGCGACGACGGGCGTCGTGCTGCAGACGGTGGCGCTGGGGAACATGTGGAACATCTACACGACCGCCTGGCAGGAGGCGTCGCCGACGGCCACCTTCGTCCCGTTCGGCGCGGGCTGCAGTGGCGCCCTGGGTGTGCCCCAGCTCGCGGCGGCGGCCGGTTCGCGGCCGGCGCTCGGCACCAATTTCGTCGCCGAAGCGAGCAATCTGCCGTTCGGCATCGCCCTGCTGAACCTCGGTCTGTCGAGCACCCAGACAAGTGGCAGCGTGCCGCTGCCGCTCGATCTCGGCTTCCTCGGCATGCCCGGTTGCGCGCTGTTGGTCGACCCCATGATCAGCTACGCCTTGGTCGGTCCTGGCACGGTGGCGACGTGGAATTGGTTCCTGCCGTCGTCGCCGACCCTGTTCGGCGCGGTGTTCTACGCCCAGGCTTTCGCCTTCGACCCGGCCGCGAACGCGTTCGGTTTCGCCGCCAGCAATGGCGCCGTCGGCACTCTCGGCTTCTGAAGTCGGACCCTGGCCGTGTGCCCCGGGCGGCGACATGGTTGCGGGAAGGGGGACCCGTCACTACCCTTGCCCGGCGTCCCGTGCTCCCCCGGGGCCCAACCATTCCGCAAGGAGTCCGTTTCCAGATGATGTTGTCGCAGAGGATTCATGTCCGGTAGGCCTGACTCGCGCCGTCCCCCGATGTCGCAGGATCGTGGCCCGCGCATCAACCACCACATCCGCATTCGCCAGGTCCGCGTCATCGACGAGGACAACAAGCAGCTCGGCATCATGGAGACAGCCGATGCCCTTGCCCTGGCATTGCACAAGCAGCTCGACCTCGTCGAGATCGCCCCGAACCAGCGGCCGCCCGTGTGCCGCATCATGGACTTCGGGAAGTACAAGTACGAGGAGAAGAAGAAGGAGCAGGCCAGCCGCAGGAAGCAGCACCAGGTCCAGATCAAGGAACTGCGCGTGCGTCCCGGCACCGGCGATCACGACCTGCAGGTCAAGATCCGCCAGGCGCGCCAATTCTTCGCCGACGGCGACAAGGTGCTCGTCTGTTGTCTGTTCCGCGGTCGCCAGATCGCGCACAAGGACGTCGGCGAGCAGGTCATCCAGGAAGTGGTGAAGGAACTCGCCGACATCGCCAAGGTCGAGGCGGGCATTCGCGTCGAGGGCAAGCGCATGGTGCTGCTGCTCGGCAAGAAGTAGCACCCGTGGTCCACGGCTTGCCCATCGTCACAGCCGAGCTGCTGTCGCCACGGTGACCGGCATGCCGTTGTCGTTGCGAGTACTGCTGGTGTTCGCAACGGCCTTCGTCTGTGGCGTCGCGTTGTGGGGTGACAACGCGGCCCACGCCGCCAGCACCGATGCCGAACGCGCCGCGGCCGCTGCGGCCGCATCGGCGATCGCCGCCGCGGCGGATCTGCCTGCCCTCGTCGAAGGGGATCTCGTGCGGGCGGTGCTGGCCATGGCGCCGGCGCAACGCGCGGACCTGGTCGTGGATGAGTTCGTCACCACGGCAGTGCTGTTCGCGCGCGCGGCGCCGCCGGCGGCGATCAGCCATGGTGGTGGGGTCGCGCTCGCGCAGCTCGACCAAGATCTGGCGAAGCTCGTGCAGCAGTCGTTCGCGCAGGCGGCGACGTACGCGGCTTCGCGCCGCAGTCGAGCCGACGAAGTGCCGCCGGAGTTGCCGGGCTCGGCGCTGTTCGCGATCGCCGGCGATCTGCACGGCAAGGGTGACTTCTACCTGCGTTGGCACACGGCGACGTTCGTGTGCGAATGGGTGCGTCTGGGCGATGGTGCGGTGTTCGCGCGCTGGCGCGACTTCGTCGCCGATGCGGCGCAGCCGTGGTTGCGCGACGAATTGGGCGCCGGGCTGCGGCGCTGATGCCGAGTCAGGCGTGCGCGACCAGCTGCCGCTGCACGAACTCGCGCGCCACCGCCATCGCGTGCGCGAAGTGGCCGGCCCGGGTGCAGCCGCTGGCTTTGCGTGGCACCAGCGAATGGTCGCCATCGGCGAACCACTCGACGGTGATCGTCGGCGCCAGCGGGTAGAGCGCGACTTCCGCGCGGCTGCCGAACTCGTCGCGGTCCCCTTGCAACACCAGCGTTGGCGTGCGCAGCGTCGCCAGGTGCTCGGTGCGCAACTGGGTCGGCTTTGCCGGCGGATGGAACGGATAGCCGAACACGACGCAGGCCTTGGCGCCGAGTTCGTCGGCCAGCATGGTGGCAACGCGACCGCCCATCGACTTGCCGGCCAGCACGAACGGGCCGCGCACGTGGTCGCGGACGACGGCGCGCAGCGTGTCCTGCAGCACCGGCATGCGGTCGGGTACCCGCCGGTTCTCGGTGCGGTACGGAAAGTCGAAGCGCACGACCCGCAGTCCGCCGGCGGCGAGTTCGCGGGCGACATCGGCGAGGAACGGATGCGTCATGCCGGCACCCGCACCGTGCGCCAGCACCACGGTGCCGGTTGCCGTGATGGGGCCGTCGTGCAGCACTGCGATCATCGCGGCTTCAGCCGGCCCTGTTCGTCGACCGGACCGACGATGACGAGGGTTTCCGGCCAGAAGGTCACGCGCGGCTTCAGGATCAGCGAATCGGGGAACATCGCGCGCAGCTGCGCCGCCGTCAGCAGTTGCACGTCGGAGTAGTTGTTGCCGCTTTTGTAGCGCCGCTGGATGTGGTCGTAGCCCCAGAGCTTCGCCGCCTTCCACATCAGCCGCGGCGGCAGCCACGAGATGAACGGCATGCGCACGTGGAACTCGAACGGATACCACCGGTTCGGCGTCGTCAGGAACCACGACTTGCCGACGCGGCGAACTTCGTCGGCCATGCGCCGCTGGTCCTTCAGGTCGCCGACGTGCTCGATCACCGCATTGCTGTAGACGATGTCGAACTCGCGATCGCGGAACGGCATCTGCCGCGCGTCGGCGAGCACGGTGTGCACGCCGGGATAGGCCGCGGCGATCGCCTGCAGGTGGGCCGGCATGATGTTGGCGGCGGTGATCTTGCTGCGGTCGGGGAATCGCTCGAGCACCTGGCGGCTGTGCTGGTCGACTTCGCTGCCGATGTCGAGAATGCGCTCGTCGCCGCGCAGCGGCAGCCACTTCTGCAACAGATCCATCTTGATCCGCCGCGAGCGTTGCGAGAGCCGGTTGAAGAGACGTGTGATCACGGCGGTGGGGTTGGCTACTTTCGGCGCGGGCGGAACAGGAACGTGAAGGTGCCTTTGGCGACGAGGCGCCCGTCCTGCAGCACCTCACTCTCGCACACGGCCAGGGTGCGGCCAATGCGCAGTGGGATCGCGACCGCCCGCAGCGGGCCGCCATCGAGCGTGCCGGCGGCGAGGAACTGCATGCTGCAACCGGTTCCCGTGATGGCCTGGGTGGGACCCAGGTCGGGCCACAACAGCCACACCGCGGCGGTATCGGCGAGCGCAGTCAGGATGCCGCCCTGCACCACACCTTCCTCCTGCAGCAGTTCGGGGCGCACCGGCAGTTCCAGTTCGACGCGCTGCGGCGAACGGTGCACCAGACGCAGGCCCAGCCAGCGGTTGCACGGCGTTGCAGCGAAGGTCGACGAGGGATCCACGGACGGCGACGCTAACATCGCCGAACCGTCGTCGTCCAGCGTGCCCAGCGAGCGTGCGAGCCTTCCTGCGTGACCATCGCGATCGCCTCGGCGTCGCCCTGTGCCTGTTGCCACCGGCCGTTCTGGTCGTGGCGCCGCATCCGGTGACGGTGGCCCTGACCACCTGGTGGATCGGCAACACCGTCGCGCACCATGCGGTGCACCGGCGGTTGTTCGTGGAGAGTCGCTGGGAGGCGGCGTTCTCGATCGTCTGCTCGCTGTTGCTCGGCGTGCCGCAGGAACTGTGGCGCGTGAGCCATCGGGCGCACCATGCCGGCATCGCGGTGCGGTGGCGCACCTGCCGCGGCGGCTTGCTGGCCGCGCAAGTGGCGGCCCTGGTCGGGTTGGCCACGTTGTCGTGGCTGGGCTGCATGCCGCTCGGGCCATTGCAGTACGCCGCGGGACTGGGCCTTGGTCTCGTGCTCGCGTTCGTGCACGGACACTACGAACATCGCGGCGGCGTCACCGACGTGCGGGCGCGCTGGTGGAACGTGTGGATGCTGAACGACGGTTTCCACGCGGCCCACCATCGGCACCCGTCGCGGCATTGGCGCGAGTTGCCGGCAGTGCCGGTCACCGCCGTGCACACGAGTTGCTTGCCGCCGCCGTTGCGCTGGTTGTCGTGGTTCGCCTCGACGCGGTGGCTCGACGTCGCCGAACGAGTGCTGCTGCACTGCGCGTGGTTGCAGCGGCCGGTGCTGTCGGCGCACCGCCGGGCGCTGCGGCGCGTGCTTGCCGACGTACCTGCACCCGCACGGGTCCTGGTCGTCGGCGGCGGCTTGTTCCCGCGCTCGGCGATCTTGCTGCGCGAACTCTGGCCCGCCGCGAGAATCACGGTGCTCGATGCCAGCGTCGCGCATTTGCAGCGCAGTCGCCCGTGGTTGCCGGCGGGCGTCACCGTGCAGGCAGGTCGCTTCCCGGAATGCCAGGAACGTGGCCACGATCTCGTCGTGCTGCCGTTGGCGCTGCGCGGCGATCGCGCTGCGGCGGTGGCGGCAGCGCATGCCGCGGGAGCCCGCAACGTGGTGGTGCACGACTGGCTCTGGTGCAGTCCGCCGCATGCTCGCCGCGTCGCGCTCTGGTTGGCGAAGAGCGTGTGGTTGTCGCCGGCGCCGCTGCCGCGGGCCGTCCCGGCCGCGGCCCACACCTGGTCCACGAGCGCCGCGCCGCAGACGGGTCTGCATGGTCCGCAGGGGAAGTCGGCGTGAACGGCGGCTGGCCTGAGTTCGTGCGCGGGGTGCAGCCGGGAGGCGGGTTCGCGGTCCGCGTGATGGCGTGGGTCGGGCGCTGGCGGCGAGGTTGGCTGCGCCGATTCCGGCCGCGCTACGTGGCCGCGATGGCGGCGCTGCGCGACGGCGCCTGCCCTGGCTGTCCGCACGACGTGGTCGATGGGCGCGATGTGGTGTGGGTGCAGAACGTGTGCGGCATCCGCTTCCCGCCGCCGCACCGGGTCTCGCCGTTCCGCGACCGGTTCGGCCTCGTGCGCCTGGGGCGACCGGAATTGCTGCTCGCGACGTGCGTCGGGGCCGTCGTCATCGCCACTGCGCTCGCGACCGTGCCGATGCTGGCGCTGTCCGGCGCGCTGCCGCCGCTGTTCGCCGCCTGGTTCTTTCGCGATCCGGAACGCTGCGCGCCGGCGTCGTCGCAGGCACTGCTCGCGCCTGCGGACGGCGTGCTCGACGACGTGCGGCGGGAAGCGTCCTGTCCGTTCTTCGCCGGGCCGGCGTGGCGACTTGGCATCTACCTCAGCGTGTTCGACGTGCACGTGCAGCGGGCGCCGATTGCCGGGCGCGTCGTCGCGGGCGACTACCGGCGCGGTCGCTGCGTGCCGACGAAGCGGCGTGGGCACACCGACGCCAACGAACAGGCGAACACGACCTTCGTCGACGACCACGGTACGCCGGTCACGGTGCGGCAACTGGCCGGCCCGTTCGCGAGCCGCATCGTCACCGTGGTGCGGGCCGGCGACGTCGTGCGGGCCGGCGATCGCTTCGGGCTCATCAAGTTCGGGTCGCGCTGCGAGCTGTTCGTGCCGGTCGATCGCGTGGCCGAGCTGCGCGTCGTGGTCGGCACTCGCGTGCGCGCGGGCGAGTCGGTGCTGGCCGAGTTCGTGCGGCAGCCGTGACTCAGTCCGTGGCCGGCGGGAACGTGCCGATGCAGTGTTCGTGCACGACTTCGCCGCGCAGCAGATGGCGCTGCACGATCTGTTCGAGCACCGGCGGATCGCAGTCGCGGTACCACACGCCTTCGGGATAGACCACGGCGATCGGGCCGCCCGTGCACAGGCGCAGGCAGTTGGCCTTGGTGCGCTGCACGCCGCCGGCCTCGGACAGGCCGAGTTCCCGGAGTCGCGTCTTCAGGAAGTCCCAGGCGGCGAGGCCACGTTCCTTGTCGCAGCACTTCGGGTTCGTCTGGTCGGCGCACAAGAACAGGTGACGTCGAACCTGCGGCAGCCCGATCTTCGTGCACAGCGCCTGCTGCGCCGCGCGTTGTTCGTCGTTCATGGCGTGAGGATGGCACGGCGGGCGGCAACGGGCCATTGTCTGGTCGTTAACAACCGCGCCTGCAGCGGCGTCTCTGGCAACGCGGCTCGCAAACCGAGGAACCACGATGATGAAGACCCTGTTGTGCTTGCTCCCCCTGGCCATGTTCGGCGTGCTGCCGAGCGACCAAACCGGCATCTATGCAACGATTGCCGATGTGGTGCTGTTGCCCGACGCGCAACAGCCGGTGAGCGTGGAGTTGCGCGGCGCCTTCGCGGTGGCCGAAGGCCACCACGGCAGCCACTATCGGGCCCCGGTGCGCGGCGTGCTGCGTGCGCAGCTCGGCAGTGACAAGGAGGCGACGCTGGCCGAATGGCGTGACCTGCAGAAGCAGGCCGGCAAGGGCACCGTGGTGTCGTTCGGTTCGCGCTACGACATGCACCGCGAGGGCGCGCTGCCGTTCCGCGTTGCCACCGACGACAAGCCGGCTGGCGAACTGCCGCGGTGGGTGCTCGGCGGCGTGCACGTGCTGCAGGGCGTCGAGTACGGCCCGGCGCGCGAACTGGCGCTGTTGCCGGTGTGCCTGCCGGTCGACCTCGGCAACGAACGGCGCACGAGCAAGTTTCCCAGCCGCCGGGTCGTGTTCCAGTGCACCAACGCGGTGGCGGCCGACGCGGACCTGAAGTACCTGTTCCGCGTGGTGACCAGCGACGGCGAGCAGCACGCGAGCGGCCTCGTCGCTCCGGGCAAGGGCATCACGTCGTGGACCACCTCGTTGGCGCTGCAGGTCGGCGAGAAGGTCACGTGGTCGGTGCACGTGGTGGGCGCCAAGGTCGACAAGGCGCCGATCGCCGAAGCGGTGTTCACGGTGCCGGCCGCCGCCGTCGAGGGGCGATGAGCGAAGGCGCCGCCACGCCCGCGCCGCCGCCTAGGTCCGCGGCGGCCTTTGGCGCGCTGTTGGCGAGCATGGTCGCCTACAAGCTGCTCGCGGCGTGTGTCGTGCCGGTGCCGCTCGCGATGCTGCCGTGGTTGCCGTGCGGCGACGTCGCGTTGGCGGCGGGGTTGGCGTGGCTGGTGGCCATCGCGCCGCGGGCGGCGCGTCGCTGGCTGGTGGGCATGGTCGTCGTTGGCGTCACCGGCTGGCACGCGCTGGCGATGCTGAGTGTGCAGGCGCTCGGCATGCCGTTCCTGCCGTCGATGCTCGCCGGCTGCGATGCCGCGATGCAGGACTCGGTGGCGCCATACCTCACGTGGGCGAACGGGGGCCGCGTTGCGTTCCTGCTGGCGATGGCGGCGATCGGTTGGCGGGTTGGCCGCGCGCGGACGTTGGCGCGGACGTGGTGGCTATTGGCGGCCGTGGCCGCGGCGTTGCTGGCGATGGTCGGGCCAGCCCCGGTGCACGCGTGCCACCGCAACCCGGTGCTGGCCTTCGGGCGCCAACTGTTGCCGCGCGCGCCCCTGCTCCCTCGCGTGAGCGGCGAACCGACCGTGCTCGCGAACGCGGCGGCGGCCCCGACGGATGCGCGCAGTGGGTGTGCGCAAGGTCGCAGCGTGGTGGTGGTGGTGCTCGAGTCGGCGGCGACTCGCTTCGTTGCGTCGGCGGCGGGCCAACCCAGCGCGATGCCCTTCCTGCGCCAGCTGGCAGCGACCGGACTCGACTGCCCGCAGGCCTATGCGGTGTATCCGGAGAGCATCGAGGGCCAGGTGCCGATCCTGTGCGGGTTGCCGCCGATGCCCGATGCCGATCCGAGCGACTATGCCGAACACGGGCGGTCGGCGCTGCCGCAGCGACTGCGCCCGCACGGCTACCGCAGCGGCTTGTTCCACGCCGGCCGCTTCCGGTTCCTCGGCATGCAGCACGTGCTGGACCCGATGCAGTTCGATGAACTTGCCGACGCCGGCACGATCGGCGGCGAACGCGAATCGAGTTTCGGCATCGACGAAGAAGCGACCGTCGACGCCTTGCTGGCGTTCGTCGCCCGACAACCGGCGACCCAGCGCGTGCTGGCGTGCTGGTTGCCGATCGCCGGCCATCACCCGTACTCGAGTCCGCCCGGCGGCTCGTTCCCGTCGACGACCCAACTCGGCTGCTACCAGAACGCGCTGCAGTACGCCGACCGTTCCCTGGCCCGGCTGTGGACCGGGCTGTGTGCGTTGCGACCGCCGGAGCACTGGTTGCTGTGCATCGTCGGCGACCACGGCCAGGCCTTTGGCGAGCACGACGGCAACTTCGGCCACTCGTTCGAACTCTACGAAGAGAACCTGCGCGTGCCGCTCGTGTTCGTCGCGCCGGGAACCACGCTCGGTGGCGCCTGCATCGACACGCCGTGCACACACCTCGACGTCGTACCGACCCTGCTCGACCTGCTCGGCCTGCCGGTCGACGCCTCGCTGCTGCGGCAGCGAACCGGCGGCAACCCCGTCGCAGTGCACGCGTTCACCGATTGGGGCGAGCTGCAGGTGATGCGGCGCGAAGCCGATTGGAAGCTGATCCACGAACCGGCGATGGGCCGTGACCGCTTGTTCGATCTGGCGAGCGATCCGCAGGAAGCCCGTGACGTCGCGTTGCAGCATGCCGAACGGGTCGTGCGCATGCGCCAGCAGTCGCTCGCGTTCCTGTCGGCAACGCGCGGTTCGACGCGGCACTGAGGCAATGGCGGCTGCGTCGGCCGGGGAACTGCGGCCGATCCTGGACCTGGCCAAGGGGCCGTCGGCATTGGACTGAGGCTTGCGGCGCGCGTGCGGATCCCGTTCTCTGTCGGCCCTGATGCCGACTTCGCCGTTTCGTCATGTCCTGCCCGCGATCACGACTCCGTTCACTGCCGAAGGCGCCGTGGACCATGCCCGCCTGCAGCAGCATGCGCGCTGGCAGCTCGATGCCGGTTGCAGCGGCCTGATCCCGCTCGGTTCGCTCGGCGAAGGGGCGACGCTCGACTTCGACGAGAAGGTGGCGATCCTGCGCTCGCTGGTCGCCGTGGCCGGCAACAAGCCGGTGCTGCCGGGCATCGCGGCGCTGAGCACCCGCACCGCGGTGGCGCTGGCGCAGGCGGCGGCGGCGGCGGGTTGCCGCGGGCTGATGGTGTTGCCAGCGTACGTGCACAAAGGCGAACTGCGCGAAGCGCTGGCGCACGTGGGGGCCGTGCTCGCGGCGACTTCGTTGCCGTGCATGCTCTACAACAATCCGCCGGCCTACGGCACCGACTTCACGCCGCCGGCGATCGCTGCACTCGCTCGCCAGCACGGCAATCTGGTGGCGGTGAAGGAATCGAGCGGCGATGCGCGCCGCGTCACCGCGATCAAGGCCCTGTGCGGCGATCGGCTCGACGTGCTGGTCGGCATGGACGACATGGTGGTCGAAGGTGTCGCGGCCGGTGCGGTGGGCTGGGTCGCCGGTCTCGTCAACGCGTTCCCGCGCGAGTCGGTGGTGTTGTTCGAGCGCGCGCGCGACGGCCGGCACGCGGACGCGGCAGCGCTGTATCGCTGGTTCCTGCCGTTGTTGCGGCTCGACACGGTGCCGGAGTTCGTGCAGTTGATCAAACTCGTGCAGCAGCAGGTGGGGCAAGGCGACGAACGCGTGCGGGCGCCGCGGCTGCCGGTGCACGGCGAGCTGCGGGCGCAGGCGTTGGCGGTCGTGGCGACGGCGCTGGCAGCGCGTCCGGAGTTGCGATGAGTTCGCTGCGCGGCCATGGCTTCGTGGCGGGCACCGCCGAGATCGGGACCGGGGCGCGCTTCGCCGCGATCGATCCGGTGTCGGGCCAGGAACTCGCCCCGGAGTACCGCGCGGCGAGCCACGACCAGATCGACCGCGCCGCGACAGCGGCGGGCGCCGCCAGTGCCACGTTCGCCGCGACGCCTCCTGCGTTGCGGGCCCAGTTGCTGCGGCGCATCGCGGCGGCGCTGCGGGCCGCCGAACCCGAACTCGTCGTGCGCATCGGCCAGGAGACGGCGTTGCCGGCGGGCCGGGTTGCGGTCGAGAACGGGCGCACCGTGCGGCAGCTGGAGATGTTCGCCGCGTTGGTGGAGGCCGGGGAATGGCTCGAAGCGCGCATCGACCGCGGCGACCCGGCTCGGCAGCCGCAGCCGAAACCCGACGTGCGCTCGATGCTCATGGCCATGGGGCCGGTGGCGGTGTGTGGCGCCAGCAACTTCCCGCTCGCGTATTCGGTTGCCGGTGGCGACACCGCGAGTGCGTTGGCGGCGGGCTGTCCGGTCGTGGTGAAGGCGCACCCGGCGCATCCGGGCACCAGCGAACTCACCGGCGCGATCGTCGCTGCCGCCGTGCGCGAACTCGGCTTGCCGGCGGGCACGTTCTCGCTGCTGCACGGGCCGCAGCCGGAGACGGGCGCGCGCCTGGTGCAACACGCGGCGATCGCTGCGGTCGGCTTCACCGGTTCGCACCAGGGTGGGCGCGCGTTGTGCGACCTCGCCGCGGCGCGGCCGAACCCGATCCCGGTGTTCGCCGAGATGGGCTCGATGAACCCGGTGTTCGTGTTGCCCGGCGCCCTGGCGTCGCGCGGTACGGTGATCGCCGAACAGCTCGCGGCTTCGGCCTTGCTGGCGATGGGGCAGTTCTGCACCAGTCCCGGCATGGTGGCGTTTGTCGACGGTCCGGGCAGCGAAGCGTTCGCCGCGGTGCTGCAGCAGAAGCTGCAGGGTGCTGCTGCGGGCCCGGCGGTGCATCCGTCGATCCGCGCCCACTACGAACGTGCGCTCGCCGAAGTGCGCACCCTGCCGGTGACCAGCATGGCGAGCAGCCGTGCCAGCACCGCGGCGGCCGGAGTGTGTCCGACGTTGCTCGCCGCCTCCGCGGGCGTGGTGTTGCAGCATGCGCGCTTGCGCAGCGAGATCTACGGGCCGGCGGTGCTGGCCGTGCGCTGCCGCGACCTCGCCGAGATGATGGCGCTGGTGCATTCGCTGCAGGGGCATCTGACGGCGACCGTGCACGGCGAGGCCGACGACTTCGCGACGCATGCCGCACTGTGTGCGGCGTTGCGGCCGAAGGTCGGTCGCCTCGTTGCCAACGGTGTGCCCACGGGCGTCGAAGTCGGCGCCGCGATGGTGCACGGCGGGCCGTGGCCGGCGGCCAGCGATGCGCGCTTCTCCGCCGTGGGCACGACCTCGATCCGTCGCTGGGTGCGGCCCGTGTGCTGGCAGGACTGGCCGGACGCCCTGCTGCCCGCGGAGCTGCGCGACGGCAATCCGATGCGCCTGCGCCGCATCGTCGATGGCGTGCCGGTCAGCGGATGAAGAACTCGTAGCCCGAACTGGTGGCGATGCCGGCCGGCGCCAGGGGATCGAGGGCAAACAGCTCGAAGTAGAACGGCACCGTCGCCAGCGTCGGATCGTTCGGCAAGGCGATGCGCCAGGTCGCGTGGCCGGGCTGGCCCGGTGCGCCAAACAGCGGCAGCGGCACGTGCCCGCTGATGTTGAGATGCCACGGCAGTCCGGCGACCACGGCGCTCGGTTCGATCGACGTGAAGCCGTAGGCGAGCAGCGCGAAGCCCGCGCCGTCACCGGCGGCGACGCCGAGCTTGTAGTCGAGGTTGCCGGGGAACGTCGGCACGCTGGTGACGAGGAACGGTTCGCTGGCGCCGGCCAGGGCGGGCCCGAACACGCGCGGCGGCGGTTGCACGGCGCTGCGCAGCGTCGGATGGTCGAACGGCGGCAGCGCCAGCGCGGCGCGCGGGTCGGTCAACGCCGTGCGCACGAAATCCTGCACCAACGCAACCTGGGCGAGCGAGACGCCGAGCTGGTTGAGCGGTTGCAAGAACGGATCGAGGTTCGACGTGTCGACGCCGTGGCCGACGAAGTAGACGTTCAGCGTCGAAGCCGGATTGGTCCATTGCGCCGGATCGCCGAGGGCCGGGCTCTGGCCGTTGTGGAACAGGCGCGGGCGCAACCCGGCGTTGCGCAGCGTCGGCGTCTTGAACGCCGCGTAGTCGTCGGGCGCCGTGGAGAAGGCACCGCGGCCGATGTCTTCGGCACCGGGGCGCACGCCGAGGTTGTGGTAGAGGTCGTCGGCGAACAGTGGCGTCCAGTGGCACGCGATGCAGCGGCCCTCGTTCTGGAATGCGGCCCAGCCGAGCTGCTCGCTCGGCGTCAGCGCCGTCGACGCCCCCGACATGAAGCGATCCCACGGCGTCTGGTTCGGGTTCAGCGTGCGTTGGTAACTCGCCAGCGCCATGCCGATGTGCGCGGCACTGATCACCGGCGAGCCGAAGGCGGCCTGGAACAACTGCGCGTAGGTCGGGTTCTGCTGGATCGCTGCCTGCACGTCGCTCGGCAGGTTGGTCGCGAGCCGCAGCGGCACTGCGGCCTGCAGCTTCTGGCGCACGTCCTGCCAGGTGCGGCCTTCGTGGCCCATCTCGACCGGATTGAGGATCGGCCCGATCGCCTGGTTCTCGAGCGCGGCACCGACCGGAATCAGCGGCTGCAGCGTTTCAGGATCGTCGAACGTGCCGCTGGCGCGCCCATCCCAGAACAATTCGCTGAAGTGGGCGGCGGCCAGCATCGACGGCGACGTGCGCCCGGTTGCCTGGCGCGACAGACCGAAGGCGCCCTTCGGTCGGAAGTCGCCGTTGTTGGCCTGGCGCACGATGCCGGCCGAACCGTGGATGTCGTCGGGGGTGCCGAACACGCCATCGGGGCCGGGGTGCTGGCCGCCCGCGAGGCGACCGTCACTGCCGCCGAACTCGGGCAGGTGGCACGTTCCACACGCGACGGAGTCGTCGCTGCTGAGCTGCTCTTCCCAGAACAGGATTTTGCCGAGCACGATCTTGGCCGGAGTCTGCGGATTCTGCGGCGGCACCCACGGCGCCTGCAGTTGGGCCAGTGCGAAGCTGGCGAAGCTGGAACAGGCGATGGCAAGGCGCAGGAGCATGAAGGCGAACGGCAAGCGGCTTCGGTGGGGCCGGCACAGCATACCTCGCAACTACCACGCGTCGATCGGACTGGAAGGGGCGGCGGTGCCTCGCCTGGCCACGCACTACCCGCCGAACATCTGGGTCCAGGTCTGCTCGTGCCGACCCAGTCCCGTGCGGCCATGGTCGCCGAGCATGTTGCGGTGGTGGCCAGGGCTGTACCACCATGCGCGGATCGCGCCGGCACCTGCCCCCTGGCCGTTGGCGATGTTCTCGGCGCCGCCACTCGTGCCGAAGTTGGCGGCGCGGTCGCCGGGCGAGCGTTTGCCGGCAACCGGCGATTCGTGGGCGAAAAAACCGAGCGACACCATGTCGGTCGAGTGGTCGCGCGCCGCCGCCGACAGCTTCTCGTCGAGGCGCAGCAACGGCAGGCCGAGCAGGAAGCGGGTTCGCTGCAGGGCCGTGGTGCCGGCGAACTCCTCGGCGTCGATGACCGGGCGCAGCACTTCGTTGGCGGTGAGGGTGCTGCGGTCGCGTTCGGACAACGGCAGTGCCATCAGGGTCCACACCGTGGTCTCGTCGGTGATCGAATCGGGCGACGGCGGCAGCGGCGGCACCGGGTACTTCAGGAAGTGCTTCTCGGCGTCGGGATGCAGTTCGAGTCCGGACGTGCAATCCGCGTAGAGGCGATACAGCTTCTGCAGGTCCACGCGCTGGGCCAACACCGCCTGCTTCGCATCGACGAGCGCGCGCGTTTCGAGTTCGGCCTTGGTCGGCAACACCCACTGCTCGATCTGCGCCACCAGCGGATCGAGTTCGGTTTCGATCTGGCCCTTGGTCAGGCCATCGCGGCGGCTGATCGCGAGCGCCTTGCTGCGCACGGCCGCCGCCGATTCGAGCCCTTTGCCGATGCGCGTCTTCACCACGGCGGTGACGTTCTTGCCGAGTTCGCGTTGCAGGTCGGCAGCGGCGCGATCGTGCTTCTTCTTGCGGGAAGCGAGCTGGTCACTCAGCGCGATGCTGGCTTGCAGGCGGATCGACAGCGGCTGCACCTGCAGCTTCGCCACCACGCCGGCGGCGTCGTCGAGATCGAGTCGCGTGGACTTGAGCCGGGCGACGAGACCGGGGCCCGTGGGCTCGGCCCCGGCCTGGGACAACGCAGGAAGAGCGGCCAGCAACACGCTGGCGCACAGCGACAGGGCTCGACTCACGGCTTCTTCGAGTTGGGTGCGGTCCAGTTCGGGTGCTTGTTCAACCAGCGCTGCCAGTCCTGGAAGCCCGTCTGCGAAACACCGGTCAGTCGCGTCAGCGTCGCAACCCACTTGCCCTCGACGGCGCGCAGCGTCTTGCGCGCGTTCTGCGGGTCGAGATTGACCGGGGCGCTCGGGTCGCTCGATTCCGCTTCGGTCGCCTTGCTGTGCAGGCTGCCCCAGGCGCGGATGATCGCTTTCACTACATCGCGCCGCGGTTTGATGTCGAGCGAGGTGAAGCTGCCGAGCGCTTCGCCGGCGGCGGCGCGCAGCTCGTCGACGTGGGACCGCGTCGTGGTCTCGACCAGGAAGTCGACCTGCTTGTCGTCCTCGGTGCGCCCCAAGGCCAGGATCAGGTGCGCCTGCAAAGGAATCGCGTCCTTGATGCGGGCATCGGCGAGCGCCTTCGCGAGTTCCTTGCCGCCATCGGCGCCGAGCTTGGCGAGCGCGTCGCCGGCTTCGCGGTAGAGGATCTCCTTGTCGCCGGTGCGCACCTTGCCGGTCCGGAACACGTCGCCGAGCCCCTTGGCCAGCTTCTCCTTGTCCTTCGGGTTGCGGTTCTCGACGCCGATCAGCTTTTGCATCAGGCCGATCGCCTGGAAGTCGGCGACCATCTTCGGGTCGGCGACCAGCGACTTCAGTTCCTTCAGTTGGTCGGGCAGGGCCGGATCGACGGGCGGCACCGGGGCAGGCGTCTGGGCGGCAAGGCAGGCGGCGAGCACAGCCGCGGCCAGCAGTGGGCGCGCGGCGACGACAGGAGACCTCGGCATGGGCGACATTCTAGCCAGAGGTCCTGGTTCGCGAGAGGCCGATGAAGGAACGTCGGCGAGCCGGGCAGGATTGGACTCGGTCCGCCAGTTCCGCTACCACATTCGCCCCCGTGTCGCTCGTCCTCATCACCGGCGGAGCCGGCTTCATCGGCAGCCACCTCGCCACGCGCCTGGTCCAGGCCGGTCGAGCGGTCCGTGTACTCGACAACCTCGACCCGTTCTACGACGTGGCGTTGAAGCGCCGCAACGTCGTCGCGGTCGCCGGGGCCGCCAGCGTGGCGGGGGGGCGGTTCGAGTTCGTCGAAGGCGACATCCGCGATCGCGAGACGTGCCGGCGAGCGGTGGCGGGGGTGGACGTCGTCGTGCACCTCGCCGCGTTGGCGGGTGTGCGGCCGTCGATCGCCGAACCGTCGCGCTACATGGACGTCAACGTCACCGGCACCCAGACCCTGCTGTCGGCGATCGACAACCGCGCCACCGCGTTCGTGTTCGGCAGCAGTTCTTCGGTCTACGGCGGCAACACCAAGGTGCCGTTCGTCGAGGACGATCCGGTCGATCGGCCGGTGTCGCCGTACGCGGCGAGCAAGAAGGCCGGCGAGATCGTCTGCCACGCCTTCCACCATCTGCGCGGCAATCCGGTCACGTGCCTGCGGTTCTTCACCGTCTACGGCCCGCGCCAGCGCCCCGAGATGGCGATCCACCAGTTCGCCCGGCACATCACGAACGGCACGCCGTTGCCGTTCTTCGGCGATGGGGCGTCGCGGCGTGACTACACCTACGTCGACGACATCGTGGCCGGCGTCGTGGCAGCGATGGAGCGCACCAGCGGCTACGCGATCTACAACCTGGGTGGGGCCGCCACCACGTCGCTGCAGGAGATGGTCACCGCACTCGAGCAGGTACTCGGCAAACGCGCGGTGCTGCAGCGGTTGCCCGACCAACCCGGCGACGTGCCGGTCACGTATGCTTGCGTGAAGAAGGCCGCACGCGAATTGGGCTACGCCAGCCCGACGCCGTTCGCGGTCGGCGTCGCCAGGTTCTGCGCCTGGTATTCCAGCGAGAAGAAGGCCGGGAGGATCCCGTGAGCGATCGAGTGCTGGTCACCGGTGGGGCCGGGTTCATCGGCTCGCACGTGTGCCACCTGCTGTGCCAGGGCGGTCGCGACGTCGTCGTGATCGACGACTTCAGCACCGGGGCGCGCAGCAACCTGCAGGGGATGAAGGTCACCTTGGTGGAGGGTTCGGTCGCCGATCCGGCCGCCGTCGCGCGCGCGATGGACGGGGTCGCCAAGGTCGTGCACCTGGCGGCGTTGCCGTCGGTCGCGCGTTCCGTCGATCGGCCGCTCGACACGCACCACGTCTGCGCCACCGGCACGGCGGTCGTGCTCGCGGCGGCGCGCGACCGCAAGGCACGGGTCGTCTACGCCGGCAGCAGTTCGGCCTATGGCAACCAGGAGTCGTTGCACAAACACGAAGGCCTGCGCGAGGACCCGCTGTCGCCGTACGCCGCGTCGAAGCTCGCGGGCGAGCTGTACTGCCGTTCGTTCTCCCGCGTCTATGGCCTGCCTGTCGTGGTGACGCGGTTCTTCAACGTGTTCGGGCCACGCCAGCCGGCGAACAGCCAGTACTCGGGCGTCATCGCCGCCTTCAGCAAGGCACTGCTGGAAGGCAAGCCGGTGCGCATCGACGGCGACGGCGGCCAGGCGCGCGATTTCACCTACGTCGAGGACCTGGTGGCCGGCGTCGTGCAGTGCCTCGACGCCACGACCGACGGCTGCGAGACGGTCAACCTCGCCTACGGCCAATCGACCACCGTACAGGACGTGTACGCAACCTTGTGCGCGCTGGCGCGCGAGCGTCTCGGCCTGAGAAGCATTCCCGATCCGATCCACGCCCCGCCGCGCACCGGCGACGTGCGTCATTCCCTGGCAGATACTTCGCGCGCGAAGACCCGATTCGGCTTCGCCCCGAAGATCGGTTTCGCCGAAGGACTGCGTCGCACCTTCGACTGGTACCGGCAACAATCCGGCAAGAGCAACTCCCCATGAAAGGCGTCGTACTCGCAGGCGGGCTCGGAAGCCGTCTCTATCCGCTGACGAAGATCACCAACAAGCACCTGTTGCCGGTCTTCAACAAGCCGATGATCTACTACCCGATCCAGTGCTTGGTGAACGCGGGCATCACCGACATCTTGATCGTCACCGGCGGCAACTCGGCGGGGCACTTCCTGCAGTTGCTGCGCAACGGCGCCGACTTCGGCCTGAAGCGCATCAGCTACGCCTACCAGGAAGGCGAAGGCGGCATCGCCGACGCGCTCAAGCTCGCCGAAGCCTTCGCCGAAGGCGAGTCGATCTGCGTCGTGCTCGGTGACAACATCATCGAAGGCAACATCAAGAAGGCCGTCGACGACTTCAAGCAGCAGGGCGGCGGCGCCAAGATCCTGCTGAAGGAAGTGCACGACCCCGAGCGCTTCGGCGTCGCCACCGTCAAGGACGGCAAGGTGCAGAAGATCGTCGAGAAGCCGAAGTCGCCGGAGTCGAACCTCGCGGTGATCGGGATCTATCTCTACGACCCGTCGGTGTTCGACATCTGCCGGACGTTGAAGCCCAGTTCGCGCGGCGAGCGCGAGATCACCGACGTCAACAACGAGTTCTTGCGGCGCGGCAACCTCACCTGCGAGGTGTTGAAGGGCTGGTGGACCGACGCCGGCACGTTCGAGTCGCTCTACCGCAGCGCCACGTTGATCCGCGACAACGGCGCCAACCGGATGGACGTCTGAGTCCGGATTCGCGCATGGCTCGCACGGAGTTCCTCGTCACCGGCGCCGGTGGCCAACTCGGCCGCGCCTTGCTCGCGGCCTGCGCTGCGCGCGGCCGCAGCGCGCTCGGTGTCGGCCAGGCGACGATGCCGCTGCACGATCGCGCCGCGATCCGGGCCGTGCTCGAACGCGAACGGCCGGCGGTGGTGTTGCACGGCGGGGCGATGACCAACGTCGATGGTTGCGAAACCGATCCGCTCGCCGCCTACCGCGTCAACGGTCTCGGCACCGCGTGGGTCGCCGAAGCCGCCGCGGCCGTCGGTGCCAGCCTCGTCTACGTCAGCACCGACTTCGTGTTCGACGGCACGGCGTCGACGCCGTACCCGATCGACCACGCGCCAAAGCCCCTGTCGGTCTACGGCGCCAGCAAGCGGCTCGGCGAGGAAGCGGTGCTCGGCCACGGCCGCGCCGACTTCCACGTCGTGCGCACGAGCTGGGTGTTCGGCCCCGGCGGCAAGAACTTCCCGCGGGCGATCCTCGACCGCGCCCGGTCCGGGCAGCCGTTGAAGGTCGTCACCGACCAGATCGGGCGGCCGACCTACACGGTCGATCTCGCCGAAGCGCTGCTCGACCTCTGCGGGGCGAAGCCCGCGGGAGGCGTTTGGCACGCCGCCAACACCGGCCACTGTTCGTGGCATGGCTTTGCCCAGGCGGTGCTCGCGGCGGCCGGGCTCGGCGCCATCGAAATCGGCACCCAGACGGGGGCCGAATTGAAGCGGCCGGCCGCGCGGCCGGCGTGGTCGGTGCTCGACTCGAGCCGACTGGACACGGCGTTGCGCCGCCCACTGCCGCATTACACCGACGCGATCCGCCGCTGGCTCGCCGCCGACCAGGCCGCCACGCCCGCTGGCGGCAACAAGACCTACTGATACCTGGAGCAGAACGTGAGCAAGATCCTCGTCACTGGTGGCGCCGGTTTCATCGGTTCCAACTTCGTCCGCATGCTGTTGCTCGGCAGTGAGCATCAGGTCGTCAACGTCGACGCGCTGACCTACGCCGGCAATCTCGAGAACCTGAAGGACGTCGAGAAGCACGCGCGCAACACGTTCGTGAAGGCCGACATCGCCGACGCGGTGGCGATGGACAAGGTGTTCGCCGACCACAAGCCGGAGCTCGTGGTGCACTTCGCCGCCGAGAGCCACGTCGATCGTTCGGTGCTCGACGCGACGGCGTTCGTGCGCACCAATGTGATCGGTACGCAGGTGCTGCTCGACAAGAGCCGCATCTACAAGGTGGCGCGCTTCGTGCACGTCAGCACCGACGAGGTCTACGGTTCGCTCGGCCCGTGGGGCTACTTCACGGAAGAGACGCCGATCCAGTCGAACTCGCCGTATTCGTCGAGCAAGGCCGCCAGCGACCTGATGGTGCGCGCCGCGGTGCACACGCACCACATGGACTGCGTGATCACGCGCTGCTCGAACAACTACGGGCAGTTCCAATTCCCGGAGAAGCTGATCCCGTTGATGATCGCCAACGCTCTCGAAGGCAAGAAGCTGCCGGTGTACGGCGATGGCAAGAACGTGCGCGACTGGATCCACGTGCAGGACCACTGCACCGGCATCAAGCGGGCGATGGAGAGCGGCAAGGCCGGCGAGGTCTACAACTTCGGCGGCGACGCGGAGCGCGAGAACATCTTCGTGGTGAAGGAGATCCTGCGCCTGCTCGGCAAGGGCGACGACCTGATCCACTACGTGAAGGACCGCCCCGGCCACGACCGTCGCTACGCGATGGACTCGAGCAAGGCGCGCGCGGTGCTCGGCTGGACCCCGGCGTACACCTTCGAATCGGGGCTGCGGCAGACGGTCGATTGGTACGTGCAGAACAAGGCGTGGTGGGAGCGCGTGCGCAGCGGCGCCTACCAGGCCTACTACCAGCAGCAGTACGGCGCGCGCTAACGATCGGCGAGCGTCGCCACGGCGAACGCGACCACGGCAGCACCGAGCGCCAGTTCGCGTTCGTGCACCATCGCCAGCGTGTCGACCGCGGTGTGGTGGTAGTCGAAGTACTTCTGGCCGTCGACCAGCAGCCCGAAGCACGGCACGCCGGCCGCGTGCAACGGAATCAGGTCGGCGCCGCATGAGCCGGCACCGGACAGGAACAGGCCCGCACCGAGTTCTTGCAGGGGTGCGAACGCGGTCTTGACCGCCGCCGCCTCGGCATCGCGCAGCGAGGTGGCGAACCCGGTCGGCGTGAAGCCGCCGCTGTCGGACTCGATCGCGGCCACATGCTGCGCCAGCCCGGCGGCGTGCAGTTCGCCGTACGCCTGGGCGCCACGCAGCCCGTTCTCTTCGTTGGCGAACAGCACTACGCGCACGGTGCGCCGCGGCCGGATGCCGCAGACCCGCAGCAACCGCACGGCTTCGAGCGCGTGCACGCAGCCAGCGCCGTCGTCGTGGGCGCCGGTGCCGAGATCCCAGGCGTCGAGGTGGCCACCGACCAGCACGACCTCACCGGGTCGTTCGCTGCCGACCAGTTCGCCGACCACGTTGGCGCTGGCGACGTCGGGCAGGGTGGTGCACCCGAGCACGAGCCGCACTCGCACCGGCCCCTGCTTCAGGGCGGCGGCGAGCGCTTCGGCGTCGGCGGTGGCGATCGCCGCTGCCGGCACCTGCGGCACCACGGCGTCGTACTGCATCGCACCGGTGTGCGGGTGGCCGTCGATCGAGGTCGTCATCGACCGCACCAGCGCGGCTGCGGCGCCGACCTTGCCCGCTTCGATGGCGCCGTTGCTGCGCTGCGGGACCGCTTCGCCGTAGGCCTGGCCCGTATTGCGCAGCGCGCGCGGCATCGGCCGGTTGAAGAACACGATCTTGCCCCTGGCCGCTTCGCCGAGCTGCTGCAGTTGTTCGAACGACCGCACCTCGACCACTTCGGCCTCGACGCCGCCCGCCGGCGTGCCGATGCTGCCGCCGAGAGCGGTGACCCGCAGCGGCAAGGGCGACGGCGACAGCACCTCGGCGCGTTCTTCACCGCGCTGCCAGCACGGGACCAGGCACGGCTCGGCACGCACGTTCTCGAGCCCGATCTCGCGCATCGTCGACAGGGCCCACTGCACCGCGATCGCGTCGCCCGGCGAACCGGCGAGGCGCTTGGGTGCCGCGTCGGTGAGCGAGCGCAGCATGCTGATCGCATGGTTGTCGGCGAGGGCGCGGGCGACGAGGGCGCGGCAACGATCGCCAGCGGCCGGATCCTGGGGCGATTCGCCGGACGCGGGCGACGACTGGCACGCCGTGAACAGCAGGAGGGCAAACGTCGGGGAACGGTGCACACGTGCAGCGAAGCGATGCCACGGTGCTGTGTCCACGACACAGCCGCCACTTGCGTCGAGGGCGCATACCGGGCCTGATGCTGGCATGGCCGCGTCCGCGCGCTCGTTCCACCGGTCCCTGCTGCAGCTCGTGCTCGTCACCGACGGCCGGGGCGATCCGGCGCGGCTCGAGCGCATCGTCGACCAGGTGGTGGCGGCGGGCGTGCGCACGGTGCAACTGCGCGAACCCGAACTGCCGGCGCGGGTGCTGCTGCGCACCTGCGAACGCCTGCTGCCGATCCTGCAGCGCGTCGGCGGCCTCTTGCTGGTGAACGACCGCGTCGATGTCGCGGCCGCCGGCGCCGCGCACGGGGCGCAGATCGGCCATCGTTCGTTGCCGCCCGAACTGGCGCGCAAGGTGCTCGGACCGGATCCGGTGCTCGGCCTGTCGGCACACGATCGTGCCGAGCTCGACCTGGCGACCGCGGGTGGTTGCGACTTCGCGTTGTTGTCGCCGGTGTGGCCGACCCCGAGCAAGCCGGGCGCGCCGCACCTCGGTGCCGTGCGGGCGGCGCAGTTGACCGCGGCGGCGCGGTTGCCGGTGGTGTGGCTCGGGGGCGTCACCGTGGGCGTGCTCGGCGGTCTGGCTGCGTTGCCGCAGGTCGCGTGGCCGGCCGGTTTCGCGGTGCGCAGCGCGATCATGGGGGCGGACGACCCCGGGGTGGCCGCCGCCGAACTGCTCGCCGCGACGGCGGCGCTGCTCGGCGCCGCCGCGCCCCAGCCGACCCGACCGTGACGCTGGAACGGCAGCCAGCCGCCGCCGATGCTGCGCCGCATGTCCGTCTTCGGCCTGCGCCATCGCCGTGGAATGCCGCCGCCGCCACGCGTCGTGCGCATCGTGCGCGCGACCCTGTTGGTGGCGATCGCCGTGACTGCGTTCCTGTTGGTGCAGCGCTTCCGCGTGTGGCAAGTGCCCGCCGGCATGGACACCGACCCGGCGTTGCCGGCGGGTGCGTATTGCCTGGTCGATCGCGCGGCCAAGGGTCTGCGTGTCGGCAGCAGCGTGTTCGTCGCGAGTCCACACGGCGAAGTGGTGTCGAAGGTGGCCACGCTGGACGGCGACGTGCTCACCGTGCGCAATCCCAATGCGCAGTCGCGCCTGCCCGACAGCGCCAGCTTCGGGGCGTTGCCGCGCAGTGCCGTGCTCGGCGTCGTGCTGTCGGTGTTCGCCAGCGCAACGGAGCCTGCCCGTGGCCGATGAACGTGCCTTCACGAAGGGCCTCGGCCGCTTCTTCGGCAGCGCCCGCGGCGTGCGCATCGGCATCGGCGACGACGCCGCCGTGGTGCGCAATCCGGCGCGCGATTCGGTGTTGTGCTGCGATCCGGTGGTCGAAGGCGTGCACTTCACGCGGTCGACGCCGCTGCGCCAGGTCGGCAAGAAGGTCGTGAACCGCAATCTCGCCGACCTCGCGGCGATGGGGGCGATGCCGGATTGGTTGCTGGTGTCCATGGTGTTGCCGCCGTGGTGTGGGCATGCGGAGCGGCGCGAACTGCTGCACGGCATCCGCAGCGCCGCCCGCGCCGCGAAGGCCACCGTGGTCGGCGGCGACGTCGCCAGCACGCGCGGTCCGCTGGTCGTCACGGTGACGGCGATCGGGCATCCCGTGGGGCGCGTGTTGGTGCGCGATGCGGCGCGCGTCGGCGACACGCTGCACGTGTCGGGGCCGCTCGGCGGTTCGTCGCTCGGCCACCATCTCTCGTTCCGGCCGCCGCTCACGATCGGGCGGTGGCTCGCCGCGCAGCCGACGGTGCACGCGGCGATGGATGTCAGCGATGGGTTCCTGCTCGACCTCGCGACGATGCTCGACGCGAGTGGTGGACTCGGGGCCGAGATCGATGCCACCGCGGTGCCGGTGTCGACTGCTGCCCGCAAGCTCGCGCGCGGCGATCGCCGACAGGCCCTGCGCCACGCGCTCGGCGATGGCGAAGACCATGTGTTGTTGTGGACGCAGCAGGCGGGTCGCGCGCTCGCGGCGGGCGGGCCGTTGTCGTCCAGGGCCCGGGCACCCGTTGGCCGTGTCGTCGCGACTCCCGGCCTGTGGCTCGTGCACGACGGTCGCCGCGAACGTGTTCCTGCCCTAGGGTATCGCCATGAACTTGCCGATCGTCGTCGACCTGCCCGCTGATCCAACCGCCACCGAGCGGCTTGGGCGATGGCTCGGGGAACGGCTGCGGCCCGGCGACACCCTCGGGCTCGTCGGCGACCTGGGTGCCGGCAAGACGACGCTGGTGCGCGGCCTCGCGGTGGGCCTTCTGGTCGACGATCCGGACGCGGTCGCGAGCCCGACCTACCTGCTCGTGGTCGAGCATCCGGGGCCGGTGCGGCTGCTACACGCAGATGCCTATCTGCCCGGCAAGTTGCTCGGCTTCCTCGACGACGGCGGCCTCGAATACCTGTTCGACGCCACCGCGGTGGCCGTCGTGGAGTGGGCGCAGCGAATCGCCAACCACTTGCCGCAGCGGGTGTTGTGGGTCGAGATCGCGGTGGCACCGGGTGGTGGCCGACAGGTCGTGCTGCGGCCCGGCGACCCGGCCGACTTTCCTTGGCTGCGGGAATCGCCGAAGATCGGGTGAACCGATCGCCCCGAACTGTCGTTCCGCCGTCATTCCCGAATTCCCGCTCGTGGTCGCTTGAAGAAGCCTCAGCCACTCCCTGCTGTCGCCCCGGCCGATGCCGAAGTCGACCACCTGCTGCGCTACCGCGATGGCGACGCGAATGCGTTCCGGTTGCTGGTCGATGCCTACCGCGACCGCATGCTGCAGTTCTTCTACCGGCTGTGCTGGGATCGCGACCGCGCCGAGGACCTGGCGCAGGACCTGTTCCTCAAGCTGATGCTGGCGAGCCGGCGGTATCGCCCCGAAGGACGCCTGTCGACTTTCGTCTACCGCGTCGCCACCAACCTCTGGATCGATCACTACCGGCAGCAGCGGCCGCGGCCGCGCTTCCAATCGCTGGATGCCGTGGTGCTGCCGGGCGACGACGCGCCGAGCCCGATGGACTACGCCGGCCCGACCCCGACTCCGCAAGAACAGCTCAGGGAAGGCGAGGAGAAGGCGGCCATGCGGCGGGCGATCGAGCGGCTGACCGAACCGCATCGCCTGGTGTTCGAGTTGGCCGTCTACCAGGAACGACCGTACGCCGAGATCGGCGAGCTGCTGTCGATTCCGGTCGGCACCGTGAAGTCGCGCATGCACAACGCGGTCACCGCGTTGAAGCAGATGCTCGGCGCTGCGGGCATGGGATCGCCAGCTGTGGGCGAGGTTCGCGCCGCCTCGGTGGCGTCGCCGCGGCCGCGCGCCGGAGGTGTCGGATGAGCACTGCCGATACGCCACCGGAGGACACCGCGACGAGCGAAGTGGTGCCGGCCTTGGCACCCATCGACATGTTGCTCGGCGAAGGCAGTGACGCGGAACAACGCGAACTGCGTCACCAACTGCAGCAAGATCCGGCCGCGATGTTCGCGATGGCGGACGCGGTGGCGTTGGTCGAGCAGTGCCGTTCGCTGCGCATCGAGCCGTCACTGCGGTATGCCGGCAAGCTGGCTGATGTCGTGCATCGCGCGAGCCACCGGGCCGGCCGCCAACCGCGGCGGTGGCGCGAGCCGTTGCTCGGCTGGTTGGCGGCGACGGTGACGTTCGCCGTGCTGTGGCACCTGGATCCGTTGGCGCGCACGGCCGGCTCCGACACGCCGGCGGTTACCGCCGGCGGCGCGAGCCATCCGCATTCCCCGCTGCAGGCTCCGGCCGCTTCGCCGAGCGATTGGGAGAGCACCATCGATCGCATGCGGCAGCGGCTGGCGATGGAATCGACGCCGCATCTGCGCGAAGCCCTGGAACAAGGCCTGGCCGGGCCGGCCGATCCGCTGGCCCACTGGCTCGACCCGCGCAATGCGCTGGTGCACTTGCAGCTCGAACACGAACGGCGCGGCGATGCCGCGGTGCGCCAGGCGGCGCTGGTCGACCAAGGCAGTCTCGCTGCGATCGACGATCGCGCGCAGGTGCTGGCCGATGCCGTCGCCGGACGCCTGCCGGGGGAACTTCGGACCGCCACGGTTGCCGATGTCGCGACCGCGGTGCGGGCGTTGCTCGCCGCCGGTCCTGGCGACCTCGTGCGGCAGACGGCGCGGCAGCAGGGCACCGATTGGCTGGTCAAGTGCGTGCCGAGCCTGCGCGGCAGCGATCTCGTACTGGCGCTGTCGGCGTTGGCGGAAGCGAGTGCGGTGGGCGGTCAGCTGCACGACGTCGTCAGCGCCGAGGGTCGGCGCTTCCTGGATCAGGTGCTGCAGCCCGACGGCGAAACCTGGTCGCGGTGGTTGCCGGAGTTGTTGGGGCCGAACGTGTCGGCCGCGGTGCTGGCCGAAGGCAATCGCTTGTTGCTCCGGTTGCCTGGATTTGGCTGCGACAGCGCCAGGTGCCATCTGGTGCGCCAGCTGGTGCTCGGCCAGTTGCGGCAACGCCGGGCGCTCGGCGACAGCGGCCCCGAAGTGCTCGCGGCGATGGTCTATGGCAGTGGCGACCTGCTGACCGCGTCCGAACGGACCGAACTGGAAAGCCAGGCACGGCGCTGGCAGGCCGTTCACCTCGTTCCCGACTTCGGCACGGTGCGCCAGCTGCTTTGGTCGGTGGCGCCCGGCGAAATCGGTTTCGCCCGGCTGCAGGGGGAGATGCGCCTGTTGTCAGTGGGCGCTTCGCCGACGGAACTGCAGCCCCTGGCGGCGTTCTGCATGTGCCTGGCGACCAACTACGCCGCGTTCCCTGCCCCTGGCAAGGCGGCGGGCAAGCCTCGTTCGGGCTGAACGCCGCGGATCCAACGAGCCGCCGTCGGACTTTTTCGGTGGGCTTCCTCGGCTGGCGACGGTACCAACTGTCCACGTGCGCCGCCGTATGGACAGATCGTTCGTGCTCCGTTGTCTCGCCGTTTCGATCGCTGCTTCGTTGTCGATCGAGTTGTCGGCCCAGGATCCTGCCAACAAGCCGGCAGTTCCGACCCCGGCAGTTCCGACCCCGGCCGTGAAGCCGACGGCGGCGCCAACGCCCCGCGCCAATCCGGTCGATGCCGCGGCCGAGCAACAGGGCGCGCCGATCCGCGAACTGACTCTCGGTGACGCGTTGCGCAGCGGCCTGCGCCACAACGTCGGTCTGCGCGCGGGCGAGATCTCGCCGCAGCAAGCCCGGCTCGAGCTGCTGTTCGCCGAAGCCGGCTTCGAACCGGAGATGTACGGCAGCGCCGGCTACGCCGACCGGCAGTCGCCGACCCGCAACGCCTTCAGTCCGTCGATCGAAAGCACCACGATCGATGCCACGGTGGGTTGGCGGCAGCGCGTCGTCACCGGCGGCCTGTTCGACCTCGCCTTCCAACCGACGCGCTTCGAGAGTTCGCAGTCCGGCGGCGCTTTCCCTGACAAGCAGTTCACCTCGGAGTGGACGGCGTCGTTCCGGCAGCCGCTGCTGCGTTCGGCGTGGTCCGACTACGGCCTCGCGTCGGTCAACACCGCGCGCTACCGGCTCAGCCAGGCCAACGCCGACTACGCGACGGCGGTGCAGGACACGCTGCTCGCGATCGTCGTCGCCTACTGGAACCTCGCCTTCGAACGCGAAAACTTCGGCGTCGTCGGCACCGCGCTCGATGTCGCCGAAGAACAATTGCGCATCACCGACGAACGCATCCGCGTGCAGGCGTTGGCGCCGCTCGATCGCATCGCCGATGAAGCCGAAGTGGCCCGGCGCCGCGAAGAACTCATCGTCGCCGAGAACCTGATCCGCGCCCGCGAGGACGAACTGCGGCGGTTGTTGTTCGACGGTGCCGACCGCACGCTGTGGCAGATCAACCTGCGGCCGACGTCGCCGATCCCTGTGCAGCTCTCGACGGATGGCCTTGCCTTCGAGCCGCTGGTCGAAGTGGCGCTGGCGACGCGGCCCGACCTCAAGAGCCAACGCAGCAGCATCGCCGCCGCCGAAGTGGCGCTGTTGCAGGCCGAGCGTGACCTGCTGCCGGGACTGGACCTCGTCACCGGCTACGCCAGCGACGGCGTGCGCGACCACTTCAATCTCGCCTTCAGCGATTCGATCGACCAGCAGTATCCGGACTGGTCGGTGCGGCTCGAGTTCGTGGTGCCGCTCGGCAACCACGCCGCCAAGGCGCGGGCGCAGCAGGCCCGGTTGGAGGTCGAACGGCAGCGGCGCGTGCTGCACGCCGCGACCCTCGACGTGTGCAAGGAAGTGCGCGACGCGGTCCGCACGCTCGGCAGCCTGGTGCAGAGCATGCAGGCCAGCGCCGAGTCGGTGCGGCTGGCGCAGACCAACCTGTCGACCGAGCAGGTCAAGTTGCGGGTCGGCGCCTCGACCGCGTTCGAGGTGCAGCGCCGCAACCAGGAACTGCAGGAGGCGAAGAGCCGGCACCTGCGCAATCAACTCGACTACCGGACCGGCCAGAGCCGATTGTTGCATGCCCAGGGCCTGCTGCAGGCCGATGTCGAGTGAGGCTTCCGCCCGCCCCTGGTGACGTGACGCCAGCACGGAGCTAGCTACCAGCCATGTCGATGTCGTTCTTCCCTTCGCCGACGCGGTCGTCTCGCGTTTCCGCCCTGGTCCCGGTCGTGGTGGTTGCGGCCTTGTTGCCGGCCTTTGGGCGCGCCCAGGACGGGCCGCCGGCCACTGCGGTGGCCTCGCTGCAGGCCCCGCCGAACCCGTTCCGGCTCGACCCGTTCCGCACCGACTTCCCGGTGGGGCTGGAGTATCCGCCGCACCTCGGGGCCGAATACGACCGCACCCGCCGGCAGATCCTCGAACGACTCGCCCAGAACCTGCAGGGCAACGTGCGCAAGGAGGCCTGGCACCTCGCCACCGAGTTCTATTGGCGCGCGCCGGAGGAAGCGATCGAGCCGCTGGTGACCGCGATGGACAAGGCGTTCGGCGACCCGGCCCTGGTCGACGTGGTCAAGAACTGTGTCGAGGCGATGGGGCGCATGGCGCGGCCGGAGTTCGATGCCGCGTTGCGACGGGCGTTGCAGCACAAGAACCCCAACGTGCAGCAGGCCGCGTTCTCGGCCCTGGCGCGCTCCAGCAAGCCGGAGACCCTGCGCGAACTGGCGACGGCGTTCGAACACATGGATGGCCGCGGTCGCGGCGCCTGGCTGCGCGCGGTGCGCGAGCGCCTCGGCGACGACGGTGTGCCGTTGCTCGAACGGGTGATGGCGGCCAACTACCCGCCCGCGGTGCAGGAGCAGGTGCTGGCGCAAGCGCTGCAGCTGTCGCCCGCCAACGCGGCCAAGGTCTTGCGCAGTCGCTGGGCGACGGCTTCGGGCGAACTGAAGGCGGTCATCGCCGGCGTGCTGCATGCCTCGGGTGACACCCTGGGCACGGCGTGGCTCAAGGATGCGTTGGGCAGCGAAGACATCGCCCAGCTCGGCGCGGCGATCAAGCACTGCGCGTTCGGCGACGTCGGCGTTCTGCGTGACGACCTGCTGCGGGCCTCGACCCACCTGCGCACCGATGTGCGTTTCGAAGTCGCCAAGGTCTTGATCAAGCTGAAGGGCGACGATGTCGCCGACGTGTACGAAGTGCTGGCGTCGCCCGACGAACCGTGGGACACGCGCGCGATCGCGCTGCGCGAGCTGACGCGACGCGGTCGGCCGGCCATCGTGAGCACGCTGCTCGAAGAACTGCCGACGGCGAGCGGCACCCGCTTGCAGATGCTGGTCAACCAGCTGTCGGCGAGCGGCGACCCGCGGGCAGTGCCGCTGTTGGTCGAACGCTTCGAAAAGGCGCCGGAAGGCGAAGGCCGGCCGTTCCTGCAGGGGTTGGCGCAGAACCAGTCCGAAGCCGCCGCCAAGGCCCTGTTCGCAATCTTCCGCGGTCCGGAAAAACTGGTCGCCCGCGGGGGCACGGGCAACCTGACGACGCGCGGCTACCTGCCGACCCTGTTGCTCAACCTGCGCGGCGTCGAGCGCGTCCTGCTCGCCGAGTTCCTGGCGATGCCGCAGGAGGACTACCTGCGGCGCGCGGCGATGCTGCCGACGATCGTCGGCTACGCGGCCGATCGCGACGACAAGGAACTGCAGGCGCTGTGCACCGAACCGGTGCGCAAGATCCTGTTCGATCGCACGGAACTGCCGCAATTGCGCGTGCTGGCGCTCAACCTGATGGCGCGACGGTGGCTGACGATCGAGGACGTGGTGCGGTTGAAGAACTCGCGGCACGAAGAGTCGCCCGGTCTGCGCGCCCTGTTTGCCGACTTCTTGAACGACGCGTTCTAGCCGGCGCGAACCGCTGCGGCCGCGGCGTGGCGCCCGCTGGTCCGGTTCAGAACAGGATCCAGCGTTCGTCCTGCGCCGCGCGGTAGGCCGACACCACGCCTGCACCGGTGCCGGGCACCCGTTGCGCCGACCCTGGCCGCGGCCGGTGTTGCTGCAGGCCGTGGTAGTCGGCGGCGAGGTTGCGGGTGTAGGCGCGCGGTGCGTTCTCGGCGACGAACCACGCGCAGTGGCCTGGGCCCGAGTTCTCCAGCGGCCAGGCCAGCACTTCGAGTGCGGGGCGGGTGTCGGGGCCGGCCTTCGTGCGCGAATCCGGCGGCGACACCGCGAGCTGGAAGGCGTAGTGCTTGTTCTGGCCGAGGTAGAGCACTCCGGCGGGCAGCTCCGGCAGGGGTTCAAGGTCGCCGACGAAGACCCCATCGGCGTTCAGCAGGGCCACCATGCGGCCGTGCATGTGCTCGATGTCGTCGGCATCGAGCGGCCACGACAGCGGCGTGGCGGCGGCGAGCAGCAGTTCGGCGATGCGGGCGGCGCGGCCTTCGATGCGCACGGTGCGTGTGGCGGCCAACCAAGGCAGCCACAGGGTCACCCCGATCATGGCGACGCCCAGGATCAGGTACCATGTCGACGGATTGCCGAAGCGAGAGCGCCGCCACTCGTGCATCGCAGCAGTATCCTGCGTCGCGATGCCACACGCCAGGATCGAGCTCGCCAGCCTGCCCGAGGTGGTGCGCCACATCGCCGCGCGCCTGCACGCGGCGGGCGGCTCCCTGTGGCTCTGCGGCGGCACGGTGCGCGACCTGTTGCTCGGTCGCACGCCGCGCGACTTCGACATCGCCACCGACGTGTTGCCGCAGGCGGTGGCGGCGCTCGGTCCCGAGGTCGATGCCCGCGATGCCCGCTTCGGTGTGTGCCGCTGGCCCGGCGAGCCCGAAGTGTCGATCACGACGCTGCGGCGCGAAGCCGGCTACCACGATCGTCGCCGGCCCGACCACGTCGAGTTCGTGCGCGACGTCGCCATCGATGCGCGGCGGCGGGATTTCACCGTGAATGCGCTGTACCTCGATCTCGCGACGGGCGCGGTCGTCGATCCCGTGCAGGGGCGCTGCGATCTCGAACAGCGTCGGCTGGCGACGATCGGCGACCCCGCGGTCCGGTTCGCCGAGGACCCGTTGCGCCTGCTGCGGCTCGTGCGGTTCGCGGCGCGGCTCGGGTTCACGATCGATCCCGCGACGGCGGCGGCGGCCACGGCGGCGGCTCCGGACCTCAGGAGCCTCGCGGTCGAACGCGTCTTCGACGAACTGACGCAGGCCTTCACCGGCGAGGGGCGGGCCGCAGCGTTGCGCACCTTCGTCGCCCTTGGCCAGGCTGCGGTGTTGTTGCCCGAAGTGGCGGCGATGGACGGCGTGCCGCAGTCGCCCGAGCACCACCCCGAAGGTTGCGTGCTGACCCACACCGCCCTCGTGCTGCAGCACGTGCCGGCCGGGGATCCGGTGTTGGCGTGGAGTGCCGTGCTGCACGACATCGGCAAGCCGCCGACTTTCGTGCGCGGGCCCGACCGCATCCGCTTCGATGGCCACGACGTGTTGTCGGCGCAGATGGCCGATGCCCTGCTCGACCGCTGGCATGCGCCGAACAACCTGCGGCTGGCGGTGGTCGACGTGGTGCGCGACCACATCCGCTTCGCCAGCGTGCCGGGCATGCGGCCGCGCCGGCTCGAGCGCTGGCTGCGGTCGCCGGGCTTTGCGCAGCATCTCGCATTCCATCGTGCCGATTGCCTCGGCAGCCATGGCCGGCTCGACATCCACGACTTCGCGGCGGCGGCGCTGGCTGCGTTGCCGCCGGCGCGGCCACGGCTGTGCAGCGGAGCCGACGTGCTGGCATTGGGCGTGCCGGCGGGGCCGGCGGTGGGGGAATTGCTGCAGGCACTCGAACTTCGCCTCGACGAAGCGCCGATGGCATTGGACCGGGACGCCGCCCTCGTCCTGTTGCGAGAACTGGTGCGGTCCTTCCATCAAGACCGCGGCCCCGAGGCCCGATAGCCGGCGAGCCCGGTCGCACGGCCTGGGCCACGAGGAGACCCATGACCGTCCGCAATTTCAGCGACCAAGGCTTCGAGGACTTTCGCAAACAGCGCAAGCGCATGCTGGCGAAGCTCGGTCCGCAGGGGCCGGCTGCCGGCTACGAGAACCAGGCTCTGCGCGAGCTGGAACAGGTCGAAGCGCGCGAGGTTCGCGAGCAGCAGCTCACCCGCGAAGTGCACGACTTCTTCCAGGCCGCGACCAAGCAGGCTGCCTCCATCGTCGATCGCGTGGCGCGCGACGTGCAGCAGGAGACCGGCGCCAAGGTCGAGCAGGAAATGGAGTCGTTCCTGATCGAGTCGTTGGCGCGCATGAACACGTTCGTGCTCAACGTGCTGCACCAGAAGCGTGGCCCGGTGGCGGAGACGCGCATGGAGCCGCACGTCGGCAACCTGGTCGGCCAGACCCTCGACGAGTTCCGCTGGGCCGGCACCGCCGATGTCGGCGACAAGCACATCGGCCAGGATCCGTTCGCGACGCCGGTCGACGACGTGACGCGCGAGTTCCGCCAGATCGTCGGCGCCGCCGCGTCGGCGGAAGAAGTCGCGGTGCCGATCGACCAGCACCTGGTGGCGACGGTGCAACAGCAGGCGGGTTCGGCGGTGGAGGAGTCGCTGCCGGAGGTCGCTCCGATGCCGCGCACGACGGCGGCTGCACCCGCGAAGGCGGCGCCGGCCGAAGCGATGCCGAAGTCGGCGATGACCACGGCGCCCGAGGCGCCAGCACCGGCGGCAGCGTCGGCGACGCCCGCGGCGGCGACGACGGCCGCCAGCGAGGACCTGGAGCGTTTCAAGAACGCCCTGAAGGCACTCGTCCGGCAGGGCGTGATGAACAAGGACGAAGCGCGCGCGGCCTGGCAGGCCCGACTCGCTTCGCTCGGCCTGCAGGGCTGAGCCTCAGGTCAACGCGATCGCGCGCCCGATCCGGCGCGCCGGCCAGATGCACGCGATGATGCCGAGTGCGGCCCACGTGGCCCCGGCAGCCAGCGCCAGCAAGCCCGTGTAGAGCATCGTGCCGAGCAGCAGCCACATCATGGCGCCGCGGATCGCGCCGCGGTTCCAGTCGCGGATGCGCACCATGCGGCCGAGGAATGCGGCGAGCGGCAGCGCGGCGAGGGCCGGGGCGGGCCAGGGACCACCTTGCACCGTCCACAGGGCGATGCCCACCGCGAGCGGCGGCACGCACTGCGCCGTGCGCACGACCCACGCGCGCGCGCGCGGCAGGTCTTCGCAGATGCCGAGCACGGTCACCGCGACGATGTAGCCGCCGTAGGCGATCGCGGCGACGAGCACGTCGGTGCGCCGCGCCGGATCGATCGGGCCCGCGATAGCCAGCCCGGTGGCGAGGTTGAGGCCACGCAGAACGCCCATGCCGAGCACGCTGAGCGCGAGCAGCCGCTTGCTGGCGAAGTCGTAGCCGAGCACCAGCGCGGCGATCACCGCGTGGTGGAGGCGGCATGGCGACACCAGCAGTCCGACGGCGAACAGCACGAGCCCGAGCGTCACCGCGAAGCGAACGGACAGGTCGCCACGCGGCAGTGGTCGTTCCGGGCGCTGGCGGGCATCGACGTCGCGGTCGGCGACGTCGTTCCACACCATGCCACCGGCGTAGAGGCAGACGCTCGCGAACGCCGCCCGCGCGACGTCGAGCTGCCAGGGCAACCCGGCGATGGCCACCGAAGCGACCACGTCGGCGGCGGGCGAGAACAAGGTGCCCACGCGCAGCAGGCGCAGGATCGGCAGCAAGGAACGCACCCGCGGATTCGAGCCCGCGCGACCGCTTACAGCAACTGCAGGATGTCGTTGTAGGTGACGAACAACACCAGCATCAGCACGAACACGAGGCCGACGACCTGGCTGTAGCCGAACACCCGCGAACTCACCGGCGACCCCTTCACCTTCTCGATCAGCAGGAACATCAGGTGGCCGCCGTCGAGCACCGGGATCGGCAGCAGGTTCACGAACGCGAGGTTGAGGCTCAGCATCGCCAGCAGGTAGAGGAACCAGCTGTAGCCGCGCTGCGCCGCCTGGTAGCTGACCTGGCTGATGCGGATGATGCCGCCCAGGTTCTTGGTGCCGACGTCGCCGGTCACCATGCGCTTCATGGTCACGTAGAGCTGCTTGATCATGTCGACCGACAAGGCCGAACCGAGGGCCAGGGCGGCGCCGAACGACTCGGCGCGCACGGTTTCGGTGCGCAGGCCAAACGCCGGTTGCAGGCCCGAATCGAATTGGGGCGGCTGCCGCGGCGCGATGACGAACTCGGCGCGTTCGCCGAGCTCGAGGTCGCCGGTCGCGAGGTCGAGGCGCAGGCTGGTGCCAGTGCGGGCGACGACGAGGGCCAGCGATTTGCCATCGCTGTCTTCGACCACCTGGCGCAGGTCGTCGAAGGTGCGCACCGGCTTGCCGTTCACGGAGACGATGCGATCGCCGGACCGCATGCCGGCAGCGGCCGCCGCGTGGTCGGGCATCACGAAGAGCAGCAGGCTGTCGTCGGGCTTGCAGACGACGTTCTTGGCGAAGGCGATGCGGTCCTCGCGCGTGGCCGGCTGTTCGAGGCGGACTTCGCGGCCAAAGCGCCGCACCAGCACGCGCAGCATCGGACCGGCGTTGCCGGCGCTCGCAACGTCGAGGTTGCCGCTGGTGAACGGCACTTCGTCGATCGCCAGCACGAGGTCGCCGCGCGCGATGCCGAGCTTCTGCACGAACGGGACGTCGGGGCGCAGCCCGCGCACGACGCGCGGCAACAGCGTCACGCCGATGCGCGCCGGGGCTGGCTTCGTCGCCGGCGTCGGTTGCAGGCGCAGTTCGAGTTCCTTGTCGTCGCGGCGCACGCGCAGCAGGAAGTCGCCGCCGCCGGTCAGCGTCGCCAGCGTCGCATCGTCGATCGGGGCCGTCACCGGCCGGCCATCGACGGCGAGCAGCCGGTCGGCGTCGAGCACGCCCGCCTTCTGCGCCGCGCTGTCGGCCTTCACCTCCAGCACGGCCGGGGCGTCGGCGAACGCAGGTTCAACGCCGAGCTCGTAGCGGCCGTCGGTGCCGTTCCACTGCGGCAGCACGGTGACGGTGCGTTCGCTGCCGTCGCTGGCGCGCAGCCGCAACGGCGTCGGTCGGCCACCGGTCAGCGCCACTTCGACGACCAGGTTGTCGAACGAATAGAGCTCCTTGCCGCCGATCGCGACGATGCGTTCGCCCGGCGCCACGCCCGCTTCCCACGCCGCACTGCCGTCCTGCACGCGGCCGACGATCGGGGCCGTGAACTCGACGCCGGAGCGGAACGCGATGGGGAACGCCACCAGCGCGAACAGCAGGTTCATCAGCACGCCACCGGACCAGAACAGCGCGCGCTGGCTGATCGACTTGGCCCACAACGATTCGCGCGCTGGGTAACGGCGATCGCTCGGATCGGCGCCAGCGACCAGCACGTAGCCACCGAACGGCACCAACGACAAGCGGAAGTCGGTGCCCTTGTAGACGAACCCGCACAAGCGCGTGCCAAAGCCGAGCGAGAACACTTCGACGCGCACGCCGGCGAGGCGCGCGGCGAGGAAGTGGCCGGCTTCGTGCAGGAAGATCAGGAGGCCGATGCCGATCGCGGCCAGGAGGATGCTGCCGAATTCCATCAGGATTCTCGTGGGGTCACGACTGTCTGCTTCTGCAACAGCGAGGCGGCGAGGGACCGCGCTTCCGCATCGGCATCCAGCACGTCCTGCAAAGAGTGGATCGGCCGGATCGGTGCCGCCGCCAGCACTTCGGCCACGGTGGTCACGATGCGCGGGAACGGGATCTGGCCGGCGAGGAAGGCGGCGGTGGCGACTTCGTCGGCGGCGTTGAGGCGGGCGCCACTGTCGCCGCCGAGTTCGAGGCAGCGCCAGGCAAGCGCCAGGGCCGGATAGCGCGCCGGATCGAGCGGCTCGAACTCGAGCGACTGCCAACGCAGCGGGTCGAACGGGGCGAACGCGAACGGCAGCCGTTCGGGATGGCCGAGGCAGTACAGGATCGGCACGCGCATGTCGGGCACGCCGCACTGCGCCAGCATGGAGCCGTCGATGAACTCGACCATCGAATGCACGATGCTCTGCGGGTGCAGCACGACCTGGATGCGGTCGCCGCCGACGCCGAACAACCAGTGCGCTTCGATCACCTCGAAGGCCTTGTTCATCATCGTCGCGCTGCCGATGGTGATGCGTTGGCCCATCGTCCAGGTCGGGTGGCGCAGCGCTTCCTGGAGGGTGATCGACGCGAACGTCGCCAGCGGGCGGGTGCGGAACGGGCCGCCGGAGCCGGTCAGCCACAATCGGCGCACGGCGCGGTCGGGTTCGCCGCGCAGGCACTGGTGGATCGCGCAGTGTTCGCTGTCGACCGGCAGGATCGCGGCACCGCTGCGCCGCGCCAACGGCATCAGGTACTCGCCGGCGATCACCAGCGATTCCTTGTTGGCGAGGGCGAGGCTCTTGCCGGCGCGCAGGGTCCATTCCGACGCGGCGAGGCCGGCGGCGCCGGTGATCGCGTTGAGCACGAGGTCGGGTGCGGTGAAGTCGAGGGCGGCGAGCAGGCCGTCGGCGCCGGTGAAGTGGCGGCAGTTGGCAGGCGGCGTGGTGGCGGTGGTGGTAGCACCGGTGAGGCAGGTTGCGCGCGGTGGGTGCACTACAGCAGCAGCGGCCAGGGGACCGGCGCCGGTGTGCGCACTCAGCAGTACGACCTCGAAGCGGTCCCGGTGCTCGGCCAGGATGCTCAACGCCTGGCTGCCCACGGAACCGGAGCAGCCGAGCACGGCGACACGTCGTCTCGACACACCGCGATCATGCTGCCTGCGTGGTGTTCGATGCAACCTCGGTGCGGTGGTTGCAGCACTGCCTGATGCGATCGATGATGCGTGCGTGCGGCAATATCCCCGTGGGCGCGTCGGCGTCGTGATCCTGCTGGTCGCGAGTTTCGCGCGGAGCCAGACCGAGACGGCGTTCCTCGAAGCGTGGCGACGGGTCGAGACTTCGGCGCCGACCCAGCGCGCCGCCGCCGCGCGCGAAGCCAGCGACTGCTTCCTGGCGATGCCGGGTGCCAGCGAGCGCGAACGCAACCTGCTCGCCGGCATTGAGGCCACGGCGATGGCCGAGCGTTGGTCCGTCGTGTTGGACCTCGTCGCCGACCTTCCCGCCGACGCGCCGCGTCCGCGCACCGTCGCCGCGGCACACCTGCGCGCCGTGCTCGAGCAGCAGGGCCTCGCTGCGTTCGTCGCGATGGCAAAGCAACAACTTCGCGTGTCACAGCCGGCCACGCACGACGTGCTGGTCGCCGTCGAGGCCAAGGTCGCCGGGCTCGCCGAGAAGGCCGTGCGCAGCGGCGACATCGCCAACGGCCGCTTCGTCTTCGAAGAACTGGCGGCGGTGCAGCCCACGGCGGCGTACCGACTGGCCAACCTGGGGCTGTGCCTGCGCCAGCTTGGCGACAGCGCCGGGGCGCTGCGCGCGTACGAACGCGCGCGTGCCGAAGCACCCGCCGATCTCGACATCGCCAACGACCACGGCCTCAGCCTGCGTGCATCCGGCCAACTGGTGGCAGCATTGCAGGCGTTCCAACGCAGCCAGGAACTCGACTTGCTGCGCGCTCCGGAGCAACGTGGGCGTGGGCCGGCGATCACGAACCTCGTGCACCTCGTCGCGGTCGAGGCCAAGGTGGCCGTCGCCGATCCGCTGCCGGCGGCCGCGGCGGCGCTGGCGGTGCGGCCGGATGCGACGATGCTCAAGCGCCTCGTGCTCGACGTCGGCCTCGATCGGCTCGCGGCGTCACCGACCGCCCCGCAGAAGCCCGTTCGGTAGGCGTCTCCCGGGTGGTGGATGTCGCCTTCGTGCGCTACTTTGGGGCCGACCCCTGGTTGCCGGCCGCGGCCGCGTGCCGGCTCTCTTCCCGCTAGCGAGGAACCCTGATGTCGTTCGTGGTGAGTCTGGCCCTGTGCTCCGTGTTGTTGCCCCAGAATCCGCCCGCGACCCAAGGCGACCCGGGGCAGAAGCCCCTGCTGTCGGCCGCCGAGCAAGCGAGTCTGCGCGACAAGTTGTCCAAATACCTGGCCGACGAAGCGGCCTATTACCGCGGCGGCAAGGACCGCGACAAGAACGCGCTACGCCTCGAGAAGAGCAAGGAGACGTGGACCGACGAGTGGAAGAAGCTCGAAGCCAAGGTGGTGAAGAACGGCGTGTTGCTCGGCTCGATGGCCGACCTGCGCCCGATCTTCGAGAACTGCTTCCAGATGAAGGCGCCGAAGAACTCGCCCGGCGAATTGCGCCGCGAGACGGTCAAAGACCCGGCTGCCGAGTTCGCCTACATCCTGCCGAAGTCCTACAAGTACACGACCCCAACGAGGTTGCTGTTGGTGCTGCCGGGCAGTGTCAGCGCCGACCAGCCGGGGCAGTGGGCGAAGCCTCAGGATTACTTCGCGGCGACGTGGGACAGGTCGGCGACTGCGGCCGACACCATGTTCCACTTCCCGGTCGTGCCCGCGGGCCTCGAACTCGACCCGATCCCCGACTACAGCCGCGAAGGCGCGGATGCGGAAGAGCAGCGTCGCATCGAGGCGATATTCGTCAGCCTCGGCGAACTCATGCAGACCACCAACATCGACCGCAGCCGCGTCGTGCTCGATTGCGGGCGCGCGGCCTCGGGTTTCGGCTTGCGGCTGATGACGCTGTTCCCCGACCGTTGGGCGGGGGCGATCCTGCGCGCGCCGAGTGCGGTCGACGACATCCGCCTGGGCAGCCTGAACGGCATTCCGATCTTGCTGCTGCGCACCGCGGCGACGGCGGCGGCGGTTGACGCCTTGAAGAAGCGGCTCGAGGAGGTGTCGCCTGGCTTGATCACCGTGCTTGACGCAGCCGACGAGTACCCGCACAAGGCGGCGACGCTGGAGATCGAGAAGTGGCTGGCTGGCCGGCGCCGCAGCATGGTGCCGAAGAAGGTCGTGCTCGAGCCGAACCACGATCGCTTCAATCAGGCCTACTGGGTCGACATCGGCGTTGCCGATTCGCTGCAGACCGCTGCAGCGGACAAGAAGCCGCGCCTCGAAGTCATCGCCGAACGCGACGTGAACCGGATCACCGTGAAGGCGATCGGCGTCGAGAAGTTCACGCTGGTGCTCAACGACGACCTGGTCAACCTCGACAAGGAGTTCACCGTCGTCATCAACGACAAGGCGGTGACCGAGAAGCGCACGCGTTCGCTGCGCGAGCTGCGCGAACAAGTGGCCAAACGCATGGACTGGGACTACCTGTTCCCGGCCAAGTTCACCTCCACCGTGCCGAAGTAAGGGCGCGTGGTGGTTCCGGCGAACGGCGCGCCCCGTGGCGACGGCGTGGTGCGCGCCGTCTTGGTTGCGTTCCTGGCGGGGTTTGGCTGCATGGCGGCCGAACTGACGGCAGTGCGCCTGCTGGCGCCGCACTTTGGCGACAGCGCCTACGTCTGGACCAACGTCATCGGCGTGATCCTCGCGGCGTTGGCGCTCGGCGCGTTCTGCGGCGGGCGCTGGGCCAGTGCCGCGGGTCATGGGCGGGCGCTGCCGGTGGTGTTGGCGGGCGGCGGCGTCGGCATCGCGTTGGCGCCGTGGATCGCCCCGCTGATCGGCGGCTGGCTGGTGCCGGCGGGATTGCCGCTCGATGCGGCGATGCCGACGTTGGTGCGCGGTTCCTTCGTCGCCACCGCCTTGCTGTTCACGCCGGCGATGGTGTGCATCGGTGCGGTGTCACCGCTGCTGGTGGCGCAGACGGTGCGCGGCGGCCACGACGTCGGCCGTGCTTCGGGTGCGGTGGCGGCGGCCGGCACGCTGGGCAGCCTGGTCGGAACGTTCCTGGCGACCCATTGGCTGGTGCCGACGTTCGGTTGCCGGATTGCGATGGGCAGCGCCGGTGCCTTGTTGGTCGGCGCCGCGGTCGTTGCCGGTTGCGGGCGTGGCCGGGGCCGGGGCCGGATGGCGATGGGCGCCGCGGCGGCGGGGTTGCTGCTCGTGTTGCTGGTGCCGCGGGGACCGCTGCAGCCAGCGGCGGCCGGCGAGACGCTGCTGGCCGAGGTCGAGAGCAAGAGCCAGTTCCTGCAGGTGCTGCGCAGCGAAGCCGACGGTGTGGTGACGACGCGGCTTCGCATCAACGAAGGCCTCGACTCGTTCCACTCGCTGGCGATCGCCGGCTCGTCGTTCACGGGCGGTGCCTACTACGACTGGCACGCGTTCGTGCCGTTCCTGCTCGGCGACACGGCGTTGCCTGCGTTCGCTGCCTTATCGATCGGTGACGCGGCAGGCACGTTGCGCACGGTCTACGCGGCGGTGCATCCCACGGCCACGGTCGATGCCGTCGACGTCGACGGCGCGACGATGGCACTCGGCGATGCGCACTTCGCCGCCAGGAAGGCGCCCGGCGAACGGCATGTGCTCGACGGCCGCGTTTTCCTCCTCACCAGCCAGAAGCGGTGGCATTGCATCCACGTCGATGCCTACGCGCACCAGATCTACGTGCCCGCCCACCTGGCCAGCCGGCAGTTCTTCGCGGAAGCGAAGGAACGGCTGCACGACGGCGGCGTGATCGCTTGCAACGTCGGTGCGCTGCATCGCGATGACCCGGTGCTGCGCGCGATCGGGGGCACGATGGCCGAGGTGTTCGGCAACGCCTCGGTACTGCTGGTGCCGAACACGCGCAATGCGCTGCTGGTCGCCGTGCGCGGCGCGCCGATCGACCGGACGCGGTTGCAGCGGGCCAGCGAGCACGCGCTGGCTGCGTGGGTGAGCGCCGCCGACCGTGGCCACTGGCAACAACTCGCGGTTATGGCGGCGCGGCCGGACGCCTGGCTCGAGATTCCGGCGGCGACGCCGCTCGACGACGATCGCCCGGTGCTCGATGCGCTGCTGGCGAAGAGCTACATCGAACGCGACGACGATGGAAAGGTGGTGGTGGCGAAGGGCACTACCGCAGTCGCCGGCGCCGAAGGCGAAGCCTACGCCGCGGCCGTCGCCAACGACCCGATGGCGGTGTTGGGTTGCGTGGCGCGCAGCAGCGGCGACAGCGCCTACCTGCGCGAACTGGCGGGCGATGCGCGCTGGCGCTTGCGTTCGCTGCGCTGTGCGGCGGCCGAATACGACCTGGCGTTGCAACGCGCCGACGACGACGGCCTGCGGGCGCGCGTGCAGGACAAGCGGGCGCGACTGCAGCAGCAGCTCGCCACCTACGACCTGGCCGACGCCAGCGCGTCGCGCAACGGTTGGCTGCAGGTGGCGCTGGCCGTGCTGCTGCTGCCGCTGGTGTGGCTGCTGCGCCGCTGGCCGTGATCCGGCGCCCGCGGCAGCGGGCGGGTCACAGGATGTCGAGGATGCCGCTGCTTCCGTTGGTCAGCGTCTCGGTGCTGGCGCGGTAGTTCGTGTTGCTGGCGTAGATGCTGTTCCACGGCAGCGGGTCCTTGTCGCAGATGCGACCGAGGGCGACCGCGGCGAACGCGCGCGTCAGCGGCGTCAAGTTGGGATTGGCGAGCATGCGCTGCAGCGGCGCCAGGCTGCGGCGATCGCCGATCTGGCCCAGGGCGGCGGCCACGGCGGACAGGCGCACCAGGCTCGGGTCCGGGTTCTCGAGTTCCAGGCACAGCGTGTCGGCGACGGACTGGTCGCCGAGCAGGCCGAGCGTGCGCACGCACTGCAGCATCAGGAACGGGCGGCGCTGGGCATCTTCCAGCAGCGCGCGGACTTCGCCGACCGCGAGCCGGTCGCGCAGCAGTCCGAGGCCCAAGGCCACGTAGCCGGCGATGTCGTCGCGTTGGCGGTTGTCGGCCAGGGTGCGCCGCAGGCTGTCGGCCGCCGTGTCGTCGCCGCTGAGCCCCATCGCGATGGCGAAGGCGCCGAGCGAACTCGGATTGCGCGCCGCTGCGAACGAACGTTGCAGCGCGGCGTTGAGCGCCGGGTCGGGTTCGACGCGCGTGCCGTCCTTCTCGCCCTGCTGCACCGAACGCGCGTGCAGCACGCCGAGCGCCATGGCAGTCCACGGTTGTTCGAAGGCGCGGTTGCCTTCGTCGAGCGCGCGCAGCAATTGCTTCTTCGCTTCGTCGCCGCCCTGCCGGGCGAGGCCAAGCAGCGCGAACGCGCGCGTCTGCTGGTCGCGGTGGCTGCGGTAGGCGTCGAGCAGGGTCTGGCCGACGATGGCGTCGGCATCGGTGTTGTCGTGCCACGGCGCCGCGAGGCCGCCGAGCGCCAGCGCGCACGACTGGGCGACGTAGAGGTTGCCGCCGCGGCCGTCGCCGCTGCGGGCGCCGGTCGTGTCGATGCCGGAGCGCAGGTCGGCGAGCAACAGGTCGCGCCACTGGGTGCGGGCGTCGGCGGCGGTCGCCGGCAGCAGCCGCGCGATCGCGGTCGGCACGTGCGCCTGCAGGATGCGTTCGCCGGGGCCGAGATCGCGCACGTAGTAGGCGTGCAACCGATCGAGGATGGAGGTGCGCAGCACCTTGGTCGCAGCGCTCGCATCGTCCGGCGGCAGTTGCGCCAGGGCCTCGATCACGGCGACCTTCAGGTCGCGGCCGTGCGACTCCGGATGGGCCAGGATTCCGCTGAGCTGGGTCACCGCCGACATCGTCAGCGCCGGGTTGGCGTTGCGGGCGAGCACCAGGCCCTGACCGAAGGCGGCGAATGCGCGCGTGCGCTCGTTCACCGCCGAGCCACCCGACAGCTTGCGGCCTTCGGCGTTGTCAGCGACCAGCGCCGACATCACCGACAGGTGATCCGGGGTCGGTTGCCCGCAGATGCCGAAGGCGACGGCGGCGGTTTCGCGCAGTTCCTGGTCGCCGCTCTGCAGCCAAGGCAGGAACAGTGCGTGCAGCGACGCGTTCTTGGTGTCGCGCCCGATCTTCGCCAGGGCCACGAGGCAACTCGAAATGGTGTCGCGGTCGTGCGCGCTCTGCAGCGCCGCGGCGAGTGCTTCACTGGCAGCCGCAAGGTCGGCTTCGGTGGGGCGCTGCACCGGCATGCGAGCCGCGAGCGGACCACGCGCCAGCAACTGGTCGTCGGCGTTGCCGATGCGGCTCTCCTGGATCGCGTCGCGCAGGCGCAGCCACGGGTCCTTGCCGAACTCCCACCAGAACTCCCAGCGACCGAGGTCGTCGTCGAGCGGGGCGCCGCGGCCACGGTTGGCGCCGCGGCTGCCGATGGCGTTCGCGGTGCCGGCGCTCGCCGGGCCCGACGGCGTGCCGGGGGACGCACCGGTGGTGGCGCCAGTGCCCGAACCGCTGTTGTTCCCGTTCGGTGACGATCCACTGCCACTGCTGCCCGTGCCCGTGCTCGTGGTCGGCGGCACCACGTTGCCGGGGCCCCGGTATTGGCCGCCGTGCGCCAACGCGGCTTCGCACAGGAGGATCGAGGCCAGCAGGCCGGCGGGAATTGCTGCGGAGAAGTGAGTTGCCATGACGTTGCGCTGCTTTGCAAAGGCCATGCCTGCGCCGCGACATGCAGCTCCAGCGAGCGAGCGCGCGAGTTGAGGCGAAGTCGTGCCCGGAAATGAATCGAGGGCTCGTCAGGCATTGCTGCCGGACGAGCCCTCGTGGGCAGGCAGGATGTCGGTCGCTCGCGCGGCCGTCACCCCACAAGGCTCACAGGATGTCGAGGATGCCCGTCGACCCGTTGGTCAGCGTTTCCACCGACGCGCGGTAGTTCGAGTTGGTGCCGAGCTTGCTGTTCCACGGCAGCGACTCCTTGTCGGCGACGCCACCGAGCGCCACCGCGGCGAAGGCGCGCGACAGCTCCTGCAGCTGGCTGTCGAAGAGCAGCTTCTTCAGCGGCTCGATCGTGCGGCTGTCACCGATGAAGCCGAGCGCCGAAGCGATTGCCGACAGCTTGGCCAGGTTCGGCTCGCCATCGGTCATCAGCTTCTGCAGGTCGTCAGCAACCTGCTTGTCGCCGAGCTTGCCCATCGCGATGGCCGCCTGCTGCAGCAGTTCGGTGCGGCGCGTGGCCTGCTTCATGACTTCGCGGATGTCTTCCTTGCTGCTGGTGTCGTTCATCAGCGCGAGGCCGATGGCGAGGTAACCCGCCTGGTCTTCCTTGGCGACGTTGTCCTTCATCAGCTTGCGCATGATGTCGGCCGCGTCCTTCGCCTTGGTCAGGCCCAGCGCGATCGCGAGGGCGCTGGTCAGCGTCGGGGTGCGGCTTTCCTTCAGCGCGTTGGTCAGCGTTTCGGCGACGAACGAGACGTCGGCCGCCGCGTCCTTCTCCAGGCGGTAGAACGACAGCACGCCGAGCGACAGCGCGCACCAGGGCTTCTCCTGGTCCTTGCCGGCCTTGTCGAACTGCTTCAGGATGCGTTCTTCGTTGATCGGGCCGCCGATCATGCCGAGGCCCAGCATCGCAAAGTTCTTGGTCTGGATGTCCTTGTGGTTCTCCCACGCGGCGAGCAGCACGTCGCTGAAGACGGCGTCCGGGTTCTTCTTGTCGTCCTTGTCGGCGTGCGGCTTCGCCAGCATGCCCAGCGCCATCGCGCACGACTGCGACACGAAGATGCTGGAGCGCTTGATCTTGCCCTTCTCCTGCAGGTCGTCGGCGAACAGCTTCTTGAAGTGGTCGCTGCGCTCGTGGTCGCGGCCGATCAGCTTGGCGATCGAGGTCGGCACGTGCGCCTGGATCAACTGCTCACCCGAGCCGAGTTCCTTGGCGTAGTACTCCTCGAGGACCTTCACGACGTCGCCGAGCAGGATCTTCTCGGCTTCGGTGCTGTTGCCGATCTTCAGGATGCTCATGCCCTGGATCGCGGCGACCTTGATGTCGCGCTCGCGCACGTTGTTGTCCGTGAGCAGCTGCTTCATCACTTCGAACGCCTGCTTCTTCAGCTCGAGGTTCGTGGTCTTGTGCGCGGTGAGGCCGAGGCCGAACGTCGCGAACGCGCGCGTGCGGTTGTCGACCGAGCCACCCGAAGCGGCGCGGCCGTCGTCCTTGTCCAGCGCGAGGCCGGCCAGCAGCTTCATTTCGGCTTCGCCGGCGATCGCCGCGATGCCGAGCGACAGGGCCGCCGTCTCGCGGATCTCCTGGTCGTTCTTCTTCAAGCGCGGCGAGAAGATGTCGATCAGCTTGAAGTCCGGGTGGTCCTTGCCGATCTTCGCCATCGCGATCATGCACGACGAGTTGATGTCGCGCTGCTCGGTGGCGTCGATCGCCTTCTTCAGGGCGGGCAGGATGTTGCCGGTGATCTGCTCGTCGGTCGGCTTCAGCGAGTCCTTCGCCTCGTGGCGACGGGTCGAGCCGAGATAGAAGTCGTCGCTACCGGTCGCAGTGCCACCGGCGCCGACTGCATCCTTCAAGCGGATGAAGGGGTCCTTGTTGAACTCCCACCAGAAGTTCCACTTGGTCAGGTCGTCTTCGATCTGGATGCCGCGACCACCGGTGGTCGGGCCACGACCGCCGGCCGGGCCAGCGGGGCCGCCGGTGCTCGGGCCACCAGGACCGCCGGTTGCCGGACCCGAAGGAGCCGGCGCGCTCGGGCCCGCAGGGCCACCCGTCGTCGGGCCAGTCGGACCGCCAGTGCGGCCGCCGCCACCACCGGGCGCGGGCGGAACAACGTCACCGGGACCACGATACTGACCGCCGTGGGCGCGACCGGTTTCGGGCAGCAAGGCCACGAGACCGGCGCAGCAAAGGCCTGAGAGCACGAACTTCTTCATGAGCAGCTCCTGATAGGTTGCAAGCGCGCAGCACACAGAGAGGGAAGGCAACAGCCGGCGCGCCCGGGCAATGTAGCCATGAGGACCCTCTCCATGCAAAAGTGGGGCCAACGTTCTGGAGGGGGTTTGGAGGTGAGTCCGGCCCGCCGTGTGTTACGCCAGCGGAACGACAACGGGGTTGGGTAGCTCCGCCAGCCAGCGGCGCAGCTTGCGCCAGGCCAGGGGCGGCGCCACCAGGCTGGGCTGGTGCCGCACAGCGAAATCGCGCACCGGGAACAGCGGCCGGCCGCGCCAGTCGGTGCAGCGGGCGCCGGCTTCGCTGGCGACGAGGCAAGGTGCCGCGAGATCCCACAGTCGACCGGGCGCCTGCACGTTGGCGTCGAGGCGGCCCGCGGCGACGTCGAGGATTTGCGCCACGGTGCTGCCGAGCAGGCGCACCCGCGCCCCACGTTCCTGCAGCCGCAGCACGAACTCGAGATCGGCGGGCCGCGGCCGGCGGAACCACTGCACGCCGACGATGCCGCGGTCGTCGAGGGCGCCGGCATCGGCGCGCAGGCGCAGCCGCCGCCCTGACCGGAAGGCGCCGCCGCCGCGCACGGCTTCGTAGAGAACTCCCTCGGGCTCGCGATGGATGCAGGCGAGCACGGGCTGTCCGTGCCGCAGCAACGCGACCGCAACGCAGAAGCACGTGTGCCCGCGCGCATAGTTGCTGGTGCCGTCGACCGGATCGACGACGAACACCCACTCGCGCTCGAGCCCGCTCGGCGTCGACTCTTCGCCGAGAAAGCCCGCTTCCGGCAGCGCCCGCAGCAGGCCAATCCGCAGGCGACGTTCGGCTTCGAGGTCGATGCGGGTCACGTAGTCGCCGACGCCCTTGTCGCGCACTTCGGTGGGGGCGAGGCGGGCCTGGGCCCGCACCACGTAACGCGCCACGTCCTGCACGAGCGCGCGGAACACCGGGCGCAGCCGACGCAGCACCGACGACGACGCAGGGCGGGACGTTGCCATGCGCGGCATGCTGGGCGGTGGCCATGGCCGGTGCAACCGGCAACCGCGCTGGCAAAAGGGTCGTGCCGTGGTCGGGCGCCTGCTACAAACGCCGCCGATGCGTTGTCGAGCCGCGATGCCGATGGGCCTGCCGTTGCTGCTGGGGCTGGCTGCGTTCGGCGGCTGCGCAGCGAACGGAGCGGCGCCAGGATTGGCGTTTGGCCGCACGGCGGATCCGACGCCGGTCGCCGCCCCGGCGGCGGCAGCGACGGCACCTTCGCCATCGGCGGGGGTGGGAAACCCCGAAGTGGGCGCCGTGGGAACCGTCGCCGCTACCGGCAACAAGACGGATTCCGCGGTGCCGGTGGTTGCCGCCGAAGCACCCGTCGTCGCGGCCGCGGACGTTGCGCTCGCCCCCGCGAGCGAGGCCGGTGCGGACCCCGAACGCAGCCACGAACGGCGCCTGCGGCACGATCTGGCGCAGGCTGCCGATCCGGTGCCCGCGGCGATCGAACTGGTGGCGTGGTTGGCGAGCGAAGAACGCCATGCCGAAGCGCTCGCCGTGGTGGATCTCGCCACGGCTCGCCGCGCCACCGACGAACTGCGCGTGCTGCGCGCCGGCGTGCTGCGCGACCTCGGTCGTCGCCACGAGGCGGTCGCCGAGCTGCGCGCGCTGCGCCGCGACGTCAGCGCCGACCGCCTGAACCCGAGCCTGCTGTTCGAGCTGGCGGAGCTGGAGTGGCTCGAAGGCGACGGCCCCGCCGCGGCGGCGACGTTGCGCAGCCTCGCCGAAGTGCACGCCGGCGATGCGTTCGTCATCGCCAACGCCGACAACCGCAAGCGCCTCGCCACCGAGATCGCCGCCGGTGGGCGGCCGAGCCGCATGCGCGTGCGCGACGTGCTCGGCAACCTGCGCGGCGCTCCCGAAGCCCCGGATCGCCTGGCGGCGCTGGCGTATCTCGCGACGCCGGCGGTGCGCGAACTGGACGGCGGCGGTGCCGCTCTCGCCCAGGCCGTTGCGATCGGCCTCGGCGACGACGCGGAAGTGGTGCGGGCCAAGGCCATGGAACTCGCCGATCCGGACCCGGACGTGCGCACCGAACTGGTGGTGGCCGCGTTCGCCGACCCATCGACGCTGGTGCGCCAGAAGGCGGTTGCGCGGTTGTTCGAATGGCAGCCCGTTGGCGCCGCGGCGTTGGCGCTGCAGCAACTCGAACGCGAGGACGACGTGGCCACGTTCTTCGTCCTCGGGTGCGCCCTCGCCAGGTGGACCGCCACCGAGCCACCCACGCGGGCGCAGGTGAGCGCGCCGGCCGGTCGCCAGGAACTCGTCCAGTCCCTTCGTCGCAGGATCCAATCGTGAGTGTCTCTCGTCGTCCGCTGCGTCGGTGTCTGTTGTGGTTGCCGTGCCTCGTCGCGGCGTCGTCGTGTTCGGTCGCGGCCAACTTGTCGGCGCCCGTGATGCTGACCGAACTCGATCGCATCGTGCGCATCGATGTCGCGGGCGGCGTGCGGTCCCTGCGCTACCAGGAGAGCGCGGTGGTGTCGCGGTGGTGGATCCGCTCCTGGTGCCTGCAGCCGGTCCGGCCCGTGTTCGGCCTGCTGTTCGGCCGCGAGTCGCTGCTGAAGCTGGAGAATCCGAGCCCGCGCGGGCACGTGCGCGAGCTGCTGCGCGAGCTGCCGGACGAGACCGGAGGCGACCTGCTGCTGTGTGCGCAGACTGCCGTGCGGCAGGGTTGGATCGCCGAGCTCGAAGCCAACAGCGAATCGCGCCTCGTCGCCGTCGATGGCTTGTGCGCGATGGCGGCGCAACTCGACGTCGCGCTGTTCACCGAACCCGCGCGCATCGGGCGCACTGCCGATGGCGATCGCATGACGCAGGCCCGCGCCGGTTTCGCGGCCGGCGCGCCGGCCGTGCGCACAGCCGACTTCGGTTCGGCGGGCCTGCTGGCGTATGCCGAAGCGGTGCGCGCGATGGTCGCCGATCCCCTGGGCGATGGGGCCGCGCGGCTCATCGTGCTCGAAGAAGTGACGCAGGCGTTCGCGCAGGAGACGGAGCCCGAAGTGCGGGCCGTGGTCGGCACGGCGGTACAGGCGGCGTTGCGCCACGTGGTCGAAGGCGTGCTGCTGCGCCTCGTGCAAGGGCGGGCGCCCGAAGACGTCGATCTGCGTTTGTGCGCGATGGAGCAGGTCCGCCGCTTCGGTGGCCCTGGTGCCGTGCCGTTGCTGTTGGCGGTGATGGCGGCGACGCCGGCCCAGATCGCGCGCGGCGAGAGTCGCTACGACCCCGACCCGTTGGTGCAGCTGCGGTTGATCCAGTACTGCGGCCAGCTCGGCGGCGACCTGGCGACTTCGACGGTGACCCTGCCGGGTCGCGAAGGGCATCCGGTGCTGTCGCCGGCGCACTTCCTGGCGACAACGATCTTGAACGAGCAGGCCTACTACTCGAAGCTGCGGACGCCGGCACTGGTAGCGCTCACCTGGTCGCTGCAACGGCCTCGTCTCGATCCCGATCCGACCTGGGTTCGGGAATGGCTCGACGGCCACCGATAAGGGAATCCGAACGAACGCCCCGCATGCGCGCCCACTACTGCGACGAGACGATCGACTACGACGGCAGCCAGTTGCGTGCGCACTGGGTGTTGTCTCGTTTCGGGCTCGCCGGCGACGCGATCGTCGGGTTTCGCGGCGCTTGCCGGGTAAGCAACGAAGAGATGGCCGACCTCGCCGACCTCGATGGCCCCGGGATCGCCGGCAACGACCTCGTGCACTTCGTGTGGGAGGCGTTCACGCACCCCGACCTGCTGCTGGCCACGCATCGCCAACGGCTGCTGGCGGCGCAGGCGCGTGAGGTGTTGGCCGAACTGGCGCCGCAGCCGCGCATCGACCGCATCGGCGACGACCTGTTCGTCGGCGGCGGCAAGCTGTCGATCTCGATCGCGACGGTGACGCCGGTGAGCAGCGTGCTGCATTTCGCCGTGAACGCGACGCAAGGTGGCGCCCCGGTGGCGACCGCGGCGCTGGCCGATCTCGGCGTCGAGCCGCGCACGTTCGCGCAGCGGCTGCTCGATCGCGTCACCGCCGAACAGGATTCGATCGCGCACGCCCGCGCCAAGGTTCGCGCCAAGGGGGAATGGCGATGAACAAGCACGTCGTCACGCTGATCAAGCTGCTGGTGGTGGCTTTGCTGATGTGGCTCGTGTTCCGCACGATCCCGTTCGAAGACCAGCTGGTGCGCAAGGCCGACCCGACCGCGAAGGAGACGATCGAAACGGTCGACATCGTCGGTTCGTGGAAGCAGACCCCGTTGCGGTACCGCGTCGTCGGCGACGCCGTCGAGCGCGAGATCCGCCTCGGGCCGCAGCAGGACGGCAGCGTGATCGCGATCCAGCCGGCGTTCCAGACCTACTGGCGCAACCTCGATCCGTGGCTGTTCGCGCTCGGCGCGGCCTGCTACTTCGTGACCGCGCTGATCGCCGGCGTGCGATGGTGGTGGCTGTTGCGCGTCACCGGCACCGACGTGTCGTTGTGGGAGGCGCTGCGCTTCACCTGGATCGGCATCTTCTTCAATACGGCGATGCCGGGCTCCACCGGCGGCGACGTCGTGAAGGCGCTCTACATCATGAAGCGCTGCCCAGGCCATCGCGTGCAGGTGATGGTCTCGGTGATCGTCGACCGCGTGCTCGGACTCGGCTCGTTGGCGCTGCTCGGCGCCATCGTGGTGTTGTTCGCGCTCGATCGCTTCGCCACCATCGCCATCGGCATCTGGGGCGTGATCCTCGGCGTCGGCTTGCTCGGCACCGTCGCCTTCAGCAAGCGGCTGCGGTCGTTGGTGCGGTTGAATGCGCTGCTGCAGCGGTTGCCGCCAAGACTCGGCCACGTGCTGCGCTTGATCGACCAGGCGGTGTTTGCGTACCGCAGCCACAAGTGGGTCATCGTCGGCAGCCTGCTCACCGGCGTCGGCAACCACATCGTGTCGGTGCTCGGCGTCTACCTGCTCGGCGAAGCGATCGGCGTCGGCCTGCCGCCACTCGAGTACTTCGTCCTCATTCCGATCATCAACATCGTCAGCGCCGTGCCGTTGATGCCGAATGGCTGGGGCATCGGCGAGTGGCTGTACGGCGGGTTGTTCGCCAAGTACGGCGCCGTGCACCTCGGCGGTGGCGCGATGGCCGAAGCGGCGATGTCAACGCGCGGTGTCGCGCTGTCGCTGCTCTACCGGATCCACCTGACCTGCTGGTCGTTGCTCGGCGGCGTGGTCGTGCTGCTGGAGAAGGACCGCGTCACCAAGGCCGACCTGGATCGCGAGGCCGCGCGCGAAGACGACGACGAAGACGACGACACTCCGGTGGACCCTCACGGCGGCCGCGGCTAACGTCCGCGCCCCTATGTCGCTGCTCGTCGTCGGTTCCACTGCATTCGACACCATCGAGACTCCGCACGGCAACGCCGTCGACTGCCTCGGTGGGTCCTCCACCTACTTCGCGATCGCGGCGCGGCTGTTCACCAAGGTGCAGCTGGTCAGCGTCGTCGGCAGCGATTTCCCCGACCAGCACAGGAAGCTGCTGACCGACCGTGGCGTCGACATCGCGGGCGTCGAGACCAAGTCCGGCAAGACGTTCCGCTGGCACGGCCGCTACGCGACCGACATGAACAGCCGGCAGACGCTGGACGTGCAGCTCAACACGTTCGGCGACTTCAAGCCGAAGGTGCCGGCCGCCTGGCGCAGCACGCCGTTCGTGTTCCTCGCCAACGGTGCGCCGGCGACGCAGGCGTCGGTGCTCGACCAGATGCAGGGCGTCAAGTTCTGCGTCGCCGACACGATGGACCTGTGGATCGAACACGAGAAGGCGGGCCTGCTCGACCTGTGCAAGCGCATCGACGGGCTGGTCGTCAACGACAGCGAAGTGAAGATGCTGACCGGCAAGAGCAACCTGATCCAGGCCGGCCGCGAAGCGCTCAAGCTCGGCCCGCGCCTCGTCATCGTGAAGAAGGGCGAACACGGCTGCTTCCTGTTCAGCAACTTCTTCCACTACGCGCTGCCGGCCTATCCGACCGAGACCGTGCTCGATCCGACCGGGGCCGGCGACAGCTTCGCCGGTGGCTTCATGGGCTACCTCGCCAATTGCGAGCAGGTCAGCCTCGGCAACATGAAGCGCGCGGTGGCGTACGGCACCGTGACCGCCAGCCTCACGGTGGAAGGCTTCGGCGTCGATCGCCTGGCGCGCGCCGACCGCGAGACGGTCGAGCGGCGCTACCAGGAGCTGCAGCAGTTCGTCGCCGGCTCCTGAGATCGCGACGACGCGCGCTCGGCGCGCGTCACTGCAACTGCACGAGCATCGGCGAGGACAGCTGGAAGCCCGCCGGCACGAGGCCGATGCCCTGCACGGTCAGCGCGACCCCGGTGAGGCCGCCCGCATTGGGGTTGGGCACGGTCACTGTGCCGAAGCCGAAGCCGTCGGTGATCGCAAAGCCGAGCGAGTAGAGGCCGTTGAGCAGGAACGCGTCGTCCCAGCTGTCCGTGCTGAACGGCAGCGGCACGAACCCGGTGGGCACCGACAGCACCGCACCACCCGGCGTGGTCGGACCGAGCGACATGAACAAGAACGTCGCCATGCCAGCCTGGCCCGAGATGTCGATGTCCCAGTTCGCCTGCGCGGTGGCGAGGGGCAGGCTGCCGTGCCCATTCTGGTCGATCACCAGCGCTTGCTCGGCGATTGCATCGCACAGCGTGAAGCCCATCAGCGACGGCTGGAAGTTCGCGTAGTCGAAGTTGACGCCGAGCCAGCTGCCGTTGGCAGGCACGCCGGCCGTGAGGCTGCCGCACACGGTGCCGTTGATCACGGCGATGCTGCCTTGGGTGAGGCCGTTGCTGGCGGTCGAGAAGATCGAGCCCGCGTACGAGCCGGCGTCGCTGGTGAACAGCAGGTTCGGTTCGTTGACGTAGGTGTTGGTCGGGTCCGGATACATCGGCGTGAAGGTGCCGCCGTTCGGGTCGAAGGCGAGACCGGTGACCTTGCCGAACACGCCGGCGGCCACGATGGGCGTGCCGTCGCGGTTCATCGCCCCCGTGTTGACCACCATCTGGCGCACGGTCAGGGTGCCGCCGGGGCCGGTCGCCGATTCGTTGATCAGCAGGCGCGCCGAGTTCGGCGCGAACGCGGCCACGTTGCCGCTGGCGTCGTAGGTGATGTTGGCCGCATCGATCTTGACGATGGCGCCGTCCTGCGCGTTGAAGGTGCCGCCGAAGTTGCCGTTGACCCAGTGGCTGCCGTCCGCCGGCGCGTAGTAGAGGTCACCGTTGTTGGCCTGCAGCAGCGCGCCCGCGCCGATCGTCGCGGCGCCAGCCTGCGCGCCGACGGCGACCGCGAGCTGCGTCTGCCGCATGAAGAACTCGACGTTGCCGTTCGGCAGCAGGCGCACGTAGTCGCCGGGCACCAGCACCTGCGGCACCGTGCCGTTCTGCGTCAGCACTTCGATCTGCAGCGTGCCCGGGCTCGCCGTGCCGGCCGCCGCCGCGTTGCGGCGCACGCTGAAGAACACCTTGTCCCACGTCACGGCCGCGCGATCGCTGGCCTTGACGAAGACGCCGCCGACGTTGATCGCCTGGAAGTAGGTCTTCCAGCCGGCGAACTTGGTGTAGACGCCGTTGTTGTCGCCATCGCCGAGATAACACTGCATCGCCGTCGTCGGCAGCAGCGTGCGGGCGGGGCTGCCCGGCGACGGCAGCACGTAGGAGAGGTCGAACTCCTCGAGCCGCGAGATCGCGCCGCCTGGCCGTTCGTTGACCGACGTCTGGCTGACGAACGGGAAGCGGCCGGTGAACAGGATGTTCTGCACCTGGGCAGGGGCTGCGGCGGCGGCCAACGAGGCGAGGAGGAGCAGGCGGATCGTGGGTGTCATGCGTTGGGGGGCGTGGGGAAGGTGGTCACGATAGACGCTGCGCATTTGCCCGCCAGAGGCCAACAGGCGGGCGGCATCGCCGGCCTGGCGATTGCGGGCATCGCGGCCGGGGCCGCCCCCGTGACAAGCCGGGCGCCACGCTGCACACTGCCTCGCCTCCATGCTTCGCCACTTCGCTTGTCTGGTGCTGACCGCGCTCGCCGCCGCCCAGAGTCCGTCGACCGACGTCGCCGTCGGCGTGTTTCCGTTCCTGGTCGGCAACATGGACCCGCGCATCAACGAGATCGTCACCAACTGCCAGACCTATGGCATCGACACGCTCTACGTCAGCGCCTTCCGCGCCACCGGGCCATCGACCGGGGACTTGTGGGTGACCGACAGTGCCGGCGACTGGAATCTCGCGTGGGGGCCGGTGCGTCCCGGCGGTGCGGGCATCCACCTGCAGAACCTGATCACCGCGTGCCACGCGGCGAACGTGCGCGTGGTCGCCGTGCTCAAGTGCTTCGCCGACACCGTGCAGCCGGACAACACGGCACACAAGCAGTACCTGCTGTCGGTGATCGACTACTTCGTCGACGCCTGGCAGAGCAACGGCCAGCCGGTCTACGACCTCGACGGCATCGCGCTCGACTACGTGCGCTACGTCGGCGGCACCAACGTCAACTCCGCCAACGTGACGAACTTCGTCGCCGACGTTCGCCAGCGGATCGGCCCGCTGTCGCTGCACGCCTACCTGATCGCCAACCGCTATTCATTCGACGGGCCGACCTACAACGGCGTGTTCAACACCTACGCCTCGACGATGAGCCAGCTGCAGTCGCAGTTCGGCCAGCACTGGGAGCAGATGGCCCAGTACATCGACGTGATGATGCCGATGGCCTACACGGCGAACGGCTCGATCTACAACACCTACGCGCTGCACCAGGCCTACGTGCGCAAGTGCGCCGAATACGCGCGCACCGCCGTGGTGATCGCCGGCCACCCGACGCGCCGCGTGCAACCGACGATCAAGACCTACGTCGGCGAAGGCGAGACGACGACCGACCTGACCGTCGAGGCATCGATCACGGGCGCTTTGCTCGGCGGCGGCGACGGCTACCAGGCGTTCCGCTACCAGACCATGGTCGCCAATCCGTCGTGGTGGACCAAGATGGCGCAGTTCGCGGTGCCGGGCTGCAACTGGCCGAAGCCCGCCTACACGGCGGTGTCGCCGCGGCTGACGACGACGTTCGACACCACCGCCACCAGCGACCTCGACCAGGCGGCGAACACGCTGCAGGTGCGGTTCGACTTCGACGGCGACGCCGTGTTCGACACGCCGTGGCAGGGCAACGCGACCACGGTCGACCTGGCGCGGCAGCCCGGCGTGTGGAAGACGACGATGCAGGTGAAGGACACGCAGGGCCACGTCGCCACGGCGCGGCGGCGCTTCACGGCCGGTTCGACGACCACGCTGTTGCCGCCGTTCGTCAGCACCACGACCGGGGGCCAGGTGCAGATCCACCTCGACGTCGGCCCCGCCGGTGCCGGCAACGTCTACCTCGCCATCGCCTCGATCAGCGGGATGTCGCCGGGCTTCGTCTGGCAGCCGGGCTTCGTGGTCCCGCTCAACATCGATGGCGTCACCACCGCGCTGGCCAGCGATCCGAACGGTGGCGTCCTGAGCAATGGCCTCGGCAACTTCGATGCGAACGGCCACGCGGTCGCCATCCTGACCATCCCGCCGGTGGTGCTGCAGTTCCTGACCGGCCTGCCGATCCACTGGAACTTCCTGAGCACCACCCCGGGCGGCCAGCCGGCCTGCGTCGGCGACACCCGGCCGATGATCCTTTCGCAGTGACGACGGCGGACGGCTGATTCCCGGGACGCGGGTCGGTATCGTCTTCGCCCCGATGATCTCGCTGCAGAGCTACGTCCAAGGCCGTTGGGTCGCCGGCACCGGCGATCCCAAGACTCTCCACGATCCCGCCACCGAAGCCGTGCTCGGCGACGTTCGCCCCGGCGGCGTCGACTTCGCCGCGGCGCTGGCGCACGCGCACCAGGTCGGCGGTCCGGCCCTGCGCGCGCTGACGTTCCCGCAGCGCGGCGAATTGCTGAAGGCGCTGTCGGCGAAGATCCACGAGCACCGCGACGAACTGATCGAGATCGCCGGCCGCAACGGCGGCAATACGCGCGGCGACGCGAAGTTCGACCTCGACGGCTGCACCGGCACGCTCGCCTTCTATGCGCACCTCGCCAGCACGCTGCCGGCGGCGCGGCATCTGGTCGATGGCGACGGCACGCAGCTCGGCCGCACGCCGCGCTTCTGGGGCCAGCACATCCTGACCTCGCGGCCAGGTGCTGCGGTGCACATCAACGCCTTCAACTTCCCGGCCTGGGGCATGGGCGAGAAGATGGCGTGCGCGCTGCTTGCCGGCGTGCCCGTGCTCGAGAAGGCCGGCACGCCGAGTGCGATGCTCGCGCATCGGCTGGCGCAGCTCGTCGTCGACAGCAAGATCCTGCCCGAAGGCGCCTTCCAGTTCTTCGCCGGTTCGATCAGCGGCATGCTCGATCTGCTGTCGGCGCAGGACACCGTCGCCTTCACCGGCAGCTCGGTGACCGGGGCATTGATCCGCGGCAACAAGAACCTGGTCGCGCGCAACGTGCGGGTGAACATCGAAGCCGACTCGATCAACTCGGCGATCCTCGGTGAAGATGTCGAGACCGGCGGCGACACGCTCGAGCAGTTCCTGGGCAACGTGACCATCGACATGACGCAGAAGGCGGGGCAGAAGTGCACCGCCGTGCGCCGCATCCTGGTGCCCGCCGGCAAGGTCGCCGAAGTGGCCGAGTCGCTGGTCGAACGGCTGAAGGCCGTGCGCATGGGCAATCCGCTGGACGGCGACGTGCGCATGGGCCCGGTCGCCTCCGCCGAGCAACTGCGCGATGTGCGGGCCGGCATCCAGAAGCTGCAGGCCGTCTGTGACACCGTGCTCGGTGGCCCGCAAGCGGTGGCCGACAAGGGCTACTTCGTGACGCCGACGCTGCTGAAGGCGCGTTCGGCCGACGCCGCGGTGCTGCACGAACTCGAGGTGTTCGGGCCGTGCGCTTCGATCATTCCCTACTCGGGGCGGGTCGAAGAGGCGATCGACCTGGCCAATCGCGGCGGTGGCGGCCTCGTCGCCAGTGTCTACAGCGACGATCGGGCGTTCGTGGAAGCGCTGGTGGCCGGGATCGCGCCGTGGCATGGTCGCATCTGGCTCGGCAGCGAGAAGACGCACGGGCAGGCGCTGGGGCCGGGGGCCGTGCTTCCGGGCACGATCCATGGCGGTCCCGGGCGGGCCGGCGGCGGCGAAGAGCTTGGCGGACTGCGCGGGCTGATGCCCTACCTGCAGCGCACTGCGGTCCAGGGCGATCGCGCGGTGGTGGACCGGGCCTTCGGTAAGGGCCAGGGCTGACCGATTCGGCCGCACCGGATTGTGAGGTCCGGTGGAAAGTCGGCGAAATTCAGCAGTAGGTCGAGCCTGCGCCGGAGGTAGCGAGCGTAAGGGGCATACCAGAAACCTACGAGGCTTCATGCTCGCGACAGTCCTTTCGGTTTGGTGTGTCGGTTCCTTCCTTGTTGCGCCCGTCATCGGGCGCGCAATCCGTGCGACGCGGCAAGGTGAGGCTATGGCTCGGGCGAAGCAGCTCGAAGCGGCCTGATGCCAGGTTGGATTGGTCAGGTTGGTAGTGTGGGTCAGGGTTTGTCAGGCTCCCGCCTTCGCGGTTGAGCGCGACCGACAGCGGTCCCCAAGTTGGCTGGCGCGCACGCGCCGTTCCCGGCGGTAGAGCCGATTATCGTGGCCGTGGCATGGCGACTTCGAAGTGCGGATGGCTTGCCGTCCGCATGCCCTGGAGCGCTTCCACAACTGGAGCGCTTCCACAAGTTGCCGGATTGAGGCGCGCGGCGTTCGCCCGGCGTCAAACCGCTGCAGGCATCGCAGGCCGACCGGTCGTCACTCGGATTCTGCGTTCGCCCCGCGGGGCGAAGTGTCCAAGCCGTTTGGTCGACCGGCGGGAAAGTGGTGGGCGTTGCAGGAGTCGAACCTGCGACCCTCAGCTTGTCGAGCTGATGCTCTAGCCAACTGAGCTAAACGCCCGGGTCGAGGGCGAGGATCATGCCCACGGCTTTTCGGGAAGCAAGCACAAACTCAGCGGCGCGCGACGCCTCGATGCCATCGCCGGCGGCCTGGTCTGAGACGCGCAACGCGCCAGCGCACCGCGCCTCGTTCCGGGACGACGCCGCAAGCAACCGTCGACAAGGGATCCCGCGCACCGCATCCGTTGGTATCGTCCTCACTTGTCCGATGGATTCTCCGCCGCCATCGCCAGCACCTCGGCCGAGCACGCCGCCGCCGCAGTCGTCACTGCCGCTGCTCGTGCCCTTGGTTCGTCCGCCCCGCGGCGGTTGCACGCGCGTGCAACTCGGCAGCAGCGAACTCATCCTCGAAGCCGTGCGCGGCGGCCATTCGCTGTTGTGGACCAACGGCCGCACGGCGCGCCGCCACGCGCTCGGTCTCGCCGACTTCGGCCATCTCACGGTGCAGCTGCGCGCCCCCAAACTGCCGGTGCACGTGACGCCGCGCGAACTGATGACGCTCGCGCCCGGCGCGCGCCTCGCCGGCTACGTGTTCGTGAGTCTCGTGCCGACGCTGCAGTGGCACGACGGCAGCGGCCAGAGCCGCGTGTTGCTCGAAGTGCATCCCGAGGACCTCGCCGCCGAATGGGATGAAGAACATGGCCACGTGCTCGCCGCCGCGAGTCCGTGGTTGGTGCGTTTCCCGATGCGCAACGGCGAGCCGCGCGTCGTCGTGCCGGTCCGTTTGCACAACGACAGCCACGACGTGTGTTCGCCCGCGGCGCTGCCGCTGCTCCTCGACGATGCCGAACTGGCGACGTTGCGCGGCTGCATCGTCGCGCGTCCGCGCCGGCTGCGTTGGCGCGGCGAACGCTTCGCCAGCGACGGCGCGGCCGATGGCAACGCGGGGGCCGCATGAACCGCGGCGTGCGCTGGTTGCTGTGCGTGCCGCTGCTGTTCGCCGCGTGCGACGCGCCGACCGTCGATCCGGCCGAAGAGATCGCCGCCGAACTGCGCGCGCTGCGCCTGCATCTGGCGGCGCAAGCACGCCCGCAGGCGACGTCGCCGGACTCGACGTTGCCGACCGTGGATCCGAAGGAGCTGCTGCAGCCGCTGCGCGAACTGCTCGCCGGCATGCAGAAGAACCAGGACGAAATGGCGGCGCGGCAGTTGGCGCTGGCGCAGGAGATGCAGCGTTGGTCGCAGCTGCTGGTCACGGGCCTCGGCGAGAAGCACCAGGAAGAGTCGAAGGCCATGGCGGCGCGGCTCGCGCAGCTGGAACAGTCGCTGCAGCAGCAGGACACGCGGCATCGCGAAGTCGAAGCCCTGATGCAGGGCGCGCTCGAGAAGACCGCGGACCGGCTCGACGAGTTCCTGCGTCGCCTGCAAGGCGGCGGCGAGGCACCGGGGCCTGCCTCGGGCAGTGGCACGGCAGTGCCGAATGGCCCGCCGGATCCGCAGCCGACACCGACCCCGCCAGGCAATGGTGCCACGCCTGGCAACGGCGCCGCCGGCACGACCGGCGGCGAGGACGCTCCGTTCGCGGCGCGCGTGCGGCGCGGCAGTTCGCGGTGGTGGTGGCTCCTGGTCACCGCGGCCGGATGCAGCGTCGCCGCCTTCTTTCTGCGGCGCGTGTGGCGAGGCAATGTGGCGGGCGACCCGCGGCCGCTGCCGTCACACGGTCCGCTGGCGACGGCGATGGGGGAGCAGACGGCCGAAGAGTTGTGGGCCACGGCCGCATTGCTCGGCGAAGCGGTCGATCGCTTGCGCAAGCAGCAAGGCGCGGCCGCGATCGTGGCGCCGTCGAAGGTACCCGACATGGCGTCGCCCGAGTCGATCGCCGACGAGCTCGATCTCGACGAGTTGTTCATGATCGAGGAGGAAGAGCCATCGGCGCCGACCGCCGACGTGGTGCCGCCGCAACCGAAGGTCAACGTGCGAACCACCGAGGACAAGGTTGCGGCAGCGCGCGCGCCGACGGCGCCGGTGGCGGCGACCGGGCCCTTGCGACCTGGCCCCGACCGCGTGACGTTCCGCTTGCCGGCGACGGCGTCGCCAGAAGCCGTGCTCGCGGCGCTGCTGGCGCGCCCCTTCGTGCTGCGCAAGCCGGCCCCCTCGGTGCGCCTGGTCGACGGCATGCTGGCGGTCGAGTGTGCGCTGCTGCCCGGCGTGGCCGCGGGCGAACGGGGGCGGCTGCTGCAAGCGCTGCGCGAAGCCGGCCGCTGATCGACCCCGGGCGGCGGGCAGCGAAGACTCGCCCAAGGCCCTGCCGGTCGCTATCGTGCTCGCCCCTTCCCAACCCGCCACGAGAACGTCCGCCCCATGATCATCGGTGTCCCCAAGGAGATCAAAGCCCAAGAAAACCGCGTTGGCGCCGTGCCGGCCATGGTCCTCGACCTGGTCGCTGCCGGCCACACGGTGCTGGTGCAGGAGACCGCGGGTCTCGGCGCTGGTGTGACCGACGAGGCCTACCGCAAGGTTGGCGCGACCATGGTCGCCACGGCCAGCGAGGTCTACGGCAAGGCCGAGATGATCGTGAAGGTGAAGGAGCCGCTGCCGGCCGAGTACCCGCTGATCAAGAAGGGCCAGCTGCTGTTCACCTACTTCCACTTCGCCGCGGCGCGCGAGCTGACCGACGCGATGCTGAAGTCGGGGGCCAACTGCTTTGCCTACGAGACGCTGATCCACAAAGGCTCGCTGCCGCTGCTGACGCCGATGAGCGACGTGGCCGGCCGCATGTCCGTGCAGGTCGGCGCCGTCTGCCTCGAGAAGCACTACGGCGGCCGCGGCATCCTGCTCGGCGGCGTGCCCGGCGTCGAACCGGCGACGGTGGTGATCCTCGGCGGCGGCGTCGTCGGCACCAATGCGGCGAAGATGGCCGCTGGCCTCGGCGCCGACGTGCGCCTGCTCGACATCGACCTCGATCGCCTGCGCTACCTGAGCGACGTGATGCCGGCGAACGTGACACTGCTGCACAGCTCGTCGATCGCGATCCGCGAGCAGATCGTGCACGCCGACCTCGTCATCGGCGCCGTGCTGGTGCAGGGCGCGCGCGCGCCGCGGCTGATCCGCCGCGAGGACCTGAAGTCGATGAAGGAAGGCTCGGTCATCGTCGACGTCGCCGTTGACCAGGGCGGTTGCATCGAGACCTGCAAGCCGACCACGCACGCCGATCCGACCTACGTCGTCGCCGGCGTCAGGCACGACTGCGTCGCCACCAGGCCGGGCGCGGTGCCGCGCACGTCGACGTTCGGCCTGACCAACGCCACCGGCCCGTGGGCTCGCAAGATCGCCGGCATGGGTGCCGCCAAGGCCGCCGCGGATCCGGTGCTCGGCACCGCCGCCAACGTGCTCGCCGGCCAGGTCACGCACCAGGGCGTCGCCGAAGCATTCAACCTGCCGTACCGCGCGCCGAGCAGCGTGCTGTGATCGGAAGCGGCGGCGAGCCGGCAATCGGCCTCTGGCAGGCGTTCGTGCTCGGGCTCGTCGAAGGGATCACCGAGTTCCTGCCGGTCAGCAGCACCGGCCACCTGATCATCGCGCAGCGCTTGCTGGGCCTGCCGGGTGGCGAAGCGAACAACGTGTTCGCGATCGGCATCCAGATGGGGGCGATCAGCGCGATCCTCGTGCTGTATTGGCGGCGGTTGCTGGCAGCCGCGCGCACGGCGCTGCACCCGGCCACCGGGGCGCCGAACCTGCTTTGGCAGATCGCGGTCGCGGCCCTGCCGGCGATCGCCCTCGGCCTGCTCGCCGAAGACTGGATCGATGCGCACTTGTTCACCACGACGACCGTGGCGGTGACGATGGTGGCCGGCGGCGTGCTGTTGTTGGTCCTGGAACGTTGGCAACGGCGCGGCGCCGCGGGGACCGAGCTGGCGTCGATGTCCTACCGTACGGCGTTCGCGATCGGCATGTTCCAGTGCCTCGCGCTGGTGCCGGGCACCAGCCGTTCGGCCGCGACGATCGCCGGCGCGCTCCTCGTCGGCCTGTCGCGCACGGCCGCGGCCGAGTTCTCGTTCCTGGTCGGGTTGCCGATCCTCTACGGCGCGTCCTTCTACAAGCTGATGAAGCACCACGACGCGTTGGCGGGCCCGAACCTGGCGCCGTTCCTGGTCGGCACCGCCGTGGCGTTCGGCAGCGCGCTGATGGTGGTGCGACCGTTCGTCGCGTTCTTGCGCGCGCACACGTTTGCGCCGTTCGCGATCTACCGGCTGCTGGCCGGGACGCTGTTGTTCGCGCTGCTCGCGGCCGGTTGGCTCGCGTGAGCGCGCGCGGCCCTCAGGCGCGCTTGTAGCCGAGCTGGCGGACGATCAGCAGGATCTCGCTCCAGCTCGGGAACGGGCGGCCGTTCTCCTTCTTGAAGCGATCGATCGCCGCAATGAACTCGAGCGCTTCGCCATCGACCTCGGCGAGGCACGGCGACGAGCGGTCGGGTTCGTCGATGTCGGCGAGTGGATCGACCTTGCGCGCCACAGTCTTCTGCCGGGTCTTGCCCGCCGATCGAACGACGTGCTTTGGATGTGGCTTGGGCTTCTTTTTTACGGCGCTGACCATGCCGCCGGCTCATCGACCGGCAGGGAACATGGCCTTGATCGAGGTTTCGAACGGGGCCTCGAGCACGCCTGCCTCGGTGATGATGCCGCGCAACAACTTCGCCGGCGTCACGTCGAAGGCCGGGTTGCGCGCCGGCACTCCCGCGGCCGCCACGCCGTGGCCCGCGAAGTGGGTGACTTCGATGCCATCGCGCTCTTCGATCGGGATCTGGTTGCCGGTGGCGAGCGTCAGGTCGAACGTCGACCGCGGCGCCGCGACGTAGAACGGCACCCGGTGCGCGAGGCACGCCAGGGCGAGGCCATAGGTGCCGACCTTGTTGGCGGTGTCGCCGTTGCCAACGATGGATCTTCTTAGAAATGGTCTCAAAGTTTAGGGGCTCGCAATCATGTAGAAGCAAACTATTTGTGATGACTTATTTTGCTGTATTGAGAAAATTAATGAGGAAGGTAGTGGATTTACTACACTGCTATAAGACC